>Ga0080064_1000436_pt1 | contig 111383 bp, 96 predicted proteins | sample Subgrocontami54m_FD_69260 | JGI IMG/M metagenome (GOLD analysis project Ga0080064, IMG submission 69260) | Subsurface groundwater microbial communities from S. Glens Falls, New York, USA - GMW46 contaminated, 5.4 m (SPADES assembly) (version 2) ...
GGTCTCCACAAATCGATGCTCGCGAGTTTTCTTACCTAAACGCTCGTACTCAGCCTTACGGTGAACTGACGTCCTGCGTGATCTGTTGCCCATTGTTGTCCGCCTTTCTCTTGATTGCACTCTCCTTGCGGAAAGAGACTCGGTCTAACATACATTCCGTTTTCTCTTTCCGCAAGAAAGTAGGCGGACAAATGTCCTTATTTGACCAGCACCATCTTCTTTACGTCGGAGACACCTCCTGATTGAAGCCTGTAGTAATAAACGCCGCTCACGAGCTTTTCGCCGTTGAATGTCACACTGTAACTCCCTGGTTCCATGTTTCTGCTGACGAGCGTGGTCACCTCTTGTCCCAACACGTCATACACCTTCAATTTGACAAATGACCAATGACTTCCGCCAGAGGCGGATCCGCCTTCGGCGGAAATGACGAATGACACCTCTGTTGTTGGATTGAACGGGTTCGGATAATTCTGGAACAGGGCGAACGCCGCCGGACGCTCATGCTCCCTCACTCTTTGTGGAGCAGCTCTCTCCAGCGTGTACGAATCGATGACGGAATCTCTTCTGTTGACAAAGGTCAGGTTCATGCTGTCCGGGCCTGCATCAACGAGCATGGCGCCATAATCCGAGTTGTAACGAACCCGGCTTCCGGTATCGGGAACAGAAGAAAAGAGGTGGATGCTTCTGCCGCCGAGACCATTGATGACATAGAGGAGGTTGTCTTGGATGAGGCGCTCGTAGACGTGCTCGTGGCCTGAGAGGACCGTTGTCGCGCCCCACGCTTTGAACGGCCAGCGCATCGCGTACGCCGGGCCGTGCTGCGCTCCCGAGTTATAGGGAGGATGGTGGAAATAGACGATCTTCCACGGTTCCTGAGAAACGGCCAGCGCGTTCTTCAGCCATATGGCCTGTGTCGATGTGTCCGTCATGCCATCCGGTTCATGCGGGTCGCTGTCGATGGCATAGAAATGGACAGGGCCTTTGGCGAAATCGTAGTATCGCTCGTTCCCGGGAAGTGTAAAGTAGTTGAGATAAGGAGCCGCACCGGCGGCGATCCAATCATGATTGCCGAGGCAGGGGAAAAAGCGGTTCACCGTGTCGCCCGGTCCGAATGTGCCGGTATAGGGAGAGATGAAGTCGTGGAAGTATTTTCCGATGTTCTGATCGATCGTGGCCGCCTCACCGAACTCGTAATTATTGTCTCCCGTGGTGACAATGAATTCGGGATTCCAGCTCCTGATCAGCGCGGCGACGTCCGATTCTGCATGGCTGTTGTTTCCATAGTCGCCGATGACGGCGAAGCGGACGGAGGACTGGGAAGATGATTGAGTGGAAAACAAAAACAGAAAGCAGAAAAATCGCAGAAGAAAAGCAGTTGCCGTGCCATGTTTCTTATTCACGGTGCTCTTTCCGCTTACGCACTGCACACAATATCTTGCAGGAAGATCAAAATGCGAGGCTTGAGGTCTCATCGCATCGAGATGAATTACGACGTAGGATTCCAGATGTAAATCTGGAGAGCTCCATCGAGTTATTATGGTAATGGAAGGGGTTTAACGCGACTTGTCTTAATCTCTTTCACCTTCAAACGTATCATGCAATTATTTCCCAAATTCCAGGCAGTGAACTATTCAATATAGTAGGCGCATGGACATCTACATGAGCTGCAGATCTTTTTTCGTGTGTGTTTCCTTGACTCCCTGTCACGATTTTGTCGTGACGAAGCCGTCCCAAAAGTTTCTCGCAAAGGCGCTAAGGTACAAAGTTATTCTAGAATCATTCTCGAAACGTAAGCCGTTGCGATCTTTGCGTCTTTGCGCGAATAAGGCGAAGTCGACGCATTCAGTCAATCCCCCAAAATAGGTCCTTGCCATGAGCTTTAAGACTCGACTGAAGCCGCGCCCTGAATTTATACCAACAACAGGTATGTTGCCGTTGGGTCCACCGAGACAGAGAACATCGGCAAACTTGAGCAGCACATCTGTCTCAGATGTACAGTCAGCCAGGTTGATCGTGATTTCATTCATGTGTGCGCCGCTTTCGCCTGACGAAAAAGGATTGAAATCTAGTCGATGAGACTATTGTAATTATTATTGAGCTTTTGCAGAGTCGATGTAAAATTCTCCAGTTTTAGTCGCTCGGTTTCCACGACTTCCTTTGGAGCCTTTTCTAGGAACTGTCGATTGTTTATCTTATTCTTGGTCGCTTGCACGAGAGAGAATATTCTATCCATCTCTTTTTGAATTCGCGCTTTTTCAGTTTCCAAATCAATGATCCCTTCCAAAGGCACAAGTATTTCATCGCCATCGACGACTGCGTATGCCGAATGGGATGGTCGATTGTCAGCCGAATAACGGATTACTTCTTTAGCTTTGCACAATCTCTTTGCATACTCCCTGAACTGCTTATAAAATTCATCGTTCGCAAAAAGTGGTTTTCTTATGTCCTTCGCTTTGATATGAATCTCGATTTCCTGAGCAAGAGGCACATTGAACTCTCCACGGATCATTCTCACGGCCTCGATGACTCTCTGGACAAATAGCATGTCCGACTCAGTTTGTTTGTCGATCCACTTGTCATCCTTTGAAGGGAACGCCGCCATCATGATGCTTTCTCCTTTTCCCCGAGGTGCAAGTCGTTGCCACAGCTCTTCCGTTACAAATGGCATAAACGGATGCAGGAGCCGGAGCGCTTGATCGAACACCTCGAGGGCGCGCACAAGGACTTCAGTCTTTATTTCCGTTGACTCGTTTCCGTAGAGCCGCCCCTTGAGCATCTCTACATACCAGTCGCAGAAGTCGTGCCAAATAAAATCGTACAACACTTTCGTGGCCTGGTTGATTTCGAAACGGTCCAACAGTCCGTTCACCTCACCGATAGTTGAATGAAGCCGGGAGAGGATCCATTTGTCGGCAAGGTCAAGAAGATCTGGGGAGATTGCGGATTTCGGATTGCGGATTTCGGATTGCGGATTCTCGATTTTAGACTTTAGATTTCTGATTTTAGATTTGGTGTCCAGCTCGGCTTCCCGCGTCTCGCTCTTTGCTCCGTGCTCACCGCTCTCAGCTCCCAACTGTTCTTTATTCATCATCAGAAACCTCCCCGCATTCCAGATCTTGTTGGCGAAGTTCCTGCCCATTTCGCATTTCTCGTTCGAATAGAGAACATCCTGCCCGAGCGGCGCGAGATAGACGATCGTGAAACGTAACGCATCAGCACCATACTCGGCAATCACGTCGAGCGGGTCGGGAGAATTGCCGAGCGATTTGCTCATCTTCCGTCCCTTCATGTCGCGGATGATGCTGGTGAAGTAGACATCCTTGAACGGGACGATGTCGGCATCCGCTCGGCGTGGCGATCCGTCGGGGAGCGGGATGTCCTTCATCACCCACAATCCGGCCATGATCATTCGTGCCACCCAAAAGAAAATGATGTCAGGCGCCGTTACGAGCGTGGCAGTCGGATAAAAATACCGGAGCTCGGCGTTGTCGTTCGGCCATCCGAGCGTTGAGAAAGGCCAGAGCCACGACGAGAACCATGTGTCGAGTACGTCTTCATCCTGCCGCAGATTCTCCGATCCGCAATGCGGACATGCGGCCGGCCTCCTTTTTGCGACGATCGGCTGCTTGCATTCGAGCTTGCAACTGACATCACCTACGCAGTACCAGACGGGGATGCGATGTCCCCACCAGAGCTGGCGCGAAATGCACCAATCGCGGATGTTGGCCATCCAGTGTTCATAGGTCTTCATCCATCGATCCGGGTGGAAGCGGATTGTTCCGTCCTGGACGACCTTCAGCGCCTGCTCAGCCAGCGGTTTCATCTTCACGAACCATTGATCGGAAAGCCACGGCTGGATGACGGTGTCACATCTGTAGCATCTCCCAACGCTATTGACGTAGGGTTCGGTTTTCAGCAGCAATCCGAGCGCTTCGAGATCCTTGACGACGAGCTTGCGCGCTTCAAGATGGTCGAGTCCTCTGTACTTCGTCGGTACGTTTTCATTCATCCGCGCCGATTCGTCGAGGATATTGATAAACGGCATGAGGTGCCGCTGGCCGATGCCGGCGTTGTGGCGCTGGCCGATCCAGTAGTCGTTAGGATCGTGGGCAGGAGTGACCTTCACCATGCCGGTGCCGAACGTGGGATCGACAAACTCATCGGTGACGATGGGGATCTCGCGATCGGCGAGCGGCAACAGGCACATCCGGCCTACAAGATGTTTATACCGGTCATCCTTCGGGTGCACAGCCACTGCCGTATCGCCGAGCATCGTTTCGGGCCGCGTCGTCGCGACGACGGCATAATCCTTGAGATCCTTGATCGGGTATCTGATATGCCAGAGGCTGGTGTTTTGCTCTCCGAAATTCACCTCGTCGTCGCTCAACGCGGTGTGATCTTTCGGGCACCAGTTGACGATATATTTGCCGCGGTAGATAAGGCCTGCCTCATAAAGCCGCACAAAGATTTCCTGAACCGCTGCTGAGAGCCCTTCGTCCATGGTGAAACGTTCGCGCTGCCAGTCGCATGATGTCCCGAGCTTGCGGAGCTGGCGGATGATTGTTCCGCCGTACTGTTCTTTCCACTGCCAGACGCGCTTCAGGAACTCTTCGCGGCCGAGGTCGTGGCGCGATTTGCCTTCCTTCGCGAGCGATTTTTCAACGACGTTCTGGGTGGCGATCCCCGCATGATCGGTCCCCGGCATCCAGAGGGCCTCAAATCCCTGCATCCGTTTCCAGCGGGTGAAGACGTCCTGTATGGTGTTGTTGAGGACATGGCCCATCGTGAGGATGCCGGTGATATTCGGCGGCGGGATGACGATCGTGTACGGGCGCTTGCGGTCGTTGACGCCCGCATGGAAGAATCCGTGTCCTTCCCAGAAAGGATACCATTTTTCTTCAGCGTCTTTCGGGACGTATGCTTTGGGAAAATCAGACATTTCGTCGGTCAAATTTCTTTGGTTTCGGTTGCTTCGATCTTTGCCTGGAATGTAACATGCTCCGCCATGGAGTCCAGACGATGCTTACAACATTCGAGGCGTCGATTCCTTCCGGCCGGAGCACTGCACCCGGAGTTGGGAAAATGGTGGAGCGGAATTAAAACTTCAGCCCGCCGGGACCACCGGGCAGGCTACTTCACGCTGAAGACTCGATTGATCTCAGCGGAATTCTTCATTCTGTCCTTCATCACGATTCTCAGAGTGTGCCTCCCCCGTGCGAGCGGTTCCGTCGCTTGATAAGCGACCTTCCGGTGTTCCCCGTCGATCTCGGGAATGATGAGATGATCATCAATGTACATCTTTATTTCATCCGTATCAACACCGGAAAGGTCGTCGTTATACCTGAAGGCGACGTACGCTCTTCCGCGCCGCGCCGAGAGACGGAGTCTTCCGAACGATGGCGGCTGCGCGTCCTTCAGCAGGGCGAGCTCGCCGAGCGTTCGCGTGAGCGTTGTCGAGAATGTGGTTCTGCCGCTGTCGCACGTCGCTGTCTGAAAGATCCAACCGCCATTGGACCGAAAGTAGAGGCCGAGGTGGTCGGAGGTTGCGTCGTTTCCTGCGTCGACCGTGACGCGCAGGCCGCGATCGAGCAGCGCATCGTCGGGCTCGAAAACATAGACAGGCGAATTCCGGATAAACTCCATTCTTGCCGCCATATAGACGGTCCGATATGAGGCCCCGGAATCGTAGGAGATGACGACCTGCCGGTTGAACAACGAGGCCCGGTTCGCCTTATCGGCGGCGAGAGGGTAGAGCTCGAAGACGTCGTCGGCGCTCGCCGGATGGCCGTTCACTTCACCGGTCACCCTGACCATCCGATTTCCCATGAACGTGTTCAGCGGCCGGAACGTGCCGGCGTACTTGAAGAGATCGACCGGCTCCAGGTCGACTGCACGCGACACTTCTCCCTCCTGAACGGTCAATGATGGAGCCGATGTGAAGGCCCCTGTAGAACTCACGGTGAACACGACGCGGTCGTTCTCGACATCGGTGTCAAGATGCATCTCCCGCGCCGATCCCTCCGGCTTTCTGAAGAAATGGAACAACGGCGCCGAACGCGATCCCCATTTTGATTCCGCAACGACCTTGATGACGTCATATTGTCGTCGCAACGGTGGGAGTTTCATCCGGTCGCCCATCTGCTCCATTTGCTTTCGGGTGAAGAATTGTTGGGACCAGTCATGATCCGAATTTTTCTTCCCATAGACGAAACACTTTTCGACACGCTCCAAATTGCGACCAGTGAGCATGATGCCGTCGTTATCGATGCGTTCGATGGCGATTCCCGGTTGGTGGTTTGCGAGCATTTTGCCGACGAGTTGCGTTTCGTTGCCGCTGATGTCCCGACAGACAATCCGATACGTGTGCTCCCCTTCGGTGAGCCGATCCGTGTTCACCATTCCCGCGCCGGTCCGCAATTTATCGTAGAACGGCAGGGTGTTACCGCTGTCGATATAGAGCTTCTGAAATTTTCCCCATCCCCGGAGGATGGTTGGAAAATCGTAATGAAGATCGATCTGCTTCGTTTCCTCGGCAGGAACCCGGTCGAGCTGCATCGCATACGCAAGACTGTCGTCGAGATAGAGCTCGAGGCGATGAATCCCTTCTTTGCTGTAAGATCCATCGACGCGGTCGGCGGCTTCAATGCCGAAACCGATCAGGCCGTGCACACGCAGTGTTTGCGGAATCCTGTAGGTTCCCTTCCGGCGCGGGAAACGGCTGAAAATCTTGCCGCGCGTGGAATTGTCGATCGTCGATGTATAGTTGAGAGGAGAGATCAATACCCGCCTGATGGCTGGAGCGATCCTGTCTCGCACGCTGTAGGATTCGCAGAGCATCGGATTCAATGGATTCAGGTTCTCGTCCCGGATCTCAAAATGGAGGTGGGGCGGACCGAAGCCCGATTCTCCCGTGTACGCGATCACCTCACCCTTCTTCACGCGGAGGGCATTGGTGTCCGGATAATAATCGGTTGAGAACGTTCCGGTCCGATACTGCTCCCGGCGAACGTTGGCATTGATCGTATCGTTAAACGTGAGAAGGTGTGAATAGGTCGTGAAGTATCCGTCATGATGCCGTACATAGAGCATCTTCCCGTATCCGTTCGCTGCGATGCGCACACGATAGACGTAGCCGTCGCGCGCCGCGAAGACCTTGTAGCCGGTCCGGCCGTTCGTTCCGATGTCGATGCCGCCATGGAAATGCGTTGTCCGGTATTCGGCAAATGCGGAGGTCACTTTCATGCTCGCATCGGTGGGCCAGAGATAATCGCCAAGATCGGTCCGCACCGAGTCGAATGCCGTTTGCATGGGCGACGGCGGCGGGGGATTCACGCTCGTGTGGGGCTCACCGTGAGAAATGACGTGCGGGGACCCGAGGATGAGGAGGACAACGAGAGCAGCGAATGCGACGGTGGCGCGAAGTCTTTTCATGTCAACATCAGGCCGCGATCACACGATGGGATATCTTAAGATGGCCGACGAGCTCGGCGTCAATGGTGTCTCCCGGCGCAACGCTGCCAACGCCCTGTGGCGTGCCTGTGAAAATGAGATCGCCCTTCTCGAGCGTGAAGACGCTCGAAGCGTACGCGATGATCTCGGGGGGAGAAAAGATCATCTCGCTGACGGAAGCATCCTGTCTCACGATACCGTTGACCGCACAGCGTAGTCTCAATCGCGAATGATCGCCGATGGTTCCCTTCGGAATGATATCAGAGATAGGAGCCGACGTGTCGAATCCCTTGGCGATGCTCCAGGGGAGACCCTTCTTCTTTGCGTCGTTTTGGATGTCACGCAACGTCATATCGAGGCCCACGCCATATCCGAGAATATGATCGTCTGCCTCCTCCTGAGATACGTTCTTCGCGTCCTTTCCGATGGCGACCACGAGTTCGACCTCGTGGTGCATTTCGTGTGATATTCTGGGAAAAAGGATCGGTTCGCCATCGTGGATCACTGCAGTCGACGGCTTGATGAAGATGATCGGCGTTTCGGGTACGGCGGCATTCATTTCTTTTGCATGTTCCGGATAATTTCTGCCGAGGCAAAGGATCTTGCCGATCGGAATAGTCTCATCAAGATATCGAATTTTCAGCATTTTCATAGAAATTCACTCCAATATAGCTAAACCTGAGTCGCTTATCAAGAAATTTCACAGGGACGTGATACAGATCAGATTCGGCTTGGGAATTATTCAAAATAATCTTTATATTCCACCCTCTACAAGAATTTGTTCAATTGGAACTTTAAGTGGCGCACACATACTCTAAAGCTGGCGTCGGTATTGCGGCCGGCGATCAGTTTGTCCACAGGATAAAAGACAAAGTGCGGTCGACGTTCAGCAATTCCGTGCTTGCAGATATCGGTGCATTCGGTGCTTTTTATGACGGCAAATTTTCTGCAATCAGAGACCCGGTGCTGGTATCGAGTGTCGACGGTGTTGGGACAAAACTCAAGATCGCTTTCCTGACGGAGAAGCACGACACGATCGGCCAGGATCTGGTCAACCATTGTGTCAATGATATTGCGGTCTGCGGTGCGAAGCCCCTTTTTTTCCTCGATTATATCGCGACCGGAAAACTGCGTCCGAAGGTGATGGAAGCCGTCGTCGATGGTATGGTGAAAGCATGCAAAGAGAATGGCTGCTCGCTGATTGGCGGCGAAACGGCCGAGATGCCGGGGTTCTACCGTGAAGACGAGTATGACATTGCCGGAATGATCGTCGGGGTGGTCGACAGAAAGAAGATCTTTGATGGGGAGAAGGTTAAGGCCGGCGACGTGCTCGTTGGATTGCCTTCGACCGGTCTCCACACCAACGGGTATTCCCTGGCTCGTGAGGTGCTCTTTGAACGGTACGAGGTGGACGATTTCGTCGCTGAGTTGAACGCCCCGCTCGGTGAGACGCTCCTTGCGGTCCACCGATCATATTTACGCGCGATCGCGGCTGTCGCCTTGCTGCCAGAAGTGCACGCGTGCGCTCACATCACCGGCGGCGGCATTGCCGGAAATACCTCTCGCGTCATCCCGGACGGGCTTGCTCTTCGGGTTGACTGGAAACGATGGGAGCGGCCGCCTATTTTTCGATTGATCCAGAAGGCCGGCAGCGTGCCCGAGGACGATATGCGCCGGACGTTCAACCTCGGGATCGGGCTCGTCATCGTTGTCGCGCACCGCGGCGCGGAGAAGGTCATGAAGGCACTGCAGAAATTGGGTGAGAAACCAATGCTTGTCGGCGAAGTCGCCAGGAAAAAATAGATCCCATTCAAGAAACGGAAACGACATGGCAAACAAATCGATGAAATCACCATCGGCGCAAGAGACGGAGAAAAACGCGGAATCGATCCGGGCGAAAATGCAGGGGAGAGTTGCGGGAAGCTCGGGTTCGCTCAAGCGCCAGCAGATGATGGAAGAGATCGCTCTCAAGATTGACGCGGCAAAATCGAGGGATGAGATTCTGCAGGTTGTCAGGCTCGAAACGCGCTGGCTGTTGGAATATCAGCTCTGCTTTCTGAGTCTCGTCAACAAGGCGAAAACGCATTACATCATCAACACACTTTCTCCTGTGGCCGATTCGACGGAGCTCAATTTTCAACATTTCAGCGTCGACGAGGGAATGCCCGGGTGGGTGATCAAGAACCATACCTCTATTCTCGAGGAGATCACGAGCGGACCGATCTTTACTCCGACAGTGGAGGGAAAGCTTCAGGACATCGGCATCCGGTCGCTCCTCGTCGTCCCGATGCGCACAGGGGCTGAGACGATCGGCGCGTTGACATTTGGTTCCACGAAGGCCGGATTGTACACGGAAGAAGACGCGGCGATCGCGCAGCAGCTCGCGCTTTACGTCGCGATCGCGCTCAAGCACACCTCCGTCGTCGAGGATGTACGGAAGCGGATCGCGCAGATTGAAATCATCAGCAAAGTGGCAAGCCAGATGACGGCAACACTGAATCTCGAGGAACTGCTCCGCGTTGCCGCATCGACGATCCAGGAGACGTTCGGGTACCTCGATGTCACTGTTTTTCTTCTTTCGGATGATAAATCGGAGCTTGTGCTCGAGGCGCATTCGGGCAGTTTCCTCGATTTTTTGCCGCACGGCTATCGTCAGCGAAGGGATATGGGAATCATGGGTTGGGTGGTTGGACACGGAGAACGCGTGCTCTGCAACGACGTCTCACTGGATCCACGCTATCTCGCCTATGAGTACCACAACACGAAATCTGAGCTGGCGCTTCCCATTCGCATCGATGGAGAAGTGCTCGGAGTGCTCAATGTGGAAGATACGAAACTTCATGCGTTCGACGAAACGGATGCGATCGTGCTGGAGACCCTCTCGGGCCAGCTTGGAAGCGCCATCAAGAACGCGAGGCTCTATGATCAAATCTGTAAGGCGAACATGAAGCTCACCGAGCTCGACAAGATGAAATCGGAATTTCTGGGGATCGTGTCGCATGATTTTCGCTCGCCCTTGTCCAGCATCATGCTTGCGGGGCGGTCGCTGCTGAAGCTCGAGAGTGTCCAGCAGATGCAGCGCGTCAAGGAATATCTCCAGCTCATCGTCAACCAGGCGAACAGGCTCAATCAGCTGGCGGAGGACACGCTCTCGATCACGAAACTGGAGTCGGGCCAGCTCAGCTATTACTTCAAGATCGTCAATGTCGAACGGCTCATTCAGGATGCTGTTGCGCTCGTGAAGTTTTCGAGCAAACACCAGTTCGAGTATTCCCTCGATCCAAACGTGACGTTTATTAAAGGCGACCAGGCGAAGCTCCGACAGGCGATCCAAAACCTGGTGAGCAATGCGGTGAAATACTCTCCCAAGGGCGGGGCAGTGAAGGTCGTTGTGGCAGATCATTCGCCGGAGCAGATCCTCATCTCAATCTCCGATCGGGGTATTGGCATTCCTGCCGATCAGATGAACAAGCTCTTCCAGAAATTCTCAAGAGTGGAGATCGGCGACAATCGTGAGATCAAAGGCGCAGGCCTGGGACTCTGGATATGCCGGGAAGTTGTCGAGGCCCATGGGGGACGGATCTGGATCGAAAGTGAGGTGGGCAAAGGGACAACATTCAAGCTCACGCTCAACAAGGCGCACTGATCAGTCGGCAGTATCGGGATGGTCTTCGGCGTGGTGCTTGACGACCCGCGCCTGAGTGATGAAAATGATCTCCTCCGCAATGTTCGTCGCGAGATCCGCGACGCGCTCGAGGTTTCTGCTCACCCTGATGAGTTCCAATCCTGCCTCGATGGTCTCCGGCTTCTCCCGCATGAGACGGATGACCTCCTGAGTCATTTGCCTGTTGAGATCATCGATCCGATCGTCCAGTTCGAGTACCGCCCTGCCGAGCGCAGGATCTCCGTGGATGAATCCGTCGAGAGCATCGTGGAGCATTTTCTGCACGAGATCTACCATCTCCGGCAGACGGAGGAGCGATCCCTGAGGAGAAAATGTTGCGAGCGCAAGGGCCGATTCCGCGATGTTCACAGCATGGTCGCCGATCCGCTCGAGATCGTTGTTGATCTTCTGCGCAGCCAGGATCAGGCGGAGGTCGATCGCCACCGGCTGCTGCAGCGCCAGGAGATCAACGATCGCATGATAGATCTCGATCTCCAGAGTGTTGATGCGGCTGTCCCCGTCGATCACCCTGCGGGCGATCACGATATCGTGCTTCTTCATCGACTCGATCGCTTTTTGGATCGCCTCTTCCGCAAGGCTTCCCATGAGCGTGAGTTTGGATTTCAGGTTATCGAGATATTCGTCGAAGTGTCTGTGCATCCTCTTTGTCTTGCTAGTGTTGTGTATCGAACATAATTAGTCAACTTTTTCCTGATAAAAAATACTACCTGGATTGCCCGGGGGTGGTTGACTTCATCGGTGCGGACGCATTTGGCCTCGCGTTCCATAATTTGATCATGAGGATCGCCCCGATGAACGAGAACATGATCATGCTCGGTCCCCAGACACCCCAGCCGTAGGCGTCGAGCATCGCCCCCATGCCGTACCCCATCACCGACCCGCCGATATACTGCATCCCGTCGAACATGCCTGCCGCCGTCGCCCCTGCCCTCTTGCCGCCGAAATCCATCGATGCGGTGCCGGAGAGCATCGAATGGACCATGGAGATGCCGAGGGAGTTCACGATGAACGCGATGACGACGAGATCAAGCGATGGAGCCAGCCAGACGATCGCGAGACAGACCACCTGCAGCACGTAACCGATGAACGCCACCGGCGGTCGCCGGGCTTTGAACAATTTGTCGGAGAGCATGCCGGCGATGAATGCTCCCGCCACCCCGGCCCCGACGATCGCGAGCGCATTGCGCTGGAAGATCGGATTGTCGAGCTTCAGATGCTGAACCTCCTGCATGTAGCGGGGAAACCATTCCTCAAATCCTTTCCGGACAAGCCCCGTGCAGAACTCCGCGCATGCAATGGTGATCGCGATCGGATTGGTGAAGATTTTCCTGGCGACATAACGGAAGGTGATCTTCTCCGTGTCGCCGCTTGTCGCGTCCTGCGGATCGAATTCGGGCAGCCCCGCCTCCGGAGGAGTGTCGCGCACGAAGAGGAACGTCATGAGAAAAAACAGAGCGGTGATCATGGCGGGGAGGAAGAATTTCCACTGCCACGGCAAGGCAACAACCAATGGGACGGTCATGAGGGCATAGACGCCAAACCTGCCCATCTGGATCATCGAGCCGAAAATGGCCGAGAAGACTCCACGCTCGCTTACATGAAACCAGGCAGAGTTCACCTTGATGACGGCGAGGGCGCTGTACGACTGGAAATACATATTGAGCGTCCAGATGGTTGCAAGATAGCTCAGAAGGAGGGTGCCGGTGCCAAGGACGCCAAGATACGCGCCGAATCCGAACGCGACGTTGAAAACGCAGGCTCCCACCGAGCCGATGATCATCGCGCGCCGGCCGCCGAACTTGTCGGCCAACGGGCCGTTGAACATCGCGGAGAGGCCGTAGATGAGCGTTGCGAACGTGATGATCGATCCAACTTCAGTTTTCGAAAACCCGTAGGTATCGGAAAGGTCTTTGTTCGCAAAAGCAAAATTGTATCGCGCGGTATACATCGCGGCATACGTGAGTCCGAGCGTTGCCCAATTCAACGCGCGGCGGCGCCGAAACTGCGGCGAATGATTGGCGCGCTGCGCTACAGGTGAGGACGACGGTTGCATATCAGGTTCGATGTTCTTATGACGTTCATGAAGGAGGAATAAAATTGTCTGGCGGCGACACTCGATAGTCTTGCCACCTCAAAGCAACCGGATATGTGTGAGCACGACCATCGTGCTTTTGAGCCGTTCCTTGGGGCGCTGTGCTGCCGCGTGTTCTGTTAGCGACGGCAAGCTCTCGGCATAGTTGTTAAATATTACATTCCTAAAGTTTTTGCGCACGGAAATTCAGCGTGCCTGAATAATTTGTCAAAGTGAGCGTGATGGACCAGGAACCAGCAACTCCAACCGATGTCGGTTCATTGAGACTTGCGACCAGGGCTTTCGAATATACTGTCGTACCCACAGAATCCTTGATGACCAGCAGGGTTGAGCCTGCCGTTGTCGTGGTTGAGTGATTGATCGTTGCCCGAGTACCTGAGTTATTCCAGGCATAAACAACTGTTGTCGAGACATTCGAGACATTGGTTGCTTGTAGTTGGAAGGAATCCTGAATACTGCCGATTTGTGGTTGGAATGGTGCGAGTGAATCGTTCTTACATCCAGCAAGGACACCCATGAAAATGAACAGGAATCCCAGTATCATAGTTTTGTAAACGATCTGGTGCGGTTGCATAAGAGTATCTTCTTTGTTTGAAAAGTTTATGAATGTATTCTCATACGTTTGGATTAATATCCATGTGGCCATGGCAGATAACTGCCGTAATTACGAATTTAATTAGATAAATCAAAATCACTCGATCCCGTTCTCCTGATCAGCCGAACCGTCCGGTGATATACTCCTCCGTCTGCTTTTTCCCCGGAGTCGTGAAAAGCCGTTTCGTTTCATCCATTTCGATGAGCTCCCCCATATAAAAAAATGCGGTGAAATCGCTGACCCGCGCCGCCTGCTGCATGTTGTGCGTCACGATGACGATGGTGTAGTTGTGCTTCAATTCATGGATGAGCTCTTCGATCCTCGCCGTTGCGATCGGATCGAGTGCGCTCGCCGGTTCATCCATCAGGAGGATTTCCGGGTCGACCGCGAGCGCGCGGGCGATGCAGAGCCGTTGCTGCTGGCCGCCCGAGAGAGCCAGCCCGCTCTTGCGAAGGTCGTCCTTTACCTCCTCCCAGAGCGCCGCGCGACGAAGGCTCCGTTCAATGATCCCGTCGAGGGCCTTGCGATCGGTCATGCCGTTGACACGTGGTCCATACGCGACGTTGTCGTAAATCGATTTCGGAAACGGGTTCGATTTCTGAAAGATCATTCCGACCTTCTTCCGCAGCTCGACAACATCGATGCCGTCGTCATAAATGTTGATGTCGTCGATCAGCACCCGGCCTTCCGTGTGCACGTTGTCGATGAGATCATTCATCCGGTTGAGCGATCGCAGGAACGTCGATTTTCCGCAGCCTGACGGGCCGATGAGCGCCGTGACGTGGTGTTCACGGATATTCATTGAAATGTTCCTGATCGCCGGCTTTTTCCCGTATGACAGGGTGAGATCGTGTGTCCGTATTTTTGCGGCCTCCAGCAGAGTCTCGTCATCCATTGGTCGATCGCAATTTGTGTCGAAATACTATTGCCGTGAGATTGAGCACGAAGGTCAGGAGCACCAAGACAAGCGCGCTGGCATATTGAATGCCTTTTGTCGCTTCAACATCGGTCGATTGTGTCGCCATGACGTACAAGTGATATCCAAGATGCATGAACTGATCAGACAATGCATGCGGCAATTGCGGCAGGAAGTATGCAACCCCGGTGAAGAGAATCGGTGCCACCTCACCGGCGCCCCGACCGACCGCCAGCACTGTCCCTGTCATGATCCCGGTGAGAGCGTTGGGCAGGACGATTCTTCTGATGGTCTGGAATTTTGTCGCCCCCAGAGCAAGGCTCCCTTCACGATAATCGCGAGGGACGGCGCGAAGGGCTTCCTCGACAGAGACGATGACGACCGGAAGCGTGAGGAGCGCCATCGTGAGACTCGCCCAGAGGAGATTCGGCTGTCCCCAGCGAAGTTCCGAGCCGCCGAATGCCCTGTCCATGTTGCTGCCGACAAACTGAACAAAGAACCCAAGCCCGAAGAGTCCAAAGACGATCGCCGGCACACCGGCAAGGGTATTGACCGCGAAACGGATCATTCGGGTGAGGATCGATTTCTGACTCGCATATTCGGTGAGATAGATCGCCGTGATCGTACCGACCGGGACTCCCAGGACAGACATCAGCAGCGTCAGGAGCGCGGTGCCGACGATGGCCGGGAAGATTCCTCCGGATGTCATCCCATTGGTCGGCGCACCGAGCAAAAAATTCAGCGAGAACGTGCTCCTGCCTCCGGCGATGATGCTGGACATCAGAAAGACGATGACCGCCACGATGAAGATGACGGAACATGCGGAGACGAACACCAGCGCGCGGCCGAGAAGTTTCTTCTTCATGCTGCCCCACGGAAGCGTTTCAGTAATCGCGCACGGACATAGAACTCCGCGACGGCGTTCAACGCAAAGGTGAAGATGAACAGAATCGCGCCGATGAGGAAGAGCACGCTGTAATGCGTATCGCCGAACACGACCTCGGCCATTTCCGCGCCGATCGTCGCCGACATCGTACGCACCGGCTCGAAGATATTGAGCGACATCAATGCCGCGTTCCCCGTCGCCATCAGGACAATCATCGTCTCACCGAACGCTCTGCCGACGCCGAGGAGGATCGCGGCGAAGATTCCGGGCGTTGCAGCGGGAAGAGCGACAAACAGAGCAGTTTGCCACTTCGTTGCTCCAAGCGCCAGACTGGCCTCCATCAGATGTTTCGGGATCGCGGAGAGCGCATCGTCGGTGACGGTGTAGATGATCGGAATCACTGCAAGCGAGAGGGCGATCCCGCCAACAAAGGCATTCAGCCGGTATTCGTAGCCGAAGAGCTGTTGAAACAGCGTCGCAATTTCGATCAGCGCAAAGAATCCGATAACGACCGACGGAAATCCGGAAAGAAACTCAATCGTGGGCTTGAGAAATGGCTTCAGCCGCTTGGGCGCAAAGAACGCGGTGAACAATGCGGAGAGAATGGCGATCGGCGCAGCGATGAGGACTGAGATCAGCGTCACCTTGAGAGTGCCGACGATCAGAGGAAGAAGGCCGTACTTCGGCTTTGCCGACACCGGCTGCCAGTCGGTGCCCAGAACGTTTTGCACCGATGCTTCGCCTTCAGCTCCGCCGGTCTCAAGAGCCGTCGATGCATTTGATTTGTCGCTGCCAGCCGGTTTCCCGGGAGAACTGCTTGTTGGCTCTTCACCATAGGTTTCCTGTTTCAGCTCCTCCATCGAGTACGAAGAGCGCTCCTGCGGGAAGAAGAGCGGGCTCGCTTCGCGAAACACGAAGACAAAAATCAGAATGATCACTGCGAAAGAGAGAAACGAGACCGACTTGATCACGTATTCGGCGAGAACTTCCGTCAATCGAAAACGCCTTCGCAGTGCCGATGGTTTACTCCTGCCATTACGGCCCGGTGGAAAACTGCGTTGTGGCGCGCCGGTCAGCGATATTGTCAACGCGTCGCGGTCAGGCTCCTGCAGGTTGAGAGATTCTTTATGAGACAATGAGGGGATGATACGGATTCTTTCACACGCGATATCAACATACCAACCAGAAGTTAAATTGGCGTAACCCCTGTGTTAAGAAATTGTTAAGAATTCTGATGACGGCGTTTGGATCACGATAACTGTGGCAAATGCATGCGATTTAATGAGGTGCTGCATCTTTCGAAGGCGAATACCGGATCGTCAGCAGGCGGATCACGGCGAGCGAGAGAAGTACGGCGATCATCAGTCCGCAGTTCGCGAGCGTCGCCTGATGACTGAACCACAGCTTCATCAGCTCCGACAGCATAATGATAAAGACGCTGTCGACGACATAGGTGACCTTCACTCTCGATTCCTTGAAATAGGTGAGGATGGTGAGATAGATCTCAAACAAGGCCAGGAGAGTCAGAGTGTCGACGACGATCGCCTGAATACCGGCCTGCAGAGACGTTCGCCAGAGTGTAACGAATTCGAACACCATTCTGATCGCTTCGGCGATGAACACACAGAAACTGATCGTGAGAAGGATGAGCAGGATAACCTTGCCGAAGCCATCATAAATCTTCTGGAGCGATTCCTGCTTGATGGAGAACTCAAAAGAGAGCGACGAATTCTCATTCATTGCGAGGCGGGGAAGTGTGGCGTATCATAGAAACCAAAGAGCGAAGTTGAAAGAAGTCCCGGTCGGGTTTGCACCTGGGCTTAGCCATTTCACCTGACAGGGAAATATTCAACTTTCTTGACGATATCCTGACCTTCTTCACTAAGCATCCAGTCGATATACTCCTTCAACGCGCCTGTCGGCTTGCTCCGCGTATACATATAGAGATATCGCGTGATCGGATAACTACCGGACTTTACATTCTCTGCGTTCGGTTCATAGGCAGTCGATTTTTCATCCTGTTTTACGCGTAGGAATTTGATTCCCTTGCCGTAGGCGGCGCCGCCGTAGCCGATCCCGTATTTGTCCTTTGCAACAGCGTTAACAACCGCCGCGGTTCCGGGCATGCCCTGCACGTTCGATGCGAAGTCGTCGCCTTCGAGGACGTTGTCCTTGAAGTAGACATACGTTCCGGAGCTGTTTTCTCTCCCGTAGAGGATGATCTTCGCGTCGGGACCTCCGACATCCTTCCAGTTCGTGGCCTTCCCTGTGTAGATCGCCTTCAGCTGGCCAATGCTGAGTTCAGCGAGGGTGTTCGCTTCGTTCACATAAATGGAGAGAGCATCTTTCGCCGCCTTGATCTCGACGCCGAGGGTGTTGAAACGCTGCTTGAGTTTCTCCCGTTCGCTTCTCTTCATCGGACGCGACGCATCGCAGATATCCGTCGTTCCGTTGATGAGCGCGGAGATGCCGGTGCCCGAACCGCCGCCGGTGACCTGGATCGTGACGCCGGGGTGCTTTGCCATGTAAACTTCTGCCCAGCGTTGGGCGAGAATGACCATCGTATCGGATCCTTTCACAGTGATGGTTTCCTTTTGATCGGTGAAACCAAACATGGCGATGGTCGACACGATCAGCATGATGATTTTGTTCATGGAATATTCTCCTTCGTGATTTTGGTTATTGAATTCTAGAATTTGTACTGCATTCTCATGGTGAACACATTGTCTTTGAAGTCCTGTTTGAACGGGACAAGGGAACCGGTCGCCGCAGCATTGACCTGTTCATTTGTCACCATATCGTAGTATAATGTGAACTTCACGTTGGCATCCCAGTGGTAGATCCATCCGAGTCCGAGCGTGCTGTATTTGATGTCGCCGACAGTCAGATTGCTCCCCGCTGCGCCGATATCGCCGCCGTCGACATCGGTATTCGGATCAAGAACGTCGTATTTGACGACGATTTGATTCTTGAGTCCGATGTTTTGAAGATACAGGAGGTACCAGCCGGAGAAATTTCGGATATACAGCGGCGTGACAGTCGATCCAGGATTATAGAATCCGTTCGATGTCGATGTCCCCGGTTGCTGGCCAAGAAGATATTCTCCGCGGAGAGATAGCCCGCCGATATCCGGGATATCATAATAGATCTGCATGTCGGCGCCGTAATACGACCGGCCATAATTGCCAAGTGTATTGGTGAGAGCCGAATCGACCTTGTAACGTTTCACCGCCGAGCCCTCGTGAAATCCATAAATGAAATTGGAATTGCTCATGACCTTTCCCGAATAGATCGACAAGCCGCCGTCGATGGCGAGATTCTGTTCATCGAAGGGGAGCTGAAAACCAAGCCGACCGATGAAATCCTTGGTGCGATCGTTCTCGTTTGCACTGTTCCCCATGCCGTTGAAGAGGCCCGCCTTCAGGTTGAAATAACTGAGCGGACCGGTTTCCGGCGTGACTTCGATCTGAGCGCCGAGGTCTCGCTCTCCAGGGAGGAGCGTCTGGACGGCGCGCGCGAACTCGGGAGTTTCAATAACGCTGTGGGAATGGAGAACCTCATATCCGAACGGACGATAGAACGAGCCGGTCTGGAGCGCGAACGTTCTCAGCCATGGCTCCTTGATCCAAATGTAGACATCCTTGAGAGCCACGCCGTTTTGCGTGACATCGACCTCGAGCACGTATTGAGACAGATCGTTGTCGTAATTGATCTTGAAGCGGCCGCGGCGTACGAGCAATCGTGAGCGGACATTCTTCGGAAAATCTCCGCCGGCGAAGGATGATATTCCCGTAGTCTCAGCCGTCTGAAACTGCGTCTGGATGTAGCCCGAAATTTTGATCTTTTTCAATGCATCGAGCGTCGACTTCATGTCAAGGAGAGTTTCGTCAATTCCGTCTATCCTGCCCCTCATCTCTCCGACTGCTTCCCGTGATGTACTGTCTGAAATATCTCGTTTGGCGCCTGTCTGACCGTGGGCCGGGTGAAGCTCCATCCAAAGCAGGGCGACGAGCAGAAGCTGAGGTTTGAACATCGTAACTCCGATAAAATGTGTATCCCTGGTGAATTAAACTCCACAAAGATACGAACAGCGTGTTATGACGGAATTAAGGGAAGATTATGAAATTGTTAAGAAAGGAGGGGGGAAAAAGAAAGGGCCACAACATCATTGACATTGTGACCCTCTCTTCTGGGGGGTGAGTTTGTGGGAGCATCACATGGTGATCTCCAGAAAAATCTACAGGCCGACGTACTGTGCGATCAACAGCGCTTCGCCGACGTACGTGTCGGTACCGGCGTTCGGTCCGACTTCGAAAATGCCGCCGAGACTGAGATACGCGGTGCCCGTGCCGTCGAGCTGGATCTGAACCGGCAGCTTCGGATCGAAGTAGTTGTTCTCTGCCCCGCTGGGACCCCACGCGGCGGAATTCTCGGTGAATCGCGTCACGACGAATCCCGATGCGTTGCCGCTGCTCGAATAGAGCCGAGCCGGCAGCACAAAGCTGACGAGAATCTTTGTGTTGAAGTCTCCCGAGATGTTTGTCTCAGTTGCCGTGGCCACGGAGGCTACGCCGTCGTTCGGGGTGAGAACGAGACCGCCCGTTCCATCCGGCACCGTGATATATGTTGTTCCCGACTGCAGGCCGTCGAGTTCGATCTGCCCCGGCGTGATCGCAAGCGGTGTCGATCTGACCGTTGCGGAGAAGTGCACACTTTGAATCGCCTGTCCTATCGCGTCGAATGGAAGAACAAGCAGCAGAGCAAAAAGCGCAAGGGAAATCACCAATCTCATGTCGAAACCTCAGTAGTTGTGACGTGATGAAATTACGACACAATCTACGAGTTTTCGTAAATGGGGGTGTGACCTGAATTACCCGCTTTCCATTTGTGTAATGTCGGTCACCAAAAAAAGGCCAATGTGGTGAATCCGGTCTGTTTTTGAGGACCGCCATGCCGTCATGCTGAAACAGATGGCACTATCTTATGCTCTGCACCAGAACCCGGAGAGACGCGCTCAATCCGGAAGGTCCTTGAGATATTCGAATGTGTAAATGCCGGTGGCGTGCCCATCCCCCCATGTCATCTGGACGGCATAGGAGCCGACCGTCTGAATGCTTTTCAATTCGTATCGTCCGTGCGTCGACCGTTCAGGTTCCGGCGCATCGTAACGATGGAGAAGCAGCGTTTCGCCTGCGCACCCGGCGCAGGGGCAGCGGTCCCGAAGGCGCTCGAGCGTGTACACGGTCTCGTGGTCATCGTCCCAGAGGATCCTGAGTTCACGAGGATTGATCTTCTTGATGCTTTTTGGTTTCATGAGATGCCCTTAGTGTAAACGTGAATGTGCTTCCCTTGCCCGGCTCGCTGCGCACTTCAACGGAACTCCCGTGTGCCTCGATGATATGTTTGACGATGGCAAGCCCGAGCCCTGTTCCTCCGGCCTCGCGGGATCGTTCGCGATCGACCCTGTAGAACCGCTCGAAAATTCTCGCAATGTGTTCGGGCGCAATGCCGGTCCCGGTATCCTGGACGGAGATGGTGACCCTGTCGGCGGAGAGGGCGGCGGCAACGGTCACGTGGCCGTTTTCCGGAGTATACTTGACGGCGTTATCGATGAGGTTGTTCATCACCTGCCGTAACCGTTCTTTGTCGCCGTAGATAAGCGTATCGGCGGGGGCGCCGGCTGACGACAGCGCGATCGATCGGCTTGCTGCAACGGGGAGCATTTCCTTGATGACTTCGTCAAGGAATTCCCCCACGTCGAAGTAACGAAAGCTCATCTTCATATCTCCCGACTCGATCCGGGATATCTCGATGAGGTCGCCGAGAAGAGCGTTCAATCGTTTCGTATTTTGCAGGGCGCGCTGGACGAATTCCCTGCTCACGTCCGGGTCTTCGATAGCGCCCTGGAGGAGCGTCTCGAGCATTCCCTGAATGGCAAAGATCGGGGTTCGAAGCTCGTGGGAAACATTTCCGAGAAATTCACTCCGTACACGTTCGAGCTTTTTCAGCTGAGCGATGTCGACGTTGAGATTGTCGAGCATGGCGTTCAGTGTACCACTCAGCGAGCCTAATTCGTCCCGTGAATGGATCGGGAGGCGTTGATGGAGATCTCCGGCCCGGATCATCGCGGCGATCCTGTCGATTTCGACGATGGGCGACGCGAGCTTTCTTGAGAGAAATATTGTCCCAACGAACACGAACAGGAGAACGGCGATGCTTGCCAGGATGACCTTTGACCGGAGTTCATCCATGAGCATATTAACCAGCGTTAACGGAATTCCAAGCCGGATAATGACGACATCGTGCAGAAAACCTGTCTGCTCCGTGGCGGGCGCGATTGCTCTGGCAAGGTAGAGCATGTCGACATCGAGGGTTGCGCTCTTGCGAATGCTGGTTCCATACCCGGTGCGGAATGCGTCCTCGACCTCCGGGCGGTGAAGATGATTTTCGATTTGCCCGAGCTGAGCCTGGGCAATTTCCGACTCGAAAGCAACGGCGCCGTCGCGGTTGATGAGCGTGATCCGGATCTCTGCCATGTGGGCGAAATGCTGAAACCGCCGGTAGCCTGCGCTCTCGCTGACGAATGGTGAACGCATGATGAGCTCGATCTCTGACCCCTGCCGTTTCAGTTCACCGAGGATGCGGGAACGGAAGTAGTTCTCCAGCGTCACAACGGAAAAGAAATCGGCAGCAACGATGACCGCGCACGAGATCGACAGCAGCGTGATCGTGATCTTGCTCCGAATTTTCATGAATGCGTGTGAAGTGATTCGCGTGCCATTAGTCCTCATGCATTGTAACAATATCCGCCGCGAAAACCAAGGAGGCCGGCGGCGCTCGGGGTGCCACGCTGAAGCCCCGGATCATGTTTTCCCGGGTTATTTTTTTCCGCGTTTCGAAATCATGTGCAAACGGGAGAGCAAGATCTTGTTGATTGAAAATGTCAATGTTATTCGTTACATTTGTTCGCCGCAAACCCTTGCAGTCAAACCAACATCGATGATCGTATGAGACTCGACCGACTGATTCAGGTTCTTCTTCCACACGACGAAAAATTTTACAGCTTCTTCGAGGAGGCGTCACAGAATCTCGTCAACGCCGCCGAGCTTCTCCCGTCGTTCGCTCAGGGAGGCAGGGATGAATGGGCAAAGATCGTCGAAAGGATCCAGGAGTTTGAGCACCGCGGCGACACCATCACGCACAAGATCTTCGCGGAACTCAGCGCCACGTTCGTCACTCCATTTGACCGCGAAGACATCCATCTCCTCGCCTCGGCGATCGACGACGTGATGGATTATATTGACGGGAGCGCCACACGCTTCGTGCTTTACAAGATCGACCGGTGTCCCGAAAAAATGGTCGAGCTCATGGGGATTCTCAAGAAATCGGTATCGGAGCTGCATCGCGGTGTTGGACTCCTGAGAGATTTCCGGCAAGCGGAAGCGCTTCAGAAAATTCTCGAACGGATCAATGAATATGAGAACGAAGCCGACAGCATGTTCCAGAGCGCCATCGCCGAATTGTTCGAGCATGAAAAAGATCCTGTGAAGATCATCAAGCTGAAGGAGATCTATGTCGGGCTCGAGACTGCGACCGACAAGTGTGAGGACGCTGCCAATGTGATGGAGTCACTCCTCATCAAGCACGCCTGAGCCGATCCTCCGCATGTTAGCGCCCCTCGTCGTTGCCATCATCCTCATTGCTCTGGTCTTCGATTTTCTTAACGGATTCCACGACTCCGCGAACTCCATCGCGACGGTCGTTTCCACAAGAGTTCTGACTCCCCGCAAAGCCGTCATGTGGGCGGCCTTTTTCAATCTCATCGCCGCATTTCTGTTCGACGTCCATATCGCGAAGACGCTCGGAAAAGGACTCGTCGATCTCAATGCCGTCACCCCCTATGTCATCATGGGCGGACTCCTCGGCGCGATCTTCTGGAATATCCTCACCTGGTACTTTGGTCTTCCCACAAGCTCGTCTCATGCCCTGATGGGAGGATATGCCGGCGCCGCCATGGCAAAGGCCGGCACCGGCGTCATCATCTACAGCGGCTGGATGAAGATCATCATCTTTATTTTTGTGGCGCCCCTGATGGGAATGGTGATCGGATTTCTTCTCATGGTGCTCCTGATGTGGTTGTTCCACAACAGGCCTTCAGCGAAGATCAATGCCACATTCCGAAAACTTCAGCTTGTCTCAGCCGCGCTCTACAGTCTGGGGCACGGGACAAATGACGCCCAAAAAACAATGGGAGTGATCACGGGTCTGCTGGTGACCGCCGGCGTCCTGAAAACGTTTGAGGTGCCGTATTGGGTCATCCTCATGTCACATTTCGCGATCGCGATGGGAACCCTCTTCGGCGGCTGGCGCATTGTCAAGACGATGGGACAGAAAATCACCAAGCTCAAGCCGACAGGCGGTTTCTGCGCGGAGACTGCGGGCGGCCTTACACTGCTCATCACGGCATTCGGAGGCATTCCGGTCAGCACGACGCACACGATCACCGGTGCGATCATGGGGGTCGGTGCTACGAAGCGACTTTCGGGAGTACGGTGGGGATTGGCAGGGAACATCGTTCTCGCGTGGATTCTCACGATCCCGTGCACTGCGGCGGTGGGAGCGATTTCGTATTACATCGTTTCACTCTTCATCTGACGAGCTCCTCCGGCTCCCGCATCCTGTATCCGACACCCTTGATCGTCTCGATGTAGTTTGCATACTTCCCGAGCTTTTCCCGGATTTTCCTGATGTGGACATCGATCGTGCGATCGACCACATGCACATCCGATCCCCAGACGTTTTGCAGTAATTTATCTCTCCCGACGACCTGCCCGGCGTGTCCGGCAAGGTAGGTCAGGAGGTCGAATTCTTTCTTTGGGAAGAATATTTCCTTTTGTTCAACCCTGATCAGATGCTTTGAAGGAATGATCTCAATCATGCCGATCCGTATCGGCTCCTGAAGGTGCTTTGATGAATCGGGCGTCTCCCGCTTGCGGAGGATGTTTTTGATGCGTGCGATGAGCTTCGGAATGCTGATCGGCTTGACGATGTAATCGTCGGCGCCGAGCTCGAAGCCCACAACCTCGTCGATGTCTGAACCTTTTGCCGTGAGAAAGACGACCGGAATATCGGCGGTCCTCACGTCGGCTTTCAACCGCTTGAGAACCTCCAGTCCGTCGTACTCAGGCATCATGATATCCAGAAGGATGAGGTGAGGGAGCGAGCGGGCCTGTTCGAGGGCTTGCTTGCCGTTTCGTGCCGTCAGGACACCGTACCCTTCCCTGGCGAGGTTGTATTTGATCATGTCGAGAATGTCTTTTTCATCGTCGACAACGAGGATTGTTTTCATGCGAAAGATTTTGCTTCCGTTTCTCCGCAAATCATTTGGATTGTAATGTATCTCGCTGTATTGTTTCGAGCCGCCGGCCCACCTTTTCATAAAACTGCTTCCATGCCGTCAAATTCCTCCTGTACGGTTCAAGCGATCGTTCCAGGCCTGATCGGTCGGTATGATAGCCAAGCAGCAGACTATCCGTTTCCTTCCTGATCTCCGTTGAGTCCTGGTTCAGGAGCCCGGCTCGCTCCCGGATAACGAGCAGATCGGCGTAAGCAGCCACCAGAGTCTCCTCGGGGAGAATGGGCGGCCCGTTTCTCTCCTTCGAGCACGACAACAGGGCAACTGCGGCGAGCAATAGGGTAACGTGCGGCTTCATGGGGAAAAATTTCTCTATAGTACCAATATTCGTCTCGAAATGCAACGGTCCGAGGATCGAACTTGACAAGAACGGCATGATCCGGGGAGATGACGGCCCTCTGCCGGTCTGATACCTTGACTTTCAAGGGGGTTCTTCGTATTTTTACTGGCCAACTATTTGCGATTTCTGCTTTTTTTTCAACCCTTAGGAGCTTTATGGCAACAACTTCGGAATTTAGGCCGGGTCTGACTATTCGCATGGACGGTGAGCTCTGGAGGATTGTGGAATTTCAACATGTCAATCCGGGAAACTGGCGCGCCTTTGTGCGTGCCAAGCTGAAAAGCCTGAAATCCGGTAAAGTCGTGGAAATCAGGTTCCGAGCTGGCGAAGCGATCGACATCGTTCGGATCGAGACAAAGGAGTATCAATACCTCTACCACGACGGCTCGGGGTATGTGTTTATGGACAAGGAGACGTTCGATCAGATCAGTGTCGATGAAAAAGTGGTAGGGGAAGGTGCAGCTTTTTTGAAGGAGAGCGAGACCGTCGAAATCATGTTCAATGGCGACGAGATCATAGCGCTTGACATGCCGTTCACGGTGGCGTTGAAGGTCACAGAAACCGGTCCCGGGGTGAGGGGTGATACCGCCACCGGCGCCCAGAAGCCCGCGAAGGTTGAAACCGGCGCGATGGTCAACGTCCCGCTCTTCATTCATGAGGGTGACATGATCAAGGTCGATACCCGCACCGGCGACTACATTGAGCGGGTCAAGGCGGCATAGGGAAGCCGAGACGCTTTCAGAGGAATCGCGTCATGGAAGCCGCTATCTGTAACGATCTCGCGATAACAGCCTAACATTATCCGCCGGAGAAACTATGGACTTAGCATATCTCAAGAAGATAGTTCGTATCGTCGAGAACAGTGCCGTCGACGAAATAGAGGTCGAAGAGGAAGGTCTCCGCATCCGCGTTGCGCGGAGTTCTCAGAACCATTCGAGCGTCGTGCTTGCCCCGCCGCACGCAGCGGTCGCGTCCGCTCCTCCTCCTCCTGCGGGCCAGCCCGCGCCGGTGGCGGCACAGGAAGTCAAGTACCATGAGATCAAATCGCCGATTGTCGGAACGTTCTATCGGTCCCCTGCACCTGATGCCGAGTCATATGTCGAGGTCGGTCAGATCATCCAAACGAAGCAGGTCCTGTGCATCATCGAAGCGATGAAACTCATGAATGAGATAGAGTCCGACCTTGCGGGGCGGATCGTCAAGATTCTCGTGGAGAACGGCAAACCGGTGGAGTACAATCAGACATTGTTCCTCATCGAGCCGGCCTGACCCTTGAGATCGCCCTCAGAGTTCCCTTCCGTCGTTCACCACAAGATGGTTTTCATTTCCCGTGTTTAAGAAGGTTCTTATTGCAAACAGGGGGGAGATCGCGCTGCGGATCATTCGTGTCTGTCACGAATTGGGTGTCAAGACGGTGGCGGTGTTTTCCGAAGCTGATCGGTATTCCCTGCATGTAAGATTTGCCGACGAGGCGGTGTGCATTGGTCCTCCGGCCGGCCGTGAGAGTTATCTTCACATCCCGCGCATCATCTCGGCGGCAGAAATTACCAATGCCGACGCAATCCATCCCGGGTACGGTTTCCTTGCGGAGAATGCGCAGTTCGCCGAGATCTGCATGTCGTCGGGATTCAAGTTCATCGGACCGTCTCCCGATGCCATTACGGCGATGGGCGATAAGTCGCTGGCGAAAGAAACGATGCGCAAGCTAGGCGTCCCCGTTGTTCCGGGGAGCGACGGTGTGGTGAAGGATGTCAAAGCTGCGGTGGAGATCGCTGCTTCGGTCGGTTACCCGGTGATGATCAAGGCCTCGGCGGGGGGCGGAGGGAAAGGGATGCGTATTGTGCGTGAAGCGGCCGAGGTCGAGAAGGCCTTCCAGATGGCGAGCAGTGAGGCGGGAGCCGCCTTCAATAATCCGGACGTCTATATCGAAAAGTTTGTTGAAGCGCCGCGCCATATCGAGATACAGGTGTTCGGCGACCAGCGTGGAAATGTCGTTCATCTCAACGAGCGCGACTGCAGTGTCCAGCGCCGCCACCAGAAGCTGATCGAGGAATCGCCGTCGCCGGTTATCGACGAGGCGCTGAGGGAAAAGATGGGCGCCGCGGCGGTGAAAGGCGCAAAAGGTGTCAAGTATGAAGGGGCCGGCACGATCGAGTTTCTCGTCGATAAAGAAAAGAATTTCTATTTTATGGAAATGAATACCCGGATCCAGGTTGAACATCCCGTGACGGAGCAGACAACGGGACTCGATCTCATCAAGCTTCAGCTGCAGGTTGCGGCCGGAGAACGGATCCGCAGAAAAGAATTCAAGCCGAAGGGGCACGCTATCGAATGCCGCATCAACGCTGAAGACCCGGAGCATGATTTTCGACCGTCGCCGGGCGAGATCACGAGTTTCCACCTTCCCGGCGGCTACGGCGTTCGCGTCGACACGCATTGCTATCAGGGATACAATATCCCGCCGTACTATGATTCACTGATCGCCAAATTGATCGTCACCGCGCCAACGCGGGAGGAGGCGATCCGGAAACTCTCGGTCGCCCTCGAAGAGTTCACGATCGAAGGAGTTCATACGACGATCGCGTTCCACCGGCGCGTGATGAAGAACGAAGCGTTTCTCAACAATGACTACGACACGAGTTTCATCGAAAAACATTACTTCCGCGACTAACAGAGAAGGTTACGACAATGACATTTCCAGAGAATCTGAAGTATACGAAAGAGCATGAATGGGTACGGGTGGAAGGCGACACCGGTGTCATCGGTATCACCGATTATGCGCAGGGCGAACTCGGCGACGTGGTGTTCGTTGAGCTTCCCGCGAAAGGCCGGGCGCTGAAACAGGGAGAGGTGCTCGGGACCGTGGAAGCGGTGAAAGCGGTCTCAGATCTCTATGCTCCCCTTTCGGGTCAGGTCACAGACATCAACGCGGCGCTCGAGAAATCATCCGAACTGGTCAACAAGGAACCGTACGCAGGAGGATGGATGATCAAGATAAAAATCTCCGCGATGTCTGAACTCGCATCGCTGCTCGACGCGAAGAAATACCGTGAGCTGATTGGGAAGTAGAGAAGTATTGGAGTACAGGAGTACTAGAGTATTGAAGTAGATGAGTGGGGGAGTAATTATCATTCTTGACTTTTGACCTGACCATGGAGTTTACCGAGCATCTGCCTTTCCCTGACCGTCATATCGGTCCCTCCCGAATTGAAATCGAACAAATGCTTCGTGAAGTGGGATCGAAGAACGTCGACGATTTTATCGATTCAGTCGTTCCTCGAACGATCCGTTCGTCGCGAGCTCTGACGCTGCCGTCGCCGCGGTCAGAATCCGATGTGCTCGAGAGGCTGAAATCGATCGCCTCCAGAAACCAGAATTATCGTTCCCTCATCGGGATGGGATTCTATGACACCGATGTCCCCGCCGTCATCCAGAGGAACATTCTCGAAAATCCAGGATGGTACACGCAATACACGCCGTACCAGGCCGAGATCGCGCAGGGTCGGCTCGAAGCACTCTTGAATTTCCAGACGATGATCATCGATCTCACCGGATTCGAAATCGCCAATGCCTCTCTGCTCGATGAATCGACGGCCGCTGCCGAAGCGATGGCGATGTTCTATGGGGTCAAGGGGAGACCGGGAGGCGGGGTATTTTTTGTTTCCGACGCATGTCATCCGCAGACGATCGAAGTTGTGCGGACGCGGGCAAAGCCGATAGGCATCGGCGTGGAGATCGGTGACTTCAGCAGATTCGAATTTTCGGAGCGGGTGTTCGGAGCCCTGCTCCAGTATCCTGCGACGAACGGTGCTGTGTACGATTACACAACGTTTTGCCAGCGGGCCCATGCCTCCGGATCCCTCGTGGCCGTGGCGGCCGACATTCTGAGCCTCACGCTGTTGACGCCTCCGGGTGAATTCGGCGCCGACGCCGCCGTCGGGAACACGCAGCGGTTCGGCGTTCCGCTTGGGTACGGAGGCCCTCATGCCGCGTACCTTGCAACGAAGGATGAGTATAAACGAATGATGCCCGGCCGCATCATCGGCGTGTCCATCGACTCGCAGGGGCGGCGGGCCCTTCGGATGGCCCTGCAAACGCGGGAACAGCATATTCGCCGTGAGAAAGCAACTTCAAATATCTGCACCGCCCAGGTGCTGCTCGCCATCATGGCGAGCATGTACGCCGTGTACCACGGGCCGCAGGGCGTTCGTGCAATTGCCGAACGCATTCACAACCTTACCGGGCTCCTTGCCACCGGGTTGAAACGGCTCGGGCACACATTGGCTGCGGAGAATTTCTTCGATACCGTCCGCGTATCCTGCGACTATGCGACCCGGCAGTACGTCGAGTCGACGCTCTCGTCGCTGAAGATCAATCTGCGCTGGTACGACGACGCTTCGTGTGGGATCAGTCTGGATGAAAAATCTTCTCTCGACGAAGTGAAGACGCTCCTTGAAGTTTTTCGACACAACCGGCCCGGCGACGTCCCGTTCGAAAAGCTCGTCGCGGAAGAGCGGGGTGGATACCACGGGATCATGCAGCGGACCACCGCCTATCTTACTCACACGGTCTTCAACAGCCATCACTCGGAGACGGGGATGTTGAGATACATCAAATCATTGGAAGAGAAGGATCTCTCTCTTGCCGTCAGCATGATCCCGCTCGGGTCGTGCACAATGAAGCTCAACGCCACGACGGAGCTCATCCCCGTGACCTGGCCGGAGTTCAGCGCCATCCATCCCTTTGCTCCGAGCGAGCAGGCGGCAGGCTATGAAGAATTGTTCAGTGAACTCGCATCGATGCTCAAGGAGATCACGGGGTTTTCCGGCATCTCGTTCCAGCCCAATGCAGGGGCGCAGGGTGAATACACGGGTCTCCTCGTCATTCGCGCCTATCACGAAGCTCGAGGAGAGGCCCATCGGAATGTCTGTCTCATCCCTTCGTCGGCTCACGGGACGAATCCCGCCAGCGCCGTGATGGCTGGCATGGATGTCGTGATCGTACGAGCGAAGGATGACGGCACGATCGACATCGACAGTCTCGATGCGAAGGCGAAAGAGCACCGGGCGCGCCTTGGCGCTCTCATGGTGACATATCCATCGACTCATGGCGTCTTCGAGGAAGGGATCAGGGATATCTGCAGCATTGTCCACGCGAACGGCGGCCAGGTGTACATGGACGGGGCGAACATGAATGCGCAGGTCGGACTTTGCCGTCCGGCGGAACTCGGGGCGGACGTTTGTCATCTCAACCTTCACAAGACGTTTTGCATTCCGCACGGCGGCGGAGGCCCCGGAATGGGACCGATCGGCGTTGCCGAACATCTGGTGAAGTTCCTCCCTTCGCATCCACAAGGGCAGACCGGCGGGCAGGGCGCCATCGGGCCCGTGGCGGCAACGCCGTGGGGAAGCGCGAGCATTCTCCCGATCTCCTGGGTGTACATCGCTCTCATGGGAGCCCGCGGATTGACCGACGCGACGAACATCGCCATCCTCAATGCGAATTATATGATGAACGTGCTCAGCGAACATTATCCGGTGCTGTACAAGGGAACGAACGGGCGCTGCGCGCATGAATTTATTCTGGACATGAGAAGTTTCAAAAATACCGCCGGCATCGAGGTGGAAGATATCACGAAACGGCTGATGGATTATGGATTCCATGCGCCAACGGCGTCCTTTCCCGTGCCCGGAACGTTGATGATCGAGCCGACCGAAAGTGAAGACAAGAAGGAACTTGATCGTTATTGTTCGGCGTTGATTTCAATTCGCGAGGAGATCAGGGAGATCGAAGAAGGGAACGCCGACAGGGAAAACAACGTGCTGAAGAACGCGCCGCATACGGCCGAGATGGTCGTCAGCGATACATGGAATTTTCCATATGCACGTGAAAAGGCGGCATACCCTGCCGCATGGCTGCGTCACAGAAAATTCTGGCCTGCCGTCGGGCGCATCAACAGCGTTTACGGCGACCGGCATCTCGTGTGCGCCTGCCCGCCGCTCGAAGAGTATTCCGAAGCAGACTCAAACCCAAAACCGGCATAACCACGGAGCCTATCACAATTAACCCGACTCGATGTTTGGATCTGCATCTGACCAGGAGAGCGGGGAGCTGGGAGAAGTACCCGAAGACAAGTCCAAAATCTAAAATCTAAAATCTCCGCCGGAGGCGGATGCGCCTCCGGCGCAGAAAATCTCCGCCACAGGCGCCTGCCAGCCATCTGTCGGGCTGGGATGCGCCTCCGGCGCACAAAATCCGCAATCCGAAATCAAGAAAATGCCTCATTCTGAACTCATCCTCGTCCTCGATTTTGGCGCACAATACAGTCAACTGATCGCCCGCCGGATCAGGGAGCTCGGAGTGTATACCGAACTTCATCCGTTCAACCTCTCCCTGGAACAGATCAGAAAAATCAGCCCCAAAGGGATCGTTCTTTCGGGCGGACCGTCAAGCGTTTACGATGCAGGCGCGCCGCAGCCTCCACCCGAAATCTTCGGACTCGGTATCCCGATTCTCGGCATCTGTTATGGACTACAGGTCATTGCCTATCAGCTTGGGGGCGAGGTTGATCGCTCCGCGAGAAGAGAGTTCGGACATGCGGAAGTGTTCATCGATGATGCTACCGATCTCTTTGCAGGCTTCAACGGCGCGGAGAAGGGAGGGACGGTCGTCTGGATGAGTCATGGTGATGCTTTAACGAAACTGCCGGAAGGCTTCGAACGGATCGGTCATTCACAGAACTCGCCCATCTGCGCGATCCATCACAAGACGAAGAAGATCTACGGTGTCCAGTTCCACCCCGAAGTTGCCCACACCGTCAAGGGAAAGGAAATCCTCCGGAACTTCGTGGTGAAGATTTGTGGATGCAGCGGCGGATGGAATTCAGGTTCGATCATCGAGGAGAAGATGCGGGAAATCCGTTCGGCCATCGGAGGACAAGAGGTCATCTGTGCGCTCAGCGGCGGAGTGGACTCCTCGGTGCTGGCAGTGCTGCTGCACAGGGCGATCGGCGATCAGCTCCACTGCATCCATATCAATAACGGCCTCATGCGGAAGAATGAAAGTGAAGGGGTGGTGAAGCTCTGTCGCGATGCCTATCATTTCAATCTCGATTACGTCGACGCGACGGAAACGTTTCTGGCGAAGCTTGCCGGGGTTACCGATCCCGAGCGGAAGCGAAAGATCATCGGTTTGACGTTCATCGAAATCTTTGAGCGTGAGGCGAAGAAGATCGGGAATGTAGGATTTCTCGCGCAGGGAACGCTGTATCCGGATGTCATTGAATCGGTCTCGTTCAAGGGGCCGTCCCACAAGATCAAGACCCACCACAATGTCGGCGGACTTCCGGAGAAGATGAGCCTGAAGCTGGTCGAGCCGTTCAGGGAATTGTTCAAGGACGAGGTTCGAGCGGTTGGGAGATCGCTTGGGCTTCCGGAGGAATTCATCACACGTCATCCGTTCCCGGGGCCCGGGCTGGCAGTGCGGGTGATCGGAGAGATCACGCGTGCGAAACTCGACGTGCTTCGCGAGGCCGATGCGATTTTCATCGAGGAGATTCGCAGGGCGGGGCTCTATGAATCAATCTGGCAGGCATTTGCCGTTCTCCTCCCCGTTCAATCTGTCGGAGTGATGGGAGATCAGCGGACCTACGACAATGTGATTGCTCTCCGGTCGGTCAACAGCCTCGACGGCATGACCGCCGATTGGTCTCCGCTTCCGCACGATCTCCTCGCACGCGCCTCAAGCCGGATCGTCAATGAAGTCCGCGGAGTGAACCGGGTCGTCTACGACATCAGCTCGAAACCGCCATCGACAATTGAATGGGAATGAATGGCATTGCGAAATTCGAATTGCGAAATGCCGAATTGAGCCCCCATCTTTTCGAATTTCGAATTTTGAATTGAGAAATGGTGGCTTCTTATCTTTTCAATTCGAATTTCGAATTTCGAAATCCGAAATTCATTGATTTACCCTGAACATCATCTGTTTCAGAACGTTTCCTGATGCATCAGAAACGGAGACGGTCCAGTCACCCGCCATGCTGACCGTTTTCGTCGCCCAGGTTCGCCACGGACTCCCGCCGATCGTCAATTCCGCCGTGTGAGACAGATCGCCGTTCTTCCACGTCACGCTGATTTGTGCTCCTGAAGCTCCGGTGATCCTCATCCAGAAGAAGACTTTCGAATTCAGGGCGAATGATGAATCCTCGCCCACGATCATTCTGTTCTCCACAGATGTTCCGAGCCTCGCCTCCGTGACCTGAATGTCATTTCCTGTTGATATATTCTCCTGTGTCCTGAGGCTCGTTGTCCAGAGCAAAATCGACGTCAGCAGCGCAAGAAATAAAGCAGATTTCCTGATCATGGTAAGACCTCTTTCCTTGAATATACAGCGTAGATGATGGGAGTGCTTCAGGGTTGATTGTTTGCCGGAACGCGCACGGGGATGGAGATGACGGAATAGTTTCCTTCGCGCACCTCGACGTCGCGGATGTACGTCTGATCCGCCCATTCTTTCGTCTGGCGCAGGAGATATTTTCCCGGGGGGACTTTGAAAAACGCCTGCTTGGCGTCGTTGATGGTCGTGCTCAGAAGCAGGGGGTCGCGGTGGAGCGGGTCGCTCGATGCTATTGAGGTGATGGAGGCAGGTTGCTTGATGTTGTCCGCCATCGAGCCGGGATCCGCGGGAAAGCGCCGCAGCTCGAGGCCGGCGTACCGCGCGTGGAGCGGCTTATCCTTCTTGACCCCTGTGAACTCGATCATGATGCCGCAGGCGAGGCCGGTCGCGATGAATCTCGGCGTCCACGACTTTACCTGCGGAACCGGCTCGGCGTTTTTCTCGATCTCAACTTGCGGCAGCGGTCTGGGAGCGACCTTTTCTGCCATCACGAGAGGCACGGCATCGGCGGTTTTCACCGGCTCCTTGCTGGAGAACCATGCGCAGCCGCTGATGCAGAAAGCTGTGATGGCGAGAAGATAAAGGCTTGATGATCTCATGATCCAAGGACATGTTAAGGGGGGATACGGGAGAAGTATAACAAATTTCTTTGAGGAAGGCAATTCGTGCGTTGTCCCTGAGTGCAAGTCGAAACATGCAACGCAGCGATACCGATGCGCATGAGTATTGAATTCCATTCATCCGCTCTGAAGCAGCATACGTCTAATATTGTCAGTGAGTTAGGAGGGAAGGGTCTATATCCTGTACGAATGACTTTTGCCTCTTGGCACCAGAGAGAGTGTGCAGCAGCAACGCAGCGCCGCACTCTTTATCGAGCCTTTGCAAAATGACCGAGCGTCGTCGCTACTGCTCTTAGGCGCAGTTGCGGATTGTGCTATTCAGCTTGCGGCCAGACCTTCTCCCCGACCACCATCTTCCCGTTATGTTCCTTTCTCCACTCTACGGAGATGCCCATTTGGTACTTGATGGTCTGCGTCGGCGAGACACCGAAAACATTTATGATCTGAGCACCAGTGAGAAGGATAAGCGTTGTTACTTCTAAATCAGTTTGGTAAATGAGTTTCTTCTTTTTATTTGCAGACGTTAAGAGGCTTTGTCTGGATCTCATTTATCAGAAATACCTTTCATCGAAGAATGCGATGAATGGACAGAGAGGGTAGACTCAATATCTCGGATTTCGTCTTCCGTCAGATCAAATAGCTGATAGCAAAGGCGGTCATTCTCTTTTTCGAGTTCAATTCGTTCCGCGTCAACCCTCGTTGCCAGCAAGCGAGAGACATTCTTGACAATTGCAGAGCTAAGTTCAGGGGAGTTGAACAATCGCTTTGGAACTGGATAACTTCCTATATAGGAAGACCAATAACGAAATCGTTTTGCATAGAGTGAGTTGGCACTCGTCGTCTTATGAAAATACTCAATAACCTTTGAGTTAAGTAATCCAAGAATCGAAAAGTATGAACTGTCAGGCTTGTCTTTGAGAATGACGTAGAAGCAAGTACCGTTTACAAAGAACCCCCCGTCATCGAGAGCAAAACGATTATGTGAAGAAATATCAGGTGTGATGATTTTCCTCTGACGAAAATCGGCGGGAGATTGATGAACCCAAATTTCGTACCAACGACGTGCACTATCAGAAAGGTAAGTCCTGCCCTCAAGTTGAGATCGATTCGCCTCCAGATACTCTCTCGCTTGTGGAAAGGCCGACAAGTCAATTGGAACCACTTTTCCGTTTTGCTCGACGTGGGGATACAGGACGAAAAGATCACTTTGGGAATCCCAGGAATATCGCCAGCGCTTTATGTTGTGACTTTCCAGTAGAGGAAAAATTAAATCAGGCTCCAACCCTTTTAGCTTGATGAAATCTCTGGTCATCGGCTTGATAAACACGCCGTCAGCTGTTGTTTTCAAGCCAACGCTGATCTTTTCGACTATCTCGCTGAGCGCGTGAGCAGAGTTGAGTCTGAGTTTCGAGAGGAGGCGATTCTCACTTTCATTGTGGAAAGTCCAGACACTCGCTCGCACCGACGGAAGATTAGCGTAGAAACGCTGGACCTGAAAGACTCTGTTAGCGAACGAGACATTTGCCTCGAATGGAATCTGAACCCTCTCTATCAGGCTCAAAAGATTGTCTGTTTGTATTGGATTTGTTGTTCCATTATGCGATTCGGTCACGGAAGAATAAGCTATGTGGTGGCCGTTACTCTTAGAACGAGTAGCGATGAGAATCATGGGCAACACCGCTGCCTCAAAGAGCTTCGTGTCAGACAGATCGACGATTTCGTCGATGGCAAAATGGGTGAGTGTGTAGTCCGGTGAAAGTTGCCGGGTAATCCGGTTTTAAGTTGCCGGTCTGTCCGTTTTAAAGTTGGCCAGGTTAACCAGTCCTCACATTCCCCGTTATTGCCCTCTCAAGAGTCCAGACAAATATAGCAATATTTTTTTCATTGTCTACCCTCGTCATCGTTATGGATATTTCTTCCGTACGGATTCTCCCTTTAATTCAATTCTGTGAGCATGGTGTACGATGCGGTCACAAATTGCATCGGCAATCGTGGGTTCTCCGATGATCTGATGCCAGTCGTGTATCGGGAACTGCGAGGCGATCAGCGTTGACGATCTTCCGTGCCGGTCTTCCATGATCTCCAAAAGCGAAAGTCTCATCGGTGCGTCAAACGGATGAAGTCCAAAGTCATCGATCACGAGGACATCCTGGTGTTGGAGTTTGTTCATCTCCCTGATGTAGGTTCCATCGGCCCTGGCGATGTTCAGCTGTGAAAACAGCTTTGCACAGTTCACGTAGAGCACCTTGAAGGAGTACATGCAACCCTGATGCGCAAGGGCTGTGGCAAGAAAACTTTTCCCTGCCCCTGTGGGTCCGGTGATGAGGATATCCTGCCGTTCTCGTATCCAGTTGCAGTCTGAGAAGCGAAGGACCGTGTTCTTATCAAGATTTCGGTTTAACTGGAAGTCGATCTGCTGGATGGACGCCTGATACCGGAAGTGAGCACTCTTGAGCAGCCTCGAGAGTTTCCGGTTGTACCGCTCGTCCCATTCTGCATCCACAAGATGCGCCAGGAGTTCATCGGCGGTGAAACTGTTCTTCGTGCCCCCTTCCATCGTTGATTTGAAGGCTCTGAGCATGCCGTAGAGCTTCATCTGCTGCATCTTCTCGGTTGTGCCTTGATTGTTCATCTCTTGTTCTCCTTTCTGTTTTTTGAGTGTGGTTCATTTAGTGAAAATATTTGTTTCCCCGGATGTTCTCGTGAATGGGGAGTTCTCGGTGAATGCTGTTCTGGTCCCGGAGTTTCTCCAGATTATTCTCAAGGATGTTGCGTACCGAGCGGTATGTATGGCAGCGGTACTCCAACGCTCTCTCACAAGCTTCATTGAGCCGCTCCTTGCCGTACTTTCTTACAAGATTCAATATCCCCAGACATGCCTTGTACGCTTGTTCGGGGTATGGCCTGCTTTCCAACACAACTTCGATCATCACTTTCACTTGAGTTCCGATCGCTTCAGCCCAGCCGATCATTTTTTGAGGGCTCCAGCCGTCGTAAAACTGGTGATGAGGAGGCATATGCTCCTTTACCGTCGTGTAGCGGTTGGCGGATGATTCCCTCAGATGGAACGCTATGCGGATATTCTTGTGGTAGATCTCAACTGAAGATGAGGTATAGATCACCGTTACCCGTTTTCCCCTGAAGCGCCAGGGAACACTGTAATAGTGCTTATCGGGACTGAAGGCGATGTGGTAGTTGAACTGGACTTTGAGATCGAGGAACCTCCTCAGTTCGTAGGCCTCGGACCTCAAGGGTTTCAGGGCGTTGCGTTCGCTCTGGTCGAAGAGATCCTGCCGGCTGATCTTCATCCGCTGAAACGGGGTATGATTATGAACTTCGAGGCGTTCCCTGATGGCCTCGTTCAATTCTTCGAGCGAATAGCATATCCGATCCCGTAACGGTGCAAAGACTCTCTGGTAGATGATCTTCACCGCATTTTCTGCCAGGGCTTTGTCCTTCGGACTGTGGGGCCGTGCCGGAAGGATGACCGTATTATGATGTCTGGCAAAGTCCGCATATTCGGGATTAATGTCAGGTTCGTACTTATCGGCTCTCCCGACGGCTGATTTGAGGCAATCGGGAACAATGGCCTGTGGGACTCCGCGAAAATAGCGCAGCGCATGTTCGTTCCCCTTGATCCAATCTTCTTTCTTCTGGCTTTCGGTCGCTTCGGCATACGTCAATTGGCTTGCCCCTAAGATCGCGACCATCGTTTCCACTTCCCGCCCGACTCCTGTTAGGCGGTCATACACCATGAGCTTTTTCCCCGTATAATCCACGAACATCTTATCTCCGGCTTTGTGCTCAAGATGCATCGTCAGTTCCGAGCTGGTCTCCCGCCAGACCTTAAAATGATGACAAAATTGCGTCCGGTTGTATCCGGCCGGATTTTCCCGCTTGTACTCCTGCCACAGAAGATCCAGCGTCACGCCTGTCTTTTTCAGCTCCTTCACAAAATATTCGAACCGATCCGAGATGTCGCGGTACCGCTCTGATACCGCCAGCTTGACACCATCCAACACCCTCAGGAACTCGTCATCGCTCATCGCCGCTACGTCGCTGTAGCTCAGATGAGAGGAGCGGTAATCGGCCAGGTACTGCGCTACCGACGGCCTTGAGATAGCCAATGCCCGTGCAATCTGCCGATGACTCAGCCCAGCTTCTTTGTGCAGCCTGATGATTTCCCTGATTTTATTCATGCTTATTCTCCACTTTGCCATAATGGGGGATTCTCCTATGTGTTTTTCCTTGAATCATAGGAAAATCCTCACCCTGTTATTGCTTCTGTGAGGAGCCTGTGAGGTTCTTCCGAATGGACATCCCAACGGTGGTCGTTCCAGTCCGGTTATTGGATCAAAACTGGTAAACCTCCGACCGGATAGGGTGGCAGCTATCCACCGGATTGGGTGGCAACTTTAAAGCGGATTGGGTGGCAGGTCTAAACCGGATTGGGTGGCAAGTTTGTGCCGGATTCTACATGTGAGCAAGAATGTTCTGAGCTTCTTTGCTCCTAAGGTGCCCAAAATCTTGTTAGAAACTATGAAGCCAAGCCTACCTTGATCCTTTAAGAGATACTCAGACAACTCAAGAAAGAGGGTTGCGATGTCAAAGCGGCCCGAGGCAGTTACATACGCCGAAGTGTAGTGTTCTCGTTTCTCCAGAGCGGTGTTTTGGATACGAACATAGGGTGGATTTCCGACAATGCAGTCGAAAGTCCGCTTCTCAAAATGTGGATGCACGACAGTCTCATCCGAGTTTTGATAATCAAGACTGAATTGGGTCGAAGGGAGTTTAAGAGTCAAGGCGTCACCGACCACGATATTCTTATGGAATTGAAGGATCTCGGATTCGAGGAATGATGCCTTCTCAAGAAGATGCCGTCTGGTCGCCGAAACAGCTCGGTCGTCAATGTCAATCCCAAAGAGAGAGTTTTCCAGAATATGTCTAGCTTCCTTTGGGCCGAAACTTCCAGATACTTTGCGCCAATGCTCTGCGAGGATGTCGTATGTCTTAAGCAAGAAAAGCCCTGAACCACAGGCAGGATCCAATACTCTGATGTCCTGCACGCAATTGGAGGATTCCAATAATGGTCGAAGAGCACGGCGAACGATGTAGTCCACAATGGGATCTGGCGTATAATGTGTCCCAAGGAGTTTTCGGTGCTCGTCGAAGTATGTCAGCTCTTGTCTGCGAGCTTCTGTTTCAATCAGCATTTAGTTCCAAGATAACGTTCCTGGACGGAAAATTCAAACACACCGAAAATGCGCCTTGCATCTCCAATGAAAAATCCTACCGGTTCCTAAGAGCCACGGCACGTCTGTCAAACGATTCACGAGCGTCAAACACGCTTCTCATTTCCTGCAGGAGGGGTATGACATCATGATGCCGGAATGCGATCAGATCGGAGGCGGTTTTCATGGAGGAAACGACACGTCGAGTTGAAGCGCTGGTCATTTGCATTTTCTTGCGGTGGACGGGTTGCACTGGTTTCGTGGAGCGGCTTGTCCGGCCGAATTGAACCAGGGGCGAAAAGGAATGAAACGCATGCACGCCCGTTTATTATTCTTTTTGAACAAGAAATCGACCCGATATCATGCCGTCAGCAGGATAACGGGTCGATCGACTTCATCTCTCCCCTTGTCTCGTCCAGGTCAGTTGGAGCCTGTCATCTCGCCGCCTCGTCACACGAGAGCGGGACCCCAAAACATCAGGAACAGCCTGATGTTTCTCCATCGGTCTTCGACGAGACGTCGAGACGTCAGGAACATCCTGACGTCTCTCCGCAGTTCACGCACTTGTAGCAAGTGCCGCTGCGCACCATGATGCTGCCGCAGTCATGGCACGGCGGAGCGTCGGCCTGCATCTTGTACACTTCCTTCTCCTTTGTCTCCATCGTCGGTGCCGTCGGCATTTTCGCAAGCGTTCCGCTCCCGCCGACTGCCATCTCGCCGTTTTCTTCGGGGCTCCTGGGCTGCTCCTCGGGAGGGAGGAACTTCCTGCCGAGCCAGCGAAACATATAATCGAGCACCGATTTCGCGATCGGGATGTCTCTGTTGCCGGTGAACCCGCTCGGCTCGAACCGCATGTGCTGAAATTTTTCCACCAGCACGCGGAGAGGCACACCATATTGGAGAGCCATTGAGACGGACGTCGCGAACGCATCCATCAGACCGGAGATCGTCGAGCCTTCTTTCGACATGGTGATGAAGATTTCGCCCGGCGTTCCGTCTTCATACAATCCGACGGTGATATATCCCTCATGCCCGGCAATCGAGAACTTGTGCGTGATCGCCTCTCGTTCATCGGGCAATCTCCGGCGCACCGCCTTCTGCTTTGCCTGAGAGGTCAGCGAATCGATGCTCGTGTTCAGCGGCTGCGTGCGCTTGCAGCCGTCGCGGTAGATCGCGATCGCCTTCAGACCGAGCCGCCACGCTTCGATGTACGTGTTGGCGATATCTTCCGGAGTGACGTCGGTCGGCATGTTGACGGTCTTGGAGATGGCGCCCGAGATGTACGGCTGGACGGCGGCCATCATCTTCACGTGTCCCATGTACTGGATTGTTCGCTGACCTTTTGCTGCCTTGAAGGCACAGTCGAAGACGGAAAGATGCTCTTCCTTGAGATGGGGGGCGCCTTCGATGGTGTCGTTCTTATCGATGAAGGCGACGATGTGTTCGATCTGCTCATCGATATAGCCGAGCCGTTTCAGCGCGAGAGGAACAGTCTGATTGACGATCTTGAGGAATCCACCGCCGACGAGCTTCTTGTATTTCACGAGCGCGATATCCGGTTCAACGCCTGTCGTATCGCAATCCATCATGAATCCGATGGTCCCTGTAGGGGCGAGGACGGTCGCCTGGGAGTTCCTGAACCCGTATTCCCGGCCGATCGCATAGGCATCATCCCACACCTTCCGTGCCGCTGTCAGGAGTCCGCCCGGAACATACCGGTCTTCGATCCTGTCGGCCGCAAGGCCGTGCATCTTCATCACCTTGAGCATAGGTTCTTTGTTCCTGGCGTATCCCCTGAACGGGCCCATTTCCTTCGAGACGAGCGCAGATTGTTTGTACGCCTGGCCGCACATAAGGGCGGTGACGGCTGCAGAGTAGGCACGTCCTTCGTCGCTGTCGTACGCGAGGCCGCGGGCCATCAGGAGTGCGCCGAGATTCGCATAGCCCAGCCCGAGCGGCCGGTAGTCGTAACTGTTCTGAGTGATCTTCGGTGTCGGATAGCTCGCGTTATCGACCTCAATTTCCTGTGCGGTGATGGTGATGGTGACGGCGTGGCAGAACGATTCGATATCGAATTCTCCGTCGGCCGCCCTGAACTTCATAAGGTTCAACGACGCGAGATTGCACGCCGTGTCGTCGAGGAACATGTATTCGCTGCACGGATTCGAGGCGTTGATCGGTGAAGCGTTCGAGCACGTGTGCCAGTTGTTGATCGTTGAATGGAACTGCATGCCCGGATCGCCGCAGACCCAGGCTGAGTCGGACATATTCTTCATGAGGTCCCGCGCGCGGTACGTGTCCATCGGTCGGCCGTCGCGCACGGCTCTTGTCATCCAGGAGCGATCGTCGACAACTGCCCGCATGAACTCGTCGGTCACGCGCACCGAATGGTTGGCATTCTGATAAAAAACGGAATCGTACGCTCCGCCGGGGACATTGAAGCCGCCGTCATAGCCGGCGTCGATAAGCGACCACGCCTTTTTCTCTTCCTCGGCCTTGCACTTGATGAAGTCCATGATGTCGGGATGATCCGCGTTGAGGATCACCATCTTTGCCGCGCGTCGCGTCTTCCCGCCCGATTTGATGACGCCGGCGAACGCATCATACCCTTTCATGAAGGAGACCGGACCCGAGGCAGTTCCTCCGCTCGACAATCCCTCCTTCGAGGAACGAAGCGTCGAAAGATTCGAACCGGTGCCCGAGCCCCACTTGAACAATCGCCCCTCGGTCCGCGCGAGCTCGAGGATAGATTCCATCGTATCTTCCACCGAGTTGATGAAACATGCGGAGCACTGAGGCCGCTCTTCGATGCCGCAGTTGAACCAGACAGGGCTATTGAACGACATATATTGGTTCACGAGGAGGAACGAGATCTCAGCGTAGAATGTCTCTGCGTCTTCCTCGGACGCGTAGTATCCCCCTTTGCGGCCCCACCCGGTCATCGTACGTGCGACGCGTTCGACAAGCTGGCGGACACTATGTTCGCGCTCGGGGGAACCGATCTTGCCGTGAAAATATTTCGAGACGACCACGTTCGCGGCGGTCATCGACCACGATTTTGGGATTTCCACATCCTTCTGCTCAAAAATCGTTTCCCCTTTTTCATTGCTGATGACGGCGGCGCGCACCTCCCATTCGATCGTGTCGAACGGATGCACTCCAGGCTTCGTATAGAAGCGCCTGAATGTGAGACCACGCTTGTGCCCGACCGTTTCCGGTTTCACAAATGCGGCCTGTCCTTTTTCTTCAATACCGCCAAGCATTGTCATCTCGGGGTTGGCCATGTAGAAATCTCCTTATCGCTTAGATGATGAATAGCAATTGTTTATTGCATAAAAGCCGGGAAAGCCGGGCTTTTGTCAGATTCGTAAGTGTGCTTCGGATTCCGTTCGCAGAGAATAATGCTCGCATGTGTGTTCAACTGGATCTTCATTTCACCACAAATTCTTTTGTGCATCCTACATTTTACAAGGAAACGTGGCAGGCAAACATTGCGTCTCGACGAGCCCCCTAGCCCCCTTGTTGGATCGCCGACATCGGTTTGGAATATATACACTTGCAGAGAAGAAGTCAAGTAAAAAATCATTAAAAATTTATGACTCAAAGATTTTTCTCGCGCAAAGAGATTTTTTTCTTGACAAGCTCCTGAAAATCCTTCTGCGTAGGCCATTGATCGAAATGAGAAACCCAAACGATTGAAGTGTCCAATTTTTCGTGCTTTACGCTCCGGCCGTTGCCTTGATTTTGTAAGGAAGAGGAGTTATTTTGGTTGTGGAGGAGGCGGCTGATTTCGAAACATCGGACCAAAAAAAATAAATATTCGGACCATGGGTCTTGCAGTAGAATTCCAGACGATCACCGAGATGTTTAAGAACGTCGTGAAGCAGTTCGGGCACGAGAGTCGTCCCGTCCTGATGCATAAAGTCGACGGCGCTTACAAAGGGATATCTTATCGCGAACTGAGCGCTATGGTCGAACGATGCTCGATCGGCTTTTCATCGCTTGGGATGCGAAGCGGCGATATGGTGGCGCTCATCTCGGAGAACCGGCCGGAATGGGTGATCTCCGACATGGCGATGATCCGCCTCGGCGCCGTCAATGTCCCCGTCTACCCGACGACAACGGCAAAACAGGTTGAGTATATCTTCAATGATGCAGGAGTGAAATTCGCCATCGTCTCGAACCAGATGAACCTCTCGAAGGTGCTCAAGGTGTTCGAAGATGTGAAATCGCTCCAGAAAATTATCGTTCTCAACGACAGAAATCTGCCGCAGGATGCACGCGTCATTCCGTTCTCGCGCATCATGAACAGCCGGACAGGAATCGACGCCGATGCGGGGGACGCGGGAGCGACGACGCCCCATCAGACGATGCCCGAGGATCTGCTGACGGTGATCTATACCTCCGGCACGACAGGAAATCCCAAAGGGGTGATGTTGACCCATCGCAACATGGCGAGTAATATCCGTTCGGCGGCGACATGTCTGTCGATCTCGCCGGACGATACGCTGCTCTCCTTCCTCCCGCTCTGTCATTCCTTCGAGCGCATGGCCGGCTACTATACGGCGCTGGCATGCGGTGCGACCATTGCCTATGCGGAGAGCATCGATACCGTGCGCGAAAATATTCTGGAGATCCGGCCGACGATGGTCGCCAGCGTGCCGCGGCTCTTCGAACGAATCCGTCACAGGATCATGAAGCGGGTCATGGCCCAATCGTCCTTGAAGCAGAAGTTCTTCCACTGGGCGCTTGAGATCGGAAAGCAATATGAGGCGTCAAAACGCGCTGGAGGTCCGTCACTGCCGCTCGCCGTGAAGAGGGGGATCGCCGCGAAGCTCGTCTACGGGAAACTGAACGCACAGACGGGCGGACGGCTCCGGTTCTTCGTCTCCGGCGGCGCGGCGCTTCCCAGGGAGCTGGGTGAATTTTTCGACGCCATGGGCCTGCCGATCATCGAAGGTTACGGTCTCTCCGAAAGCTCGCCCGTCATCAGTGTCAACACGCTCGACGACCGCAGATTCGGGACCGTCGGAAAGCCGATCCCGGGCGTTGAGGTGCAGATCGCCGCAGACGGTGAAATTCTTGCCAGAGGTCCCAACATCATGAAAGGGTATTGGAACAATCCTCAGGCGACGAGCGAAGTTATCGATAAGGAGGGATGGCTTCACACCGGCGACGTCGGGGAGCTCACCGTCGACGGGTATTTGCGGATCACCGACCGGAAGAAGCACTTGTTCGTCAGCTCCGGCGGAAAGAATATCGCGCCGCAGCCGATCGAAAATCTTTTTCTCGCCAACCGGTACATCGACCAGTTCGTTCTCATCGGCGACGGACGGATGTACTGCACTGCGCTGATCGTTGCGCATTTCGACCTCCTGAAGGAACGGATGAGGGAGCTGAACGTATCGTTCGCCAGCGTCGATGAGCTTGTCGGCAAGCCGGAGGTCCGTAAAATCTTCGAAGAGGAGATTTCGACCATCCAGAAGGATCTGCCAAACTATGAGCGTGTGCGGAAATTCACGCTCCTCTCCAATCCGCTCACCGTGGAATCGGGTGAGCTGACCCCGACGCAGAAAGTCAGACGGAAAGTGGTCGAAGAAAAGTACAAGGATCTCATCGACAAGATGTACAACGTGGGTGGGTAACCGTGACGCCCCGATGAGATTCGGCCTCAGTTTGCCCTTCCACCGGTGGTTGCTTGGATCGTGTTCTTTGAAGCCCTCGCCGATCCATCCTCAAAGAATTGGGAGATTGCGAACAGATTCAACACGCGGGCATTTCTTGTCGCGGTTTTAAGATCAAAATTAGGAGTACTCTACAAACAGATTCGGGAGGATCAACGGAAACTACAAACCAAGAAGGGAGTCTTATGAAATACTTTGCGTTCGTATTATTCGCAATCTCTCTAAACCTATGCCGATGATGTAAGATTCAAGTCTGGCGGCCTGCTCAAAAACGTAATGGTAACAGATACCACCGAGGGAAGGATCACAGTCAGTTGGGTCAATGAAACACGTCATTATCCTCTGACCACGATCGAGGAGATCATCAGGTCACCCTATGATCCCTCCAAACCAAGCCCGTATTTATCGGCAAAGGAACTCACCGGCAATCCAGAGCCTACGACCTCCGGCGTGAGCCTGAAGAATGATTATCCTAATCTGAAACTCTTGCCTGTGAGCATTATAGCGTTTGGGCTTTCGTGGGATTATTTTAAACGAGCAAGCGATCTATCTTCGGCCGGATTTGAAAACACACGCGAGACAGTTCTTGGCGCCGTTTTTATCGGCGCTGGCATAGTAAACGCAATCATTAGCTTTCAATCTGTTGAGGTCAAAGCATCAGCAAATAATTTAAGCCTCTCTTACCGATTCTAAAATGAGATGAAATATCCAGCATCATCTAAGACGATCGTATAACTTGAGCATCAACTTGAGGTGGTATCTGTGAGCGAAAATGAGATACCGGTCAAGATTCTCAAGTAAAGACATTTCAAACTGAGGCACTCCCGTTGCTTGACATTGCTTCTGAAAAGGCGTATTTTAGGCCAATCTGAATTCAACGCTATTGAAAAGCAATGTCTAGACTTCCAGAAAAGCGGAGGATCCGATGAACTCCACGTACTCTGTAGCAATCGGTTCGCGTTCCGGTGAACTGTCGGAAAATCTGTGGCTCAATAACAGGACCTGGGACCTTACCTTCATCAGTCTGAGCGCAGCGCTCGTGGTTCTCCCGTTCGCGGCGTATGAGATGTTCAATTATCTTCTCGGCATCGAATCGGTCCGCGGCGCCATCGGCATCAATCAGTCGGATCTCCTCGACGTCAGCCGGAATACCGTCAACGGATTGATCGCCTTGCTCATCGGCGGACCACATATGTACGCCACCTACACGCGAACGTTCCTCGACGGCGAATTCCGGAAGCAGCATGTCGTGTTCCTTCTCGGTTCGCTGGTCCTGCCGTTCGTCGTCGTCTATCTCGGGGTCGTTAATTTTCAGCTCCTGGTCACCTTTTTCTTTTTCTGGGCATCGATCCATATTCTGCATCAGATTGCGTACATAATCGACTGTTACAATCTCAAGGCAACGAAACGGATATCCCTTGCGTCGCGGGTACTCGACTATGTCGTTGTCTTTTCCGCGCTCTATCCTATCGGAGTGTGGAGGATGGTGAACAACGACTTCAACATCGGCAAGATACGGCTGCTCTTCCCTGATTTCCTGATGATCCAGAACAATCCTAACGTCGGCTGGGGAATATTTCTCTTCGTCGTACTCGTGTTCGGCGTCTCGCTGACGCTCTGGATCGGGCGTTCCTACCGCGAGTATCAGCGCGGAGAGCTCCATACGCCCAAGTTTTTGCTGATGGCCCTGACGATCGGCGTCTCTTTTTTCATCCCGGCGTACCACGAACTCGACGTGGCGTTTCAGGGATTCAACACGTGGCATTCGTTCCAGTACCTCGGCCTGACGCTCTATATTAATCGGGTCCGGCAACAGAAACAGGGGATCCGGACGCCGCTCATCCGCAGCATGTCGCTTGCGGGCAGAGGGTGGAGATTTTATATGTTCAATGTCGGATGTGCGCTTGGCGCGGTCGGCATGATCGCTCTCCTCCTGCTGAACAGGCAGGCGCTCGGTTTCAGTTTTGACCAGTGCTATTATGTCGTTGTCCTATCGTTCCTCCTCATGCACTATTATCACGATCACCTCCTTTTCACAAAAACCGACGCTGTATTATCATAGTTTCCAGCGTCAATTGTTTTGAACGAGCTCAATCTTCACAGATTGAGCTTTTCGTTTTCTCCCATGAAGAAACGGACCGGAAGAAGAGCTGTCAGTCTGGCGAGAGTCCTCTCGAAGCTTGGATTCTGTTCCCGGAAGGAAGCAGAGCGGCTCATCCTCGACGGAAAGGTTCAGGTCAACGGACGGACGGTCAAGGATCCGGCCCATCGATGTTCGATGGAGCATGATGTCGTCGGAGTCGATGGAATCCCGCTTCGTTCCGGCAGCCGCATCTACATCGCCCTGAACAAACCCGCCGGCGTTGTGACCACCAGGGCCGACGAGCTCGGCCGAATGACGGTGTACGATAGCCTCGGGGAGATCGGGAGATGGGTTTTTCCTGTCGGTCGGCTTGACAAGGAGACATCGGGTCTTCTGCTCATGACGAATGATCATCAGCTCGGCGAGCGATTGACGAACCCCGGATCAAAAGTCCCGAAAACGTATGTCGCCGAATTGAATGAGAAACTGCCGAATGAGGCCCTGCGCGTTCTTGAGGCAGGTATGATGCTTGACGGCGAACGATTGTTGCCTGCTCGAATAGGATATCTGGGTGGAAGGAAGATCGAGATCACGATTTGTGAGGGAAAGAACCGTCAAATACGCAGAATGTTCGACGAGCTCGGCCTCAAGGTGATCTCTCTGAAGCGCATAAAGATCGGCGATCTCGACTTGCATGGTTTGAAAATTGGCAGCTGGAAATATTTGACTGACGATGAAGTAAAACTATTATCAACTGACGAAGACATTTTTTTTCACGCAAAGGCGCAAAGGCGCAAACCCCAAATCAGAAATCTGACACCCAAAACCTAAACCTAAACCTAAACCGCAAACCGCAAACCGCAAACCGCAAACCCCCTTCTCCCCCCATGCCCAAACTCGCATCCAACTACATCGAGGTCTGCATCTTCAAGATTGAAAAAGATCGGCCGCGCTATCTTCTTCTCCATAGAAGCAAAGATGAGCGGATCTACCCGGATCTGTGGCAGTTCGTCACTGGTTCCATTGACCAGAACGAGACTGCCGTAGAGGCGGCGTTGCGGGAGCTCAAGGAGGAGACCGGCTTGGCGCCGCTCGCGGTGTGGGTCGTGCCGCATGTCAACACCTTTTACGACGAGCGGCGCGATGTGGTCAATCTCAGCCCGGTCTTTGCGGTACAAGTGCATGCGGGGGTTGCCCCTCTGCTTTCCGACGAGCATCAGCAATTCGAGTGGCTCGGTTATGAGGACGCCCTCCGGCGGCTGGTCTGGCCCGCGCAGCAGGGGGGTCTCCGGATTGTCCATGAATATCTTGTTGCCGGGAAGGATGCCGCGAAATACAGTCGAATTCGCTGATTCTTCAACCCGATGACATTTTTTCACAAATTTTCCCACTTTTTGGTCAACCTTTTTATTGCTTCTTACGTCTAACAGTATAGGAAATTCAGCAGCGTTCAACACAACATTTTCCAGAGGAGAAACTCATGAAGAGTAGCTACTCCAGACTGGCGCTTGTCGTCGGCTTTGTGTCAATGGGCCTGTCGATCGCCTTGTCGCAGACTCGACCGCATGCCTACGTATTCAGCACGAACGACCGGCAGGCATGGCTTGGTGTCCAGGTGCAGGACGTGACGAAGGAGCTGAAGGAGAGGAAGGATCTTTCCGTCGCCAAAGGAGCGTATGTCTCGGAAGTGACGGACGAGAGTCCGGCCGAAAAAGCAGAGATCCGCAAAGGGGATGTGCTCGTAAAATTTGACGGCAAGGAGATCGAGGACAGCGATGACCTCATCAAAGCTGTGCGGAAGGGGAAACCGCACACCGATGTCAAACTTGAAGTGGTCCGCAAGGCGGAGCATCTAACGCTGACCGCAACGCTCGGTCGGGAGCCGCGGTCGTACGCATTCAATTTCCGGATGCCGAGGATGCCCTCGATGCCGCGGATGGCTCCGCTGCCTCGTGGCGGCGTTCATCTTTTCTCCCCGGAGCGCGATCTCGACGGTCTGGAAGTTCAGAGCCTGACGAAGCAGCTTGCCGAATATTTTGATGTGCCGGATCGTCGCGGCGTGCTTGTGACGAGTGTCGAATCGTCCAGCGGCGCCGGGAAGGCGGGATTCAAGGCAGGCGATGTTATTGTGAAGCTCGACGGTTCAACGGTCAGAGACGTCGATGATCTGAGCGAGGCGATCGATGACGTCAGGAAGGCGGACGAGGTCCCGTGTGAGATCATCCGCAAGGGGAAACCGCTGACGTTGAAATGGCACATCGACCGGAGCGATAACAGCGACTGGGACGATGACGATGACACGTCGTTGAACGGCATCGCGCCGGAAGCCTTATCGAGGATCGACTGCGAACAGGCCCATCATTCGTTCTTCCATTCCCCGAAGCTCGATCAGTTGAGGGAGAACCTCAATCGCCTGCATCGTCAGCTCCAGGAGCGGTTTCATGATCTGAAGGAAAAGATCCGGGAACGGTTTTCATCGGTGTGGGAGGAGTTCACCAGTTCGTTTGGATGATGGTTCAACAGGTCAGGGCACAGCAGAGGGAATCCAAGTGGGTTCCCTCTTTCATTTTAGATTTGCGATTTTGTGCGCCACAGGCGCATAAAATCTAAAATCCTCGACCCCTTCCCCTCAGTTGCACTTCAAGAGTTTTTTAGTATATTCAAAAGAGCAAATCATCTCATTTCAGCTATTCTCGCCGGGATATTGTGATCCCCGGAAATGGGTCTATTGTCCACTTTAGAATAACAAATTCGTCCATGTCATATTTCATCCGGGGAATTTCCCTGATCCTGCTTCTTTCCGCCACTCTGTTTCCGCAATCACCCGACACCGGTAAATCAAGACCTTACGAGAAACTTGCCCAGAGCTTGTTCGGCAACGGCTTGAACACCGGTAAGGCATACGAAATCCTCGGCGAGCTGAGCCAGGGGATTGGTCCTAGACTGAGCGGTTCGCCGAATGCTGAAAAAGCCGTGATCTGGGCCAAGAAAAGAATGGAGGAATTCGGTCTCGAGAAGGTCCACCTGGAGCCGGTGATGGTGCCGCATTGGGTGAGGGGCAATGTCGAGGAAGCGACGATCATCGGCGGCAGGAAACTCACCGTCTGTGCGCTGGGTGGAAGCATCGGCACTCCGGCCGAGGGGATCGCGGCGGAGGTAGTGGAAGTAAAGTCGTTCGATGAATTGAAAGCTCTCGGCGACAAGGCGAAAGGAAAGATCATCTTTTTCAACCGGCCGTTTGACAGGAGCAAACTCAATACCTTCGAAGCCTACGGCGGCGCCGTCAACCAGCGCGGTGCCGGCGCGGTTGAGGCGGCGAAGGCAGGTGGAGTTGCGGCGCTTGTTCGTTCGATGACCTCGGTGATCGATGATGTTCCACACACCGGCGCGATGGGGTATGTCGATTCGATTCCAAAAGTCCCTGCGGCTGCCGTCAGCACGCTCGGCGCTAACGCGCTCAGTGATTTAATGGCGAAAGGAAAAGCGGTGAGGCTGCGGTTGAAGCTGTCGTGTGAAACGCTCCCGGATGTCGAATCCGCGAACGTTGTCGGCGAGCTGACCGGTTCGGAGAGACCGAATGACGTGATCGTCATCGGCGGACATCTCGACAGCTGGGACAAAGGCCGCGGCGCTCACGATGACGGCGCCGGCTGTGCGCAGGTCATCGAAGCGCTTCGTTTGTTGAAGGAATGGGGATTGACGCCGAGGAGAACGATCCGGGCAGTGACCTTCATGAATGAAGAAAATGGCTTGCGAGGTGGGAAGGCCTATGCCGCCAAAGATCGCCCCGGTGAGAAATGTATCGCCGCACTCGAGACGGATGCAGGCGGATTCTCGCCTCGCGGCTTCGGCGTACAGGGTGATTCTGCAACGTTCGATAAGATTTCGCGTTGGTCCTATCTCTTCGAGCCGATCGAGGCCGACCGGTTTCGCAGAGGGGGAGGAGGCGCGGATATTTCCGAGCTGGGACGCCAGGGGGTGCCAACCATCGGCTTGCGCGTCGACGGCCAGAAGTATTTTGATTATCACCATTCTGATCACGATGTTATCGACAATGTCAACGAGCGGGAGCTCGAACTCGGCGCCGTGTGTATCGCAGTCCTCACGTATGTTCTTGCGCAGGAAGGACTCTAAGAGATTGCGGATTGCGGATTGTGGATTGCGGATTGTTTGATCGGACGTTTTTTGCATTTTGTGCGCCGGAGGCGCATCCGCCTCTGGAGGACATTTCTCATTTTGAATTGAGTTCAGCTGTTTGTCCATCTTCACTAAATTCAATCCACAAATTGAAGGAGTCGCTATGAAAAACTGCCTTACCATTGTTTTATTGCTGGTGATCTGCGTTTCATTATCGACAGCACAAATGGCGCAGGAGAAAGTCGATTCTGCCGCCATGGCACAGATCAAGGATGAAGGGATGAACCGGTCGCAGGTCATGGAATTATTGAGTTATCTCTCGGATGTCTATGGCCCGCGTCTTACCGGATCGCCCGGATATATGCGTGCCGCCGAATGGGCAAAGAACAAACTGACAAATATGGGATTGGAGAATGCCCATCTCGAGGGATGGGGTCCCTTCGGAAAGGGATGGTCGCTGAAGCACTACTCGGCGAATGTCATCGCTTCCCAGAACTTTCCTCTGATTTCATATCCTAAGGCATGGTCCCCTTCGACGAACGGGACGATCACCGGCGAGATTCTCTATCTTGATGCGAAAACAGACAGCGCGTTGGATACCTACAAAGGGAAGCTGAAGGGGAAATTTGTCCTCATGGACGACCCCCGCGATATCAAGGCGCACTTTGAACCGGAATCTGATCGCCTCGCAGACTCTTCATTGCTCAAGATGGCGAACAGTGATGCCCAGCCGCAGTTCTCGCTGAGGCGAATGATGCGGGGGATGGGACCGGAACAGAAGCAACGGGCTCTTGTGGCCTATCATAAGCTCGACATGTGTATGAAGGAAGGAGCGCTCGGTATGCTCACGAACAGCCGGGGTGACGGCGGTACTATCTTTGTGCAGCAGGCGTCGGTGCCGGCACATCCCGACACGCCGTTCACGAGCCGGGTGTCGGTCTATGAGAACAAAGCGCCAAAAGTTCTGCCGCAATTTTCCGTCGGGGCGGAGCACTACAACAGGATCGTGCGCATGATCCAGAAAGGCGAACACCCGAAACTGGAGATCGATCTCGATGTGGCGTTCAACAAGGCCGATTCCGTCTATAATGTCGTCGCAGAGTTGCCGGGGACAGATCTGAAGGATGAGGTGGTCATGATAGGCGCTCACTTCGATTCGTGGCATGGAGGGACCGGAGCGACCGATAACGGGACGGGTTCGTCGGTCTGCATGGAAGCGATGCGGATTCTGAAAACGCTCAACCTGAATCCGCGCAGGACAATCCGCATTGGATTATGGGGCGGCGAGGAACAGGGATTGCTCGGCTCGCGCGAATACGTGAAACAACACTTTGGTGAAAAGAAGGGGCAGCAATTCGAACCGGGAGGAGAGATCTCGTACAAGCCCGAAGCCGAGAAATTTTCGGTCTATCTCAACAACGACAATGGAAGCGGGAAAGTCCGCGGCGTCTATATGGAAACGAATGAAGCGGCCCGTCCGATCTTCCGCGCATGGCTTGCTCCGTTCAAGGACCTGGGCGCGTCGACATTGACATTAAACCGCACAGGCGGCACCGATCACATGTCGTTCGATGCCATCAATTTGCCCGGCTTCCAATTCATCCAGGATCAGCTCGAGTACGACACGCGAACACATCACTCGACGATGGACGTTTGGGATCGTGCTCAGGCAGACGACCTCAAGCAAGCCGCCATCATTATGGCTTCTTTTGCGTACGATGCGGCGCAGCGCGATGCGAAGTTCCCGCATAAACCGGTGCCTCCACCCCAGCCGCCGGCGGGAAGCAAGTAGATTTTTCATCTCATCCTCTCCACAACAGGCGATGCACTCAGCGTCGCCTGTTTTTTGGGTGAGCAGTGAGCACTGAACGGTGAGATGTGAGATGTGAGATGTGCGATATGCGATGTGAGCGGAAAGCGTGAAGCGTCGAGCAGGGAGCAGAGTAGAGCAAGCATGGAGCAACGTGAATGGATATTATGCTGGCGGTTCTAACCTAAAACCCACGACCTATCACCTGAAACCGACAACCTGAAACCTGAAACCATCTTGCAGTTGATCCCTCTTTTGTGTACGTTACCTCCAACATTAACCATTTCCCAATCTCCATGAGTCTTCTTGTTGTAGGATCGTTGGGCATCGATACCATCGAGACGCCGTTCGGGCGCGTGGAAAACGTCCTCGGCGGGTCGGCAACGTTCATCAGCATCGCGGCAAGCTATTTCGTGAAGCCGATACGGCTCGTCGGCGTGGTCGGCGGCGATTTCACGAAGAAGTATCTCGATTTCCTTGAGAGCCGCGACATCGATCTCGAAGGATTGCAGATCATCAAGGAGGGGAAAACGTTTCGCTGGGGCGGCAAGTATCATTACGATCTCAACACGCGCGACACGCTCTTCACGGAGTTGAATGTCTTCGAGAAATTCGATCCAAAAATTCCGCCGGCGTATCGGCGGACATCCTATGTTTGCCTGGGCAATATCGACCCTGTCCTGCAGCGCCGGGTTCTGGAACAGATCGAACGACCACGGCTCGTCGTCGGCGATACGATGAACTTCTGGATCACCGGCAAGAATAGGGAGCTGAAGGAAACGCTGAAGTTGCTCGATGTCCTTATCCTGAATGATGCGGAAGCCCGGCAGCTCACCGATGAACCCAACCTCATCAAAGCAGCCAGGTCGATCACCAGGATGGGACCCCGTATCGTCATCATCAAGAAGGGGGAACATGGCGCGCTGATGGTGACCGACCAGACGGTCTTCTTTGCGCCGCCGTATCCGCTGGAGATCATCAATGATCCGACCGGTGCCGGTGACGCGTTCGCAGGTGGTTTCATCGGCTATCTCTCGAAAATGGACGACGTCTCCGACGAATGCCTGAAGCGTGCAGTCATTTACGGCAGCACGATGGCATCCTTCTGCGTCGAGCGGTTCAGCCTCGAACGGTTCAATGATCTCACAACGATCGAAGTCCACGATCGCTTCCGGGAATTCAAAGAGCTCTCAAAGTTCGAGGAAGAGGTGAGAGTGTGACGCCCCATGATCACCAGCATTGAATGGCTCGACGGCCGCGTTCGTTTTATCGATCAAACCAGGCTTCCTCTCAGTGAAGAGTATATCGTAACCGATGATTTCAATGTCATCGCTGAGGCGATCCGCTCGCTGAGAATCCGCGGAGCGCCTCTCATCGGTATCGCAGCCGGATACGCGATCGCTCTCGCCGCGACCCACTACCAGGGGAAAGAACTTGCCACCTTCCTTGAATACCTTCATCGCGCCTCGAAGCTGATCGCCGCAACGAGACCGACGGCGGTCAATCTCGCCTGGGCAATTGACCGGCTGAACGGGAAGCTCCGCTCCTGCTCCTCGATCGTTGAAGCAAAGAAAATGCTTGTCGATGAGGCCGGGCGCATTCACAGGGAAGATCAGGAGATGTGCCTGCGGATCGGCGAGAACGGCGCCGGACTCGTGCCGCAGAACGCATCGATCCTCACGCACTGCAATACGGGCGCCCTCGCCACCGGCGGGGAAGGAACGGCCCAAAGCGTGATCACGACAGCGCATCGCCAGGGGAAACGGGTGAGCGTTTACGCGGATGAGACACGTCCGCTCCTCCAGGGGGCCCGGCTCACGACGTGGGAATTGCAGAAGGCGGGCGTCCCTGTTACCCTCATCACCGACTCCACCGCGGCCGCTCTCATGAAGCAGAAGAAGATCGATCTCGTCATCGTCGGCGCCGACCGCATCGCCTCGAACGGCGATACGGCAAACAAGATCGGCACGTATGCCCTGGCCGTTGCGGCTCATCACCACGCCGTCCCGATGTATGTCGCCGCACCGAGCTCCACGATCGATCTTTCCATCGAAACAGGAGAAGCAATTCCTATCGAAGAACGGAGCGACAAGGAGCTTACGCAGATCGGCGCGACGAGCATAGCGCCGGACGGAGTTCCGGCGTACACGCCGGCCTTCGACGTGACGCCCGCATCACTGATCACGGCGATCGTCACGGAAGCGGGAATTCATCGCCCACCGTTTGTGTTCAGGAAAATGAGAGCTGTTGAAAGGGCGCTGCCATGATCGTCAGAACCGACGCGGTTGTCCTGAGATCGATGAAGTATCGCGAGACAAGCAGGATCGTGACCTTCTACACGCGGCAATTCGGGAAGTTGGCCGGAATCGTCAAGGGTGCGCGCCGGCCGAAAAATAAATTTGGCGCAGCCCTTCAGCCGATGTCCTGTGTGACGGTTGTGTTGTACAAGAAGGAAGGGCGCGATCTCCAGACGATCTCAGAGTGCGATCTCATGAGGCCTTTTCGCTCCCTCATGGAAGACCTCGAGAAGATGGCGGTCGGCATGTCGATCATCGAGTCGGTATCGAATATTGCCCATGAGGAAGAAGGGAACGCGCATCTCTTCGATCAGCTTGTTGCATCGTTGACGGCGCTCGATGAAACAAAACGGAATCCTATGAACATCTTCCTTCAATTTGAAATCCGCCTCGCGGGAATTTTAGGGTTCCGGCCGGTGTTTGATCATTGTATCGGGTGCAGCCGGCCGATGGCTCCGGCAAGTGAAGAGGTGTCGTTTGATCTCGACAAGGGCGGACCGGTCTGCGCGAACTGCCGGCGATCGCTGCACGGACAGGCCATACGGATCGCGGGGGGCAGCCTCCGGATTCTTTCGCAAATCGAGACGGCAGCTGCGCACGAGCAGCTGACTTCTTTAGAGTTCGACAAATCGGCGAGGCACGAGATCGAGGAGGTGCTCCAGAGATTCCTGCGCAGGCATGTCACCGGCATGAGGTCGCTGAAATCGGAGAGGGTCTTTTCCCGGATACTGATCGATTCTTAAAAAGATTTAATTTCCTTATTGCCGCGGCAGGGACGATCTTTCGCACCGGAGCTGGGGCAGATCATGCAACAAAGCTTGTTGTTTCGAGTATAACTAAGAGAATTTATCCACATTCATTTTGTCCAACAAGGGGTCTATATGAATAAAAAATCCATTTTTGCCGCGCTCTTTCTGATCTTTGTCGGCATTGTTTTCGGTGTTGTGCTCGTTTCGAATTTCAAAGGAGCCGTGGAGCCCGTGTTTGCGGGCGACGCGCAGGTGAAGCTCGGCGCACCAAGTCCGATCAAGAATCAGGCAGCCGATATCAAAGGATTGAGCCGGGCGTTTGCCGGGGTCGCGAAGGCCGTTTCGCCCACCGTGGTGTCGATCACCGTGACGACGAAGGGAAAAGAAAGCACATCGGACGACATGAACGACTTCTTCCATTTCTTCGGACCGAAATTCAGGTCACCGCACCCTGAACCGCAGCAAGGCTCGGGCTCGGGGTTCGTCGTCAGTCCGGACGGCTATATCCTCACGAACAACCATGTCGTCGAAGATGCCGATGAGAAGGGGATCGAGGTCGCTTTCAACAACAAGCACCATCTCAACGCGAAGATCGTCGGGACCGATCCGTCGACGGATATTGCGGTCATCAAAGTGGATGGTCACGATCTGCCGACCGCCGCCTTTGGCAATTCCGATGAGATCGAGATCGGCGACTGGGTTCTCGCGATCGGAAATCCGCTCGGCCTTCAGGGGACCGTCACCGCCGGCATCATCAGTGCGCTTGGCCGCAACATCCGCATCATTCAGGATAACTATGGGATCGAGAATTTCATTCAGACCGATGCGGCGATCAACCCGGGCAACAGCGGCGGACCGCTGGTGAACCTCAACGGTGAAGTCATCGGCATCAACTCGGCGATCGCAACGACCAATGCCCGCTATCAGGGTTATGGCTTCGCGATCCCGATCAACCTGGCGAAGACCGTTGCCGAAGATATTATCAAGTATGGGAAAGTCCGCCGCGGTTACCTCGGCGTTCAGATCAGAGACATCGACGAGACTGATGCAAAGGCGCTCGGCCTCGAAAGTGCGAAGGGCGTGTTTGTCAGCGCTCTCGTCAAGGGAGGTGCGGCAGAACAGAGCGGCGTGAAAGAGAAGGATGTCATTCTCTCGATCGATGGCAAGGCGGTCGATGCCGCAAACGAGCTGCAGTCGGTCATCGCACACAAACATCCGGGCGACGAAGCCGTGTTGAATATTTTCCGCGATGGCCAAACGCTGCAGAAAAAAGTCACGCTCAAATCGAGGACGGAAGAAAATGTGGCGGTGAACAACCCAAGGGACGATAATGAGAATGGCGAGATGGAAAATGACGACTCGCCGAAGGCGATGAAGCTGGAGAGTCTTGGGATGAGTGTGAAGCCGCTGAGCCCAGCCGAGAAGCGGCAAAATAAAGTCGAAAACGGTGTACTCGTGACCGAGGTGAAGCGGTTCAGCGAGGCCGACAACCGCGGCATTGCAGCCGGGGATATTATTCTTCAGGCGGACAAGAAGGAACTCTATTCCACCTCCGACATGAAGTCAATTATTGAGAAGAGGAAGGCCGGCGATGCGATTCTCCTCCGCGTCAAGCACGGCAGCCAGACGAATTTCGTGGCGGTGCAGATACCGAAGCAGTAGTGGAGTATGGGAGTAGTGGAGTATAGGAGAACATAAGTGGGTCATCGCAGAATGAGTTCACCAAAACTCTGCCGATAGACTGAATGGCATGCCTCGTCTGAGAAGATGGGGCATGATGCTATTGGTCATCGCGGGCCTGCCAAATCTTCTCTTTCGTATTGACAATCTCCTTTTTTTTATTATCTTGCGTTGGCTTATTGCGACCTGGTCATTGCAAAGGCAAGTCGCTGAAGCGTCCAACAATCCACACTCACATAAAGGAGGATGTATGCTGAAGAAAATCGTGTTGACGTTCCTGGCAGTCGCAATGCTCGTCTCTGCCGGCGGATGCTTTACTCTGAATCATGTCGTAGGTGACGGCGCCAAGGGGGGCCAAACCGCAACGGAACGTCAATGGTATATCCTTTGGGGTTTAGTGCCGCTGAACGAAGTGAAGTCGAAGGACATGGCGGGTGGAGCGACCAGCTACACAGTCAAATCAGAGAGGACTCCGCTCGACATCATCATAAATATCTTTACCGGCATCGTCACCGTCTACTCACAGACTGTTGAGGTCAAGAAGTAGCTCGTCTCCAGGCCTGCGTTGATCGCAGGAGTTGTGTTGTTGTGAACGCATCCCGCCTCCATGCTGATGAAGGCGGGAGTGATAGCTGACTTGCCACTGCATGCAGCCCATGGGGACTCGTATTCGTGACCATGTCGCCGAGTCGAACATTCCAGTTTGTCCAACCGGTGCAGCCCTGAGCGCAGTGGTACCGTGGGCACCAGCGTGCCTCGAATGGTTGCATCTCATTCCTCAAATCCGTAATTTCATTCCACCTAATTTGCAGCTCTCAATTCCACTATCCGGGAGTACCATCTCATGAACAGGGTTGTTCTCAGCATCACCGCATCTCTGGTGATTGCGGGTTCGGCGGCCATCGGCCAGATCAATATCAAGTTTGAGCAGTACAAATTGCCGAACGGCCTGACGGTGATCCTTCACGAGGATCATTCGGCGCCGGTCACGGCAGTCGTGATGATGTACCATGTCGGCTCCAAGAATGAGAAGCCGAAGCGCACGGGCTTCGCGCATCTCTTCGAGCATATGATGTTCCAGGGCTCCGCGCACGTCGCTGACGAGGAGCATTTCAAACTCCTCCAGGAGATCGGGGCGAACATCAACGGCTCGACAAACGAAGACGTCACCAATTATTTTGAGGTCGTCCCGAGCAACTATATGGAGCTCAGTCTCTATCTCGAATCCGACCGGATGGGATTTCTCCTTCCCGCCATGACCCAGGCGAAGCTCGACAACCAGCGCGAGGTCGTGAAGAATGAACGGCGTCAGGGCGTCGACAATGTGCCCTACGGCACCGCAGACGAGAAGATCGCGAAGGCGATGTATCCGGAAACCCACCCTTACAGCTGGCCGGTGATCGGGTATATGGAAGATCTCAGCGCGGCCGCCCTCGACGACGTCAAGGATTTTTTCAAAACGTATTACGCCCCGAACAACGCCGTGCTCTCGATCGCGGGGGATTTCGATCCGAACGAGGCCCGCGGGCTTGTCGACAGGTATTACGGATCGATGCCGCGAGGGAAGGACTTCGAGCGGCCGAAGGCGGCTCCGGTCTCCATTTCGGAAAATAAGAGCATGGCCTTTGAGGACAAGGTTCAGCTTCCGCGCCTCTATATTTCCTGGCACAGTCCGGCGAACTTCACACGCGAAGATGCCGTCCTCACGGTCCTCGGGCATGTCCTGAGTTCAGGAAAAAATTCCCGCCTGTACAAATCGCTCGTCTATGATAAACAGATCGCACAATCAGTCAGTGCCAACGCCGGTTCATCCGAGATCGCAGGATTGTTCCAGGTGATTGTCACTGCCAAGCCGGGGAGGAATCTCACGGAGATCAATTCCGTGGTCGATTCTCTCATGGCCGACGCTCTGAAGAACGGCGTCACCGAAAAGGAAATCGAGAAGGCATTGACGGCCGAGGAGTCGAGAATCGTCAACCGCGCCGCGACGGTGTTTGGTAAAGCGAACACGCTCGCAAATTACTATTGTCAGACGGGGGATCCGGCGAATATCAACAAGCAATTGGAGCTGTTCAAGGGGATCACGCCGCAGGAAGTTCTTACCGTCGCAAGGAAATATCTGACACAGCCCTCCATGACATTGAGCATTGTGCCGCAGGGGAAAACAGAACTTGCCGTGCAGAAAGGAGCGAAGTAACATGACATCTCCCAAACAATTGCATCTCGTTGGACCACTGGTTGCGGCTTTCTTGCTCATGTCATGCGCTGGCGTGCAAGAACTTGACAGGACGAAGCGCCCGGTCGGCAAACCGGCTCCGAAGATCATGCTGCCGGAAATCCAGAAAACGAAACTCAGCAACGGATTGAACGTATGGCTCGTCGAACATCACGAGCTGCCGACCATTGCCCTGAACCTTGTCATCCAGGCCGGCTCGGATCACGATCCGCTCGCCCAGCCGGGCCTTGCCTCGATGACCGCCGATCTGATCGATGAGGGAACGACGACAAAGAACGCGCTGCAGATCTCCGAAGAGGTCGAATCGATCGGCGCGTCGTTTTCAACGTCGTCAAGCATGGACGGGTCCTTCATGACGCTGAACACGCTGAAGAAACACCTCGATCAGGCGCTGGCGGTGTTTACGGATGTGTTGACGAACCCGGTCTTTGCGGACAAGGATTTGGAGAGGGTGAGAAAACAGCGGCTCGGTCAGCTCGTCCAGCAACGGGATCAGCCCGTGGCGATCGCCAACAATGCGTATTCGTACATTCTCTACGGCCCCACCCATCCGTACGGCAGCAATCCATCGGGCACGGAAGCGTCGCTCGCATCGATGACGGCTAGCGATCTGAAGAAATTCTATTCGACCTACTATCGCCCGAACAACGCGACGCTCATCATCGTCGGCGATCTGAAGATGACTGAAGTCGCTGATGCCCTCGCCAAGGCGCTCGCCGGCTGGAAAGCGGGGGACATCCCGGCGTTCACGATTCCCACGCCTCCAGCCGTTGAGAAGATGCGCGTCTATCTCGTCGATAAACCGGGCGCACCTCAATCGGAGGTGCGCATCGGGTATCCGGCTCTTGCGAGGAGCACGCCCGACTTCTTCCCGGTGACGCTGATGAACCGGATGCTTGGCGGACAGTTTACGAGCCGGATCAACCTCAATCTCCGTGAGAGGCACGGCTTCACCTACGGCGCCCGATCCGGATTCAGTTTCCAGAAAGGTCCCGGCCCGTTCACCGCACAGGGGGGAATTGTCACCGAAAAGACGGACAGCGCACTCCGCGAGTTTCTCTATGAGATCAAGCTGATGAAGGAGAAGGGGTTGACCGCGGATGAACTCGGGTTTGTCAAGAAGGGGGCCATCGGCAATTTTGCCCTTGCCTTTGAGACGCCGGGTCAGATCGCCGGCGCCCTCCAGAGCATCGTCCTCTACGGACTGCCGGAAGATTACTTCAACCGCTACCTCGTCAACATTGACGCCGTGAAGCTCGACGAGGTGCAGCGGGTCGCAGGAAAGTACCTTGACGCCTCAAAAATGGCGGTTCTGGTTGTGGGTGATCTGGCCAGAATCAAGCAATCGGTCATAGATCTGGGCCTTGGTGAGGCCGTCTACTCGGATGTGGACGGTAAGCCGATGCATTAGTTTTCATTGGCCAGCGTGCATGAAAACCCCGCATTGTGGAGAACACTTTGCGGGGTTTTTGCTGGTGCCCTTGACAAAACGCTGGAAAAAGCATATATTTTTGATAGTCCCAAAAATGAAAACAGCAAACAAACAAGATCCAGAAGGAGGGCAGTGAGTCTTCAGTTCGCATTACGCAGCCGGTTCAAACGGAAAACTTAGCAGTAAGGTGCTCATCCTCAATCAGAATTATGAGCCGATGAGTGTCTGTAACGTGAAGAAAGCGATCGTTCTCTTATACCTCGGAAAAGCTGAACTTATCGAAGCGTATAATGGCAGAGAGCTGCATGCTGTTTCCATGAAGATGCCCTTCCCGAGCATTGTCCGGCTTGGTGTGTACATCCATATTCCCTACAAGAAAATCATTCTTTCCCGAAAGAACATCCTGCGACGCGACGGTCATCGCTGCCAGTACTGCGGCCGCACCGACTCGACTTTAACGGTTGATCACATCGTTCCGAAATGTCGTGCCGGCGAGGATACGTGGGAAAATCTCGTCACAGCGTGCGTCGAATGCAACAACGACAAAGGAGACCGCACGCCCGAAGACGCAAACATGAAGCTCCAGCGGCGGCCAATGAAGCCGAATCACGTCACGTTCATCCGCCACTTCGTGGGCACCATCGATGATCGCTGGAAGCCGTATCTGTTCATGAATTGACGGCATCGGCACCAGCAGTGAGCGCGACAGCAAAGGGACATTGATTATTGCCTGCAAAGAGACGAATCTTAAGCGGAATGCGGCCGACAGGGAAACTCCATCTCGGCCATCTCGTCGGCGCTCTCGAAAACTGGGTGGCACTCCAGTCCGAATATGAGAACTACCATCTCATCGCCGACTACCACGCGCTGACGACCAGTCTTGACACTTCGACGCTGTATGAGAATTCCATCGACATGCTCATCGACTGGCTTGCCGCCGGGATCGATCCGAAGATGAGTCCCGTGTTCCGCCAATCACAGATCAAAGAGCACACTGAACTCCAGCTTCTCTTCGCGATGCTCATCACGACGTCGCGCCTCGAACGCAATCCCACCGTCAAGGACCAGGTTCGCGACCTCCATATCGAGAACATTTCGTACGGTCATCTCGGCTATCCGGTCCTCCAGGCCGCGGATATCCTTCTCTATAAGGGTGAAGTAGTTCCGGTCGGCGAGGATCAGGTGCCGCATGTGGAGATCACACGGGAGATCGCGAGGAAATTCAATACCCAGTACGGTGACGTCTTTCGCGAGCCGGAAGCGAAGTTGACAAAATTTGCCCGGCTGCCCGGACTCGATGGCAGCATGAAAATGAGCAAGTCGGCAGGGAATACGATCCTGCTGGCCGATTCGCCGGAAGAGATCAAAAAGAAAATGAGGACGGCTGTGACCGATCCGCAAAAAGTACGCAAGGGCGACCCGGGCCGTCCGGAGATATGCCTTGTCTTCACCTATCACAAAAAATTCAACCCCGCCGAGGTTGCGGAGATCGAGACCGGCTGCCGAACCGGTGCACTCGGCTGTGTGGACTGCAAAATGAAAGCCGCGGATCGGATCATCGATCACCTCGCACCGTTCAGGGAAAAACGAAAACACTTCGAATCGCATCCACACGAGGTGAAGGATATCCTCCACGACGGTGAAGCGAGAGCGAAAGCTGTCGCGGTCAAAACGATGGCCGAAGTGCATGAAGCGATGAAGCTCGGATGAAAGGCATGCACAGCAGATGAATGGATGAAGGAATGATCGATGTCAACGAACATGTTCTGCATGCGTTAGCTGCTCCGGATCACCGGCGATTCCGGTTTTTTTTATTTTTAATTTTTCCTTTTTAATTTTTCATTTTCGATCGGCTTGACTTATAAGGTAAAATTAACCGAATTCGAGGGTCCCCTCGACCTTCTTCTATTCTTTATCAAGCGTGACGAGCTTGATATTTACGATATTCCCATCTCGCGGATCACGAAAGAGTTTCTGGAGTATCTTCACCTGATGCAGGAGCTTGATCTGGAGGTCGCCGGCGATTTCATTGTCATGGCCGCGGAACTGATGCAGATCAAAGTGAAGATGCTGCTGCCACAGGCGCCCGCAGAGGAAGAGGAGGCAGATCCGCGTGCAGAGCTCGTGCGGCGTCTCCTCGAATACAAACGGTACAAGGAAGCAAGCGCCGTGCTTGAGCGTCTGGAGGATGAGCAGAACAAACTGTATTATCGACAGGGCTTTCACTCCGATCCGCGAAAGGTGAGTCTCGAAGATCAGGAAGAGAGTCTCAAGGATATCACGATGTTCAACCTTATTGCCGCCTTCAAGCGGGTTCTCGACAACGTGCCGCAAAAGCTGTATCACGATGTGGAGTTGTTGAACATCACCATCGACGAGCAGATGAGCTATATCGCGGACGTGATGCGGCTGCGTGAGGAGGTCGGATTCTTTGAGCTCGTGTCGCACATGACGGAAAAAATTCGTATAATTGTGACGATCATTGCCATGCTGGAAATGGTGAAAAACAAGGTTATCGCGATGCGTCCGGCAGGCCATGAAGACGATTTTATCGTGTACAAACTTGGGTTGGAAGCATCCTGATGGAAGAAACACCCATAGCGGAGAGCAAGCGCCATATCATCGAGGCGCTGATTTTTGCATCGGACGAGCCGTTGAGCGTTCGCCAGATCATCGAGATCCTTGGTTCGGCGGAAAATTCCGGCCCGCGTCTGCGTGTGAAGGAGGATGAGCTCTTCGGGTACATCCGCGATCTCAATGGTGAGTATGTCCGGACAGGCAAATCGTTCAGGATCATCCAGGTGGCCGGGGGATTCCAGTTTGCGACGATGCCCGACTTCGCAGAGTGGCTCGGTCGTATGGTCAAAGAGAAGGCAAGGCGGAAGCTCTCGCCTGCCACGCTCGAGACGCTGTCGGTCGTCGCCTACAAGCAGCCGGTGACGAAACCGGAGATCGAGGCGATCCGGGGCGTGAATGCCGATTATGCGATTCACAAGTTGATGGAACGGGCGTTGATCACGATCGTCGGTCGCGCCGCCTCCGCCGGCCGCCCGCTTCTCTACGGCACGACGGCGGATTTCCTGAAGCATTTCGGTCTCAACGATCTTTCGGAGCTTCCGAAGCCGCGTGAGATCGACGAGATCATGGCGGATCAGGGTTTCGAGATGGAGAAGGAAGTCCTCAAGAGAATGGGAAAGACGGAAGAAGAGATCGAAGAACAACTTCGCACGAAGACCGTTGTCAACGAGACAGGGCAGCTGCAGGAGATTCCGGTCGTCCCACCCAACGACCCCGGATCTTCCGGAGGTTCCGAGCCGCCCCCGATGTGAGTTTTCATCCCGGCCACAGCATACGTTCGAAATCCTGAGCGTCGACGCGCTTCGATCGCCGCTGATGAACCTCTTAGCCATGAACCCTTCAAATTTTGCATGATTCGAATTTCTTCATAATGGCAACCGAAAAATCGTCCAATACGATCCGGCTGAATAAGTTTCTTTCGATGGCGGGAATTTCTTCCCGGCGGAAGTCGGACGAGCTGATCGTGGCTGGAAAGGTGAGCGTCAACGGGCGCGTTGTCACCGGTCTTGGAGTGAAAATCGACCCCTCTCGCGACACCGTCTTTGTGGATGGGCGCCAGGCAGTGGTGCTCGATGAACCGGTCTACATCGTTTTCAACAAGCCGAAAGACTGCATCACCACCGCTCGCGACGAGCGCGGCAGGACGACGGTGCTCGACTATGTGACGGTGAAGCAGCGAGTCTTTCCCATCGGCAGGCTTGATCGGAACACGACGGGCGTGCTGCTGTTGACGAACGACGGCGAGTTTGCGAATCGTCTGATGCATCCCAAATTCGAGATGAGGAAGTCGTACAACGTCACCCTCAACAAACCGATGGTTCCCGCCGACGCGGAGAAACTCTCCAAAGGTATCCGGCTTTCGGACGGGAAGACGGCGCCGGCCGAGGTGTACGCCGTCCAGGGCGGAAAGAACAAGGTTGTGGGGGTCGTGATCCGCGAAGGGAAGAACCGGCAGATCCACAGGATGTTTGAGGCGTTGGGGTACACGGTGAGCAAGCTCGACAGGGTCGGGTACGCTGACGTCACGTACGAAGGATTGGCGCGAGGGAAGTTCAGATCGCTGACAAAGTCCGAGGTGCGGCGCCTGAAGGAAATCGCGGGCATTGAGTAGAGAGATGTTCGATGTGCGATGTGAGATGTGAGATGTTCATGTTAGAGGTTCAGGACAAGACAAAATCACCCAATATTTAACATCTATCATTCCCCAAACCTAAAACCTCAAACCTCAAACCCGTAATCAGACTCTCCTTCGCCAAGTCCAGCTTTTTGTATTTCAGAACTTAACCTCAGTTTTTCTGCTGCCCATCGCCAGCTGCTTTCTTCTTTTCTATCTTATTCTTCCGGTCCTGCTCAAACTCTTTGTGATACTTTCCGTAGGGCATCGCATGGAATATTTTCTCGCTGGCATCCCGGGCAAGCGGAATGTAGCTTTGCGTAGCGGTTTGTACTGCAGTCGAGATTGCTTGAGCCAGGAATCCTGCAAGTCCTCCCGCACCGCCACTCTGACCTGTTGTGTTGGCGGTGACCTCTCCGTCGTAGAACCAAAGTACGTCGCCCGTGGTGGTCGATCGTAATTCGCAGGCCGCCTTGACAGTGACACTCCCCGAGGTGATGAAATATTTTGTATTCCATTCTTGGATAGTCACGTAGAGAACTGCGTCGGCGCCGAAAAATTCCCTGAATTTCCGTGCCGGCACATTCAGCATGGTCTCCGTGTCAAAGAGCCCTTCCTGCTGCAGGATGTCATCCACGACTTCCATAGGGAAAACATAGTAGCCGCTGTTCGTGAGTGGCTCTGCAACAGTCGTCGAGTAGTATTCCTTGGCGTCGGCGGCAGTGGACTTGTTGATCGGTGGAAGCACCAAAATGCTCACTGGATGCTCGGAGTACATTTTCGGGGCGAATTCTTCTTTCGTGATAGATGCGCTGCAGCCTTCCGCTAGTGAGGCCAGGATCGTGCATAGCCAAAGGAGATGTATTTTCATTTTTTCCCCCGGGCATATTCCGCCTTTATTCTTTGAATAAAGATGACGGATTCTGAGTAGAGATTTGTTTCCTTATCAAGATATTCCATTCCTTCAGCTTCCTTGCCTTCTTTCAAGAGAATGTATCCGTATTCCGCGAAAACGCCCGGAGGCACTTTCATTTTTTTCTTGTCGGATTCCTCAATAATGAGCAGAAGTTGCTTTTCATGTGCCGCCAGAGTTTTCTCATCTGGTGCCTTCTTGAGATCATAAAGGGTAGATGAGTATTCGCCCCAATAGAACGTCTTTGGACCGGAAGGGGCGCAACCGATCAACAACGTAACGAAAAGCCAAGATATGATTGCAAGGGGTTTCATGGGGCCTCAATCTCGAATGTGGTTTGGTTATCGACAATAACGACTCTATCGACAATGATTTGGTTATTGCGGAAGATCTTGATCCCATGCTTGCCGGGTTTCACTTCGTAGAGTTCGATCTTGGGATCGAATGCGAATTGTGCGCCATCGTCGACCGAGATCGTGGTTCCCTGCATGCGACCTGTGAATTTCAGAAAACTCTTTTCAGCTTTTTGGATCGTTCCTGTTGTATAGCCGCCGCAGGACATCAATGCGATGGATGCGGTCAATATCCCGATGATGAGCTTCATAATACCCTCTGGTAGTCTAATTTTCTTGGATATAGTAATTAGCGAAGTCGGCTGTCGGGATTTCTCCGGAAACCTTGGTGCAAACCGACAGCTCGGAATTCACATCGCCGGGCAGAGTCGTCAACACTTTGATCTTGCCTATAGAAATCCCCGGCAGTTCGATTTCAATATTGGTCTGCGGGTTAGTCACCTTGTCACCGCGCTTGTACACTGTGAACGTATCTCCCTCCTTGATTCCCTGCATGGCGCCGCCTGCGATGATGAAATTGTTGTCTTTGTAGGACAACAAAAATGAACGCCACGGTTTGTCGAGAAGACGTTCGCTGATATTGCTGACCAGTGTTGCAATCGCCGCGGAGATCACTTTATCATTAAGAGATGCATCATACTCGGCCGCGCTTCCGACGCCAAGTACCGTTCCCGCTTCGGAAAACGCTTCACCAGCACCTTCCTCCGAATAAGTAATCTGACTCGTCCGCACGTCGACGAGCCGAACATTCACTTTTGCATAGGCAGTCTGCTTTTTGGTTCGACTGAAAACACCCACGTCACTTGTGGTTTTATGCCCGAACTCAGACACGGAACCCAGAATGAGATAATCGGCGGCGATATTGAGGTCGTGGAGATTCCCCATTTCCTTTTCTTTCGCCAGGTGTGTTAGATCCACCCGTTCAAGCATGATGAATTTTTCCGTTGAAGTAAGCTTGGCCGAGAAAATATCCATCGCCTGTTTCCCCAGACGGTCATCATTTTGATCATAAAAAAAACCCTGGCCATATTTCGTTTCATTGCTGAATCGTGCAATTGCGACCTTCCTCTTCAGGAATCTCATTTGTTTTGCCGCTATCGTCGGGCTGATTTGTGGCGTCTGTTGCGGGATCGCGCTTGTCGTCGGCGTGTGCACGGTCGCACACGAAGTAACAATGATGACGACCAGAAATATCACTAAGGGTGACGTAAGTTTCATGAGACTCTCCTTTCGAATTTGGAAATTGTGATAGGCTTCGAGATTCTTGTCAATTGATTATTACCCCATGCTGCCCTTTTTACCCCCAATCTCACGATATGAACTGCAGAACATACAGAAAAACCAGCTCTCTGTCAAGGTCAAACTGGCTCACAGCGACTCCCATGCCCTAGTCATGAACACCTAAACAAATCCAAATTCTAAAATCCCAAATCCCAAATCCGAAATCCTGCGCCAGAGGCGCATCCGCCTCCGGCGGAGAAATCCTATCCCTTCCTCACCACCTCCTCGGTACATTCTTCACCGTCCTCACCGTATCTCTTGCAATCAATAGCTCCTCATTGGTTGGGATGACGTAGGCCCTGAGCTTTGTCTTTGGAGCCGAAATTATTCCTTCCTTTCCTCCGACCATTGATGAATTCTTTTTCTTGTCGAGACGGAGTCCCATCCAGGATAACCCGTGACAGATTCGTTCGCGGATTATGGGACTGTTCTCGCCGATGCCGCCGGTAAATACAATGGCATCTGCTCCGCCCATTTCTGCAAGGTAAGCTCCGATGTATTTCTTCACTCTCATACAGAAAATATTGATGGCGAGGGATGCGCGCCGGTCCTGTTTTTCCTTTTCCTCGTCGATGAGCTCGCGCATGTCGTTCGTGAGACCGGAAATGCCGAGGAGTCCTGACTGTTTGTTGAGGAGCACGTCGATCTCCGGAAGCGACATTCCTTCCTTATGGTGAATGAACTCGATGATCGATGCGTCGAGGTCGCCGGCGCGCGTTCCCATCACCAATCCTTCGAGGGGCGTGAGCCCCATCGACGTGTCGAGCGAGTCGCCGTTCCGTATGGCGCAGGCGGAGCATCCGTTCCCGAGGTGGAGTGTAATGATGTTGACCTCCTCCCGGCTGAGCTTCATGATGGTCCGGTAACGATATGCGACATAACGGTGCGATGTCCCGTGAAATCCATAACGACGAATCCGATGACGCCGGTAGAGCTGATACGGCACGGCGTAAACATACGACGTCTCGGGCATCGTCGAATGAAAAGCCGTGTCGAAGACCGCCACCTGGGGAACTCCGCGGCCGAGAAGCTCCTGTGCCGCGATGATCCCTTTGAGATTCGCCGGGTTATGGAGCGGCGCAAGGTCGATGCTGTCCTCGATCTTGTCGATCACGCTGTCGGTGATCCTGACCGACTTTGTGAAATGCTCGCCGCCGTGGACCACACGGTGCCCGACTGCGTGAATGTCGGCGAGAGACCGGATGCCGGGTATTCCGGCGTCTGCGGAGACGATCCACCGCAGAATCAAATCAAGGGCTGCCCGATGATCACGGAGCGGGGTTGCCTGCCGGATTTTCGGTTTCCCTTGAACCTGCAGGGTTACGAGCGCCTGGCTCCCGACCCGCTCGATTGTTCCGCCCGCCAAACGCTTGTCGGCGTTTTTCTTGATCAGATCGATATCCGTTTCGACGATCTGGAACTTCACGGATGATGATCCGCAATTGAGCACAAGGATGTTCATTGTTCTTAGTAATTGGTCATTTGTGCGGTGGATTTCGCTCGTCCAAAGATAGGAAAAAATCGGTTAGAATGCGATTGGAGTTGGAAAGTCTCAAGAAATGTTCTTATATTGGCAGCAATATCATGGATTAAAAGAGGGAACCAGTGTGAAGCGACTTTATCGCTCGGAGACGGACAAGAAGCTCGCAGGCATCTGCGGCGGCATCGGGGAATACATGGATGCCGATCCGACCATCGTCCGGCTCATCATTATTGTCCTGGCAGTGGTTACCGGCATCATTCCGATGATCATCGCGTACCTGATCGCATGGTGGATTGTCCCGAATGGCAAAGAAGTCTCTTCGAATGTCTCATGACCTGAACAAAACAGCTTGCTTGCCCTGTTAAAGATACTCACGTTCCCGATCTGGTTTCCCTTTAAGTTGCTCTGGTTCATGTCGAAGGTTGTCGCCTTCGTTGTTCTTGTGTCCGTTATCGCCATCCTCATCTATGTCGCGGCGCATATTCTCTAAGCCTTTGCTGCAGTCTGAATAACAACGTCATCAGGATTCACCGATTATGAGAAGAGCGGCTACAGGAAAACGCCGCGCTACAAGGAGACCATGGAGTACTGTCGTCGGCTCGAAAAGGCCTCGCCGTGGATCAGGGTTACGAGCTTTGGAAAAAGTCCCGATATGCTGAAGGACTATCGAACGCGCGTCGAAGGGACATACAGCGTTCTCGAAGCGACGATGAAGCTCATGAACCATGAATACCGTTCTTTGCGCCACGCTGTCTCGGATGCGGACGCCGGGACGATGGCCGGCGTTGAACGTCCCTTTCCGGTCGACTACGAATCGGTAGATGCTCCCAACAGCTCAACTCAATTCCTTGGGTTCAAGCAAAGCAACACACCAAGCATGGAACCGATGGCGAGAGAGATGCTGCAAAAGGATTCCGCGCTGCAGACGGAATGAACATGTGCAGCGATCATGAAATGACGCATCAGTGAAGCATCAGGTGAATTTTTCAATCACTATTGGACAGGAGACAACGATGTTGGCATTGCGACAAACTCGTCTTGTACACCTCATCACCATCCTGGCATTCGTCCTTGGACCGGGCAGCACACTGACGGCCCAGGAGAAGAAAAAGATCGCTCCCGAGATCGCTTTCAAAATGCCGCCGCTGACGCTCACGAAGCAATTGCCCAATATCACCGGATGGCACGACGACCGGAAGTATCTTGAGAGCAAGAAGAAAGATGGGGCGGAGGCCGCCAGGACGTACCTCATCGACGCGAGGACCGGCAAGGAAGAAGGGGAAAGCAAGACGGATGTCAATTGGGACGACTTCAAGGCCATCGTCGGGTCGGGCGTTGACGCTGCCCGACCGCTCGTCTCCGGCAAAGACAACGTGAAGCATCTCTATGCGAAGGAGCATGACCTCTACCTGCTCGATGTGAAGAAAAAGGAATTCACACGCCTGACGAATAATTCTTCCGACGAAAAGAACCCGACGTTCTCGCCCGACGGAAATTTCATCGCCTTCACTCGCGACAATAACCTCTTTGCCCTCGACCTCAACACGGGAAAAGAGACTCAATTCACGAACGACGGCGGTGAAGTGGTGTACAACGGCTGGGCGGCATGGCTTTACTATGAGGAGATCCTCGGAAGGCCATCACGGTATCGCGCCTTCTGGTGGTCTCCCGACAGCAGAGAGATCGCTTTCTTTCATTTCGATGAAACGAATGTGCCGATGTTCCCGGTTTATAATTCCAAAGGACAGCACGGCAATCTCGAGCGAACGCGATATCCGAAACCGGGCGACCCGAATCCCGCGGTCAAGCTCGGCATCGTCATGGTCTCGTCCGGAGCGATCGCCTGGGCCGACTTCAACGAGAAGGACGATCAGTATTTCGGAGCTCCGTTCTGGACTCCCGACAGCAAGGAGCTCTGGGCGCAATGGATGAACCGCGGCCAGGATGACCTCAAAGTTTTTGCCGTCGATCCTCAATCGGGAAAAAAACGGGAAATCTACGATGAGCACCAGAGCTCGTGGGTCGAGTGGCTCGACGATATCCATTTCCTCAAGGACGGAAAAGGGTTCATCATCAGGACAGACAAGGACGGCTGGTCCCATCTCTATCTGCATACGATGGACGGGAAATTGAAGAACCGCATCACGCAGGGCAAGTGGCAGGTGTCGAATGTCGAGCTGGTCGATGAAGATCACGATCTCCTCTATTTCACAGCGAGGAAGGAAGCATCGACACGGTCGGATCTCTATAAGATAAGGTTGGATGGAAAGGAATTCAAGCGACTGACGTTCGGCAAATACACTCATGCGGTCCGTCTCTCTCCGAATGGATCATACTTCATCACGACTTACTCCAACGTCGGAGCGCCGCCGAAGATGGCGCTCTGTGATAACGACGGGAGCGTGGTGCGCGAGATTGGCAACAGCTGGCAAAAGGAGCTCGATGAATATGAGCTGGCGGCGAGGGAGCTACTGACGATCCCGACATCCGACGGCTATCAGCTCCCGGCTGTGCTGACGTTGCCGCACACCATGGATCCTGCCCGCAGGTATCCGGTTCTCATCACCGTCTACGGCGGCCCGAATGCCGGCAGCGTGTTCGACGGGTGGAGGCTGTCGATGCAGTCGCAGGGTCTCGCGGCGGAGGGGCTCATCCAGCTCGAAGTCGACCATCGTGGCTCCGGGCATTTCGGCAAAGAGGGAGTCGCCCTCATGTACCGCAACCTCGGGAAATGGGAAATGAACGATTACATCGAAGCGGTGAAATGGCTGCGGTCCAAACCGTATGTCGATTCGACGAAGATCTGTATCACCGGCGGCTCCTATGGCGGCTATGTGACATGCATGGCGCTGACCTATGGAGCGGATTATTTCACGCACGGCATGGCGAATTTCTCCGTGACCGACTGGAAGCTCTACGACACGCACTACACCGAGCGGTTTATGGATACGCCGGATGAAAACCCCGACGGCTATAAATCCGGATCGGTGATGACATATGCGGATAAATACAAAGGAGTACTGCGCATCGTCCACGGCACCACCGATGACAACGTCCATATGCAGAATGCCCTTCAATTGGTTGATACGCTGGAGAATCTGGGCAGACATTTCGAGTTCATGATGTATCCAAACGAACGTCACGGCTGGGGGCCGCCGAAGTCTGATCACTCGCGAATGGAAGCACTCCGGTTCTATTATAAATATTTGTTTGAAAAGGATTTCCCCGAGGCGGTGTTTGCAAAAAAAGGGAAGGCCGGTGTTCCATAACTCCTTCAACAACCTGCGAGAGGGTCCCTGTTTGGACTGAACGATGCCAAAGACTATAAATTTCTTTCAAAATCCCGCCATCGGCAAAAAGATGCGTACGTGCGTGTTGGGCGGTGCCTTCCTGATCGGGGCTGTGATGCTTGTCGTCGATTGCGGCGCCCAATCGTTGGGCTGGCAGACCATCAGCGGCGTGCCCGGCTGTTTCACCGTTGCAGTCGGCAAAGACGGCAAAACTTTTGCTGCGAGCCCAGGCAGTCAGAACTATGACGGGCGAGTCTATTCAACCACAGATTACGGTGAGTCCTGGTATCCGACGGCCATCAATTACGGCCTGATCTTCGAGGTGTCCGCGAGGGGGCCGCATATCATTGTGAGCAGGAATCTCTCAAGCGGACGCACGCCCTATCAGGTCTTTTTATCGCATGATAATGGGTTGGCATGGCAGGGTGTTCTGAGCGGCGATATCTTAAGCGCCCCGCTGTCCGGATTCATGTACTCGGACCGTGACTCGATTTACGCTGTCGGTGGTTTTGTTTCCGGCACTCGGCTGGTGAAACGGAACGGCCAGCGATGGGACCCTGTCGGCAAAACGATTCCCCTCGTCTCGTTTCATCTTTCCCCCTTCCCGTTGCCGGACAGTTTCATTCCTGTGCCGACCGCCATCGACGGAGAAGACAGGATATATGTCGGGACGGTTGCCAGCGGACTGTTCATGACAACGAATTACGGATCGACATGGACGCAGGCCCTCCCGCAGCTCGAGGTCACTGCGCTCTCCGTCCGCTCGCCGTCGAGGATCGTGGTCGCAACCAGTCCAAACATATCGAGAAACGGCGGGATATTCGTCTCGGCCGACTCGGGCGTGACGTGGACCTTCCTTGGACTCTCAGACAGGGCGATCTCTGCAGTCGCCGTCGACGATGCGAATGCCATCTACGCGTCGACAGATAACGGGATCTATCAATACGGTGGAACGCCAAATTCATGGATCAACATCAGCCCGCTGCCGGAGGCCTTCGGCGGCGTCACGGTGCCGGCACCGAACGTCGTTATGGCGGCGTCACGTTCCAAAGGTCTCTTCAGGACCACGAACAACGGCGGAACATGGGAACGGAGCGGGATCAGCGAAGAAGATGTTTCCGCTCTCATCGTCACTCCACAGCAGGCGATCATCGCGGGCACGTATGGCGATCGGATATTTCGTTCAATCGATGCGGGCGGATCGTGGAGGCAGCTTTCTTCCGGGCTCACGTGTGACAATGTTTTTTCGCTCGGCATGGTCGATGCGGCCCTGTTTGTGGCTACCGATTGCGGTGTAGTTGTCTCCAGCGACGAGGGTGACCATTGGTCGAACGTCAGTCAGGGGTTCATTGCGGGAGGGGCGTTTGCCTTAGCGAAGGACGGGCTTGCGAATATTTATGCGGGAACAAATTTCGGCGTGTACCGGTCGCCCGATACCGGCCGTACGTGGCAGCAATCCGGCCTGATCGGCTCAAAGGTGACCGGGATGGCCGCTGGAGCCGGCGACGACATTTTCGCGATGACGTCGGTCGAAGGCGTCTTCAAATCTTCCGATCACGGGGCATCATGGATGAGTCTCGGGTTGGTCGAGAATGACCTCCAGTCGATCGCAGTCAACGCTGCTAACACCATCTTCGTCGGCGGTGCGGGGAGAGTCTACATCTCGACGAATGACGGCGTTGTCTGGAATTACACCCTTGTTTCAGAAGCATTTGTCTACTCTCTGGCGCTCAGGGACGCATCAACCATCGTCGCAGGCACCGGGCAGGGAATCTTTGTCTCAACGAACGAAGGGCAGACGTGGGTGCCGCGAAGCGGGGGGCTTAGTCAGACCCTCGTCCTCTCGGTCGCCGTCGACAATCAGGGGTATGTCTACGCCGGGACATATCACGGTGGAGCGTACAGAAGCGTGCTGCCGCTGACTTCGGTGGAACACCCGGGGATACTCCCCTCAAGCTTTGAGCTTTCACAAAATTATCCGAACCCGTTCAATCCGAAGACAGATATCAGATATACCATACCTCTTCAGCGCGACGGACAGATCGGCAACAGCAGGAATGTCACGTTGAGAATATTTGATTTGTTGGGGAGGGAAATTGCAGCGTTAGTGAACGAGAGGAAAGAACCGGGTGAATACATAGTCTCGTGGGATGCCGGCAACCTGCCGAGCGGGATCTACTTCTACCGCCTCACGGCAGGGCAGGTGACCGCCACGAAAAAGATGCTGCTTGTCCGATAGGGCCGTCCCCCTGAAGGGGTCGGTCGGACAACTCAGTCTTGATTCTTACGCTCTATTTTGGTATTATTTTAGACTCAGGTTTTTCCAATCTTTTACAGAATAATGGATGTTCGTAATATTGTTTCGGCGTCAAAAACCGGTGATGTTTCCCTCGAACGCGGATCAACTCTCCGAACGGTTCCACTGGTGACGGACCGGGACACGTCTCCACTCGAAGATTTGAATGCGTTGATGCTCCGCCGTCGCGAAGAGCTGGAAGAGCTCAAACGGCGGGGGATCAATCCGTATCCGTACGCCTTTGCATGGAATGCGAGTTCCCAGGAGATCGTCGATCACTACACCGAGGCCCAGCCGCCCCGCGACGTGGCGATCGCCGGCCGCATCATGTCGATCCGACGGATGGGAAAAGCTTCTTTTTGCCACATCCAGGACACGCAGGGCCGGATTCAGGTCTATCTGCGACGTGACAACCTTGGCGATCTCTACGATAACTTCAAGCTGCTTGATATCGGCGACATCATCGGCGTCGAAGGGTTCGTCTTTAGGACGAAAATGGGAGAGGTGTCGGTTCACGCACGCCGCTACGAGCTGCTGGCGAAATCTCTGAGGCCGCTTCCGGTGGTCAAGGAAAAGATCGACGACCGCGGCAACAAGAGCGTCTACGATCCTTTTGCCGACAAAGAGCTCCGCTACCGTCAGCGTTATGTCGATCTCGTCGTCAATTCGGGCGTGAAGGAAGTTTTCCTCAAGCGTGCCAGGCTTATCGGCTCGATGAGAAATTTTTTTGATGCCAGAGGCTACGTCGAAGTTGAAACGCCGATCCTTCAGCCGATCTACGGCGGCGCTTTCGCGAGGCCCTTCGTCACTCACCACAATGCGCTTGATATACCGTTGTATCTTCGGATCGCGGACGAACTCTATCTCAAGAGGCTGATCGTCGGCGGCTTCGAAGGGGTCTATGAATTTGCGAAGGACTTTCGCAATGAAGGGATGGATCGATCTCACAACCCCGAGTTTACCATGCTCGAACTTTACGTCGCTTACAAGGACTATGAGTGGATGATGGAGCTCGTCGAGCAGCTCATCTGCGCCGCCGCGACCGAGGTCAACGGTGCCACACGATGGATGGTCGGGGCCCACGAGATCAATTTTTCCCCGCCGTGGAAACGATTGACGATGTTTGCGGCCATCGAGCAGCACACTGGAAAGAATCTCCGCGGCAGGACGGAGAACGAGCTGAAACATATCGCCAAAGAGCTGCATGTCGAATGCGCGCCCGGGGCAGGACCGGGAGCCGTCATCGATGAGATCTTCAGCGAATGTGTCGAGCCGAAGTTGATCCAGCCGACGTTCATCACCGACTATCCGATCGAAATGTCGCCTCTCGCGAAGCGACACAGAACGGAGCAGGGACTGGTGGAGCGGTTCGAAGTCATTGTCAACGGCCAGGAGCTGTGCAATGCCTTCAGCGAATTGAACGATCCGATCGACCAGCGCAACCGATTCGAAGAGCAGATGCAGCTGCGCGCCCGCGGCGATGAGGAGGCCCAGGTGCTCGATGACGATTATGTTCGCGCGCTCGAGTACGGCATGCCTCCGACCGCCGGTCTCGGCATCGGCATCGATCGGCTGACGATGCTCTTCACGAACCGGGACTCAATTCGCGACGTTATCTTTTTCCCACAAATGAAACCGGAGCTGTAGCTATGCGCCCGCTCGTGATAATTTGTCTGATGATCCTTGTTCTGCTCTCCAGGCTCTCCGCCGGCACCGCGGGCATCCTTGAAGGGAAAGTGGCGGACAAGGAAACCCATGAGGCCCTGATCGGTGCCTCGGTCCAGATCATCGGGACAACCCAGGGCGCTGCGACGGATATCGATGGGTATTTCCTCATCAATAATGTGGAAGCGGGAACGTATGACGTCCGCATCACCCACGTTGGATATCAGCCGATGGTCTATAAAAAGGTGACGATCCGTCCCGGTCTTCGGACAAAAATATCGATCGAGCTCCAGCCGACAGCCGTCGAATTGCACGAGATCGAGGTAACCGCCGAGCGGCCGATGATCGAGAAAGACGTCACCAGCACGACCTTCTCGCTCAGCTCTGCCCAAGTCGACCGATTGCCCGTGCGTAACGTTCAGGAACTCCTGTCGCTCTTTCCGAGCGTCACGGCGGAAGGGAACGTTCGCGGCGGAAAATCGAGCGAGGTCGTTTACCTCGTCGACGGGCTGCCGCTGCAGGACGTCGTCTCGGGTGGGGCCGGCGGCTCACTCCCGAAAAGCTCCATCACCGAGTTTTCGATCCAGTCGGGCGGATTCGAGGCGGAATACGGCAACGCGTTGTCGGGCGTGGTAAACATCGTGACGCGGCGCGGCTCGGATAATTCCTCGGCCGTCCTCCGGTTGGAGAAAGATAACTGGCTTGCCGGGAACTGGAACACCCAGCACAACCGGTCGACCGAGCTTGAGGTGACCGTCGGAGGGCCGGTCATTCGGGAACGGCTGCATTTCTTTAACGCGACGACGTTCAATTTCAATGACACCCGGTGGTGGCAGGATTTTAACAAATTTGTCGGTTCTCCCGTTTCCAAAGAAGTTGCCGGCATGGCCAAGCTCGATCTCACCGCTTCGCCGAAGGTCCGCATCACCGCTCAGAGCGTTTACTCGCTGAAAGCGTTCCGCGATTATGAATTCAGCTGGCGGTTCAATCTCAATGGCCTTCCGGAGCGGAGCAGGAATTCCTTCCGAACGACCGCGACGCTGTCGCATACGCTCTCCGACATGTTCCATTACACCGTGAACCTCAGCCATTACCTTCTCCAATCGAAGATCGGCGATCAGAAGGAGGATATTCCTCTTATTCCGTATGAATACGATTTCTTTCTCGAATATGTCGTCAAGGGGAGCCGTGCCTACTGGGCAAGCACAAAGCAGAACATCTATACGGTAAAGTCGGATCTTGACATCCAGCCGAATCAACACAATGTGTTGAAGTTTGGATTTGAAGTAAATCAGTATGATATCATTTCCGATGTCGTGAAGTATGAACCGCAGCGGACCTATTTTGGCAAGATCCTTCCGGATGAACCGATGCTGAACTACAGCTCGCTCTATCATTATTACCCCCGAACCGGGAGCGCCTACCTTCAGGATAAGCTCGAGGTCGACAAGGACGGCGCAGTTGTGAACCTCGGTTTTCGATGGGATTTCATGGATCCGCGGAGTGAGCGACCGGTTGTTGAATACGTGACGCCGGACAGCGCCCAGGGGCAGTATCAATCGCAGGTGACAAAGTTCGTCAAAGCGTCGCTGAAGCAGCAGGTGAGTCCGCGGATGGGACTTTCGTTCCCGCTCGCCTGGAATGTTCTCCTGACTATGAGCTATGGCCACTATTTTCAGTTTCCGTTGTTCGATTATCTCTACTCCGGTATCAATCCGCAGCAGCTGCGCAGCGGCGTCAGCGTGCTCGTCGGCAATCCGGATCTGAAGCCGGAGCGCACACACGCCTGGGAGCTCGGCATGAAGTATGGTCTGGATGAGCGGCATCTCGTCAGCGTGACATATTTCAAGAAAGAATTCATCGATCAGATCGATTCGAAAACGTTCCTTCCTTCAAAAGCCCGCATCGCAGGCGATTACGGCTTTGCCGAATACGTGAATAACGCCTTCGCAAATGCCGAAGGACTGGAAATCGTCTTCACTCGCCGGCACGACGAGAAGTTCTCCGGCTCGATCTCCTATTCGCTCATGCGGACGGAAGGCGTGAGCGATTATGTGAATCAGGGCATCAACCTCCAGCAGTGGGGCTTCCCGGTGCTCAATCAGCCATACCCGTTGAGCTGGGATCAGCTGCATTCGGTGAAAGCGGTCATCGATACGAAACTGCCGTTCGATTTCACCGGCAACGTCGTCTGGACGTTCAACACGGGGAGGCCGTACACGTTCTTCCCGACGCGTGACGGTTACACGGCAGGGGACACCACACTCGCGTTCATTCCGAACAACGCACGCTTGCCGGCGGGCAGCACGATCAACATCAAGTTCTCACGAAAGATCAATGTCGGTAACTTCAACTCGTTGATGTTCTATGGCGATATCAGGAATCTCCTCAATGCCGGGAATGTTAAATGGGCGGACGCGAACGGCAGGGTCGGCGGGCAGCTCGGTGATCCGTCCGCGTATTATGAACCGAGGAGGTTCTCCATCGGCTTGAGATATGAAATGTGACGAATTGATATCACGCATCGTTGTGCCTTTCTTCTGCGGATGTTGCGCAGTTATCACCCTCAGCTGTCAGGAATCGCTGCCGGTGTATGTCAGGCCGACGAATATCCTGTCGTTGGAGGTGAGCACAATAGAGCAACTCTCCGACCGAGCGGCTTCACCGGCAGACCACCAGGCAGTCCGGTTCGTTATTTCATGTCAGAATATCCATGATGAGGTCTACTACGATTCGGTCGACATCAAGGGGTCATTGAGAATCTGGTGGAAACGCAAGCCGCATCGATATCGGACGATCTATCTCACGGAAGCAAGTTTTCGGGATAAGGGCCTGATCAGAAACAGCAAGCTGCTCATGATTCCGGGTCAGCAGGTCTCACTGGAAGCGGTGTGGAATCTGAAATCAGACGACTCGTTGTATCTTCCGACCGAGATGAACTTTGCGTTCCTGCGCCGCAGGGTGTGTGATAACAATATCGCCTGCGCAGACCCGGAAGAGTTCGTCGTCGAGGCTTCGTTGAATTTGTTCGACCGGCTTGGCTATATCGTGGCGTCCCCGAAGAACTTCATCTTCATCGGACGTATCTGTATCTTTTGCGGCTATGGCCCGGTCTGCACTCCGCCGGGAGGATGCGGGAGCATCGAACAGTGAGACGTCAATTCGTTGCTCACAGAGGGACAAACATGCAAACATTCTTGTGTACCCTGTTGTTCAATCATCTATCGACGCTGATCGTCCAATGACATCAAAACGCCTGTGCTTCGCGGCCATCATCGGATTATTTTTTTTCTCCCTGAGCTGCAACGAAACATTGCCGGTGTACACTTCTCCGACCAACATCCTGGCGATCAATGTAACGACCATCGAACAATTGGGCGACCGTGCTGCGCCGCCCGGTCATCAGGCCGTCCGCATCGACGTTACCGGCAAGAACATTTTTGATGAGGTGTTTCAGGACTCCGTCGATATCAAAGGCTCGGTGCGGATTTGGTGGAAACGGAAGCCTCAACGGTTCCGAACGATCTATCTCACCGAGAAGAATTTCAAGGAGAAGGCGCTGCTGAGTAACGACAAATTACTCCTTGTTCCGGGACAGCAATTCACCCTCGAGACCGTCTGGAATATGAAAACCGATGACAGCCTTTATCTCGCGACAGATTCCGAGATGGACTTCAGTTTTTACCGGAAGCGGCCCTACTGCGGCGAAAATATCAAGTGTGCCGAGCCGGAGGAGTTCATCATCGAAACCTCGGTCAATATCTATGACCGGCTCGGGTACATCGCAGCTCCCCCGGTGAGCTTTACTTTCGTCGCGAAGGGATGCGACCGCTGCGGTGTTGGCCCCGTTTGTCCGCCGCCCCCCGCAGGATGCGGCTCGCAGGAGCCGTGAACACCATCGCGGATTCATCCGGCGCCGTCCATTCACCGATCACACCATCACCGGCATCAGGCAGCGATGCAGCCATGCTTTCCCCGAACCCATATCCGGCCGTGAGCGTTGTCATCCCGACGCTGGAAGAAGAAAAGGAGATCATCTCATCATTATCCCAATTCACGCCGGAGCTCCGGCGAAGGTTCAATCTGGAGGTGGTGGTCAGCGACGGAGGGAGCAGGGACAAGACGCGAGAGATCGCCGGAACATATGCGGACGTTCTCGTCTGTCCTGACGATCCGGAAGTCCAGACCATCGCCCGGGGCAGGAACCGAGGGGCAAGAGCGGCGCACGGAGACGTGTTGATGTTTTTCAACGCCGACGTGCGCCTCGAGAACCCGGAGGCGTTCATTCGAACCATGCTGGAGGTGATGGCGGATGATTCAATCTCGGCAGCGACATGCAATGTCCTTGTGAATCCGGAGGAGGAAACGATCGCGGATAAGATATTTCACTCCGGATTCAATCTCTACTGCCGTTTCCTCAATGTCATCGGTATGGGAATGGGACGAGGGGAATGTCATGTCGTTCGTCGCGCGGCCTTCGATCAGGTCGGCGGGTACAATGAGCGCATCGTTGCCGGGGAGGATTATGAGCTCTTTCTCCGGCTCCGGCACGCCGGCGGCGTCGCCTTCATTCCCTCCCTCACGGTCTACGAGTCTCCCCGCCGGTACAGAGCGTTCGGCTACACACGGATTGCCTTCCTCTGGTTCCTCAACGGCCTTGCCGTTTTCTTTTTCCGCCGATCACTGTCGAAATCGTGGATCCCGGTCCGCTGAGCTTCGCGTCATAGAACCGCAAGTCAACGAAGGAGACGGCCGCACCTTCCGTTTATTTGACTTTCCGGCCATTTTTGGATATATTTTCTCGATCACATTGTTCTCAAAAGGGTTTTATATGAAGAAAAGGTTTTCGATTCTCAGCGCGGGTCTGTTGTTCATCGTCGCGCTCTTTCTGGGGGCTCAGCTCACCTCAGTCATCCCGGGGAAAAACATATTGTTCCAGGTGAGCAAATTCAGCGATGTGCTCAGCAACATTGAAAAATTCTACGTTGATACAGTGAACACACAGAAGCTGGTTGAATCCGCGATCAGCGGCATGCTGAGCGATCTCGACCCGCATTCCGTCTACCTCACGGAACAGCAGAATTCGGTCGAGAAGGAGCGTTTCGAGGGAAGCTTTCAGGGGATAGGGGTAGAGTTCGACGTCATCAACGACACCATCGTGGTTGTTGCGCCGGTCGCCGGAGGACCGAGCGACAGTCTCGGGATTCTCGCGGGCGACAAGATTGTGAAGATCAACGACACCTCATCGATCGGCATGACGCGCGAGATGGTTCCCAAGAAGCTCAAGGGTCCGAAAGGGACACACGTGAAAGTGACCATTTTCCGCTCCGGAGAAAAGGATCTGACGGACTACGATATCACCCGCGATAACATTCCGATCTACACCATCGATGTTGCGTTTATGGTGAAGGACGACATCGGATACATCAGCGTCAACAGATTTGCATCGACGACACACAATGAATTTATGAACGCCGTCGGAAAATTGAAGTCGCGCGGGATGAAGAGGCTCGTTCTTGATCTTCGGTCAAATCCGGGCGGCTATCTCGACCAGGCATTCAAAATGGCAGACGAGCTCCTCCCGCAAGGAAAGAAGGTCGTTTATACGAAGGGACGCCGTCCGGAGTTCAGCGAGGAGTACGTCAGCAACGGCGGGCAATATCCGGATGTTCCACTCGTCGTCCTCGTCAGCCACGGTTCCGCGTCGGCAAGCGAGATCGTCTCGGGCGCGATCCAGGACTGGGACCGCGGTCTCATCGTCGGCGAGACAACGTACGGAAAAGGACTCGTCCAGCGACAGTACGACCTTCAGGACAAGTCCGCCTTTCGCCTGACCATCGCGCGGTATTATACGCCATCCGGACGATTGATCCAGCGGCCGTACGGGAAAAATATTGACGAATACAACAAGGCAGCTTTCGATCGGAATGAAGCCGAAGGCGAAAACATCGAGCACAAGGAAGAAAGAGATTCGGCGAAGCCGATTTTCAAGACCGCCTCCGGAAGAACCGTTTACGGCGGCGGCGGCATCACGCCCGACTATATCGTGAAATCCGAAAGACCCTCAACACTCCTCGGCCAGCTCTTCGCAAAAAGCGTCTTTGCCCAGTACAAGACGATGTACATGGATCGCATCGGAAAACAGCTGCGCAGGCAATATGAGAAGAACTTCGAGAAATTCAGATCGGAGTTTTCAGTCTCGAACGATGCCGTGAAGGAATTTATGGAATTTGCCAGGAAGAAAGGGATCACGCAGACGGCTGACGAGTTCGAGAAGGACAAAGCGTACATCAGGACGCGCGTCAAGGCGGATGTTGCGCGAGATCTCTTCGGCAATGAAGGCTGGTATCCCGTCATGCGCGCCGAGGACGTCCAGGTGCAGAAGGCGCTCACGCTGTTTCCCGAAGCCGAGAAGATAGCCGGCTTCGTGAATCGTTAGCGGCAACGGTCTGGCGAAAATCTTCTCCCTGTGATGTCGGCGATCGCCACATGCTGGCTGTGGATGCTCCCCCTGATCCTGCTGATGACCGGCGGCCCGGGCAGGCATCCTTCTTCATCGGTCCCGACGTCATGGCAGGCAGAAGGTTCGACCGGGAGCGATCGCGTCTTTCAGACCGGCGAAGAGCTCATCTATAACGTGAGCTACGCTTCATTCGATATCGGCCAGGTGCGCATCACCATGGAGGCGGAGAGCCTGCTCGACGGGAAGAAAATCTACAGAGCCGTCGCGCACATCGATTCCTATAAAGGCATTCCTTTCGTGGATCTCCATGCGGTCTATCGAACGACCATCAGTGGAGATATTCATTCGCTCAATTTCCGGAGCCGGACCAAGAAGGACGCCCAGTGGCAGCAATTCGATTACAACTTCGATTATCCGGCGCACAGAATTTCCATTCAGCATTTCCCGTACGGCAGCACGAACGTCGACAAACGGGATACTCTCCGGGCCGACACCGTCTACCAGGACGGGCTCTCGCTGTTTTATTTCGCCCGGACGAAACTTCATTCGCAGCGCACGTTCAAGATCCCGACGCTGGTGAGTGAGGCGAAAGGGACGACGACAATAGAGTTTCGGGGAGACAGCGTGCACGAGGAGATCGACGCCGTCAAATATCCGATCGACCTTGTCCATTTCGAAGGGGAAGCAGGATTTGTCGGGATTTTCGGTCTCACCGGTGGATTTGAAGGATCGTTCAGCAACGACGACGCCTGTGTCCCGGTTGTCGCAAAGATGAAAGTGCTCATCGGCAGCGTGAGGATCGAATTGATGAAGTGGAGGCGAATCGGGTGGGAGCCGCCGCGCGCTCAGGAAAACCGCCGCTGATGATTCATTCCTATCGCGGGAAGAGCCCGCAAATCGATCCAACCGTGTTCCTTGTCGGGAGCGCCGAGATCATCGGCGACGTCGTGATCGGCCGCAATTCAAGCGTCTGGTACCACGCGGTCATTCGCGGCGACGTGAACGTCGTCCGCATCGGAGAACGCACGAACGTGCAGGATGGTTGTCTGCTGCATGTGCGGCACCGGCAGTATCCTCTCATCATCGGATCCAACGTGACGCTGGGTCACGGCGCGATCCTCCATGCATGCGCCGTGGGTGACTTCTCTCTCATCGGTATGGGGGCGATCGTGCTTGATAATGCAAGAATAAATCCCTATACTCTCGTGGCCGCGGGCGCGGTGGTGCTGAACAATGTGGAATTCCCGGGGGGAGTTCTTGTTGGCGGCGTGCCGGCGAAGGTCATTCGCGACCTGAAGCCGGACGAGCGAACGATGCTGGAACAGTCCGCGCAGAATTATGTTGATTACGTTGCGAGTTACAAAGAACAGTCATCATAGGCTCATTTCATGCGATTGAAATTCTGGGGCACACGCGGCTCCATCTCGACGCCGGGGAATGAGACGGTGAGATACGGCGGGAACACACCGTGTGTGGAGCTCCGTCTCTCCAACAACGAGCTCATCATCCTCGACGCCGGAACGGGTCTCCGAAATCTCGGCGAATCGCTCATCGAAACGGGCGAGTCGGTGAAAACATACATCCTTATTTCCCATCCGCACTGGGATCACACGCAGGGCTTTCCGTTCTTCAAGCCGGCCTTCATCTCCGGCAACGAGATCACGATCGTCGGCGGAGAGACCGACAAGGTGTCGCTGAAGAAAATGATCTCGGACCAGATGAACAAGATCTACTTCCCGATCCAGCTGAACGAATTGAAGGCGAGGCTCAAATTCAGAAAGGTACAGGAGGAGACGTTCACTGTTTTTGACGCCAGCGTCCGGACGCTCTATCTCAATCATCCGACGTTTGCGATCGGCTACAGGATCACCCACGAGGGGAAATCGGTCGTTTATATCAGCGATAACGAGCCGTTCGACCGCCGCGTCGCCGAGTCGATCCGCAACATTGAAGATGTCATCATGGAAAAGTACCTGGGCTCGAAGGGAGATCCGAATCAGCGCGTCTTTGATTTCGTGCGTGACGCCGATGTCGTCATCTACGACGCCACTTACACCCCGGAGGAATATGTCAACCGCGTCGGGTGGGGGCATTCACACTATCTCTTTGCGCTCAGGGTGGCCGCGGAAGGGAAGGTGAAGAACCTCGTCCTCTTCCACCACGACCCGGCTCATAATGACGATAAGGTCGATGATATTCTTGAAAAATGCCAAAAGGAGATAAGAAATCGGAAATACGATTTTCGCTGTGTCGCGGCCATTGAGGGCATGGAGCTCGATGTCTGAGGCGCTTCACACCGAAAGGGGCCCCCGGAAACTTGACAATGAGGGGTGGCAAGTATTATATTGGCAAGCAAGATTGTCCAAATGGAGCTCTTGCTTGTTGGTTCGTGAGGAGAGATCGAAATCTGAAATAGTCGCGTCGTGGTATTCAAAACTCATTTCGAGGAGGAAAATTTCTCATGGCAACAGGCAAAGTGAAATGGTTCGATAGTAAGAAAGGGTACGGATTCATCTTGCCGCTTGAGGGGACGGGCGATGTATTTGTTCACTATACGGCGATAAAGTCGGAGAACGAGTTCCGAACACTGAAGGAAGGGATGTCGGTGGCATTCGATCTGGCGGAAGGAAAGCGAGGATTGCAGGCGCTCAATGTTACGGTGTTGCCAAAATTATAATTTGTCACAACATACTATTGCGCCCCGAGTGTTTGACCAAAGGAAGTGTCAGCAATCGGGGTTTTTGTTGCTGCTGACGAGAGGATGAAGAGGGCGATGGGGTTTCTTTTTAAGGAATCAGATTTTAAGAAGCTGAGCAGGGTCCTGGGTGTTCCCGCGAAGCGCAAGAGGAATAATATCCGCTTCGAGCTTGAAGGGAAAGGCACGGGTCGAAAGCTGGCGCTGGAGATCTATCCCAATATCGCTATCGGGAAGCGGCGCGGCAACCTTATTTCGGTCTATACGGCGAGCGCCCACCTTCAGTTGCACTTTTGCTCGGGGTTCGTCGTGAGCAGCGTGCTCCATGAAGCGACGTTTGTGGGGGAACAGGACGGAAAACTTTCGGGACTCACCATCGAGCGCGAAGGCGGATGCTCCCTCTATGCCAACGTCGACGGTGAAATGCTCTCCGGCGATTTCACGCGCCTCGGCCCGGAGGTCATGCTCTCCGGTATCGCGCTTTCGCTCACAGAGACGATCTTGCCGGAGAAGCCGGCCCGGGTCAAATCGAAGAGATGACTGACATCCGCGTCTTTAATGCACACCCGAAATACCGCGCCAGTACCGCCAACACCATCACACTCGCACGCCGCGTCCTCGCTGCGGAACATCAGACCCGCGTCCGGTGTTCTATCGTGTACATCAATGACCGGCGGATGGTGGCTCTCAACACGAAATACCTTCATCACGAATACACCACCGACGTTCTCACGTTTCCCCTCAACGACGAGGGCGACCGGGAGCTGCTCGGAGAGGTCTATATCAATCTCGATCAGGCCCGCCGGCAGGCGGGACGGTATAAGGTGACGATCAAATGCGAAGTCGCACGACTCGTTATCCATGGTGTGCTGCACCTCTCCGGATACAACGACACAACGAGAGCACAAAAGAAACGAATGACCGAACTCGAAGATATATACCTGCTCAAGTATACTTGACACGACGCTATGACAATATTTCCAGGATCACTGATGCTCCTTCAGATCGATAAATCGTTCAGGCACTATGGATAAAAAATCGCTCATCATTGTCGAATCCCCCGCGAAGGCGAAGACGATCAACAAGTACCTCGGCAAAGACTATGTGGTTGAGGCCTCCGTCGGCCACATCAAAAATCTGCCGAAGAGCACGCTCGGCGTCGACCTCGAAGGCTCATACGCGCCGACGTTTGAGACGATCAAGGGGAAAGAGGCAGTGATCGAAAAGCTCCGGGACACGGCCGCGAAAGCGAAGAACGTCTATATCGCCACCGATCCGGATCGCGAGGGGGAGGCGATTGCCGCCGATATCGCGGAAGAGATCGGGCAGAGGAATCACAATATCTACCGAGTCCTCTTCCATGAGATCACGGAGAAAGGTGTGAGAGAGGCGATGGACGACCCGCAGAAAATCGACGATCATCTGGTGTCGAGCCAGAGGGCGCGTCGCGTCATGGACCGCATCGTCGGATACAAGGTCTCTCCGTTTGTCTGGAAGACCCTCTTCTACGGCCTCTCGGCCGGTCGCGTCCAGTCGGTGGCCCTGCGGCTCATCTGCGAGCGCGAGGAGCAGGTCAATGCATTCGTTCCAACCGAATACTGGTCGATCGTCGGCGAATTTCAGACCCGCGTCAAGGAATTGTTCCACGCGAAGCTCGTGAAGATCGGCGGCAGAGAGCTCGTTGTGCCGTCCAGGGAGACGATGACGGAGATCCAGCATAAGGGAACGTCGGAACGGTATATGTACATACCGTCGGAACCAGAGGCACAGCGCCATGCGGAGGAGATCAGGCGCCAGTCGTTCAGGATCTCCGATGTCCAGCGTCGCGAGGCGAAAAGGAACCCGCTCCCTCCGTTCATCACAAGCACGCTCCAGCAGGAAGCGTCGCGCAAGCTGAATCTCTCCGCCAAGAGAACGATGATGCTGGCCCAAAGGCTCTACGAGGGGATCGATCTCGGGGCTGACGGCCTCGTCGGACTCATCACCTATATGCGAACCGATTCGACCCGCCTGAGCAATGAAGCGGTCACCGCCGCGCGCGAGTATATTTTCAGCAACTATGGAAAGGACTATCTTCCGAAGCATCCGCAGGTCTATCGGAAAAAGAAAACGTCCCAGGATGCGCACGAAGCGATTCGACCCACGTCGATAACATATGCGCCGTCCGCCGTCCGGAAATACCTCGATAAAGACCTCTTCCGGCTCTATGAGCTCATCTGGAACAGGTTCGTCGCCTGCCAGATGGAAGCGGCGATCATCGAATCGACAAGCATCATCGTCGAAGGAGGTCCGTACACGTTCAAGGCGGTCGCTTCACGCTATACGTTCCGCGGTTTCCTCCAGCTCTACGACGATGCCGCAGAGGAGGACGTCCAGAGGAAAGAGGACGATGAGGAGGAACAAAATGAAAAGCTGCCGGCGAATCCCGCTGCCGGCGATCCACTCAATCTGCTCAATCTCCTCCAGCAGCTGCATACCACTTCGCCCCCGCCGCGTTATACCGAAAGCAGTCTCGTGAAAGCGCTCGAAGCGCTCGGGATCGGTAGGCCGAGCACCTATGCTCTCATCGTCGGCACGAACATCGATCGGAAATACGTCGAGCAGCGAGAGCGGAAATTGTATGCTCTCCAGCTCGGCATGGAGGTCAATAAACTCCTGACGGCAAATTTTCCGGACATCTTCAATGTGAAGTTCACGGCGAAAATGGAGGATGAGCTCGACACGATCGCTTCGGGAAAACGGGATTACAAGACCGTACTGGATGATTTCTATCTCCCCTTTCAGCATTCGCTCGAAAAGGTCTCCAAGAAAACCACGGCCATCAAGAAGTCATTGCAGGAAGTCACCGATGAACTCTGCGAGCTCTGCGGCAAGCCGCTGATCATCAAGTGGGGGCGCAACGGGCGGTTCATGGCGTGCACCGGATATCCCGGATGCAAGAACACAAAGCCTTTGCCGGAGGATCAGGAAAAGCATCAGCACCTTTTCGGGATGAAATGTGAACTTTGCGGCGGCGACATGCTCGTGCGCTCCAGCAGGTTCGGGACGTTCCTCGGCTGTTCGAAATATCCGAAATGCAAGAACACGAAGCCGATCTCCATGGGGATCAAATGTCCAAAATGCAAGGAGGGCGACCTCATCGAGCGGAAGACAAAGCGCAAGCGAACGTTCTACGGCTGCTCGAGATATCCGGATTGCGATTTTGCATCGTGGGACAAGCCGGTGAATCAACCGTGCGAAACGTGCGGCGCGCCGTTCATGGTGGTAAAGTATTCGCAGAAACGGGGTGAGTATCTTAAATGCTCCTCCTGCAAGGCGGAGGTCGAAAAAATAGAAGTTGCGGCGGCAGCATCATGACTGAATGGATCGCCCGTTTTCTGGAATACGTCCGGAAGGAACGGCAGTATTCGCCGAACACCGTCCGGAGCTACGAGGGTGACCTTCGGCAGTTCGATGAATTCCTTGCGAGATATTTCAGCCCGAAAAAGGCTGAGATCGGAAGGGTAAACCAGACGGTCATCCGTAAATTTCTCGGCGATCTCCTTGAACAGGGACTGCAGAAAAGAAGCGTTGCCCGGAAGCTGGCGGCGGTCCGGGCCTGGTTCAAGTACTTATCAAAGCGGGGCGAGATAGCCGTCAATCCGACGCTCAACATCGTCTCGCCGAAGCTGCCGAAAAAACTCCCCGTATTTTTGCCGGAGTCGTGTATCGCGCATATGATGGAACTCCCTGACTCCGGGACGCCGGCGGGCAAGCGCGACAGGGCAATTCTCGAGCTCCTCTATAGTACAGGCATCCGACTGAGCGAGCTTGTCGATCTGACACACTCACAGCTCGATCTCGCGAACGGCACCGTGAAGGTTATCGGGAAGGGACAAAAAGAACGGATCGTTCCGGTGGGGAGCAAAGCGAAGAAGGCGTTGCAGGAGTACCTGAAGATTCGCCCGGAGTTCGTCTCCGATGGCGCGAAACCGGACGCGCGGGCTGTCGTATTTCTGTCTGCAAGGGGTAAGCAGATGTATCCAAAAGGGGTCTATCGCCTCGTCCATAAATATATCAGTGCGGTCTCTGACGTCGAAAAGAAAAGTCCGCACGTCCTGCGACATACATTTGCCACCCATATGCTCAATCGGGGCGCCGATCTGATGGCGGTGAAGGAGTTGCTCGGCCATGAAAGCCTGTCGACGACTCAGTTATACACCCATGTGACGATTGACCGGCTGAAGGCCGTTTACGATCAGGCACATCCAAAAGCATAGTCTTAAGAATAGAAAAGGAAATTCAAATGGATACTCATTTTACCGCAAGAAGGTTCAAGGCACGGAGCGAACTGAAAACCTACGCACTCGCTGAAGTAAAAAAGCTCGACAGATTTTACGACGGGATCGTCCGGGTCGATGTGATCTTGAGTTTTGAACGGACCATGCAAAGCATCAAGTCGGCGGAGATCAATCTTCACGTGCACGGATCGGTTCTTTCGGCCCGCGAGTCGTCGGAGGAGTTCCATAAATCGATCGATCTGGCGATCGGGAAACTTGAACGCCAGCTTACCAAATACAAAGCACGGCTGCACATGAAAAACAAACAGGCGCTCCGCGCAGTCAAGGAAAACATACGACCTTTGCGTCGGGGAGATGACGCATGAGCTTTAAAAAGACAAAGGAGACGCGAAAGGCGAGCATCACTGTCGGCTTCCTCTTCGAATCGAACAAGGAGAGATTGCAGCTCACAGCGCTGACGGGCGACATGGGGTTTGCCAAGGAGATCAAGGACAAGGACATCCACAGGCCCGGCCTGGCGCTGGCGGGCTATGTCCAGCTCTTCCGGTACGATCGGATACAGATATTTGGAAACACGGAGATGCGCTATCTCGAGCAACTGACGGCCCCTCAGCGCGAGACGTCGCTCCAGACTCTTTTTCAGTTCGATATTCCGTGCATCGTCGTCACGAGCGACAACAAGGTCGATGATAACTTCCTCAAACTCGCCCTTGAACACCAGACGCCTCTGTTCCTCTCAAAATTCGAGACGACGAAATTTGTTTATATTCTCAGCGACTTCCTCGACGATCAGTTTGCACCGCAGACGGTCGTCCACGGCTCGTTTGTTGACGTCTACGGCATCGGGCTGCTGCTCATCGGTCGTTCCGGGATCGGGAAGAGTGAAATCGCGCTCGACCTCGTCGAGCGAGGCCATCGGCTTGTCGCCGATGACGTCGTCATGATCACGCGAAAAGGCGCCGGGATCCTCATGGGATCCGGCACCGACCTTGTGAAACACTTCATGGAAATCCGGGGGCTCGGATTGATCGATGTCCGCAGCATGTTCGGCATTCGCGCCATTCGTTTCCAGAAGAGGGTGGAATTGGTGATCGAGCTGATGGAATGGCGCCCGGACGAAGATTACACCCGGACCGGGCTCGATGATGAAGGGCTCGACATCCTTGACGTTCCGCTGCCGCATGTTCAGCTTCCCATCTTCCCGGGCAAAAACGTCACCGTCATCTGTGAAGTCATAGCCCTCAATTACTTGCTTAGACATTATGGTTATGACGCTGCCAAGGAGTTTACCAAGCGCCTGGAGGCTGTCATCATGGAAAAGAGCAAACACATCGGGGAGCGTGCAATCGACTATTTTGAGCATGACTTTGAATAGCACGTCACATTCCTAAAAAAAAACCTTGACAAACAGGGAAATATTTTTTAATATTGAGCCAATTAGACGGGGAAATCGGGTAACTTGCCGAAACGCACGGATTTCCGTCGATTTTTTGCTGGCACGAAGCGCCGATGTTCCGATGAAATTATGATGATGAAGAAGAATTCACGAAAATACTATTATACGGATGAACGGCTTAATCTCACCGAGGTGAAGTGGGTTCGTCTGAAGCTCTTTGGCGTCATCTTCGGCTTCGTCCTGCTGTCGCTGGGGGTTATCCTCGTTGTCAACCATCTGGCCAACGATATTCTCGGGCTTGGCTATAATCGCGTGGCGGCGCTAACAGCAGAAAACAAAGCCCTTCAATCCCAGGTGGAATCGCTCACTTCGCAAATGGAAAGCCTCAATCATGCCATCACCCGCCTCAGCGATGAGGGAAATGAGCTTCGCCTGATGGTCGATCTTCCGAAGGTGGACGAAGGGACCCTCGCCGCGGGGACCGGCGGTGCATTGACTGAGCCGGCGGTGAATATTGGGTCGGATCAGACTGCGCGGATTCTCACATCGTCGCTGGAGGCATTGCAGAAATTGACCGGCGAGATACGCGTGCAGGAGCAAAGTTACGCGGAGATCGTCAGGAAATATGATTTCAACAAGAGCTATTTTGCCGCCATGCCGGCCCTGAAGCCGATGGACGGCTATTATTCCACAAACGGTTTTGGCCCCCGAATGCATCCCGTGCTCGGCGTCTTCAAGACGCATGAGGGACTTGACATCATCAACGACGTCGGGACGGCGATCTTCGCCGCCGGCGACGGCACGATCGAGATGGCAGGACAGAGCGGCGGCGGCTACGGCATCGCCGTCGTCATCAATCACGGGTACGGCTATCAGACACTGTATGCCCATCTGTCAAAAGTGCGCGTCCGCGAAGGTCAACGCGTCAAGCGCGGAGACCTCATCGCGTATAGCGGAAGAACGGGACTTGTCACCGGTCCGCATTTGCATTATGAGGTCCGGTACAGGGGAGTCTGTAAGAATCCGGCCGATTTCTTTTTCGACGACGTGAGTGCCCAGGCGTACCGCCAGAGTATTGCTTCACGCTGACACTGCCGCCGTTTGCCGCAATACGGTTTATCTAGGAAAATTTCACGACTCGAGTAAGAAGAGCAGGAGTAGATGTTATGCTTTGGACGATGGAACTTGCTTCGTATCTTGACGACGCCCCGTGGCCCGCGACGAAGGAAGAACTCATTGACTATGCAATTCGCACCGGCGCGCCGGTAGAGCTTGTCGATAATCTGCAGGAGCTCGAAGAAACCGATGAACCGTATGAAACCATGGAGGACATTTGGCCCGATTATCCCACTGACGGCGATTTCTTCTTTGAGGATGAAAGTGAATACTGATCGTCCCGTGTCATCAGCAGGGAAGCTGTCGCCTGACGTCTGAACCTCGGAGGACACAAGAACGCTTTGTTCCCCGCCCCTTTCAACATCACGATGGAGGGGTTTTTTATTCATAGGAGATCCCGCACACCTTGACAGGAATTCTCTTGCCTGCCGCATCCATCGCCGCCGCGCGACGGGGGCTGATGCTCGTTGCTCACCTTCTCGCTCTGCAGACCGCATCGCTGTGCCAATCCCCATCGGCTGAACCGGCAAAAAGGCCCGAGGTGACGAAGGTCGAGCTTAGCGGCAACGCCTCTTTCGACAATTCTGTGCTCAAAGACGTTCTCTCGCTTAAGGAAACACCGAGCGGTTTCTCGAAATTCCTCTACAGGACCGTGGGGGAGAAGCTGGGGTCGAGACCGGAGTATTTCAGCCTCGACAAGTTCGATGCCGACCTCAAACGCCTGAAGAAGTTCTACCAGGATCATGGATTCTACGAGGCCGAGGTCAACGGAGAGTATCACGATAAAGCGAATGGCGAGGAAGTAGTTGTCAGTTTTGCCGTCGAGGAGAGGCAGCGATCGGTCGTCGACAGCGTCCGGTATCTCGGCTTCGACGATTTGCCGCTCGACGTCACGAACGAAATCTTCAAAGCGCCGCTGCTGGAAAAGGGGATGCCGTATGAGGTCGAGAAGGGAGGCGCGGAGGTTGCCCGCGTCCTCGGAATCCTCTCCAACAGCGGCTATCCGGGCGCCCTCTTTGACGGCGAAAATTCAGCCGCATTTCATCGGGTCGCATCCCATACGTTCCTCCTGACGTATGTCTTCAGGCCGGGGAAACGACAGCAGTTCGGCGATATCACAATCCGCGTCGATCCCCCGCGCGATGATATCACCGATAATCTCACGCTCCGCATGCTCGATTTTCAACCCGGAGATACGTACAGCAGGAGCAAGAAAATTTCCAGCGAATCGAATCTCAATCGGTTGGGTTTGTTCGAATCGGCGCGCATCGATCACGGCGTTGCCGCAGATTCGGGCGCGGGGGAGAGAGTACCGATCGACATCCTCGTCCACCCGAGGCCGCGAAATGAGATCTCGCCGGAGATCATCGTCTCGGATGAGAACAACGCCTTCAATCTCGGGCTCGGGCTCGGATACACCAACAGGAATTTTTTCGGCGACGCGAGAACATTCAGCACACGCGTCCGGGGCCGGACGCAGTCGATCCGTGAACTCTTCGAGGGACGCGGATTTCGCGATGCGACGGTCGTCGGCGCTCTCGACATCGACTTTCAGATCCTTCAGCCCTACTTTTTCACACGGTCGCTGAGCGGTTCATGGACATCGACGATCAGTTTCGAGAAACAGAATCAGTATATCCTTTCGATTTTGAGAAACAGAATCGGTTTGAGCAACCGGTTTGCAACCTATACAACCGGGTTCATCGACTGGACGCTCGAGCGCGTGAGCCCGGAATTTTTGGTGAGCAGTGCTGCACTCGACTATGTTGCCAGGCAGCCGCAGGAGAAACAGCGCCAATTCAACTCCATCCTCACGTTGACGCTCCAGCGCGACAAGACGAACGACGTCTTTTCCCCAACCGAGGGGTTCTTCAACAGCATGGTGCTCGAAGAATCGGGCCTCCTGCCGAAGCTTTTCCCGGGCGCCGTCAGCGGTCTCCCCTACACACAGTATTACAAAGCGACGCTCTTCGGCCGATGGTACCAGGACGTGAGCAGCTCGCGCTTCAATATTTTCGCGCTGAAATTGAAAAGCGGCTATCAGGATAAATACGGCGAGAGCAGAAACCTTCCCGTCAGCATTCCGCTTAATCGTAGATTCTTTGCCGGCGGCAGCGGAAGCGTTCGCGGGTGGCGGGCCCGCGAACTCGGAGCGATGGGCGATGAGTTGCTGCCGTTCGGTGGAAACTTTATATTTGAAGGCAATGCCGAATTGCGCGTCAACCACTTCCGCGGCTTCGGCAAGGTCGGCTTCATCAAGATGGAGAACATCTGGGGAGTCTATTTTCTCGACTTCGGCAACGTCTGGGCCGATATCGGAGACTTCAAAGCCCGTGACGTCGCCGTCGCGGCCGGGATCGGAATCCGGTACGACACGTTCTTCGGCCCGTTCAGGATCGATTACGGATTCCGCGTCTATGATCCGAAGGAAAATCCTGATCGTCAGACAATTTTTCGCAAGAAGTTCTTCAGTGAAACCCTGAGCAGCGCTATCATTCATTTTGGTCTCGGTCACTCGTTCTAATGTCATGAGCTGGAACAACGTCATCGGTCAGCGAAGGGTGAAAGAGATCCTCAAGGGTGCGCTCCGCCGCGGCCGCCTGGCCCATGCGTATCTCTTTTCGGGCCCGGAAGGGGTCGGCATGGATGCCGCCGCGATCGAATTGGCCAAGACGGTTAACTGTGAACGCGGCAAGGAAGAAGCGTGCGACGCGTGTGAAAGCTGCATCAGGGTGAACCTCCTCCAGCAGCCCAACGTACGGCTTGTCTTTCCGATGCCGGTGGGGAAGGGGGAAAAAAGCGGCGATGACCCGCTGGCGAAACTTTCCGAAGACGACGTGGCTCTCGTTCGCGAGGAGCTCCGCCTGAAATCGGAGAATCCGTACCATGAGATCACGTTGCCGCGCGCCAACGGCATCAAGATTAACAGCATCCGTCACCTGAGACGGGAATCCGCCCTCAGTACGGTCGGAACCGGACGCCGGGTTTTTCTCATTCTGGAATCAGACATGCTCAATGAGGAATCGGCCAACGCCCTCCTGAAGATCCTCGAAGAGCCGCACGAAGATACGATGCTGATTCTCACGACATCGCACCCGGAGCGGCTCCTGCCGACAATCACGTCCCGCTGTCAGCAGATGCGCTTCGACCCGTTGTCGGTCGATGAGCTTGCCGGCGCCCTGCAGGCGAGGCAGGGAATCTCCAGGGACGAAGCGGTCACCATTGCAAATCTTTCTGCTGGAAGCTATCTCAGGGCGATCGGATTCAAGGGAACTGCCGTCGAAGAACGCCGCAACGATGCGGTCGGTTTTCTCCGCAAGGCGCTCTACCGGCCGCGCGAGGAGCTCATCCGGGAGATCGAGCGTCTCTTTTCAAACTACGAGAAGCATGAGATGGCCGACCTCCTCACCGCTCTGCAAGCGTGGCTGCGTGACGCGATGCTCAAAGGTCAGGGCAAGCCGGAGCTGATGAGCGGTGTCGACAGGGATACCGTTGAAAAATTTTCAGCGCACCACAGCGGACTCGATTACGGTCCGGTCTTCGCTGCGGTCGACAGGGCAATTTCACTTCTCGGCAAAAATGTGTATATTCCCCTCATTCTCATCCAACTCTCCCTCGAGTTGCGTGAGAGCATCCTCTCACCCTTGAAGACAGGCGCCCCCGGTCCGGGTGCGATCGCCGGAACAATCACGAAGCCGTAGAAAGGCCCGAAGTGTCAACAGCATTCAAACGATATCTCGTCACAGCCGCGCTGCCGTATGCGAACGGCAAGCTCCACCTTGGCCATCTCGCAGGAGCGTATCTCCCGGCCGATATCTACGTCCGCTATCAACGCTCGATGAAGCGCGACGTCGTGTTCGTCTGCGGGTCGGATGAGCATGGCGTACCGATCACGATCACGGCGGAACAGGAAAAGACGACGCCTCAGGCGGTCGTCGACCGCTATCATTCGCTCAATAAGTCCGCGTTTGAAAAGTTTGGGATGAGCTTCGATGTCTATTCGCGAACGTCGATTCCACTGCATCACGAAACGGCGAAGGAGTTTTTCCTGAACATGCACGGCGCGGGCATTCTCAAGGAGAAAAAAGAGAAACAGCTCTACGATGAGAAAGCGAAGATGTTTCTCCCGGATCGCTATGTCGAAGGCACCTGTCCGAAATGCGGCAACCCGGATGCGCGCGGTGATCAATGTGAAAAGTGCGGCACGTTCCTTAACCCGCTCGATCTCATCAACCCGAGGAGCAAGATCACCGGTAATACGCCGGCCGTGAGGGAAACGACGCACTGGTATTTCCCGTTGGGCGATTACCAGCGGGCCCTCGAAGGCTATATTGCCGCGGCCGACAAACGCGACGGCTGGAAGGAGAACGTTCTCCAGTATTGCCGGAGCTGGTTCAAGGAAGGTCTTCAGGATCGCGCGGTGACCCGCGATCTCAAGTGGGGCGTGCGTGTTCCTCTCAAAGGCTTTGAGGATAAGGTTCTCTATGTCTGGTTCGATGCGGTGCTCGGGTACATTTCAGCAACAAAAGAATGGGCGATCGGGATGAAGCGACCCGACGCATGGAAGATCTATTGGAATGATCCCGCCACCAAGTATGTCGCATTCATCGGTAAGGACAATGTGGTGTTTCATTGCATTGTCTTTCCGGCGATGCTCATGGCGTGGAATGCGAACAGCGGCGAGCAATATGTGCTTCCGGAGAACGTCCCGGCGAACGAATTCCTGAATTTTGAAGGGCAGAAATTTTCCAAGAGCCGCGGTTGGGGAATCGATGTCGATGAGTTTCTCGCAGAGTTCCCGGCGGACACGCTCCGCTATGCGCTCACGATGAACCTTCCGGAGTCGCGAGACGCCGACTTCACCTGGAAGGATTTTCAGGCGCGGACGAACAACGAGCTCGCAGACATCCTTGGAAATTTTGTGAATCGTACGCTCACGTTCGCAGAGAAGAATTTCCATGGCGCCGTTCCAGAGCTGGCGAAAGTTCAATCTCAGATCGATACGATGATCATCAATGAATTGGATTGGACGAGCGTCGCTTCCGGCAGCGCGAAAGACCTCATTGAAGCCTACAAATTTCGTGATGCCACATTGAAGATCATGAACCTGGCCAGAACTGCGAATAAATATTTCGACAGTTCGGAACCCTGGAAGACGATAAAGTCCGAACCGGCTCGCTGCGGAAATTCCATTCATATCTGCCTTGAAGTCATCAGGTCGCTCGCGATTCTCGTCGAGCCGATTTTGCCTGATACATCGCTACGGATGTGGAAAATGCTGAACCTCGAGGGAACTCCTACTGATGCGGGTTGGGAATCGGCTTCCCGCATGGCGTTGAAAGCGGGGCATACACTTGGTCGGCCTGAAATTTTGTTCACCAAAATTGAAGATTCCGTGATCCAGAAACATCTTGACCAGTTACCGACTGCGACAGAGAAACAAATCCAGCCGCAGAAGCAGGCGATCACCATAGATGCCTTCAGGCAGATCGATCTTCGGATCGGGAGGGTGTTGAGCGCCGAGCGTGTCCCAAAATCCGACAAACTCCTGAAGATCCAGGTGCAGTTGGGCGATGACCAGCGCCAGATCATTGCCGGGATCGCTCAGCATTACAAACCGGAAGATCTTGCGGGGAAAAAAATCGTCGTTGTGGCCAATCTTCCTCCGGCGAAACTGATGGGACAGGAATCACAGGGAATGCTCCTCGCCGCTTCGGATGATGACGGCCATCTCACGATCATCACGCCGCTGACCGACATCCAGGAAGGGAGCATTGTAAAATAATCCAGCACTTGTCGCGTTTGAAGTTTAAGAAAATTTAATGTGACTTGTGCCCCCGGGGGTATTGCTTATGCGCCATGATTTGTCTATGATTCATGAATGATGGCGCACAAAATTTTCCTCATATTTCTCCTCTTCATCGGCCTGACGACGACGGGTATTATCGGCCTTCGTGGATGCAGTTATTATTTTACCCCGCTCGAGGAGCGCCCGCTTCATCCCGATTACGAGGAGCTCAAGCCGTCGGGACGTCACGGCATCGAGCTCGGTGCCCTCGGCGCGGCCATGGTCACGATCGGGGTCGCGATGTATTCGACGCGGAAACGGGTGCGGAAGCTCTGGGCGCTCGGCCAGCTTTCCCAATGGCTTGAGGTTCACATATTTCTCTGTCTCCTCGGTCCGATCCTGGTCGTTTACCATACGACATTCAAATCGGGCGGTGTGGCGGCGATCAGCCTTTGGTCGATGCTTTCAGTCGCCGCGAGCGGTATCGTCGGGAGGTTCCTCTACATCCTGATTCCAAGAAACATCAAGGGAAATGAACTCACTTCCGGCCAGATCCAGGATCAGCTCCAGCATTTAGGCGACGAGCTTTCCGCGAACGAGGTCGGGAAGGAACTTATCCGTCTCATCGATGAAAAATTCGCGTCGGTTGCAGAGCCGCACACTATTTCCGCCTTCATCTCGGCCGTCGGGCGCCTCCAGAAAATCAAACATGAGGTCAAGAAATCGATCCAGGTGATTTTAAGACTGAGCGTTATTTCCAAACAGAACGCAGAGCATCTTTACGATATGGCATCCGAGCGTGCGTCGCTTCGGCAAAAATCGGTCCTTCTCGTGCAGGCGGGCAGAATATTCTATTATTGGCACGCCATCCACCTTCCATTCACCGTGATCATGTTCATCACGCTTATTCTTCACGTCGTCGTCGCGACGATGTTCGGCTATACCTGGCATTTATAAACAATCGAAAGGCCCCCCAAAGCTGCCATTTGTGCCAATCTGGACGCTGAGATATTTGCTTTGAGTCTCGTCAGGTGAAACGCGTGCGTCCGCTCACGCTCTCTTTGGTCATCATTGACATGATCCGTATATTTTCTCTAATTATGTCCTTATGCATCAACGATGAGTAGGAGCATTTTAAGGCATTGTTACATCATTTTGATACTTATGATGCCACTGGATAGGCTAAATGCGCAGTTTTCCCCGGGAGAATTGGCCCGGGCTCACCATTCTCTGGAAGGGACGCAGAAGTGCGCCCAATGCCACGATATCGGCAAAGAAATCAGCGGTGAAAAGTGCCTGACGTGTCATCTCACCATCGGTCGCGCTCTCGACATGAAGCGCGGATACCACTTTGCGGTATCCGAGAAAAAGTGCATCTCCTGCCATAAGGAGCATCTGGGGCTGAATGCTCAGATCACGCTTGTAAAACCCGCGAACATCGATCATGCCCGGACCGGTTTTGCCCTCAAGGGCAAACATGGGAAAGTGAAATGCGAAAGCTGTCATGATCCCAAAAATATCAAGGACCCGGAAGTCCTGCACTCGATTTCTGTGACGCCGCGGATGACGTACCTCGGTCTCGATCAGACGTGCGTCTCTTGCCATGACGACCGGCACCGCGGGAAGCTCGGAACTAACTGCACCTCGTGCCATACGGCCGACGCCTGGTCAACGATCCCGACGTTCGATCATTCGAAGACAAAGTTTACCCTGACCGGCGAACACAAATCGGTCCAGTGCGTGAAGTGTCATCCGACGATCTCACCCTCGTCAAAGGACGCGCCGGTCGATCTTTCGACAAAAACCTTCTCAGACTGCACCCCCTGCCATGCGACACCGCATAGCGAGAAGTTCTCGTCACAGACGTGCGTGTCGTGCCATACGACCGAGGGATGGAAAGTCAAAGGAGCCGAGCCGTTCGACCATAACCGAACATCGTTCAGACTCCTCGGACGGCATGCGCAGGTCAAGTGCCAACAGTGCCATAAGGATCAGGGAAAGAATGCCCGCGGCGCATCGCTGAAGATGGCGCACGACAAATGCACCGATTGCCACCCGGACAAACACAACGCACAATTCGTGAAGCGCTACAATAACGATTGCGCCCGGTGCCACACCGAGCAGGGTTTCGCTCCGTCGACGTTCACGCTCACCCAGCACGACGCAGCTTTCCGCCTCACCGGCGCCCACATGGCAACGCTCTGCAACGACTGCCATACGGTCGGCGCGGACAGCGTACGGATATTTCGTTTTGCCGAAGTGACCTGCACATCGTGCCACAAGGATCCGCATAAAGGAGCCTTCAAAGCTGTCATGGCCAACAACGGCTGCACATCGTGCCACACAACGACGTCATGGAAAGAGGCGAAGTTCGATCATGGAACGACGCGTTTCGCGTTGCAGGGGAAACACGAAAAGGCGACATGCGATCAGTGCCATAAGCAAACCGTCTCGGGCAAGGTGAAGATCGTTTACAAAGGACTCGCCATGGAATGCCAGTCGTGCCACGCGGACGTGCACGGCAACCAATTCGGGATGACCGGCAAGGTTGACTGCGCCAGATGCCATCGGCCCGACGGGTGGAAGACCCTGGTGTTCGATCATGAAGCGGGATGCGATTTTAAGCTCACCGGCGCGCACAAGAATGTGCCGTGCAAATCGTGCCATAGACCGGAGCCCGTCGGAAAGAAAACGATTGTTCGATATAAACCGATCTCCACCGCGTGTGAATCATGTCATAAGGGGATGAAGCAATGAGAACCGCGCTCCTCATTCTCGCGGTGATCGTTCTGCGGGCGGTCTCCATGGCTCAGGAATCGCCCCATGGTCCGCTGAAGATCGCATGCGAGGCGTGCCACTCGACCGATTCGTGGAAGATGGCCCGGAAGCCGGCGTTCGATCATGCGTCGACAGGCTTTGCGCTTATGGGACAACACCGCGCAGTTGCATGCAAGGCATGCCATGCAGACCTGAAATTCTCGGCCGCCAGTTCATCGTGCAATTCGTGCCATGCCGATATTCATAAGAGTGAGCTCGGGGACAACTGTCTGCGATGTCACTCCAATCAGTCGTGGAAGATCTCCGACATGGTGCAGAAGCACCAGCAAACCCGTTTCACGCTCCTCGGAAAGCATGCCACCGTTGCGTGCGAAGCCTGCCATGCGAGCGCCTCGAACTTCCAGTACAAAGGAGTATCGGCGACGTGCATCGGCTGCCACCGTCAAGATTATCAGATGACGTCGAACCCGGCCCATTCCGACGCGGGCTTCTCCACAGCTTGTGCGACGTGTCATCTGGTGACGGCGCTCGTGTGGGATCAGAGCTTCGATCACAATCTGACCGCATTTCCGCTGACGGGAGCCCATCGGGCCTCCCCGTGCTCGAATTGCCACGGCGATCGGGTCTTCAAGGGCAAACCGACGCAATGCGTCGGCTGCCATCAAACCGATTTCAATGCCGCAGTGAATCCTGACCATCTGCATGGCGGTTTCCCCACCAATTGTATGCAGTGCCACACGACAACCGCCTGGCAGCCGGCAACATTCCAGCATAACGCCACGAACTTCCCGCTCACGGGCAAGCACCAGACTGTGCGGTGCCAGTCGTGCCACATCAACAACAATTACACGCTCACGTACTCCGGCTGCTATCAGTGCCATCAGCCGGACTATCAGGGAGCGGCCAATCCGAACCACGCTGCTGCGAATTACAGCCACACCTGTCAGACGTGTCATTCGACGACAAGCTGGAGCGGGGCGTCGTTCGATCATTCGACGACAAGATTCGCGCTCACCGGAAAACACACGACCGCGCAGTGTCAGGACTGCCACGTCAATAACAACTATCAGCTCACCTATTCAAGCTGCTATCAGTGCCATCAGTCGAATTTTGAAGCGAACACGAACCCGAACCACGTGGCCGGCAACTTCAGCCATACTTGCCAGACGTGCCATTCAACCACGTCCTGGAGCGGCGCCACATTCGACCACAACACAACCAACTTCCCATTGACGGGGAAGCACACGACGACGCTCTGCGCGGATTGTCACGTCAATAACAATTATCAGCTCACCTACTCGAGCTGCTATCAATGCCATCAATCGAATTACGAAGCGACGACGAACCCGGCCCACGCGACGCTGAATTTCAGTCACGACTGTCAGACGTGTCACACCACTGCCGCCTGGATTCCGTCGACGTTTAATCACGATCAGCAATATTTCAAGATCTATACCGGTCGGCATTACCAGCAGTGGACGCTTTGTACGGATTGCCATACTAATACCACCAACTACGCCGTGTATTCCTGTCTGAATTGTCACGTCCATGCACAGTCGGTTATGGATCCAAAGCACTCTCAGGTCTCGGGATACAGTTACACGAGCGCGGCGTGCTACTCCTGTCATCGTCGGGTGTAAGCATGGGTACTCGATCATTGATTGCCGGCCTGCTACTTCTCGTCATCGCGGGCTCCGTTGAGGCGAAGCAGACCCAGGGGAAGGTCACTTATATTGCGGCAGGGGCGGTGTATGTTTCACTGGGCACCGAGAGCGGCGTGAGAGATTCCTCCCTTGTGTACATCGTGAAAGGTCGTGACACAGTGGCGGTATTGAGGGTATTCGCCGTCAGCTCAAAATCGTCGGCAGCTTCCATCATCAGGTCCAGGAGGAAGATCAACGTCGGCGATATCGCTGTCGCGGAGGAAGAGAAGAAGGAAGTGAAGTCCCCGGCGCAGATTGCCGTCCGAGTTGATACGAACAGGGCAGGGATCGCATCCTCGGTTGCGGCAGTTCAATGCGATACGGTCGCCAGGAAGCCGGACGCCTCATTTGTCAAGGTTCAGGGCCGGGTCAGTGCGCAGTATTTCACGACACGCTACTGGAATGCCAATGATAATATCTCCCAACCGGCGGTGGCACTCAATCTCCGGGCTTCATTCAGGGATGTTCCATTGACGATCGACGCCTACGGTTATTACCGATCGCTCTCGTACGGGGCGGCCGGACCTTTTTCTTCGACGAGCGTCGACCGGTCCCGAATTTACCGCCTCTCGCTGCAGTACCGCCAGGACGGGAATTCGCTGATGATCGGAAGGTTCGTGCCGACGGATGCCCCGACGATCGGGTACATCGACGGCCTCATGGTGTCCCGTAAATTCGACGCATTCCTGTTCGGCACGGCGGTCGGGTATCAATCACGGTCTACGCTCAACGGTCTCACCACGGCGTACAAGAAGCTCGCCGTCTTCGGAAACTATCAATCGACCGGTTCGGTCAACGTCTCTGCCTCGGCCGCGTACACACGAAACTATTTTCACTTCGCGCTCGACCGCGAAGTTGTGAGCATGTTTGCCAATGTTTACTCCATGAGCGGATGGAGCCTCTATGCCAACGGCGAGCTTGATCTCCGGAAGAAATCGGGCGAGAGTTTTCTTTTGTCTCCTTCGCTGACAAGCGCGATCGTGAGCGTGAACGTTCCGGTGACCGATGTTCTATCGCTGTCGGCCGGCGGGGATGTCTCACGTCCGTTTGCGGATTTTTCAATGGTGCAATTTATCGCCGACAGCCTGCTCGACAGGACGTTGCGGAGCGGAATCAACGTCGGCTTTAACCTCACGGTCATGCGCGGGTTGAACATCATGGAGACGTACATGCCGCGTTCCGCGCCGGGGCGATTCGGCGGAGAATACACCAACACCTCCTCGATGCTCTTCAACAATATCCTTTCGTCCGGTGTGATGTTCCGGACGAATTATACCTTGAGTTCGAATCAATACACCTCGTCGAATGCGCTGAGCGTCAATGTCGAAAGGAATGTCATCGACGCTCTTCAGGTTACGCTCTACTACCAGCGTGCGCGTTATACGCTCAAGTCGATCGGTGAAAACAATATTTCGGCCTCCTTCGGCGGCGATCTCCTTTGGCTTCTCTCCCAGCAGTTGAGTCTCGTCGTGACCTACAATCGCCTCGACGGATTCGGGCGGGTTTCGAAGACGATTTTTACCGAGTTCAGCTACCGGTTCTGATGGAATCGATCTACACTCTGATCTTTTTCCTTGTTCTTCTCAGCGTCACGGCGGTTCCGTACTGGCGGAAGGTCCGGGCGCACCGCCATGTGGCGGAAAGGAAATTCGAAAAAAACGCCAAGGCAGGTCTCCTGCAGCCGGTCACCCTCCATCCGCACATCGATCTCGACAAATGCATTGGCTGCTCAAGCTGTGTTCAGATCTGTCCTGACGACGTCCTCGGCATGGTTCACGGGAGAGCGGCCATCATCAGCGGCGTCAAGTGCGTCGGGCATGGACTTTGTGAAGAAGTTTGTCCCGTCGGTGCAATCACCCTCAAGTTCGGCACGCCGCGCCAGGGAATGGAGATCCCGTACTACAACGACAATTACGAGACGAACATCGGGAATCTCTATATTGTCGGCGAGCTTGGCGGGATCGGACTGATAAAGAATGCCGTCACGCAGGGGACGGCGGCGGTGGATGATATCGTTCGCAAGGGGATACGAACCGGCAAGGAGGATCTTGATCTTATCATTGTCGGCGCCGGGCCCGCCGGCATGGCAGCCGCGCTCTCTGCGAAAGCGAATAAACTCAGGTACGCCGTTCTCGAACAGGATGAAGTTGGCGGGAGCATTCTGCATTATCCGAGGAAAAAGCTCGTGCTCACATCGCCCGTCGATCTCCCATTGCACGGCAGGCTTAAGGTCTCCGAGATCAGCAAGGAAGAGCTGCTCGATCTGTGGCACATGATCATACGGCAGCAGCAATTGAATATCCTGAATCAGAACAAAGTCGTCTCCATCAAGAAAGCGGATGATCGTTTCACGGTCGAAACAAACCAGGGAAGCTACTCCTCCGCGTCGACCATCATGGCGATCGGCCGGAGAGGGAGCCCGCGCAAGCTTGGCGTTTCGGGTGAGCAGCTTCCGCACGTCATGTACCGGCTCATCGAGGCCGAGACGTACAAGGAGGCGCGCCTTCTTGTCGTTGGCGGAGGCGACAGTGCCATCGAAGCGGCAATCGGTCTCGCAAGCCAGCCGGGGAACAGTGTGACGATCAGCTATCGGCGGGACGACTTCGTCCGATTGAAGGAAAAGAACGAACAGCGCATCAAGCAGAGCGTGGCATCGGGCAAAATCAAAGTTCTCTTCAATTCTGAAGTGATGGAAATCCGGACCGGCAGCGTTATCATCCGGCTGGGTGCGGATACCATGCTTGATGTCCCGAACGACTTTGTGTTCGTTCTGGCCGGAGGGGAGCTGCCCGGTGAGCTTTTGAAAAAAATCGGCATCAAGCTCAGAACGAGCGACGTTCCCGTCGCCGGAATGTAAGAGTTTCCTGTTCCACCGTTAATCCCTTATCTCGTCTTACGTTAGATCACCGTCCCCGGCGAAGCCGGTGCAGCGGTTTCGGAGGAGACGGCCTGTTTTGATCCGGATGGGCTGACCCGCCCGGAACAGCGTCTAAAAAAGTCTTGACAAACAAGTCGGAATTTAGTATCGTTAATCCAATATCCACCGCCGTCGACGTGAGAGATGCGAGCGATGGTGGATGAATTTCCTGGCGGGACGAAGACTAAAATGATTCACGCATCACAACCAATCCACTAATATTCATCACCAATCAAAGGAGAGATTTATGAGAAATCCTTTTTATCGGTCTTCCTGGATTGTGGTTGCATTGTTCGCAGTTGTGCTTTGCCTCTCCGTTCTGTATTGGACGGGATGCAGCGACAACAAGGAGAATGCGAATCCTGTAACGACAAGCCAGCAACCGACCCTCACGAAGTTGACTGTCCTTGATCCTGAGGTCCAAAGCGTTATGGCACTCCAGGACCGGCATACTTCCGGATTGATGGCGGACAAAAACGTTGTCGGCACCGCCACGGGTCTCACGGAAGATGGCCGGTTGGCAGTTTATATCCTTCTCGAGAATCCGGTCGGTGGAGGGAAAGGTTCCAAATCTGCATCATCGCTCCCAGTCAATCTCGACGGCGTACCCGTTGTTGTCGAGGTGGTTGGGAAGATCAAACCGTTGGACGGCGGAGCTGCTCACCAGGTGAAGCAAACGCCGCCGATTCAGCTCGGTACTTCGGGCGGCTGGCGGTACGATTTAGCGAACGGTTACTGCTGCAGCGGTACGCTCGGCTCGCTGATTCATGTCGGGACGACACAATATATACTCAGCAACTACCACGTATTCTGGGGCGACATTGTCTCCGGTGGGAACGGCCGAGTAGCGACGGCCGGCGACCCGGTGATTCAGCCGGGCATGGTTGATATCGCTTGCAACGCGAACAACGCGCAGAATGTTGCCAATCTTTCCGGCTCAGGGAGTTTGCCGGGTGCCAACGTTGATGCCGGCTACGCTCAAATCATCACTGGGATGGTTCGGACGGACGGTGCGATCTTGGACATCGGGACGATCTCTGCGACGACCGTCGGCGCATCGCTTGGCCAGACGGTGAAGAAGAGCGGCAGGACCAGCGGCTTGACGAGAAGCAGCGTCAACGGACTGAACGCAACGGTCAGCGTGCAATATGATAACGAGTGTGCCGGGGGGGTTGCGTTTACGAAGACCTTCACCGGCCAGATCCTGATCAAGAACAAGAATCGCGGACAGAGCTTTCTCGTGAGTGGTGATTCAGGTTCATTGATGGTACAGGATGTGACAACCAATCCGCGTGCTGTCGGTCTCCTCTATGCCGGCAGTTCGACAACGGCGGTTTCGAACCCGATTGATGCGGTGCTCAGCTGGGTTAGCGGCAATTCCGGCGGGACGGCGGCGATGGTCGGACAGTAGGTCGGTTCAGATTTTAGGTTGCAGGTTTCACAATTAGAGAGCGCCCGCCCGGCTCCTTGTGCCGCGGCGGGTATTTTTTTGAAGGAAGGAACATCTCGTGTGGAGAATCCATTTATCCATTCATCTGCTGTGTGTTCTCTTGTGCGCTCTGTCGGCTTGCGACCGCGCGGCAGATCGGCAAACGGGCACAAAGACAGCGATGCCTCAGCGTGACATAAATACTGTAAAGGAAGCGCACGCGGCGGAGCTGATGGCTTTGCCGGGCGTTGTGGGAGTGGCAGTAGGGGAATTGGAGGATCACACGCCATGTATCCTTGTCATGGTCGTGAAGTTGACGAAGGAGCTTGAAGGGAAGATCCCTAAGACGATAGAGGGTCATCCGGTGAGGATTGAGGAATCGGGTGAGATCAGGCCGATGAGGTAAGGGATTCAATCATAAGATATAAAAACGCTCTACGAGTCTATCGACTCGAAAAGTCGTAGGCCATATGGCGTAATTACAGATGGCAGCAATAATTTGACGACTGTGTTCATCGACAACTGATGAAACCACCATTCAGATAATTGGAAAAACTTCATTTTTTTTAACTTAGCGGTCAATCATTAATAAACAATCACAACAGGAATTACTATGGAAAACAAAACAGCGACTGATTTGGTAAAAGAAGCCAAACAGCGAATCGAAAACCTTTCACCTGACCAGGTGAATGATGAACTGTCGAAAGGCAATGTAACTTTAATTGACATTCGCGAAGGCGAAGAGATTAAGCAGAATGGCAGAATTACTGGCTCCGTTCATGCTCCGCGCGGCATGTTGGAATTTTATGCCGACCCTTCACTGCCATACCACAAACCGGAGTTCGACAAAAACAAAAGAATTATTTTACACTGTGCTTCGGGAGGGCGTTCAGCTTTGGCTACTGCTACATTAAAACAAATGGGATATGAAAATATTGCCCATCTGGATGGCGGCTTAAAAGCATGGAAAGATTCCGGCAAACCGGTTATAGAGTAATTTTAGATATTGCTTTATTAGTCGTGCTGTTTCCAGGTTATGAGAAACAACAGGACTTTGAATAAGTATTACTGCTGCCAACAGCGTTCCGGTTGTTCGCTTCACTACACGGAACGCCTGCTTGCTGAATGTTCAGCAGGCAAGTTTCGTGAAGTGTGCGCAATTGGCACCTGGATTTTCAATGAAAATTCATTCCAAATATTCGGCTATTATTTATGTAATCATGTTGACATTCGCGACGTTGCAATGTCATAAACAATTGGGCCCGACAGAACCGTTGCCATACTCACCACCTAACAACCTAAGCAAGCTTGTCCCGTTGCAGGTCGGGAATACCTGGACTTATCGCAGAATCTCATGGGACATTGGAGGTGCTGATACTACAATTGATTCAATCCAGATCGTTGACACCGTTCGCATCAGCGGAAAGAAGTACTTTGTATATAACGGCACACCTGCCCATCTCATTGAAGTGGGCACGGGTTACCTCGAAACCCTCGACAGTGCTGACTATTCCATGTATGATTGTGTTGGGTGTCTGAATGCAACCAAGTCAGAACTGCCAAATGAACTCTTGGCATGGTTGCCCGTTCATATTCTCAAAACGCCTCTCATCCGTGGAAAACAATGGAGAGCCGCAGATTGGGATTCTGTATCTGGATATAATTATGGAATCATGACGATTGTCAATCCTGACACTACGATTACACTTCCAATCGGCGAATTCCATCATGCAATCCTTGTAGATGAATCTTCGCCGATTATGGACAACGCATTCGTCATTGTTCCAGGAATCGGAGTTGTATTGCAGTGGGTTGGCTTTCTTCCCGACACCGGGTACGATAGAGAATTAATAGCGTGGAAAGCAAAGTAGGTAAGCTCGGTGCCAACTGCGTATCAGCGGGCTTTGCCCATTATAGGGCATTGCGCACGTTGCGTTATAGGAGTATGTCTTACGATTTGATGAAACTATATGAGAAGAGCTACAACAAACGGAATCTGCACTTACTGTAATACCGAGACTTCCAAGAACTCGCGATCAATTCTCTCCCACTTCTTCGATTGCCACGGTAGACATGTTATCGAGGGAACTGGTTCAGCAATTTATGTGCTTCTGCTTGTCCAGGCCAAATACTCACCTCACTATTGGTTGGTTGTCAAGGCAAGGTCTGATGTTTCAATGAAAATGTTCGACAAATTCCTTAGAGACATTTGGCTTGAATGCTGCGGACACTTCAGCGAATTTTCTGACAAGAACGCCACGATACCGATGATTCGACATTTAACTCAAGTAATTTCAAAAGGTCTCAAGATCGAGTATGTATATGATTATGGCTCTTCAACCGAATTAACCTTGTCGATGATTCAGACAATTCAAGATGCCGATGAAGGACGACTCCGCATCCTCTTTCGCAATCAAGCACCTGAATATGAATGTTCATCATGCAACAAAAAAGCTGTCGCCATTTGTCCGTATTGCATCGACGAAGGTGAAGGCTTCTTATGTCAGTCTTGCAGTGGTCAACACAAATGCGTTCAAGAGGAAGGCGAGGAGCTGCTATCACCCTTGATAAACTCACCACGAGTCGGAGTATGTGGCTATACCGGTTCTATCGATAAACAGATAAAGAAATACTTTCCCAAAAATATTCTTTAATCCTGTGCGCAACGGCCTATAACACACAGCCTTACGACGCTCGCTCTTTTGAAAATGTTTTGTGGTGCTCGCTCAATGCCGTTTGCTCCCTTTTGGTAATGAACCATTATAGGTCGCAAACGGCACTGCGTAAGGCTGTAGACGTTATCTATCATTGCTTTGCTTGGTGAAGCACAAGTCAACAATCGGGCTACTAACGGCGGCGGTCATGAGCCAGTGCATTGAGCGTCGCCATGTTGAAAACTTATCCGGCCTTGAAGTAAGGCTCGAGAGGATGCGATGAACTCTAAACTTGTGATGACGGGTGCTGTAATCGTACTCGGTCTTGCCGGGATCGCTTGTCTCTTGATCCCGAAGGAGATATTCAAGCTGTATAACCCAGCTACTGAGGACATACAGGGGTTGCTAGTCCAACTGCTCGGTGCTGGTTTCCTGGGTTTCGGTGCTCTTGATTGGGTTTCCAGGAAGTCTCTACTTGGTGGGATCTACGGGCGCCCCGTTGTGGGTACAAACTATACGCACTTCCTTATTGGGAGTTTACTTATGGTCAGGGCCGCCATTAGCCAACCAAATAATGTCGTCGTCTGGTTTACTCTAGCCCAAGTTCGACACTTCGGGTGTTCAAAAAAATATTTGTTTGTGAATGCGATTCGTGTTCACTGATTATGTCGGGAAAGTGCATGTAGTGAAAACCTACCCCCTTGCGAAGGGCTATCACGATGTTGTATATTGATCCATGTTTCTTCGAAAGTTCTCCACTGACAAAGACGGCAAGCGACTCGACTATTGGGCACTCGTGGAATCGGTACGAACAGAGCGAGGACCTGAGGCAGCGCATTGTCTCGTATCTTGGCGACATGGATGAAGCCGGACGACTTGGCATTCATCACGCAGTCGAAAAAGATCTGCCGGTTCAAGAATCGCTTTTCGATGAGACCTTACCCGAATGGGTTGAGG
>Ga0080064_1000437_pt1 | contig 111364 bp, 102 predicted proteins | sample Subgrocontami54m_FD_69260 | JGI IMG/M metagenome (GOLD analysis project Ga0080064, IMG submission 69260) | Subsurface groundwater microbial communities from S. Glens Falls, New York, USA - GMW46 contaminated, 5.4 m (SPADES assembly) (version 2) ...
GAAATGGGGCCTCGTCGAGGTCGCGCAGATGTGCAACTACAAGGGCAGCATCTGGGCCAATTGGGACCCCGCCGCGCCGCCGTTTCTCGAATATCTCGGCGATTTCACCCGCTATCTCGACTTGACCCTCGACGGCTGGGATGGGCGCGAGGGCGGCACCGAGGTGTTGGGCGGCATCCAGAAATGGCTGATTCCCTGCAACTGGAAGTTTCCGGCGGAGAATTTTTGCGGCGACAGCTATCACAACATCAGCCACCGCTCGGTCGATCTGGTCGGGATCGGCCCGTCGGGCAGCGGCCGTCGCGACATGCGCGAGCGGCTGACGGCCCGCCGGCTGCAGATCGCCTTTCCCGAGCGCGGACACCAGACTGGCATCTACCTGCTGCCGAGAGGCGAGCTGACCCCGCCCGCCTATCAGGAATCAACCGCCGTAGCGGCCTATTTCGCCCAGGCCGAGGCAACGCGACGACAGCGGCGCGGCGAATGGGGACGGGTCACCGGCAGTCCCGGCGAGATCTTTCCGACTACCGCGCTGCACCCGCGCCAGCCGCGCACGATCGCGGTGTGGCACCCGCGCGGGCCGCATCAGACCGAGGTGTGGCGCTGGTATCTGGTCGACCGCGCCGCGCCGCAGGAGGTCAAGGACGCGTTGCGCGACTATTACATCCGCTATTCCGGGCCGGGCGGGCTGACCGAGCAGGACGACATGGAAAACTGGAACTACGCCCATGCCGCCAGCCGCGGCACGATCGCGCGGCGCCATCCCTACAGCTACGAGCAGGGAATGGGCACAGAGGTCGCCGATTTCGAGTATGACGGCGTGCACGTCCCCGGCTGGGTGATCGACATCACCGAAGCCAAGTCGAGCGAGCACAATTTGCGCAACCTCTACCGCCGCTGGGCCGAATTCATGGAGGCCGACGATTGGGGCGCGCTCGCCACCTGGCGGCGGAACGCAAGCTGAACCCGCCTACCCCCGCCGGGTATAGCGACGGCAGTCGGCGCGCAGGTAGTCGCGGAAATGCGGGCGCATCTTTTCGGTCCACGGCGTGTTGGCGGCGTTTTTCCACGCGGCTGAGTCGGTGACGCCCTCCCGGGCGAAATGGTAGAGCGCGGCGTAGCGCTGGGTCGAGCCGGTGCCGCGATAGCGGCGCGCGGACAATACGCCCGGCACGCCGGCCAAGGCGTCGAGATGCTCCTCGTTGTACCAGGCGTTGAACTCTGCCTCGTGCTCGGGCACGACATTCATCGAGATCAGCAGTAACGCCGCCGCGTCGCCGACCGGCGCGAGCTTGTCGCCGGGTTTTACCTGCTCGCCCTCCATGCGGATCAGCAAATTGGTGCGGTTGGTGACGCGCTTGGTCCAGGGGCTGCCGTTGTCGCCCCCGACCGCGAGATACGGCGGGCTATGCAATACCCCGATGCTGTCAAGGTCGTAGAGCGCGACCGACACTTTCGGATTGCCGATGCCGATCCAGCGCTCGGCGTTGATAAAGCCGGGCACCGCGAGCCGCTCGGGAATGTGCTCGGTATCGTACCAGTCGTTGAACTCGTCCTCGGCGACCCGAGTGAAATCCATCGCCGCGATCAATATGCCCTTTGCCATTCTTCCCTCCACCTCTGTCACCGCGAGTGCCGCGAAGCAATCTCGACCCGGTTCGGCCTATCCGTCACTCGCCTTCTACACCAGCGCGATCGGCCGCACCGGGCAACCGGTGGCGCCCTTGAACTTGGTCGCCAATAGGATGAAGCAGAAGCGGGACAACCGATCGCGCGCCAGTTCCTCGAGCGCGAGGTTCTCGATGATATGCACCCCGGCCTCGGCCAAGACGTGCTGGTGCACCGGCAGCATCTGGGTGCGGTCGGGGTTCGGCAGGACCTCGAGCGCCATGTTGTCGCAGCCGATCGCGATCACGTCCCGCTGGGTCAGCCACTTTGCCGCCGGCACGTCGATACCCGGCTCGCCTTCGAGGTAGCGCGCGTTGTCGACGCCGAAAAACCGGCCCCAGCCGGTACGGATCAACACGATGTCGCCGGCCTCGATCGCCAGTTCGGCATGGTCGGCGGCGCGGGCGAGATCGTCGGGGGTTACGACCCTGCCGGGGTTTAGGAACTGGCCGCCGTCAAGCCCTGACACGTCGAGCAAGACGCCGCGGGTGATCAGCGGCGGCATGTGCTCGATGCCGAGCCGGTCGAGTCCCCAATCGGTCACCACCTCGTCGGCCTTCAGCCCGTTGTAGAGATGCTCGCCCACCGAGAAATGGCCGAGCGCGTCGATATGGGTGCCGACATGCATCGTCATCTCGGCGCGCTCGACATTCGAGCCGGCGTCGTTGGTCGCGCCGATCTGCCGGCGCCGCCTGATGCTGTCGCGCCACGATGCCCAGATCGAGAGCAGGAACGGGGTCTGGTTCGGCGCCATATACGGCGCGCCGGCGCTAATCTCGTGGCTGACGTCGTAGACCCTGCCTTCACGCACCGCGCGCAAGGCAGCGAGCCGCATGTCGGCGGTCAGCAGATTGGCGGCGCCGATCTGGTCGGCCGGGCCCCAGCGGGAGTGGTCGTGGATCGCCATGTTTACCTCCTTCAATCGAGTTTGTAGACGCGGCGGGCGGTGCCGCTGTAGAGCGCCAATTTCTCGTCGGCCGAGGCGCCGGCGGTGATGCGCTTGAACGCGTTCCACAGGGTTGCGTAGCCAGTGCCCATCTTGTCGACCGGGAAGTTGCTTTCAAAATTGCAGCGGTTGGCGCCGAACAATTCGATGCACGGCTCGACATAGGGGCGCCAGGCAGCAGCCCACGCGGTGGAATTGGGCGGCGCCGGCAAACTGGCGAAATCGAGCGCGGCTCCGCGGTTCAGCATCCCGCCGATCTTGACCGAGACATTCGGACATTTCGCCAATTCGGCCATGCTGGCGCGCCAGGTGGCGTGAATCTCGTCCTTGCGGCCGGCATAGGCGCCGTAGCCGAGCACGCCGCCGACATGGCACATCACGATATTCGCTTGCGGCACCGCCCGCGCCAGCGCGATGACGTCGGCGAGTTGCGGGTGATAGCACCAGGCGTCGAGAGTCAGCCCATGCGCCGCCAGCCGCGCCAGCCCGGCGCGGAAATCGGCGCGGTCGTAAAGGTGCGACCGCATGTCGGCGCGGCTGTTGCCGATGGTCGGGTCGGCATCGTAGCCGGCGGAATGGCGGATACCCTTGAAGCGGCCGCCGCCGGCTCGGATCTGGGCCTCGAGCACCGGCTCGACCCGGTCGCCGAGGGTCAGATCGGCGGCGCCGACGATGCCTTGGGCGATCTTGATCGGGCCGTAGCCGCCGCTCGCGCTCATCGCCGCGATGCCGGCGACGAACTCGGTCTCGCCCACCGGGCGCATCCCGGCCGGACCATCGGCGCGGTACATCGAGCGGCATTCCTCGAACACGGTGGCGACGATGTTGTGGCCGGTGTTGAGGTCGGCGAGCAATTCGTCGAGCAGATAGGTCCAGCCGTCGCGGACCCACAGATGGTGATGGGTGTCGATGATCGGCAATTCGGGATCGAGGATCGGCTCTTTTTCCTGCCTGGCGAGCCAGGCATCGTCGGGGCGGGTGATATGCCCGAACCGGTGCGTCGTGGAATTCATCCTTTCCTCCTCAACCGGGGATCCGTCATTGCGAGGAGCCGGAACGGCGACGCGGCAATCCCTTTCCGCACGGCCTCCCGGTCGCGAGATTGCTTCGCCGCGTTCGCAATGACAATCGCAGATAGGTCGGGGTGGGTCAGACGCCGAGAAAGATCGTCGGGACCCAGGGCGGCGGTGCGCCCTCGGCGCGGTCCTGGTAGCGTTCGTCGATCTTGCCCAGCCCGCGTCCGGGCGCACGCCCCTCGACCTCTTCCGCCCGGCCGGACAGATCGGGCGGGGTTGGCGCACGCTCGCGGCGCAATTCCTTCATCCGCTCCCTGATCGTTCCAAAATCGTCGGCGGCGCGGGTTCGGGTCACGGTGCCTCCGTCTGCCTGTCGAAATCGGATTGGCCGATGCGGCTATGATGCGAAACCATCGCGCGGCGTCAAACACTTCGCCTCCGCCGCCCGCGAAGCCGATGCGCGGGAGGTGGCCTGCGGCGACGGTTCGGTTATGGTGCGGCGGGTTTGCGGGCTGGAGGCAGGCATGGGTGAATTCGCGTTGGGTCAGGCGGTTCCGCGCTTCGAGGATCCGCGACTGATTCGCGGCGGCGGCCGCTATGTCGACGACATGGTGTTGCCGCGCATGGCGTTCGGCTATGTGCTGCGCTCGCCGCACGCGCATGCGCGGTTGCGTTCGATCGACGCGACCCGGGCTAAGGCCGCGCCCGGGGTATTGGCGGTCTTGACCGGCGCGGATTGGGCGGCATCCGGGTGGAGCGACCTCCCGACGCCGGGCGGGCTGAAGCGGCGGGGCGGCGCGCCCGGGGTCAGGGTGCGCTTTCCGGCGCTGGTGACCGACAAGGTGCGTTGGGTCGGCGATTACGTGGCCTTTGTCGTCGCCGAGACCTTGAACCAGGCGCAAGACGCGGCGGAGTTGATCGCGGTCGATTACGAGGAATTGCCTTCGGTGGTCTCGACCGCGGCTGCTGCTGCCCCCGGCGCGCCGTTGGTGTGGGAGGATTGCCCCGACAACGTCTGCTTCGTCCATCTCGAAGGCGACCGCGAGGCGACCGAGACGGCATTGGCGCGCGCCGACCATGTCGTCAGGCGCTGGCTGGTGATCAACCGGGTCACCGCGGCGGCGATGGAGCCGCGCGGCGCGATCGGCGACTACAACCCGGCCGAGGACCGCTACACGGTCTATTCCGTCTTGCAGCGCGCGCACGGCTACCGCGCCGACCTCGCGCGCATCATCAAGGTCCCCGAGAGCAAGATCCGCGTCGTCGCCGGCGATGTCGGCGGCAGTTTCGGGATGAAATCGGCGGTCTACAACGAGGTCGCGCTGGTTGTGCTGGCCTCGAAGCTGCTCGGCCGGCCGGTCAAATGGACCAGCACCCGGTCCGAGGCATTCCTATCGGACGCCCAGGCCCGCGACCACGTCGCGGAAGCCGAATTGGCGCTCGACCGCGACGGGCATTTCCTGGGGCTGCGCGTGCGCACCACCGCCGCGGTCGGCGCCTACCCCCAGGCCAATTCGAACGTGTTCGTGATGAACCTCGGCACCCTCGCCGGGGTCTATCGCACGCCGGCGATCTTCGCCGAGGTGACGGCGGTGTTCAGCAACACCAACCCGATGCGGCCCTATCGCGGCAACGGCCGGCCCGAATTCGCCTACGTCATCGAGCGCATGGTCGACGAGGCCGCCCACGAGCTCGGAATCGACCGGCTGGAATTACGTCGGCGCAACATGATCCCGCCCGAGGCGATGCCGTTCAAATCCGGCCTGACCTTTACCTATGATTGCGGCGAATTCGCCAAGAACCTCGAGATGGCGTTGCACCTCGCCGATTTCGCCGGGTTCGAGGCTCGCCGTGCCGAGTCCAAGGCGCGCGGGAAATTGCGCGGCATCGGTCTGTCCAACACGATCGAGCGCGCCGCGGCGGGCGGGTTTGAGGCGGCCGAGATCCGCTTTGACCGCGGCGGCACCGCGACCCTGCTGACAGGTTCGATTACCCAGGGCATGGGACACGAAACGGTCTACAAGCAATTGTTGTGCGACCGGCTCGGCATCCATCCCGACCTAGTGCATTACGTGCAGGGCGACACCGACAAGGTGGCGATCGGCGAGGGCAGCGGCGGCTCGCGCTCGGCGACTTTGGGCGGTTCGGCGGTTATGCTCGCGACCGAGAAGATCGTGGTCAAGGCGCGGGCGATCGCCGCGCATATGCTCGGCGCCCCGGTCGACGATTTGAATTTCGAGGAGGGTATGTTCACCGCCCCGCGCTCGAACCGCGCGGTGTCGATCGGCGAGGTCGCGGGCGAGGCCTGGACCCCGGCCAGCTTGCCGCCCGACATGGAGCCGGGGCTGGTCGCCAACGCCGCCTACAGCGCCAAGGAGCAGAACTTCCCGAACGGCGTGCACATCTGCGAACTGGAGATCGACGCGGACACCGGCTCGGTCGAGATCGTGCGCTACAGCGTCGTCGACGATGTCGGTACGGTGATGAACCCCTTATTGCTCGAAGGCCAGATCATCGGTGGTATCGCCCAGGGGGTCGGGCAGATATTGATGGAGGGTATCAGCTTCGACCCGGAATCCGGGCAGCTTTTGACCGGATCGTTCATGGATTACGCGATGCCGCGGGCTGATAATTTTTCGTCGTTCCGCTGCGAAAGCAATCCGGTGCCGACCAAGACCAACCCGCTCGGGGTCAAGGGCGCCGGCGAGGCCGGCGCGGTCGGCGCGATGCCCGCGGTCGGCAACGCCTTGATCGACGCGCTGTCGCCGCTCGGCATCCGCGACCTGGCGATGCCAGCGACGCCCGAGCGGGTGTGGCGCGCGATCACGGCGGCGCGCGGGTAGGAATATCCGATTGAAACCGGGCGCTCTCATCGCGGGGGCGGATCGTGCCATCGTGCGCTTGAGTACCGGCGAATACCTGGTGATCGACACCAACTCGGTGGATTCGATCAACTATCTGATCGGTCGCCCGGTCGAACCCCACATCAGCTTCGTCTTCCGCTGCTTTCTGCATCGGCAGGCGGTGGTGCTGGATATCGGCGCCAATGTCGGGCTCTACACCGCGATCACGGCCGGCGTCATCAGGACGCGCGGCCGGCTCTACGCGTTCGAGGGCAACCCGCACACCTTCGCGTTGCTCAACCGCACGCTCTATGCGAACGGCGTCATCAACAATCCCAACATCACGATCGTAAACAAACTGGTGTCGCGCAGCACCGGCCGCGGCCGGCTCAATTACCTGGATCACAATCTCGCCACCGCCACGATGAGCGAATTGAGCATCGACGCGGCCGACCTCAAGCGGTGGGACATGGAATTGCGCTCGATCGAGGTCGATATGACGACGATCGACGATTTCCTGGCCGATGACTTGCCGGTCGACCTGGTCAAAATCGATGTCGAGGGACACGAACCCTATGTGCTGATGGGAATGGAGCGAACGATCGAGAGGTCTCCAAGCATCCGCATTATCATCGAGTACATCGACGACTTGCTGGCGGACACCGTCAGCCCCGCCGAGTTCGCAAAATACATCAATGGCCTAGGGTTCGATATCTGCGAGATCGGCAAGGACTGGCGGCTTCGACTTTGCAAGCCGGGCGCCCGGATACCGGGCAACACCTATCTGCTGCTGACGCGCACGCCGGATCGCGACATCCGGACGGTAGCCCGGCGCCGATGCTTTCCGCGGGCCGGATTGAAGCGGTTCCTGCAACGCGCCTCGGTCGGGATCGGAGAGCTGGGCCACCGGCTATGACGGGCGAATTGGCGCGCCACGGCGGACCAAGATTCGATCAGGAGGCACGCCCGCCTACGCCCCGATCGGGACCTGCCCGGCGAACTGGGTGCGGAACATGACCCGGCGCTGGGTGTCGTCGACTTCTTCTCGGTAATGCATCGCGCAGCGATTGTCCCAGACCAGGAAATCGCCCGGTTGCCACACATGCGTCCAGCCGAGCTCGGGCCGCGTCGCGTGCGCCCATAGCCGGTCGAGCAAGGCCTCGCTTTCGGTCTCGCCGAGCCCCTCGACGAATTGCGACGGGTAGACCCGACGCCGACCGAGATACAGCGCCTTGCGCCCGGTATCGGGATGGACCCGGACCAGCGGGTGCATCGGTCCAGGCACGTCGTCGGGCCGCTCGGGCTTTTTCAGGCCCGGGCGCAACACCCCGGCGGAGTTGCGGCTGGCGTCCTGCTTGGTCCGCTTGCCGGCGATCGCCCGCTTCAATTTGTCTGGCAGGGTTTCGTAGGCGAGGTACTGGTTGTTGAACGAGGTGTTGCCGGTATGGGTCGGCACTTCGAGCGAATAAAGGCAGCTCCCGGCCGGCGGGCATTCGACATAGGAATTGTCCGAGTGCCAGACCACCTCGAGGCTGCCGAGCCCGCCATTGTCGCGCACCGGGCGGCCGTCTTCGTCAAGGTTCGACAGGATCGACAATTCAGGGAAGCGGTCGTCGAGCGCGATGCCGGCGGCCTTGATGTAGCGGCGGGCGCCGCCCTCGACCGGCTCGCCGAAAATCCGCGCCGCGTCGAGGTAATGCGCGGCGTCGAGATACTGGCCGCGGATCAGTAGAACCAGGCGGTCGTGCCAGGCCGCGCGCAACGCCGCCGCGATCTCCGCCGGCACCGACTGCGCCAGGTCGACGCCGCGAATTTCGGCCCCGACCGCCTTCCCGGTCGGGACGATGTCGAGCGCGGCGACCGTGTTGCGCCGCGCCTGCTTCGGGTGGGCGTGGGCAAGACCGCCGAAGAATTCCGCATCGAGCATTGTCGCGCTCCGCTGTGATCGCGCTGTCTACCGTCCCCACCCGCCGCCGGCAGCCGCGGAGGCCGACGTCACCCGGTATTTCTCGACGAACGACCAATCGACATCGAGCCCGAAACCGGGCTTGTCGCTGATCGTCAGATGGCCGTCGTGCAGATGCGGGTGGTCCTTGAACAGCCCGTAGGCGAGCGGGTCGGATGCGGCGCCGCCATGCGATTCGACGCCCCAGGCGCAGCGCGGCAACGCGAGCACGAGATGGCCGTGCAGTTCCGGCGCGGTGTGCGGCGCTACCATGACCCCGTGTTGCTCGGCCAGGGCGGCGACGCGCAATGCCTCGGTGAAACCGGCGGCGCGGGTCGCATCGAACTGCACGTATTTGATGCCGCCGGTTACGATGAAGTCACGGACGCTGAACCGCGTCCATTCGCGCTCGCCATGCGCCAGCGGGATCGGCGAGGCCGCCGCCAGTAGCGCGAAATCGGCCGGCTGCAGATACCAGTGCAGCGGCTCTTCGAGCCAGAACACGTTATGCGGAGCGATCCGCTGAGCGAACTCGATGCATTCGGGCAAATCGTAGGGCGCGTTCATGTCGAGCAATAGCAGCGGGTCGGCGCCGAGCGCGCGCCGCACCGCGCCAACCCGAGCCGCCTCGGCGGCGGCCGATCCCGCCCCGGTCTTCAATTTGACCGCGCGATAGCCGAGTTCGAGAAACGCCGCGAGTTCGCGGCCGTAATCGTCGTCCTTGGCGCCCATGCGGTAGTACCCGCCGGTCGCATAGGTGAACAGCGGCCGGTTATCGCCGCCGAGCAGCCGATAGACCGGCATCCCCGCCGCCTTGCCCTTGAGGTCCCACAGAGCGATGTCGATGCCGGCGATCGCCGCCATGACCTGGGCGCGCTCGCCGCGCGGGGTCGGCGGCGGCACGTCGTCGCGAGCGTCGCGGGCGTTGGGGATCGAGCCGGGACGCGGTGTCGTCAACGCGAACAATTTGTCCCACACCGCGCCGTGAGCGAGCGCGTCCATGCCCTGGATATAGTCGCCGAACCGGGCCACCCACTCGCAGATCCGCGGCATCGGCGAACCGTGGATCTCGCCATAGCCCACCAACCCGTCATCGGTGCGTATCTCGGTCAGGATCAGGCTCCAGGCATTGCTGCCTTCCTGAGCGGTCCACACCGGCACCGGGCGCGGCACCGAGATCATGTAGGTCGCGACCGAGGCGATTTTTGTCATTCGAGGCTCCCGATCCGGCCGCTTTGGGCCTATTTGCGATCCCCGGCCGCGAGCGGCCTACTTGCGGAACATCAATTGCAGACGGTGCCCGTCGGGATCGTTGAAATAGATGCAGTGGTCGTCGCCCGGGCGGCCGCCGACGGCGACGCCGTGCTGTTCCAATTCGGCCTTCAGCGACTCATAGGTGCCGCCGGCGACATTCAAGGCGAGATGGTTCATGTCGTCGCCGGGCTTTGGCGCGGCGCCATCCTTCTTGAACAGGGCGACGCCCTGATGGCCGGCATGCAGGAACACCTGGCGGTCGTTTTCGCGATACACGCTCATGCCCAGCACGCCGGTATAGAAAATCCGGGCACGCTCGATATCGGCGACATGCAGCACGATGTGGTCGATTCCACTCGTCTCGATCATCGCGTGTCCCTCCGTTGACGATTACCCGTCTGGGCTACCCGCCGGGGCGCTCGACGATACTGACGCGCACCGCTTCGAGCGGATCGTCGGCCACCGGCGATACGCAGAGTTCGCCGTCGCGCTTCGGCCCTACCACGCCGCCCTCGAAAAAGCAGCCCTCGTAGACGATCTCGAGACGGTCGCGCAATTCGGGGGCTGGGCGCACGGCAAAGCCGGTCAGCGGCAGGCCGCGCCCGCGGGTCCCGGCGTAATTGCCGTTGGTGACCCAGGCGGTCGCGCGGCCTTCCTGCGCGAACACGCGGAATTCGACCGCGCTCGGCGGCAATTCCTCGCGCGGGCGAATGCTCAAGGCCTCGATCTGGCGCCGGCTGCCGGGATGGCCGGCCCAGCCCGGCTCGACATAGCGGCGGTCGCCGAGGCCGAGGATATGCAGCAATACCTCGGTGCCGAGCTCGCGCGGCTCGATTGCGAGGGCCGGCTCGGCGCGCGCCAGGCCCACCACGTCGGCGCCGTTCCTAGCCGAAGGCGGAACCGGCTCCGCGACCGCTATCGGCGCAGGAGGTGGTGGTGTCGGCTCGGGCGGTGGCGGAGGTTCGGGTGCCGCGGTGATCTCGGGCGGCGGAGCCACGGTCACGACCTGGGCGGTGGTGCGACGCGGCCCCGGCCTCGGCTCGGCCGCCGGCGGCGTGACGTCGTTCGCCGCTGGCGGCGCGGGCTCGGGTGGTGCGGGCTCGGGTGGTGCGGCCATCGGTTCAGGCTCGGGCGGCGGAGGTGCCGCCTCGGCCGCTAACGGGGCCGGTTCCGGCGCGGGTGGTTCGGGTTCCGGCTCGATCGGCTCGGGAGCCGCTTCGACGACCACAGGCGTCGGTTCAAGTGCCGCCGGTTCGGGCTCCGGCGGTTCCGGGTCTGGCGCGGGTGGTGGAGGCGGCGCGGCGACCGCCGGCGGCGGCTCTGGCGCGGGTGGTGGCGCCGGCATCGGGAGCGGTTCCGGAGCCGGCGTCGGCGGTGTCGTGGCGCGCGATTTTTCCTCGACCAGCGCGCGCAGCCTGTCCTCGGCTCGATCGCGCAACATCGCCGGGTCGAAGTTGCTGGCGCGCCGGGTGATGATGCTCTCGGCGATCTCGACCATCTCGGAGGGGACCTGGTCGTCCGACCGCTCGGCGAACGTCGGCGGCTCGACCTCGTCGAGACTGCGCAGGGTCGACATCATCAGACCGAACCCATGCGGCTCGATCAGCACGGCGCGCTCGCGCTCGCCAAGGGCGACGCGTCCGAGACCGATCCGGCCGTTGCGCTCCATCGCCAAGCGCAACGCGTGCACCGTGTCGGAGGCGAGCTGCCCCTCGGGATAGATGTAGCACGCGGCTTCGAAATAGAGCCGGTTGACCTGGTCGCGCGGGACGAATTGTTCGATGTCGATAACGTTGGCGGGGCCGCTGGTGAGGCCCTTCATCTCATCGTCGGATATGATCACATAGCGCGATTCGGCGACCTGATAGCCTTTGACCACCGCATCCGCCGCCACGACGTCGCCGGTTTTCGAGTCGACGAATTGCCGGGCCACCGGGTTCCCGGTCCGGGCGTTGATCTGGTCCAGCCGGACGCGATCGCCACCGGTCGTGGCCGGGGACAAATGCACCGGGCACGACACCAGCGACACGCGCAGAAACCCATTCCATACCGCTTCAGCCATCGACAATCTCCGCTGCCGCGATCCGCGCCGTCTCACCATAGCACGTATCCGGCACGATACGAGATCGCCGAACGCGCGAGGAGTTCTATGTGTAAGAGATTGATATTTTTATCATATAGCGAACTCTCGCGGTCACGTGCGGCGCGCCCAAGTCCCTAGGCGAGGCCCGACGGCGCGGCCGCTCCGAGCAGGCGCCGCCAGTCGATCCGGTTACCCAGCTTGAGCTGGGTGCCGGCCTCGGGCATCGAGTATTTGAGCCCGGTGGCGCAGTTGAACAATACCGCGCGCTCACCCGGACCGACCCTGCCGTCGAGGAGCGCCTGCTTGTAGGCGGCATAGGTCGCCGCGCCCTCGGGACACAACAGCAGCCCCTCCTCGCCGGCGACCTCGCGCCAGGAAGCGGCGATCGACTCGTCGCTGACCGCCGTGGCAAACCCGCCGCTTTCCCGCACCGCGCGCAGGATCAGGAAATCGCCGACCGCCTGCGGCACGCGAATGCCGGCAGCGAAGGTATGCGCGTTCTCCCAGCGCGGCGCGTGCTCGACGCCGTCCTGCCATGCCTTGACCATCGGCGCGCAGCCCTCGGCCTGAACCACGACCATGCGCGGCCGCTTCTTGCCGATCCAGCCCATCGCCTCGAGCTCGGCGAATGCCTTCCACATGCCGATGATGCCGGTGCCGCCGCCGGTCGGATAGAAGATCACGTCGGGCATCTCCCAGCCGAGCTGCTCTGCCAGCTCCAGTCCCATCGTCTTCTTGCCCTCGATGCGATACGGCTCGCGCAGGGTCGAGCAGTTGAACCAGCCGGCCTCCTTTTCGCCCTCCGCGACCAATTTGCCGCAATCGTCGATCAGGCCGTCGACGAGGAACACCTCGGCGCCCTGCAACGCGATTTCGCGCACGTTGACCTCGGGGGTGTCGTCGGGACAGAAGACATAGGCCTTGATGCCGGCGCGGGCGCAGTACGCGGCCATCGCCGACCCGGCATTGCCGTTGGTCGGCATCGCCATCACCGTGACCCCGAGCTCCTTCGCCATCGACACCGCGAGCGCGAGGCCGCGCGCCTTGAACGAGCCGGTCGGCAACCGGCCCTCGTCCTTGACCAATATCTCGCCGCCGCCCGACAGGCGCGCGGCGATGCGCGGCAACGAGATCAGCGGCGTCACCACCTCGCCGAGGGCGACGACGTTCTCGGGCCGCCGCACGGGCAGCAATTCACGATAGCGCCACAGGGTCTGCGGCCGCTCGGCCAATGCCGCGCGCGGCAGGGCGCGGCGGATGCCATCGAGGTCGTAGCGCACCAGCAGCGGGCGCCCCGCCTTCGACAGCCCGTGCAACTGGCCGGCGGCATAGCGGTCGCCGGTCAGACCGCATTCGAGATGGGTGACGAAATTCGGCAGATCGCCGCCGGTCCAGTCGTATTCAGACATCATGCTTCCCCGAGCTGTCGTTGCGAGCGCAGCGAAGCAATCTCGTGCCGCCCGGTCTCAATTCACGAGATTGCTTCGTCGCTGCGCTCCTCGCGATGACGTTGCCCTTGTTGATGACGTTGCCCTTGTTACAGCACTGCCTCCGCCACCACCCGCATCGCCGCGGCGTCGGCGCCGACCAGCACCAACGAGCCAATGCGGTGGTCGGCGGCGATCGCCTGCCAGGCCTGCAGCCGGTCCTTGATGCGGTCGGGCGGGCCGACCAGCGAGATCTCGTCGATCAATTCGTCGGGCACCGCGGCGGCGGCATCGTCGCGGCGGCCGGCGAGAAAAAGCTCCTGAATCTGCTCCGCCGCCGCCTCGTAGCCGAGCCGCTTGGCCAGATCGTTATAGAAATTGCGGCTGCGCGCGCCCATCCCGCCGATATAGAGGGCGAGGCCGGGGCGCAGCGCGTCGCGACATTTGTCGAGATCGTCGCCCATGCTGACCCTCACATAGGGGGCGAGATCGAAATCGGTGAGATCGGCCGAGCGCCCGGCGCGCGCGCGCCCTTCGCGGATCGGGCGGACCATCTCGTCGGATTTCTCCGGCGACATAAAATAGGGCAAGGCCCCGTCGGCGACTTCGCCGGCGTTGCGCAAGCCGGCCGGGGAGTTGGGCGCGGTATAGATTTTCAAGCTGGGGTCGCCGTGGATGATGCTGCGCAATGGCTTGGCGAGCCCGGAGCCGCCCGGCCCGGTATAGGGGATGTCGTAATGCTCGCCGTGGTGTTCGAGCGGCGCCTTGCGCTCCAACACCTGGCGGATCACGTCGACATATTCCTTGATGCGGGTCAGCGGCTTGCCATAGGGGACGCCGTGCCAACCCTCGACCACCTGCGGACCGGACGGCCCGATGCCGCACAAAAAGCGGTTGCCGGAGAGAGCCTGCAACGTCATCGCGGTCATCGCCGCGCAGGCCGGGGTGCGCGCCGGCATCTGCATGATGCTGGTGCCGGCCTTGATCCTGCTGGTGCGGGCGAGTACCCAGGCAACCGGGGTCACCGCGTCGGTGCCGTACGCCTCGCCGGCCCACACCGCCTCGAAGCCGAGCTTTTCCGCCTCCCACACCAGGCTCATGTCGATCCCGCCCCCACCTGACGAAGACTGGCTGGGCGAGAATTTGAGGGTCATCGCGAGCTTCATGACAAAAACCCCTCGGCGGCGCGGGCGATGCGCTCGACCGCCTTGAGCCAGTCGTCGAGCCCGCGCTCGGACGGCTCGGCCAGGATATGCTCGATCCCGGCCGCGGCGAATTCCTGATAGCGCGCCCGCAACGCGCCCTCGTCCTTGCCGTCCCAGTTGTTGCGCAACGAGATCGCGAAATCGGGGCCGGGTCGCGCCGCGCGCAATCGCTTGACCACCGGCATCGCCTGGTCCGGCGACAGCCGCGAGCCGTGCCACCCGTCGAGCCGCAAGGCCCGCTTCAACGCCGGTTCCGAGGCGCCGCCGATCCAAATCGGGATCGGCTTTTCCGGCTTGGGCAATATCCGCATCTCGTCGATCACGGCGGGGATGGTCCGCGCCGGAAAGCTGACCGGGTCGTCGGCCCACACCGCGCGCATCATCGCGATGCCCTCGTCCATGCGCCGGCCGCGCTCGCGGAACGGCACGCCGAGCGCGGCGAACTCGGCCTCCATCCAGCCGACCCCGGCGCCGAGGATCAGCCGCCCGCCGCTGAGGTTCTGCAACGTCGCCAATTCCTTGGCGAGCGGCAATGGGTGGCGCATCGGCAACACCAGGACGCTGGTGCCGAGGCGAACGCGGCTGGTGTAGGCCGCGGCCCAGGTCAGGGTCAGCACCGGATCGTAGAAGATCGCCGAGGGCGGGTACGGCGCATCCTTCGGCACGATGATGTGCTCGCTGGTCCACACATCGGCGAAGCCCAATTCCTCGGCCTGGACCGCGGCGCGGCGGATCGCCTCCGGCCCCGCCTTACGGCCGATATGCGGCAGGTGAACGCCGATGCGCATGGTTCTCTCTCCCTTGCCTCTGTGATCTACAGCGTCACCCAAATCGTCATCCGACGCAGGTCAGTATCTACTTCCGCCGTGGGTACCGGCCTACGCCGGTATGACGAGGGAAAGGGTGTGCACCAACTCAATCCACCACCACCGGCTTGATCTCCCGCAGGCGCGGCAGCACCTCCTTCGAGAACAGTGTGATGTTTTTCACCGCCTCGTCGTGGCTGATGAAGCCGGTCTTGCCGACCATGATCAGATGGCCGAAACCGCCGACCTTGTCGTAGAAATCCATGATCTGCTTGTAGACCGTGTCGGGGTTGCCGGCATACATGCGGCCGCCCGCCATCGCCATCTCGGCGGTGACGCCGGCACGGTTCAACGGGGAGTTGCGGCCCGGCCGGCCGAGGCTGCCGCCCGAATTCGGGTCGCGGTAGAGCTGCGGCGCCAATTCGGGCGGGGTCGTGCCGGGGAGGTATTTGGCGTATTGCGGCGCCGATTTCATGCTGGTGTTGACGAACCAGAGAAGCTTGCTGCCGACCCGCACCCCCTCCTCGTCGGTATCGCCGACATAGACAAAGGCGGAATAGCCGAAGCGGTCTGTCGCGGGGGCCGTCAATCCCGCTTCGGCGCGTGCCTGGCGATAACTGCCCCAGGCACGCTTGGTCACGTCGACCCCGCGCATGACCATGATGTTGACCATGCCGCGCCGGCCCAATTCTGCGGTGTCGACGGGATCGGATGTCGCCGCCCACATCGGCGGGTGCGGGTCCTGGTACGGCCGCGGCCAGATGTTGACGTGGCGGTGGGTGAAGTGCTTGCCCTCCCAGCTGAACGGCCCGTCGTGATGCGTCAGGCTCTTGCCGATCAGGTCGATCGCCTCCCAGAACCGCTCGCGGATGCCGATCGGGTTGGCGTTGCCCGAGGCCATCTCGGTGCCGCCCGATTTGACAAAGCCGATTTCGAGCCGGCCGCGCGAGATCACGTCGGCGGTGGCGTATTCCTCGGCCACCCGCACCGGGTCGTTGCGCACCGTGACCAGGGTGCCCATGCTCAATAGGCGGATATTCTTGGTCTGGCGCGCGACGATGCCGAGGATCACCGGGCTGGCGCCGTAGAGGCAGTTGATTCCGGCGTGATGTTCGCTCGAGGTGATGTTGAGCCCCAATTCGTCGCACAACAGATATTCGTCGAGCGTCTCCTGGAATAGCTGCGCCGCGACTTTCGGGTCGCAATACCGGTTCGGCAGACTGGCCCGCACCGAGTCGGATTGGTTCAGCACCTCGTCCGGCACAAAGGGATACGGGTTCTCGCAATGAAACCAGGCATCCATGTTTCGCGCACTCCGTCTCGGCGTCGCGCCGGTTGTAGCAGGTCGCGGGTTCAGACTTCCAGATCGGCGGGCAAGTCGTCGAGCATGACCCCGTCGAGCGCGAGCCCGATGGCGAGCCATTCGCGGATTTGATGGGTGCCGCGGCGAGCCTCGATCCAGGTGTCGAGGAAGTCGCGCCAGCCCTTGTCCGGCTCGCTTCGCACGGCGAGGCAGATCGGCAATTGCACCAGCGGCCGTCGCACCATGGCGAACGCGAGTTCGGCGGTTTTCTTAGCGAGGACGAGGCCGGAATTTGCCGGCAATATCATGGCTTCGGCGCGGCCCGACTGCACCGCCTGAACCGCCGCCTCGCGCTTCTTCAGCCCTATGAACGTGGCATGGCCGGCGCAGCGCCGGGCGATCGCCTCGTCGGCCGAGCCGATCTCGACAGCCATCCTAATCTCGGGCTTGTCGAGTTCGGTCCAGTGCGCCGCGGCGAACCCTTTCTTAGCTACGACGCCGACGCTATGGCGATAGAATGGCCGGGTGAAATTGACTGCCAGCGCCCGTTTCGGCGTCGGGCTCAAGGCTAGGGCAAGGTCGATTCTGCCGGCCTGCAAATCGCCCACCGCATTGTCAGTGTCCGCCTCCAGATACTCCACCTTCGCGTCGAACGAGGCGGCGATGTCCTCGGCCATCGCGACGCCCATGCCCGACCACGCACCGGCCGCGTCCTTGCCGAAATACGGCGCCGCGCCCGGCATCGCCGCGATCCGCAAGACCTTGGCGCGGCGTACTCGGTCGAGCGTCGCCCCGGCGGCATCGGATTCGCCGCGCGATGCGCGGGCGGGCAACGCGAGCCCGGCGGCGGCGGTAGCGATAAGCAGGCGGCGCGACAGCACCGGCGCCTCCTTTTCCCAGTGATCGACTAAACCCTATATGCTGCGGAAACGGATTTCGGGCCAGATTCCGAAAAGGACGCGACGATGCGACCCAACAAACCCCATCTCGAATTCCATCGCCTCGACATGAGCCGGGATTGGGAGACGCCGCCGGGCTATCCCGCCGGGATCGAACAAAAAATCCTCGCCGGCACGCTCGACGAGACCCTGCGCGATGGCAGCCGCACCAGGCTGCTGCGGTTCCAGCCCGGCATCTATACCACCGCGCCGTTCGTCCACGATTATTGGGAAGAGGTCTACCTGATCGACGGCGATCTGACCGTCGGCAACGACGCGCACGGCAACGGCGGCGAGAACTTCACCGCCGGTACCTATGCCTGCCGCCCGCCCGGCGCGGTGCACGGTCCGTTCAAATCGAACCGCGGCTGCCTGCTGCTCGAAAGCCACTATTACGCGGAATGATCCGATTACACGAAGTATGTCCGGCTCGGTGGGTTTCCCCGAACTGGGACCGGGGGCGCGAAGGAGATCATTGATGCAAGCGCTCGTCACCGGGTTCCAGCCGTTCGACGGCGATGACGTGAACCCCTCGCTCGCCGCCATCCGGGAATTGCCGCCGCTTCTCGGCAATCTGGAGATCGCGACGGCGGCATTGCCTTGCGTCTTTGGCGAGGCATTGCGCGTGCTCGAAACTGCCGTGGCCGCGACCAGGCCCGATCTGGTGCTGTGCGTCGGCCTCGCCGGCGGTCGCGCCGAGTTGTCGCTCGAACGGGTCGCGATCAATGTCGACGACGCCCGCATCCCCGACAATGACGGCAACCAGCCGATCGACCGTCCCGTGGCGATAGATGGACCGCCCGCCTATTTCGCCACCTTGCCGATCAAGGCTGCGGTCATCGCGCTGCGCCAGGCGGGATTGCCGGCTTCGGTGTCCAACAGCGCCGGGACCTTTGTCTGCAACCACGTTTTCTATGGGCTGATGCATCTGCTCGCCGGCCGGGGCGAGCCGGTTCGCGGCGGCTTTCTGCATGTGCCGTACCTGCCGGACCAGGCGGCGCGACAGCGCGGCGCGCCATCGATGGCGCTGCCCGAGATCGTGCGCGGCATTGGCATCATCCTGCGCGTCGCCGCCGAGAGGGTCGACGACATCGCCGCGCCCGAAGGCACGATCAGCTAGCGCGCGATCAGCAGATGCGGGACACCGGGCGCGCGTGATATCACCAACCCCGGTACCGTAGCGCGGGAGAGAATCATGGTCGCGTTTGCCGGCTCGCATGTCGTCGTCACCGGCGGGACCGGCGCGCTGGGCATCGCGGTTGTCGCCGCGCTGTGCGCCGCGGGCGCGACTTGCCACGTGACCAATTTCGTCCCCGCCGAATTCGCCGCCTTTCCGTTCCGCTACGACACCAACGTGCGGGTAACCCCGGGGCTCGACCTCGTCGACGAGCCGGCGGTGCGGCGCTATTACGAGGGGCTGCCGCCGCTGTGGGGGTCGGTCCACCTCGCCGGCGGGTTCGCGATGGCACCGGCGGCCGAGATCTCGGCCGCCGCTTTCGAGGCGCAGTTCCGCATGAATACATTGTCGTGTTTCTTGTGCGCGACGGCGGCGGTGCGCGCGATCCGCGCCCGCGGTCAGGCGGGGCCGGGCGGCATCAGGGGCGGGCGCATTGTCAACGTTTCCGCCCGGCCGGCATTGGAGCCGCGGCTCGGCGCCGGGATGGTCGCCTATACCGCGTCGAAAGCGGCGGTCGCGGCCCTGACCCAGGCGCTCGGCGAGGAATTGGTCGGCGAGGAAATCTGGGTCAACGCGGTGGCGCCGTCGATACTCGACACGCCGGCTAACCGGGGCGCGATGCCCACGGCCGATCATTCCCGTTGGGTGGCGCCATCCGCCATCGCCGAAATCATCGCCTTTCTCGCCTCGCCCGACAATCGCGTCACTCGCGGCGCGGTCGTGCCGGTATATGGCGGGTCGTAAGCGACTTGGCCGCGCTGCACCAGTCACCCAAGGGAGAGACACCATGGCAAAAGGCATTCTGATCGCGACGATGAACATCGCCAACGCGGCCGAGGACGAGTTTCACGACTGGTACGACACCGAGCACCTGCCCGAGCGCGTGGCCTGCCCCGGGTTCCTCGTGTGCCATCGCTGGATCGGCGTCAGCGACCCCAAGATCTCGATCGCGACCTACGATCTCGACACTATCGGCGTGTTGCAGAGCCCTGGCTATCTCGCGATCGGCGGGGTGAACCTGTCGCCGTGGTCGAAGCGGGTGACGAGCCGGGTCGAGCGGCTGATGCGGTTCGAGGGCGAGCAGATCACCCCCGGCGACCAATTGCCCCCGAGCAATGCCGGCGGGTTTCTGCTCAACGCGATGAACGTCGTGCCCGAGCACGAGGCCGAGTTCAACGATTGGTACGACAACGAGCACGTACCGGCCTTGTCGGCGGTGCCGGGGGTGCTGTGCGCGCGCCGCTTCCGCGCCACCAGCGCCAACCGCAAATACGTCGCGCTCTATCATTTCACCTCGCCCGACGTGCAGGCCGGCGCGGCGTGGAAGGCGGCGGCCGGCACCCCGTGGACCGAAAAGCTGCGGCCGCATTTCCGCGACCACCTGCGGCTGGTCTGCAAGAGCTACGTGCGCGGCGGCTGAACCGCGCCTATCGGACCCGGAGCCGCGGGCCTTAACCTGCGGCATCGGAGGCGTCGATGTCGAACCTGATCTCGTACGGGTTTCTGACCCCGCCAGCGGTGCTGATCTCGCTGTGCCTGGCCGGGGCGTGGCTGACCCTATACCGGCCCCGCGCCGGCATCCTGGTGAGCCTGGTCGCCGCCAGCACCCTGTATGTCTGCGCCACCCCGATCGTCGGGACCTATCTATTGCAGCGGATCGAGGCCAAGGCCGCCGGCGGCGCGGTTCCAGGCGAGGCGAAGGCGATCGTCGTGCTCGGCGGCGACATTCGCGTCGGCGACGGCGCCAAGGTCCCGGACACGCTCGGCCCGTCCTCGTTGGAGCGGGTCGCCTATGCCGCCCGCGCCTATCGCCAATTGCATCTGCCGGTACTGGTCAGCGGCGGGCGAATCCGCGGCTCGCAGGCGAGTGTCGGCGGGCTGATGAAGGCAGCGCTCGAAGACCAGTTCGCGGTTCCGGTCGCCTGGACCGAAGACCGCTCGGAAACGACCTACGAAAACGCCGTGTACAGCGCGCGCATCCTGAATGGTGCCGATATCGGCACCGTGGTGGTGGTCACCCATGCCTGGCACATGCCGCGCTCGCTATGGTCGTTCGACCGGGCGGGGTTGCGCGCCCTGCCGTGGCCGGCGCCGCGACATCATCTCCGGGTCAACCGGATCGACGATTTCCTGCCGAATATCGGCGCGTTGCACGACACTTTCCTGACGTTTCACGAATTGATCGGAAATGCGTATTACCGGCTGCATTATTAAGTCGGCGGCGGATTGCCTCATCGCGCGCGCGATGACATTTTAGGCAGGATAGCACAGGCAGGGTAGCCGTTGCCGTCGAGGAGAGCGGGATGCGCCGTCACGACCAGATCGCTGAGGCGAGAAAATTGCTCGCCCATCTCGACCAGCGGACCACGGCGCTGGCCGAGGGGGTCTATCGCAACCCGGTTACCGAATATTTCTGCCCCGATCAGGCGGCGCTGGAGCGCGACCTGCTGTTCCGCCAGGGCGCCATCAATATCGGATTGTCCTGCCTGTTGCCGAATTCGGGCGACTGGATGACGCATGATTACGCCGGCACCCCGATTCTGCTGGTGCGGCGCGCCGACGGCACGCTCGGCGCCTTTCTCAACGTGTGCCGCCATCGCGGCGCCCGGGTCGCGAACGGCTGCGGCGGTGCGGCGAAGAGCCTTTCCTGCCCCTATCACGGCTGGACCTATGGGCTCGACGGCGCGCTGATGGCACGGCCCGACGAGCTCTCGTTCGCGGCGGCCGAGCGCGCCACGCATGGGCTGCGCGCGCTGCCGGCGGTCGAGAAATACGGCATGATCTGGGTCGGGTTGCGGCCCGAGACCCGGATAGACCTCGACGCGATGCTCGCCGGCCTCGGCGATGATCTCGCCGCCTACCGACTCGACAGCTATCACCATTACGAGACCCGGGTATTGCGGCGAAAGATGAATTGGAAGCTCGCCGTCGACACGTTCGGCGAGACCTATCACCTGCAGCATTTGCACCCGGATACGGTAAGCCCGCTATTCCACAGCAACCGCTGCACGTTCGACGCGTTCGGCCCGAATCACCGGATGCTCGCGGCGCGGCGCTCGTTTGAGGAATTGCGCGGCGTGCCCGAGGACCAATGGGACGTGTTCGACCACACGGTTGTCATCTGCGTGCTGTTTCCCAACACGGTCTTTACCTTCCAGCGCGACCACGTCGAAACCTGGCACATGTTCCCCGGCGATACGCCGGAAGAGACCGTGATGTACGTCTCGCTCTATATCCCCGAGCCGATCGACAACCCCAAGGCCAAGCAGCACTGGGACAACAATTTCAACCTGCTGATGGCGACCGTCGAAATGGAGGATTTCCCGACCTGCGAGGGGATGCAGCGCGGCTTTCACTCCGGCGCCCAGGACGCGATCACCTTCGGCCGCAACGAACCCGCGTTGCAGCACTTTCACAAAAGCATCCGCGCCGCGCTCGCCGGGGCGCCCACGGCCTGATCCTCCGACGCGGCCTTGCGCCGATTTGTCGACCGCGGCCAAACATGGTAGCTCTGCGCCGCATCGTCGACCCGGGCCGGTAAACCCGCCGCAACATCGTCGCGCCGATGGATCGATCGCCGATAGATCTCTCGATCGTCATTCCGGTCCGGAACGAGGCCGGCAACATCGCGCCGCTGGTCGACGAGATCGTCGCCGCGCTCGCCGGGCTTGATGGAGTCACCGCGTACGAGATCGTTTATGTCGACGACGGTAGCACCGACGCAACCGCCGCCGAGATCCGCCGCCTGCGGCAGACGGTGACGCGGCTGATCCTGGTGCGCCATCAGGCGAGTTGCGGCCAGAGCGCGGCGATCCGCACCGGGGTCAAGACCGCGCACGGCACCTGGATCGCGACCCTCGACGGCGACGGCCAGAACGACCCGGCCGATATCCCGGCCTTGTGGCGGATCGCGCGCGAGGCCGCCCCGAGCCCGCCCTTGCTGATCGCCGGCCACCGGGCGCGGCGCCGCGACAGCTGGTCGAAACGCCAAGCCTCGCGCATCGCCAACGGGGTACGCCGGCGGATGCTGCACGACGACACGCCCGATACCGGCTGCGGGCTCAAGCTGTTCCCCCGCGGGCTGTTTCTCGACCTGCCGTGTTTCGACCACATGCACCGGTTTCTGCCGGCATTGGTGCTGCGCGCCGGCGGGATCGTGCGCTCGGTGCCGGTCAACCACCGCCCGCGCGAGCGCGGCCTCTCAAAGTATGGCGTGCTCGACCGGCTCGGGGTCGGCATCACAGATCTGTTCGGTGTCTTGTGGCTGCGTCGGCGCGGCTCGCGACCGATACTGCTGGACGACGAGGCGCCAGCTCTCGCTGCCGCCAAGCCGGCGGATATGCCCGCCTCCGCCGACCCGGTGGCCTAGCGCCGGCGATGGCAGAAGACGCGCCGCTTTCACAATCCGCGCCGCTCGGCGCCTTTCGACGCGCCGGCCGGATCGCGCTCGTCGTCCTATTGGTCGCGGGTGTGGTCGCGGCTTGGCACTGGCGGGCGATTTTCGACCCGGCCACCTTGATCGCGCGTATTGGCGGCTACCCGGCGGCGCCCCTAATCTTTCTCGCCGTCCATATCGCCGCCAGCCTGGTGTTCGTGCCACGCACCTTTTTGGGGATCGGCGCCGGGCTCGCCTTCGGCATGTGGTGGGGCATGGTCTGGGCCGCGCTCGGCGGCGTGCTCGGCGCGTCCGCCGGGTTCGTGATAGCCCGCTACGTCAATTCCGGATTGATCGACGCCGCCAGCTGGTCGCGCCTTGCCCCGTGGCTCCACCGGGTCGAGCGCGGCGGCTGGCGCGCCGTCGCGATCATCCGGCTGATCCCGGGGATTCCGCACAGCCTGACCAATTACGCGCTCGGGCTGACCCGGCTGGGTATCGGCGCCTACACGACCGGCTCGTTGCTCGGACAGTTGCCGCAAACCATCGCCTGCGCCGAGCTCGGCGCCGCCGGCGGGCGGTTGATGTTGGGCGCCAGCGACTGGGTGATGCCGACGCTGATCGGCGCCGCCGCGCTGGCCTTGTCTCTGCTGATCCCGCTTATCGCCGGGCGTCGCGCGCGCGCGCGGCCACTGCCGGGGGAATAGGCCCGCCGGTCGCCCAGTCGAGCAATTCGACCGTGTGCACCACCGGCACCGCCGCGTGTCCGGCGAGCTGGGTGACGCAGCCGATATTGCCGGCGGCGACGATCTCGGCGCCGGTCGTCGCGATATTGGCGAGCTTGCGCGCGCGCAGCGCCGTCGCCAGTTCGGGCTGCAGCAAATTGTAGGTTCCCGCCGAGCCGCAGCACAGATGCGCCTCGGGAATGTCGACCGGATCGAACCCGGCGGCGGCGAGCAACGCCTTGGGTACGCGATGGATCTTCTGCCCGTGCTGCAATGAGCAGGCGGAATGATACGCGACCCGGTGCCCGACGACGCCGGGCGGCGCGGTCGCGCGCAGGCCCAACCCGCCGATCACCTCGGTGACGTCGCGGGCGAGCGCGGCGATGCGCGCCGCCGGTTCGGTGTAACGCGCGTTCTCTCGCAACAGAAACCCGTAATCTTTGACCATCGTGCCGCAGCCCGAGGCGTTGATGACCACCGCGTCGAGCCCGCCCGCGATGCGCTCGCGTTCCCACGCGTCGATATTGGCGCGGGCGAAGGCGAGCGCTGAGCCCTCTTCGCCAAGATGGTGGGTCAGAGCGCCGCAGCAGCCGCTGCCCGACGCCAGCACGATTTCGCAGCCGTGACGGGTCAGCAGGCGGATCGTCGCCGCGTTGATCTCGGGCGCCAGCACCTGCTGGGCGCAGCCGGGCAGCAGGGCGACCCGCATCCGCCGCTCGCCCTCCGCCGGGAATACCTGCGGGCGATCGGCCGACGACGGGGCCGGTACCCTGGAAGGCGCCATCGCCAGCAACGGCCGCAGCCGGCGCGGCAGGACCCGCGCCAGCGGCTTCAGCAGCGCGGCGCCGAGCAGAGCCAGGCGAAACCACATCGGCCGGGTCAGCACCATGCCGAGCACGCGGCGCAATACGCGCTCGGCCAACGGCCGGCGGTAATGCGCCTCGATCCAGCGGCGGCCGTGATCGACCAAATGCATGTAATTGACCCCCGACGGGCAGGTGGTCATGCAGCCGAGGCACGACAGGCAGCGGTCGACATGCTTGACCGTCTCGGCGGTCGGCGCCGCGCCGGTTTCGAGCATGTTCTTGATCAGGTAGATGCGCCCGCGCGGGCTGTCGAGCTCATCGCCAAGCAGGACATAGGTCGGGCAGGTCGCGGTGCAGAACCCGCAATGCACGCAGGCGCGCAGGATCTTTTCCGACGCGGCGGTATTGGGATCGGCCAGTTGCGCCAGGGTGAATTCTGTCTGCACGCCGTCAGATTTCCTCGACCATGCGGCCGGGGTTGAGGATGTGGCGCGGGTCGAAGCTCTCCTTGACCCGCCGGGTCAGCGCGGCGAGACCGGGTGGCCGCGGCTCGAACACCGCGACCGAGCGGCGCAATCCCGGCGCGCCTCGGATCAAGGTCGCGTGCCCGCCGCCGCCATCGACGCCGTGCAGCGCGGCGCGGATCACCGCCGCGCCGCCATCGGCATCGTCGCGAACCGCCAGCCACAACAGCCCGCCGCCCCAATCGAGAAACCACGCCGTGTCGAGCGACCGCGCGACCGCCTCGGCCAGTTCGGCGCCGCGGCTCGGCATCACCGAGATTCGCCAGATCGCGCGGTCATCTCGGCCGGCGCCCTGATCCGCGAACGGCGCCGCCGCCCCGATCGCACGCCACAGCGCGGTCGATAGATCGTCCTGCAATACCAGCGCCTCGCCGGCCCCGTCATGCTCCCGCAGCAGGGCATCGCGGCGATACGCAACCGACGGCGCCGGGCCTTCGAGCCGCAAGGCGACAAACCCCGAGCGCGTCGGCAATACCAGCGGCATCGCGGTGCCGTCGGGCAGATAGGCCGCGCCCGACACCTCGTGCGGCGAGCCGAGCGCCGCCGCCATCAACCGTATCGAAGGCGCCGGATCGACACCGCAGAACAGCAGGGTCGTCACCCTCTCCGCCCGCGGCAACACCTTGACCGTGACCTCCTCCAGCGCTGCCAGAGTGCCGTACGACCCGGCCATCAATTTGCACAGATCGTAGCCGGTGACGTTTTTGACCACCTTGCCGCCGGCCTTGAACGCCTCGGCGCGGCCGCTGACGCCGCGAAAGCCGAGGAAATGGTCGCGCGCCGCCCCGGCCTTAATGCGGCGCGGCCCCGACAGGTTGCAGGCAAGCGCGCCGCCCAGGGTTGGTTTTCCGGTGGGCGCGCCAGCGCCCCCCAGCAAGCCGCGCCAATCCGGCGGCTCGAAGGCCAGCATCTGCCCCGCATCGGCGAGCGCGGCCTCGATCTGGTCGAGCGGGGTCGCGGCGCCGGCGGTCAGGGTCAATTCGCTCGGCTCGTACTCGCGGATGCCGGCGAGCGCGCCGAGATCAAGCGTGTGAGGAGTCTGCAATGGCCGCCCCAGCGCCCGCTTGGAGCCGCCGGCGACTACCTCCAGCGGCTCGTCCGCCGCCAATGCCGCGCCGACCGCGTCGCGCAATTCGTCGATCGTTGTCGGAACGAAGCGGGTCATGGCGGGATGATAGTCGCTTTACCGCAGAGGTCGCGAGGGATACGCAGAGGACGCGGAGCGAGTGAAACCACAGGCCATATCATCGTCGTCATTCCGGGGCGCAGCGGAGCCGCGAGCCCGGAACCCATGAACACGGACCTCGGCAAAGCGGTCTGGCCCCGCCAGCTTACTCCGGGAGGACGGTGTTCATGGGTTCTGGGTCTGACCTTGCGGGGCATCCCGGAATGACAAAGTAGAATTTCTAAAACCGCGGCAGGTCCGGGTGCGGCAGCTTGCCGGCGTGCACATGCAATCGCCCAAGCTCGGCGCAGCGGTGCAAGGTCGGAAACATTTTGCCCGGGTTCAGCAGGCCGTCGGGGTCGAACGCGCATTTGAGCCGTTCCTGATGGGCGAGGTCGATTTCGTCGAACATCGTCCCCATCAGGTCGCGCTTCTCGACGCCGACCCCATGCTCGCCGGTCAACACCCCGCCGACCGCGACGCAGAGCCGCAAGATGTCGGCGCCGAACGCCTCGGCGCGCTCGATCTCGCCGGGCTGGTTGGCGTCGTAGAGGATCAGCGGGTGCAGGTTGCCGTCGCCGGCGTGAAACACGTTGGCGACCCGAAGGCCATGGCGGTTCGACAGGGCGCTGATCTCGCGCAACACCTCGGCGAGGCGGCGCCGGGGGATCGTGCCGTCCATGCAGTAATAGTCGGGCGAGATGCGTCCGACCGCCGGGAACGCCGCCTTGCGCCCGGCCCAAAAGGCGAGCCGCTCGCCCTCGTCGCGACTAACCCGGATCGATTTGGCGTGATTCTCGCGCGCGAGCTCCTCGACCGTGGCGATCAAATGGTCGATCTCGGCCTCCGGCCCGTCCAGCTCGACGATCAGCAATGCCTCCGCGTCGAGCGGATATCCGGCCTGGACAAACGCCTCGGCGGCGTGGATCGCCGGCCGATCCATCATCTCCATGCCGCCGGGGATGATTCCGGCGCCGATGATCGCGGCGACGCAATTGCCGGCGTCCTCGGTATGGGAAAACCCGATCAACATGGCCCGCGCCGCGCTCGGTTTGCGCAGGATGCGCAACGTGACCTCGGTGACGATTCCGAGCAGCCCCTCGGAGCCGGTGATCACGCCGATCAAATCGTAGCCCCCGGCATCGAGATGCTTGCCGCCGAGCCGCACGACCTCGCCGTCGATCAATACCATTTCAAGGCCGAGCACATTGTTGGTGGTGAGCCCGTATTTGAGGCAATGCACCCCGCCCGAATTCTCGGCGATATTGCCGCCGATCGTGCAGGCGATCTGACTCGATGGGTCGGGCGCGTAATAGAACCCCGCCGCCTCGACCGCCTGGGTAACGCCGAGATTGGTCACGCCCGGCTGTACGACGACACAACGATTGGCGTAATCGATGTCGAGGATACGGTTGAACTTCGCCATGCCGAGCAACACGCCGTCGGCGAGCGGCAGGGCGCCGCCCGACAGAGAGGTGCCGGCGCCCCGCGGCACCACCTTGATCCCTTCCTGCTTGCAAAAGCGCAATACCGCCGCGACCTGAGCCACGTTCGACGGCAACACGACGACCAGCGGCGATTGGCGATAGGCGGTCAGGCCATCGCTCTCGTAGGCGCGCCGTTCCGGTGCCGACACTATCACCCCTTCGCCCGGAACGATGCGCGCGAGCGCGGCGGCGATCTGCTGGCGGCGGTCGATCACCGACATATCGGGTGCCGGCATGTCCATGGCCGCGAACCCCTAAGCCTTCGGGCGCGGCCGGGCGAGAAACCGCGCTGCGGTCGGCGAAGACCGCTTGGTCAGCCCTGCCGCGCCTTGTAGCGCGGGTTGATCTTGTTGATCACGAACACCCGCCCCTTGCGCCGCACGATGCGACAGTTTTTGTCGCGCTTCTTCAATGACTTCAATGAGTTGACGATTTTCATGACACATTCCCTCGGGCGCGCCGGAAGATAGGGAGGCGGGAGGGCGAAGTCAATGCGGGCGAAGCCCCTTACATTGACAACGAGCCGTTGGCCAGTCACGCCTGAACAGCGACCCTCCGGCTCGCCGACCGCTTCTGCCTCACGCTATACGACGCCGCCTACCTTGAATTGGCGCGGCGCCGGGCGCTGCCGCTGGCCTCGCTCCACAGCGCGTTGCGCGTCGCGGCTCGCAATCTTGGCGTGACGCTGATCGCCGACTGAGCGCGCTACTTCGCCGCGGCGGGCACCTGGCGGCGCAGGTCGGCGGTGTCGTTGCGGCCGGCGAGGAACGCCTTGATGTTGCGCGTAGCCTGGCGCAGCCGCTGGCGGTTCTCGACCAGCGCGATGCGGACAAACCCCTCGCCGTATTCGCCGAACCCGACCCCGGGCGCGACCGCGACATTGGCGCGCTCGAGCAGCAGCTTCGAGAACGCCATCGTGCCGACAGCGCGGAATTCCTCGGGGATCGGCGCCCAGGCGAACATCGACGCGGCCGGCGGCGGCACCTCCCATCCGGCCTGGCGCAGCCCGTCGATCAACACGTCGCGCCGGGCCTTGTAGCGCTCGCGGATCTCCTCGATGCAGTCCTGCGGCCCGTTCAACGCCGCCGTCGCCGCCACCTGGATCGGGGTGAAGGCACCGTAATCGAGATAGGATTTGACCCGGCCCAAGGCCGCGATCAGGCGCGGATTACCGACCGCGAAGCCGATCCGCCAGCCGGCCATCGAATAGGTCTTGCTGAGCGAGGTGAACTCGACCGCGATATCGCGCGCGCCGGGCACTTCGAGGATCGAGGGCGGCGGCTTGCCGTCGAAATAGATCTCGGCATAGGCGAGGTCGGACAAGACGATGATGTTGTGGTGGCGGCAGAAGTCGATCACCTCGCCATAGAAATCGAGGTCGACGGTCTGCGCGGTCGGGTTGGCGGGAAAATTGAGCACGATCGCCAATGGCGCTGGGATCGAATGCCGCACCGCCTTTTTCAATTCGCCGAGAAAGTCGATATCGGGGCCGCACGGCACATGCCGCACCGACGCGCCGGCCATGATGAAGCCGAAGGCGTGAATCGGATAGCACGGGTTGGGCACCAATACGGTGTCGCCCGGCGCGGTGATCGCCTGGGCCAGATTGGCCAGCCCTTCCTTCGATCCGAGGGTGACGATGATCTCGCGCTCGGGGTCGAGTTCGACGTTGAACCGCCGCGCGTAATACGCGGCGTAAGCACGCCGCAAGCCGGCGATGCCGCGCGAGGTCGAATAGCCGTGCGTCTTCGGGTTCTGCACCGCCTCGATCAACTTGGCGACGATGTGCGGCGGGGTCGGCCCGTCGGGATTGCCCATGCCGAGATCGATGACGTCGCGCCCCTCGGCTCGCGAGGTCGCCTTCAACGCGTTGACCTCGGCGAAGACATAAGGCGGCAGGCGCTTGATGCGATAGAATTCTTCTGGCATGGCGACACGAGATGGCAGCGGTTTGGGCCGCGAATTGTAAGGGCACCGGCCGAGAATGGCGAGCACGGATGCTTTACAGCGTGATTGCCGCGGCCGATGCTGACGCAGGGTTGTTCCGGGGGAGCGAGGCATGAGCGAAATAAAGGCGTTGGTCCATGACGTGTTCGGCACCGTCGTCGATTGGCGCTCGGCGGTCACCGCCGATGGGCAGGCGTTGGGCGCGCGCAAGGGAATCACCGGAATCGATTGGCAGCAATTCGCCGACGAGTGGCGGGGCGCCTATGCGCCGTCGATGAACCGGGTGCGTACTGGCGAACTGCCGTGGACCAATCTCGACGCGTTGCACCGCATGGGGCTCGACACCCTGATCGAGAAATTCGGCATCACCGGGCTCAGCGAGGGCGACAAGGTGTGGTTCAACCTAACCTGGCACCGGCTGAAACCGTGGCCGGATTCGGTGCCAGGCCTGACCCGCATCAAGACCAAATTCATCATCGCTACCCTGTCGAACGGCACGGTGCGGCTGCTGACCGACATGGCCAAGCATTGCGGCCTGCCGTGGGACACCGTTCTCGGCTCCGACCTGGTGCGCCACTACAAGCCCGACGCCGAGATGTACCAATCGGCGATCGAGTTTCTCGGCAACGGCGATCCCGGCGCGGTGATGATGGTGGCGGCGCACAACAACGACCTGGTACGCGCCGCCGAGCACGGCATGAAGACCGCCTATATCGCCCGCCCCTACGAGCACGGCGCCAAACAGGCGCGCGACTTCAAGGCCGAGCACGCTTTCACCTACCTCGCGCACGGCTTCGAGGATCTGGCGACCCAGATGGGGGTGTGAGTTCAGCCGCCCTGGCGATAGGTCAGCAATCCGCCGGCGCTTTTGGGCGGGTGGGCGCGGATCGCGTCTTCGACAGGTTCGCAGCCCCAGCCGGGGCGATCGGGCACGGTCAGGTGCCCGTTCTCGAACTCGGGCGCGTGGGTGAACAATTCGCCGTCCCACGGCAACCGGTCGACGTCGATCTCCATGATCCGCAGGTTCGGGACCGCTGCGGCGAAATGCAGGTTCATGAACGACGCTAGATGCCCATAGAAATTATGCGGCGCGATGTTGACCTCGTAGGCTTCGGCGGCATTGGCGATCTTCATCGATTGCCACACCCCGTTCCACACCGCGTCGACGATCGCGACATCCATTGATTGCGCCCGGAAATAGGGCAGGAACTCCCTGAGGCTCAGCAATGTCTCGCACGAACTGATCGGGTGCGGGCTCTGGCGCCGGATGTAACCGAGCGCGTCGGCATCGAAACTGTCGATCTCGACCCAGAACATGTCGATGTCGGCGATCGAGCGCAGTATCTTCAGATAGCCCTCGGTCTTGGCGTTGAAGTTGAGGTCGAGCAGCAAGTCGATATCGGGGCCGGCACCGTCGCGGATCGCCTCGAGATGGGTGCGCAGATTGCGCAGCAGCCGCTTCTCGACGTTGAGCTCGGGCTGGAACGGCACGCCGAACCCCGGACGCCAGCCGCGCAAGGGCATCTCGTCGTGCAAGAACACGTTGGTCTTCAGCGCGGTAAAGCCGCGCTCGCGCGCCTCGGCGCCGATCTTCTTGACGCCATCGAGATCGGTGATCGCCGGTTGGAACAATGTCGGATGATTGATCCGCCAGGTCGCGCAGTGTGACCAGTAGACCCGTATCTTGTCGCGGATCTTGCCGCCGAGCAGTGCGTAACACGGCACGCCCAGCGTCTTGGCCTTGGCGTCCAATAGCGCGTTCTCGATCGCGCCCAACGCCTCGGCGACGACCCCGCCCGCGGCCGGCCGAATCACGCAGAACAATTCAGCGAAGACGCGCTCGTGGTCGAAGACGTTTTGCCCGACCACCCGAAGGCTGAGCCGCTCGATCACTGCGGTGATGCCCGGCGAGCCGAACCCCTCGTCGAACTCGCTCCATCCGATAATCCCGGAATCGGTCGATAGTTTGAGAAAGTAGTAATTGCGCCAGCCCGCGTCGGCGCGCAGTACCTCGATCCCACTCACCTTCATCGCCGCCCCCATCGTCACGATCGCTCGGGACGCAACTTACGGGGTTTTGCGCCGGGGCGGAATCAGGCCGATCGGCGCGCTCTGAGGCGCCGCCACAGATGGGCGGCGAACAACGCGATGATGGCGGTTTCGCTGATTAGGGCGGCGAGCGATTTTAATGTCGTGAAACGGCTGGTCCGGGCCACCAGCTCGGCCGACACATTGGGCCAGTCGACCAGCAATCGAGCGATCGAGGCGTTCTCGGACCAGTCGAGGATCGCGGTCGCGGTCGGCAGCGCGACCAGCGCCACCTTCAAAGCCAGCGAGAACCCATTGCGGGCGACCCGGCCGGGGGCCGCGAGCCACAGCAGCGCGAGGGCTCCGGCGATTGCGTAAGCGGCGGGAAAGATCGCGTCGAGCTTGAGCTGGACCTTGGCGTAATAGGCTCGGCCGCGATTGCCGAGCGCGTCGAGCAGGGCGCCGGCATCGGTCGTGTCATAGCCGTGGTAGCGACCGTCGAACGGCTCCATCCCGCCGGAATACCCCTTCAGCCGCCCGAACGTGACAAACGTGATCGCCAGGAACAGCCCGACGCTGATCGCCAGCGCGGCGATCACCAGCCAGCCCGGCGGGAACGGTCGCAAACCGGCGCCGGTCTCGTAGGGTAGCGACGACCACGAGCCGGCCATGCCAATCCGCCGCGACGGAAATTGCCGGCGGGTTACGCCGCGGCGCGGATCGCAGCGCGTTTGACCTCGCTCGACACGTGCGCCTCGAACTGGCCGAAATTCTGTTCGAAATCCCGGGTCAGGCCGCGCGCGGTCTCGTCGTAGGCCATCTTGTTCTTCCAAGTGGCGCGTGGATCGAGCACCTCCGGCGGCACGTCGGCGCAGCTTTCCGGCACGAGGAAGCCGAAATTCGCATCCTTGCGCATCGGCGCGTTGGCCAGCCTGCCGTCGAGCACCGCGCGCAACAGCCCGCGGGTATGGCCGATCGCCATCCGATTGCCGACGCCGTAGGCGCCGCCCGACCAGCCGGTATTGACCAGCCAGCAGTTCGACCCGAAACGGGCGATGCGGTCACCCAGCATCCTGGCGTATTCCGACGGATGGCGGGGCATGAACGGCGCGCCGAAGCAGGTTGAGAACGTCGCCTGCGGCTCGCTGCCGAGCCCGATCTCGGTGCCGGCGACCCGCGCGGTATAGCCGGACAGGAAGTGATACATCGCCTGCTCGGCGTTGAGCTTGGCGATCGGCGGCATGACCCCGAACGCGTCGCAGGTCAGCATGATCACGTTCTGCGGATGCGGCGCCAGCCCTCGTTCGTCGGCATTGGGAATGAAGTCGAGCGGGTAGCAGGCGCGCGTGTTCTCGGTCAGGCTGCCGTCGTCGACATCGGGCATGCGGGTGACCGGGTCGATCACGACATTCTCCAGCACCGTGCCGAAGCGGGTGATCGTCGCGTATATCTCGGGTTCGGCCCGCGGCGACAGGTTGATCACCTTGGCGTAGCAACCGCCCTCGAAATTGAAGATGCCGCGCGGGCTCCAGCCGTGCTCGTCATCGCCGATCAGGGTGCGCGACGGGTCGGCCGACAGGGTGGTCTTGCCGGTGCCGGACAAACCGAAAAAGATCGCGCAATCACCGTCCGGGCCAACATTGGCCGAGCAGTGCATCGGCAGCACGTCGCGCGCCGGCAATACGAAATTGAGATAACCGAACACCGATTTCTTGACCTCGCCGGCATAGCGGGTGCCGCCGATCAAGACCACCCGCTCGGCGAAATTGACCAGGATGAAGGTCTCGGAGCGGATGCCGTCGAGCTCGGGGATCGAGCGGAATTCGGGCGCGTGCAGGATCGTGAAGGCCGGCTCGAAGCCCTCAAGCTCCGCGACCGGTGGACGGATGAACATGTTGCGCGAAAACAGGCTGTGCCAGGCGTTCGGCGTCACTACCCGCACCGGCAGGCGGTATTCGGGGTCGGCACCGGCATAAAGATCCTGGACGAATACTTCCTGCCCTTGCAGGTAGGCCAATATCCGCTGATGGAGGCTAGCGAATTGCGCCGCGGTGACGGGCTGGTTGACGGGGCCCCAGTCGACCGTGGTTTTCGTCCCGGGCTCGTCGACGATGTATTTGTCGCGCGGGGAGCGGCCGGTGTGGTAGCCGGTGTTTACGACAAAGCTGCCGCCGGAGCCGAGTTCGCCTTCGCGCCTGCGGATCGCATGCTCGTACAGATGCGGCGCCGTCAAGTTCCAATGAACATGCCCGAGATGGCGCATTCCCTGTTGAGCCAGGTCAAACCGGGGCTTTCGCGCGATAACCGGGTTATCCGCCTGATCCAAGGTTTCCTCCATTGCGGTCGTACCCGCCGCCAATCGGCCCTTCCGCGCATCGAAGGCCGCGTGGGGCGGCAAAATAGTCCTGGAGAGTCGCGCGGGCAAGCGGGGCGAAAGACCTGTCGCTACGGTAGGCCACGCGCGGCGGCGGCGAGCTCGATAAACACGGCGCGCGCTGCGTCGGGGGTCAAAACCGGGGCGGGAAAATCGAGCCGCGCGATTTCGCCTCCAAGCTCCGTGGGGCGACGCAAATCGGCCCCTTCCGGGTCGATACCGGTCAGCCGCCAGCCGATGCCCGGCCGCCGCAACAACCGTTCGGCATAGAGCGACACCGCGTCGGCGTGGTCGTCGTTCATGTGCTCGATGATCCCGGCCTCGGCGTCGGCCAGCGCGCCCGTATCCGCGTCGGTGCGCAGATCGGCGCCGTCGATCCAGCCGATGCGGCCGAACCCAGCGACAAAATGTCCGCGCTCGATCGCGACCCGATACAGGTGAAAATCGCCAAACCCGGCATAGGCGGCGCTCGATGGATGGCGGGCGACAAAACGCGCTGATAGGCGCGAATCACCCGCCGGGTCGGCCACCGGCTCGGCCCGCCCGAGCACGGTCAGCCGCGGCCCGGCGAGCGGATCGGGGTAGGTCCCGGTATCGTCGAACAGCAACGACACGCGCGGGTCGCGGCGCAAATTGGCGGTGTGCTGGGCGAGATCGGACAACAGCAGCAGCGGCGTCCCGTCGAGGTCGCAGGCGGTGATCACCAGCGAGGCATAGGGCCAGCCGTCGAGGCCGGTGGCGAGGGTGGCGCGATCGCGCCCCCGGATCAGGCGCCGTGCCTCGGCGCCGCGCTCGGTCGGCATGCCCGCGGCTATCGCCGTCCTCCTCGCCAGCGATCGAAACCGCTCGCGAACAAGGCCGCGCCACCGCCGCGACTGCGCTCGCAGGGATCCAAACCATCTGTGCCGCGTAGCATGATCATGCCGCAGCATACCCGCGCCGGCGACGGATCGCCGAGATAATCGCGGGCGGAGGCGGTAGATCCGGCGCCGATCCTTTGTGTTCGCCCAGGAACGACCATATTAGCGACCATATTGAGGCGCCGAACCATTCCGATCCGCGGTCGTCCGGCCGCGATGGGGCAGCTGGGAGAGGCATCCGTGGCGAATACGATTGCTCTCGTCGACGATGATCGCAACATCCTGACGTCGGTGTCGATGGCGCTTGAGGCGGAGGGGTTCGCGGTGCGCTGCTACGCCGACGGCGCCGAGGCGTTGCGCGGGGTCACCGCGCAGCCGGTCGATCTGGCCGTGCTAGACATCAAGATGCCGCGCATGGACGGGATGGAACTGCTGGCCCAGCTCCGCCGGCAAAGCCCGATCCCGGTGATCTTCCTGACCTCGAAGGACGACGAGGTCGACGAATTACTCGGCCTGCGCATGGGCGCCGACGACTACATCAAAAAGCCGTTCTCGCAGCGCCTGCTGATCGAGCGCATCCGCGCGCTGATCCGCCGCGAGGAACTGACCCGCGACCGCGAGGACGGCAACGGCGAGCCCGTCATCGTGCGCGGCCAGTTGGTCCTCGACCCGGCGCGGCACCTGTGCACCTGGCACGGCGACCAGGTCGAACTGACCGTGACCGAGTTCTTGATCCTCAAATCGCTGGCGCAGCGCCCAGGCCACGTCAAGAACCGCGACCAGCTGATGGACGCGGCCTATGGCGAGCACATCTATGTCGACGACCGCACCATCGACAGCCACATCAAGCGGCTGCGCAAGAAGTTCAAGTCGGTCGACGGGGAATTCGGACAGATCGAAACCCTCTATGGCGTCGGTTACCGATACCGCGACCGCTAGAACCGCATCGGCGCCGCCGGAGCCGACGCCCGGGCCCGAGGCGGCGCCAGAGCCGACGCCCGAGCAGGCTCCCACGCCGCTGACGCGCGGGCCGATCGCCGCGCCGGACTCCGCTCCGCGGCGGCTTTGGCGCGTGCACTGGCCGGCGATCAGCCCGCTGACGCGCCGGATCATCGCCGTCAACCTGCTACCCCTCGCGCTGCTCGCGGTCGGATTTCTCTATCTCGGCAAGTTCGAGGCGAGTCTGATCGGCCAGCAGGTCGAATCGCTGAAGACCCAGGGCGAGATCTTCGCCGCCGCCTTGGGCGAGGGCGCGGTGCTCGATTCGGCCGATGAAGGCGAAATCCTGCTGCCCGATCTGTCGCGACAGATGATGCGACGGCTGGTCGAGCCCACCCGCACCCGCGCCCGGCTGTTCGACCGCCAGGGCCATCCGATCGCCGACAGCAGGGTATTGCGCGGACCCGGCGACGCGATCCAGGTGACCGAACTGCCGCCGCCGGACCACAAGGGACTGATCGGCCGCCTGGCCGACCGAGTCTATGCCTGGATCGTCGATCTCGTGCCGCGCCGGCGGCATTACCCGGTCTACAACGAAGGCGCCGTCGGCTCGGCCGAGGATTACCCCGAGGTCATGCGCGCGCTGCACGGCGAGAGCGGCTCGGCGGTGCGCAGCGATCCGACCTTCGGCGGCCTCGTGATCAGCGTCGCGGTCCCGGTCCAGCGCTACAAGGAAGTGCTCGGCGCGGTCATGCTGCTGATCGGCAACGCCGAGATCGAAGAGGAGCTGCGCACGGTCCGCCTCGAATTATTGCGCATCTTCGGCGTGACCGTGCTGGTGACCCTGCTGCTATCGTTCTATCTCGCGGGGACGATCGCCCGCCCGATCCGCCGGCTCGCCGCCGCCGCCGAGCGCGCGCGCGGCCGCGGCGCCCGGGTCGAAATCCCTGATTTCACCGGGCGCGGCGACGAGATCGGCGATTTGTCCAGATCGTTGCGTGAGATGACCGACACATTGTGGCAGCGGATGAGCGCGATCGAGAGCTTTGCCGCCGACGTCGCCCACGAGATTAAGAACCCGCTGTCGTCGTTGCGCAGCGCGGTCGAGACCGCCACCAAGATCGAGGACCCGGCCAAGCAGCATCGGCTGATGGCGATCATCCTCGACGATGTCGAGCGTCTCTCGCGGTTGATCACCGACATTTCCGACGCCTCGCGGCTCGACGCCGAACTGAGCCGGCTCGAAGAGGCGCCGATCGATCTCGCGGCGATGTTGCGGGCCTTGGTCGACATCCACGAGACGACCACGGGCGAGGATAGCCCGAGTCTGGTGCTGGATTTGCCCAGCGACGCGGCCGGGCGGACACGCGGGCTGATCGTATCCGGGACCGAGAGCCGGCTGTCGCAGGTGCTGCTCAACGTCATCGCCAACGCGGTCTCGTTCAGCCCGCCGCGTGGCGAGATTCGCGTGCGCGCGTCGGTCGACGGGCGCGCCGTGTTGATCACCATCGAGGATGCCGGACCCGGAATTCCCGGCGACAAGCTGAGCGCGATCTTCGACCGCTTTTACAGCGAGCGGCCGATCGGCGAGAAATTCGGTACCCATTCGGGTCTTGGTCTGTCGATCTCGAAACAGATCGTCGAGGCCCATCGCGGCCGGATCTGGGCCGAGAACCGCCGCGACGCGGCCGGCGCCGTGTCGGGCGCGCGCTTCGTGATCCGCCTGCCGCTCGCGGCATAGGGCGACCCGATGACAGGCACGCTGCTGGTGCACGGGACGACGATCGCGATCGACGGGCGCGCGGTGCTGTTGCGCGGGCCGTCCGGCGCCGGAAAATCCGATCTCGGCCTGCGGTTGATTGACGCAGGGGCGAGGCTGGTCGCCGACGACCAGAGCGAATTACGCCGCGATGGCGGGACGATCCTGGTGAGGGCGCCGGCGGCATTGCTCGGGATGATCGAATTGCGCGGCATCGGCATCGTTCGCCTCGACCCGTTGAGCGATATGCCGCTCGCCCTGATCGTCGATCTGGCGGCGGCCGAAGCCATTGAGCGGATGCCGTCGCCGCGCACCGAGACCTTGTTTGGCGTCGATCTGCCCGTGATCGCGCTCGCCCCGTTTGAAGCCTCGGCGCCGGCGAAGCTGCGCGCCGCGCTGCGGGCATTCACCGACCCCGATGGGCCGGCGATGAACGGGGCATGAACCGGAATGGCGCAGTATTGTTGCCGTTTTCGCCGGCATCGCGACCTGAGTCGAGCTGCGGCGAGTGATACCGAGTTTCATCAAGCGTGATGACGAACGCGCACGACATCGCTATATGAGCCGCGATAGCCCAACGCTCCCGCCGGAGCCACCCCCCGACCGCGTCCGGCGCGGACCACAAGTGGTCTCTGCTCTGAGCGAACGCATCGATCAGGTGATCGACGTAGTCACTGGCCCCGCCGCCGACGGCTTCGCGTTGCCGCGCCCGGTCGAGGGACCGCGATGATCGGCATGATTCTGGTCACCCATGGCCGGCTGGCGATCGAATTCGTCGCCGCGCTCGAGCACGTCGTCGGCGCTCAGGGGCAGATCGCCGCGATCTGCATCGGTCCCGACGACGACATGGAACAGCGCCGGCAGGACATCCTGCGCTCGATCGCCGAGGTCGACAGCGGCGACGGGGCGGTGTTGCTGACCGACATGTTCGGCGGCACGCCGTCAAACCTGGCGATCTCGGTCATGGACCGCGGCAAGGTCGAGGTCGTTGCCGGGGTCAATCTGCCGATGCTGATAAAATTGGCGAGCCTGCGGCAGACCGAGGGCCTCGAGCGGGCCGTGCTCGGCGCGCAGGAGGCCGGGCGCAAATACATCAACGTCGCCTCGCAGCTTCTCGCCGACGCCCGCAAATGAATGCCGACGGCCCCCAACGCAACGAAACAGCGGGTCCCGCGGGGGCGCGGCAATCGGCGCGAAGGATGGCGGAAATCTGCAATCAGCGTGGGCTGCACGCGCGCGCGGCCGCACGCTTCGTCAAGACCGCCAGTCAATTCGAGGCCGAGATCTGGGTGCGCAAGAATGGCACCGCGGTTTCGGGCCGCTCGATCATGGGGCTGATGATGCTCGCCGCGGCGGCGGGGGCGATCATCGAGCTCACCGCCACCGGCCGGGATGCCGAGATCGCGGTGGAGACCCTCGCGCGCCTGATCGAATGCAAGTTCGATGAGGACTGACGAGACTCCCGGCAGCACAGAAATAGGCGAGCAGAGTCTATCCGGGATCGGCGTCTCGCCTGGAATCGCGATCGGCACCGCCTATATCGGCGATCGCGGCGAATTACCGGTCGGCGAGCGGGCGATCGCCGAGCCGGACATCGCGGCCGAGCGTACCCGTTTCGCCGATGCGGTCTCCGCCGCGATCACGCAATTGCGCCGGCTCAAGCTGCGCGCCGCCTCATTGCCCGGTTCGGCGGCCGAGGAGATCGGCTTTCTGCTCGACGCCCACCTCGCGATGTTGGGCGATTCGCGTCTGGTACGAGGCGTCGACCAGCGCATCGCCCGAATGCATATCAACGCCGAGCGCGCCGTCCAGATCGAGATCGACGAGATCGGCGAAACCTTTGCCAGGATGCGCGACCCCTATCTCGCGGCGCGCATCGAGGATATCCGCGTCGTCGGCGCCCGGGTGATCCGCAACCTGCTGCATCGGCCGCATGTCGCCTATTCCGCTCTTACCGACGGCGCCATCGTCCTCGCCGAGGAGGTGACCCCGGCCGACGCGGCGTCGATGGACCCGCAGCGCATCGGCGGCTTCGCCACGGTGTTCGGCGGGCCGGAAAGCCACACCGCGATCATGGCACGGGCGCTCGGTCTGCCCGCCGTGCTCGGCATTCCGGATTTGCTCGAACGCGGGCGGACCGGGGCGACGGTCGTGGTCGACGGGTCGGAAGGGATCGTCATCATCGATCCGTCGCCCGAGACGATTCAGGCCTACCGCCAGCGCCATGACGAATTCACCCGCGAGCGCCGCAATCTCGGCCGGCTGCGCCGATTGCCGGCGGTCACCCGCGACGGCGTCGAAATCCGGCTCGAAGCCAATCTCGAATTGCCGGTCGAGCTCGATCAGGCCTTGGCCAGCGGCGCGATGGGGCTGGGGCTGGTGCGCACCGAGTTCCTGTTCCTGAACCGCGACGATCTGCCCGGTGAGGACGAGCAATACGAATTCTACGCCAGCCTGGTGCGCGGCATGGAGGGGCGGCCGGTCACGCTGCGCACGCTCGACGTCGGCGGCGACAAACTTCCCGAGCCGCTGGCCGGCTTGGCGGCGGCCGAGGCGGCGAACCCGGCGCTCGGATTGCGGGCGATCCGCCTGTCTCTGAAGGACCGCCGCCTGCTCGACCCCCAGCTCGCGGCGATGCTGCGCGCGGCCGCCGAAGGCCCGCTGCGCATCCTGTTGCCGATGATCTCGACGGTTGGCGAGATCCGACGCGTGCGCGAGGCGATGGAGCAGGTCGCGCGCCGATTGCGCCGCCGCGGCGTGCGGCTGCCGCGGGCGCTGCCGCCCCTGGGCGCGATGATCGAGGTGCCGGGGGCCGCGCTCGCCGCCGATTCGCTGGCGGGCGAGGCCGATTTCTTCGCGATCGGGACCAACGACCTGATCCAGTACGCCCTGGCGATTGATCGCAGCGACGAGCAGGTCGCCCATCTCTACAACCCGCTGCATCCGGGTGTGTTGCGGCTGATCCAGTTCGCGGTCGAGGCGGCGGTGCGCCGCCGCATCCCGATCAGCGTCTGCGGCGAGATCGCGGGCGACCCACGCTATGCCGCGCTGCTGCTGGGACTCGGCCTCAGGGAACTGTCGATGAGCCCGCGCAACCTGCCGCGGGTCAAGCGGCGCATCCGCGGCCTCGACATGGTCGCGGCGACGCGGCGCGCGCGGGCGATCATGGACCAGTCGGATTCGGGCCGCATCGCCGCCTTGCTCGACGATTTCAACGCGATCGCCGAAGGGCGCTGAATTCCCCGCCCAACAGGGAAAATTCGCCAAACCCGGCCGGCGGGGTCGGAATACCCGTTTCGGGACAACGCGTTGCGAAACATCGCCGGCCGCAAACAGGGAAATTTTCCGCGTGGATCAGGGAATTGTCTCTCCGGATCAGGGAACTTCGGGAACTCGCAGGCCCCAGCATTCCGGCGTGTGTTCTTGGTATGTTCATAGTCAGGATATGGCCCTCGACCCGCCCGCCGGCAAGGCCCGCGAGCGCATCCCGATACGCCCGATTCCCGTGGGGCCGCGCCCGCCGCCTCAGTTCGGAAGCCGCCTTTGGAAGCCGAGCCGATCTTCACCGCCACGGGTCCGAGGACACCTTTGCGCTGAAAGCGGACGAGTGATCTCTGCCACGGTTGAGCCCTCGTAACGTCCTTTATCATGCGGAAAAAACGCATAGCGACGAGGAGGTTTCCAGGCTGGCGCAGGGGTTTCGCGTCGCCGTTCAGACCAAGGAGCCCGGGTTGCGAACGTAGCTGTCCTTGATCGCATCGGCCGCCCAACAGGCCAGCATGCCGATCGTCTCGGTGGGGCCGTTCGCGGGGTTCTGCGGGAACGCGCTGCCGCCCACCACGAACAGATTCGAAACGTCCCACGACTGCAGGTATTTATTGACGACGCTGGTCGACGGATCGCTGCCCATCACGGCGCCCCCGACGTTGTGCGTGCTCTGGTATCCCGTGATACCGAAATGCGTGCCCTTGTTCTTGCCGCCCAGGCGCGAACCGTTGAGCGTCCGGCCGATCTCGATGCAGCGCTCGGTCATGTACTTCATCATGCGCAGGTCGTTGTCGTTCCAGTCGAACGTCATGCGCAGCAGCGGCAGGCCGTAAGCGTCTTTGTAGGTCGGATCCAGATCGAGGTAGTTGTGCTGATAGCTCAGACAGGATGCGTGAATCGAGATCGTCATGTTTCGGCGGTAGTGATGGGCTACGGCTTTCTTCCATTCGCCCCCCCAACGCGGCGTGCCCGGCGGCACGTTCTTGCCCTTGATCGGGGTCGCGCCGCTCGTCGAAGTGTTGATATAGGCGCCCCCGATAAAGCCTAGCGGGCCGCGGTCGATCACGTCACCGTTGAATTCGTCGATCGACGTGTTGACCTGGCCGCCGCCGATGAACGGATTGAACTCGCGATCGTCGAAGAATACCTGCACCGAGCCGCCTTGCTGGTAGGAGTAGTTGCGGCCGACCACCCCCTTGCCGGTGAGCGGATCGTAGGGCGTGCCGATGCCCGACAGCAGCAGCAGCCGCACGTTGCTAAAGCAATAGGCGCCCAGGACCACGATGCTGGCCGGCTGCTCGACTTCGTTGCCGCGTGCGTCGATGTAGGTCACGCCGGTGGCCTTCTTGCCGGTGGAATCCATGTTGACGCGCAGCACGTTGCACAGCGGGCGCAACTCGAAGGTCGGCTGCCGTACGAGCGCGGGGTGCACCGAGGTCAGGGGATTGGCCTTGGCGCCTTGCGCGCAGACATGGCTCGAGCAGAAGCCGCCGAGCGCGCATTCGAGCATCTGGACGCGGTAGAGGTTGCGGTAGTCCTGGGTCATTGCCGCGGTTGGGCCCTGGAACGGCACGTAACCCAGCGAGCTCACCGCGTCGGCGAACAGGGCGCCCTGATACGTGCGCCGCGTCGGCGGGTTTGGATATTCGCGCGAGCGCGGCCCTTCGTGCGGATTGCCGCCTGCCTGGATCTCGCCGTCCAGATTGCCGGCCTTGCCGCCGACGCCGAAGATTTCCTCAAACTGGTCGTAATAGGGTTCGATATCGTCCCAGGTAACGCCCCAGTCCTGCAGATTGCAGTCCTCGGGAATGAACGATGCGCCATAGCGTTGCTCGATGCGCGAGCGCATTTCGAAATCATGCGGCAGAAAGCGGCGCGCATTGCCGCCCCAGTGTGCCGCAGTGCCACCGACCATCTCGCCTGGCTTGAACGCACCCATCTCGCGCATCGGCAGCGCCGTCTGCGAGTTGTTGTTGCGAAATGTAAGGGTGTCGCGCGCCAGGTTCTGGAAGATGTCGCTATGGCGATCGAACTTCAGTTCGTCGTACACGTTGGGTTTCTGAAAGTCGGTGTCGATCTCGAACTGCTTGCCGCGCTCCAGGCACACCACGCTCAACCCGGCGCTGGCCAGTTCCATGGACATGATCGAGCCGACCACGCCACTGCCCACGACGACGACATCGACGGATTTCAATTTCGTGGTCGACATCTCAGCGTTCCCTGTTGCTGTTGCGCATGATAATGACGTGCTTCGGAAAGCCTTCCGCATCGACCGGCACCTTACCGGTCTGGACGTCAAGCACGCTGACGGGTTCGGCGTAGTACGGCTCGCGGCTGGTGACCAGTTCACGATATTGACCGCTGGGCACTCCGGGGAATCCGAGCAGCTTCCAACCCACTTTGTCGCGGTTGCCGCCGTACAGCGGATCGGCGAAGTACCCTTCTTCGGTGTTGCGCCACAGCAGATCGAAGAAGAATTTCGATGACAGCGAAGGCAGCGCGATCTCGTCCTTCTCTAGCTGCTCAAGCAGGCGCAATTGTCTGTCACCCACAAGCTGCGCGAAGGGCCGGTCGAACCCGGCTTTGCAGTGCTGGTTAATCTCGCGAATCGCAATGCGATATACTTCTTGTGGCGTGAAGCGCGATTGGTAGCCCTGCTGGGGCGTGCCCTCCATCCATGGGCCGCCGCGATATTGACGGCCGTGGACCCCCCAGTTGCCGGCCAATTGGCGGTCGATATAGACCACCACACCAGCGTCGCGAGCCCCTGGGCCCAGCTCATCGGTGGGGATCAGATGCTCGACGGCGGCCTCAAGAAAGCGAATCTCGGGCTCCAGCAAATAGAGATAGGAAGCCCCGCTCGGGTTGTCGCTCAAGGTCATCTCCTCCGTTCCCCACTTCGGGGTGTGTAATGTGATCGGGTATTGTCAAGGTTAATCGGAAACGGCATGCCGGAGCTACCTGTCCGCTTTGGGGCAACAGCCGTCGTCCTGCCGTCGTAGGCAATGGTGGGGCCGGGTCGGAAAGCGGGTATTCGGGTCGGGATGCCGCCACCGAGGCGCGTTAGGCGGAGCGATCGGAAGGGCGGCGCTCTCGGATTGACGACTTAAAGATATCTTTATATGTTGGCCGACATCTCGCCCGATAGCGCTGTTCGAGGAGCTTTCGCATGCCCGCTTTTGCCGATTACAAGGTCGCCGATATCGGGCTGGCCGATTGGGGACGGCGCGAGATCGCGATCGCCGAGACCGAAATGCCCGGGCTGATGGCGCTGCGCGACGAGTTCGGCGCCGCGAAGCCGCTCGCCGGCGCGCGCATCATCGGCTGCCTGCACATGACGATCCAGACCGCGGTGTTGATCGAGACCCTGGCCCATCTCGGCGCCACGGTGCGATGGAGCTCATGCAACATCTTTTCGACCCAGGACCACGCGGCCTCGGCGATCGCCGCTCGCGGCATCCCGGTCTATGCCTGGAAGGGCGAGACCGAGGAGGAATACGAGTGGTGCATCCAACAGACCTTGACCGGGCCGGACGGCTGGAAGCCGAACATGGTCCTCGACGACGGCGGCGACGCCACCAAGATCATCCACGACAGTCACCCCGAGCTGCTCGGCGCGATCCGCGGCATTTCCGAGGAAACCACGACCGGCGTGCATCGGCTCTACGAGATGATGCGGGCGGGGACTCTCAAGGTCCCGGCGTTCAACGTCAACGACAGCGTCACCAAGTCGAAATTCGATAATCTCTACGGCGTGCGCGAGAGCCTGGTCGATGGTATCAAGCGTGCCACCGATGTCATGCTCGCCGGCAAGATCGCGGTGGTGTGCGGGTTCGGAGATGTCGGCAAGGGCTCGGCGGCGAGCCTCAGAAGCCAGGGCGCCCGGGTCATGATTACCGAGATCGACCCGATCTGCGCGTTGCAGGCGGCGATGGAGGGTTATCAGGTCACGACGATGGAGGAGGCCGCGCCCGCCGGCGACATCTTCGTCACCGCGACCGGGAATATCGACGTGATCACGCTCGATCACATGCGCCAGATGCATGATCGCGCGATCGTCTGCAATATCGGCCATTTCGACAGCGAGATCCAGATCGCCTCGTTGCGCAATTATGTCTGGGAGGAAGTCAAGCCGCAGGTCGACGAGGTCGTGTTTCCCGACGGCAAGCGGCTGATCGTGCTGGCCAAGGGGCGGCTGGTCAATCTCGGCTGCGCCACCGGCCATCCGAGCTTTGTGATGAGCGCGTCGTTCACCAACCAGGTGCTGGCGCAAGTCGAGCTGTTCAACAATCACGGCAAATATGAAAACAAGGTCTATGTGCTGCCGAAACACCTCGACGAAAAGGTGGCGGCATTGCATCTCGACAAGCTCGGCGCCAGGCTGACCAAGCTCACCACCGACCAGGCGCAATATCTCGGTCTGAAAGACGCTGGACCGTTCAAGCCGGAACACTACCGGTACTGACCAAGCCCGCTTACCGCAAGTCGAAACAACAAGGGGTGACGAGAGTCACCCCTTTTCTTTGCTACAAAAAAGGCCGATGATCGGAATATTGGGTCGCCGATTATCCGGCGATTTGCCTCAGGGCGATCGACAGACAGCAAAACGTGATCATACTCGCTGCTGTAATTTGCCTGGTCGTCGCCGTGGTGCTCGGCGTTCTGTGGTTGCGTGCCCGAGCCCAGCTCCACCAATCTGTCCGCGCCCGCGAGGAAGCGGAACGCCGCCGCGGCGCCCTCGCGGCGGTTTTGAACACGGTCCCGCTCGGCGGTTTTCGCTGGGATCGCGACGGGGTGGCGGTGGGCGCGATCGGCGCCCTGGCGGGCAGCTTGCCGGGCGGTATCGCGTCGTCGGGTGGGCCTGCCACCGCGTACGGCAATTTTCTCGCCGATCTCGACCCCGCCGATTCGGCCCGGATCGCCGCGGCGGTCGCGGATCTGCAGCGCGGCGGCGCCCGCCTCGCGGCGACGGTCGCGACTCCTGGCGGGACGGCCTACTCGATCGAGGGACAGCGCACCGAGCGCGGCGAGACGATGCTGTGGCTGGCCGATATGTCGGCGACGCAGCGGGCCGAAGCGGCGCGCGGCACCGCCGCCACCGCCGCCGCCGGACTGCGCGATTTTCTCGACATGATCCCGGTGCCGGCGTGGCGGCGCGATGGGGATCTCGCGTTGATCGATTGCAACGCCGCCTATGCCGCAGCTCTCGATACGACGCGCGAGGCGGCATTGGCCGAAGGGCGCGAACTGGCCCCAGCGAGCAGCCGCGACAAGGCGGTCGCGCTGGCGCGAGCGGCCGCCGCGGGCATCGCCCAGAGCGAGCCTCGGCATGTCGTGATCGCCGGGTCGCGCCGCCTGCTCACGGTTACCGAGATGCCGGATCGCGGCGGCGGCACGGTCGGTTTCGCGCTCGACCGCACCGACCTCGAAACCGTCGAGAGCGAATTATCACGCCATATCAATGCCCACGGCGTCGTTCTCGAAAACATCCACGCTGCGGTGGCGATCTACGGCACCGACAAGCGGCTCAAATTCTTCAACTCCGCCTTCGCCGGATTATGGGCGCTCGAGGGAGACTGGCTCGATACCGAGCCGGCGCTCGACGAGTTGCTCGAACGGCTGCGCGAACGCCGGCGCATTCCCGAACTGATCGATTTTCGCGCGTTCAAGCGCCAGCAACTCGGCATGTTCACCTCGTTGATCGAGCCGCAACAGGAATTGATGCACCTGCCCGACGGCCGCACCCTGAGCGTGGCGGTATCGCCGCACCCGTTCGGCGGGCTGACCTTTGTCTACGAGGACGTGACCGACCGGCTCGCGCTCGAAAGCTCGTACAACACCTTGATCGAGGTACAGCGCGAGACTCTCGACAATCTGTTCGAGGGCATCGCCGTATTCGGCAGCGATGGCAGGCTCAAGCTGCACAACCCGGCCTATCGCACGATCTGGGCGTTGAGCGCCGCCGATCTCGACGGCGAACCGCATATCAGCGAGATCGTCGAAAAGACCCGGGCGTTTTACGACGACAAGGGCGACTGGCCCGCGGTCAAGGAGGCGGTCATCGCCAAGGTCACCGCCCAGGCATCCGCCGCCGGGCCGCTCGACCGCCAGGACGGCTCGGTGTTGCAACTGGCGACGGTGTCGCTGCCGGACGGCAACGTCCTGCTGACCTGCCTCGACGTGACCGACACCGCGCGGGTCGAGCGCGCGTTGCGCGAACGCAACGAGGCGCTGGAAACCGCCGGCCGGCTCAAGAGCGAGTTCATCGCCAACGTGTCGTACGAATTGCGCACCCCGCTAAACGCGATCATCGGCTTCGCCGAAATCCTGGCGAACCAGTATTTCGGTACCCTGAACCAGCGCCAGCTCGACTACAGCCGGGGAATCCTCGACAGCTCGCACCGACTATTGTCGCTGATCAACGACATCCTCGACCTCGCCACGATCGAGGCCGGGTACATGAACCTGGAAACCGAGCCGGTCGACGTGCGCGCGATGCTGCAGGCGGTAATGACACTGACCCGCGAGCGGGCGCGCAACCAGAACCTCGATCTGTCATTGCGCTGCCAATCATCGATCGGGACGATCGACGCCGACGAGCGGCGGCTCAAGCAGGCGTTGTTCAATCTGATCTCGAACTCGATCAAATTCACCCCGTCGGGCGGGTCGATCAGGGTCGAGGCGCGGCGCGAGGCCGGGGATCTGGTGCTCGCGGTCTCCGATACCGGGGTCGGCATCCCGACCGAGGACCAGACGCGGATCTTCGACAAATTCGAGCGCGGAAGCCCACAGACGCCGCAATCGGGCGCCGGGCTCGGCCTGTCGCTGGTCAAGAGCCTGATCGAATTGCACGGCGGCACGGTGGCGATGCAATCGACGCCGGGAACCGGCACCACCGTGCGCTGCCGGCTGCCGGCGGGCATGGGGCACGCCGAAGGCGACGGTGCGCCGCCGGTTTCCCCATAGCTGACACGCGAATGACAGGGCGCGATCAGCGGCCGGGGATGCCCTTTGTCGTCGAATACTCGAAATGCAGCGCGGTGCCGGGGTGGACCAGCGGGTGGATCGCATGCGCGGCCATCGCCGCTTCGGCGAACCCCGACAGGATCAGCTTGAGCTTGCCGGGATAGGCGGCGATGTCGCCGATCGCGAAGATGCCGGCGCGCGAGGTCGCGCAGGTGGCGGGATCGACGGTGAGGCGATTGTGGTCGAGCGCGAGGTCCCACTGCGCCAATGGCCCGAGCTCGGTCGCCAGCCCAAAAAACGGCAACAGGCAATCGGCATCGAGCCGGTGCGTGCCGCCGTCGAGATCGGCGACGATGACCGCCGACAGCCGCCCGCCTTCGCCCTCCAGCGCGTGCAGTTGATAGGGGATCACCAGATCGATCCGGCCGGTGTCGGCGAGAAGCCGCAGCCGCGCGGCCGATTGCGGCGCGGCGCGAAAGCGCGGACGGCGATGCACGACCATGACCCGCTCGGCGACCTCCTCCAGCGACAACGCCCAGTCGACCGCCGAATCGCCGCCGCCGGCGATGACCACCCGGCGGCCCCGAAAATCCTCGCGCCTGCGCACCAGATAGAACACGCCGGTGCCTTCATACGCCTCGATCCCGGCCAGGGGCGGGCGGTTCGGTCCGAACGCGCCGGCCCCGGCCGCGATCACCACCGCGCGCGCCGCGACCGTCTCACCGACGCTCGTCGCGACGGCGAACCCTTCCGGCGTCTCGGTCAGCCTCACGATCGCCTGGCCGAGGTGGTAGACCGGATCGAACGGAGCGGCCTGCTCGACCAGCCGGTCGACCAACTCGGCAGCGTCGATACGCGGATAGCCGGGGATGTCGTATATCGGCTTTTCCGGATAGAGCGCGGCGCATTGCCCGCCGGTCACGTCGAGCGCGTCGAAGAGGTGGCAGCGCATGTCCAGCATGCCGCACTCGAACACCGCGAAAAGCCCGACCGGACCGGCGCCGATAATCGCGACATCGGTGCGCTGAAGAGGATTGACCATCGCCGCATTTTACCCGGCGGGGCTGTATTCGCGACAGCGCAAATTGGACTGCCCACGAGGAATGAGGCGATAGCGCTATCTCGGCGGATCACCTTCGCTGCGCTCGCAATGACATTGTCTGTGCGGGTATAAAAGGCGGCAGCGATGATAACCGTCGACTTGCCCGATGAGGCTGCTACCGCCGCGCTCGCCGCCCGCATCGCCGCGGTGGCGATAGCCGGCGACGTCATCGCGTTGAAGGGCGAGCTCGGCAGCGGCAAGACCAGCTTTGCCCGCGCCTTCATCCGCGCCCGCGGTGGCGGCGGCGAGGTGCCGAGCCCGACCTTTACCCTGGTTCAGGTCTACGAACTCGCCGATGCGTCGATCTGGCATTTGGACTGTTATCGCCTGCGCCAGCCGGACGAGGCGTGGGAGCTCGGCATCGAGGACGCGTTCCATGACGGCATCTCGCTGATCGAATGGCCGGAGCGAATCGCCGCGCTGTTGCCGCGCGACCGGCTGGAGATCACGCTGCTGCCGGGTGCCGCGCCCGGCATGCGTCGCGCGCAACTATCGGGTGGGGCGAACTGGGACCCTCGTCTCGCCGGGGTTTCCGCCCATGCGTAACCCGACTCCTTCATTTGATTCGATGACCAACCGCGGCGCGGCGATCGCCGGCTTCCTCGCCGCGCACGGCTGGGGCGGGATCGAACCGGTACTGCTCGCCGGCGACGCCTCGTTTCGCCGCTATTACCGCCTGTCGGCATATGGCAGGCGCATCGTGTTGATGGACGCGCCGCCGCCGCACGAGGCGGTCGGCCCGTTTGTCGCGGTCGCCGCGGCATTGCGGGGGCTAGGGTTCAGCGCCCCGGAAGTGTTCGCCGAGGATCACGCCAGCGGCCTGCTGCTGATCGAGGATTTCGGCGACGACACCTATACCAGGCTGCTGGCGGGCGGCGGGGACGAGGCGGCGCTGTACGCGCTGGCGATCGATACCCTGATCGGGTTGCACGGCGCGGTCGAGGCCAGCGGCGTCCCGGCACTCCCACCCTACGACGAGACGCGGTTGCTGGCCGAGGCCGCGCTGCTGATCGATTGGTATGCCCCCGCCGTGCTCGGCCATGCGCTGCCCGACGAGGCGCGCGAGCACTACTGGGCGCTGTGGCGCGGGCTGCTGCCGCTGGCGGCGTTGCCCTGTCCGACCCTGGTTTTGCGCGACTATCACGTCGACAATCTGATCCTGTTACGCGGCCGCGAGGGTACGCGGCGGTGTGGGCTGCTCGATTTCCAGGACGCCGTGCGCGGGCCGGCGAGCTACGATCTGGTCTCTTTGATCGAGGATGCCCGCCGCGACGTTCCGGCCGCGCTGCAAGCCACGATGACCGAACGCTATCTCGCCGCTTTCCCCGCGCTCGACGCGGTCGCCTTCCGCCGCTCGGCCGCGATCCTGGCCGCGCAGCGCAACTGCAAGATCGTCGGCATCTTCACCCGACTCGCGCGTCGCGACGGCAAGCCTTTCTATCTCGGCCATATCCCGCGGGTGTGGCGCCTGATCGAGCGCGATGTGCGCGACCCGGTGCTGGCGCCTTTGGCGGCGTGGCTCGACCGCTGGCTGCCCGCGGCCCTGCGTGGCATCCCGATCGAGTGGAACGCGGCGTGAGCGAGACTCCGAAATCGGCGATGGTGCTCGCCGCCGGCCGCGGCACACGGTTGCGGCCATTGACCGACCGCCTGCCCAAGCCGCTGGTCGAGATCGGCGGCAGCACCCTGCTCGACCAGGCGATCGACCGCCTGGCATTGGCCGGGGTCGAGCGGGTCGTCGTCAATGTCCACTACAAGGCCGAGATGATCGCCGCCCACCTGGCGCGGCGGACCAGCCCGCGGATCGAAATCTCGCGCGAGAGCGAGCCGCTCGAGACCGGCGGCGGAGTGGCCCGCGCCTTGCCGCTGTTGGGCGAGAGCTTCTTTGTCGTCAACGGCGACGTGCTGTGGCTCGACAGCACCGAATATGCCCTGACCCGCCTCGCCCGCGCCTTCGACCCGGATTCGATGGATGCGGCAATGCTGTTTCAGCGCACGGTCTGGGCCACCGGTTACGACGGCGACGGCGATTATTTTCTCGACCCGCTGGGGGTGCCGCGCCGGCGCGGCGAGCGTGAGGTGGCGCCCTATATTTTCAGCGGCGTCCAGCTGTTGCACCGCCGCCTGTTCGATGGCGTCGGCGGCGAGGCATTCTCGCTGAACCGCCTCTACGACCGGGCCGAGCAGGCCGGCCGGCTGCGCGCGATCGTGCATGACGGCGAGTGGTTTCATATCGGCACGCCGCAGGGCCTCGAGGCGACCCGCGCCCGCCTCGCCTCGCACCGTATCGAGCGGTAGTTCCCGTTGAGGCCGACCCCGCCGCGGCTCTACACGATCTCGCCGGACCGGCCGTTTCTGGCGACCCTGGCGCGCGGTCTGGTCGATCTCGCCGAGGGCGACCCGCTGCGGTTATCCCGCATCACAGTGCTATTGCCGACGCGGCGCGCGGTGCGGGCGTTGCGCGAGGCGTTTCTGCGCCTGACCGGCGAAGGCAGCGATCCCGGCGCGCCGCTATTGCTGCCGCGAATGCGGCCAATCGGCGACCTCGATTCGGATGAGCTGATCCTCGGCGATGGTGGCGCCGACGACGCGACCCTGGCGATCCCGCCGGCGATCCCGGATTTGCGCCGTCGGTTGTTGCTGACCCAGATCGTGCTGGCCTGGAGCGAAAGCGAAGACGAACCCCCGCTCCTACCGGGACAGGCGGCGTCGCTGGCCGAGGCACTGGCCCGGCTGCTCGACACGGTGGCGACCGAAGGCGCCGATTTCACCAGGCTCAGGGAGTTGGCGCCCGACGATCTGGCCGTGCATTGGCAGACCGTCTTGCAGTTTCTTGACCTGTTGCCGCGGCGTTGGCCGGCGATCCTTGCGGCGGAGGGCGCGCTCGACCCGGCCGATCGGCGCAACCGACTGATCGAGCGCCAGGCAGCCCTGTGGCGCCGGGCGCCGCCGCCATACCCGGTCATCGCCGCCGGGCTGACCGGAGGCATCCCGACCCTGACCGGGCTGCTCGGGGTGGTTGCCGGGCTGAGCCGCGGCGCGGTGATACTGCCCGGCCTCGACCGCTCCTGCACCGCCGCGGAGTGGGAGGCGGTCGCCTGCGACCCGGCGCATCCGCAATATCTGCTGGCGCAATTGCTAAGCGCGCTCGAAGCGTCGCCCGCGGACGTGCGCGACTGGCCGGAGCCGCCAACGCTCCAAAGTGGGCGCGAGCATAGATTACGGCTCGTCGCGCAGGCATTGCGGCCGGCCGCGTTGACCGATGCCTGGCGCCGGCTCGATCCCGCCCCGGGGGACGCGGTCACCGGCATCGCCCGCTACGATTGCGCCAGCCCGCAGGACGAGGCGGTAACCGTGGCGCTGCTATTGCGGCGCAAGCTCGAAACCCCGGGCGCGACGGCCGCGTTGGTCACCCCCGATCGCGAACTCGCCCGTCGGGTCGCCGCCGAGTTGCGCCGCTGGGGCATCGACATCGACGATTCGGCCGGATTGCCGCTGAACCGCACGCCGCCCGGCGCGTTTCTCCGCTTGGTCCTCGAACTGGCCGAAAGCCGGCTTGCGCCGGTGCCATTGCTGGCGGCGTTGAAGCACCCGCTCGCTGCCGGCGGGTACGCCCCCGAGATTTTTCGCGAGCGGGCGCGCCGCCTCGAAGGCAAGATCCGCGGGCCGCGGCCGGCGCCGGACCTGGCCGGGCTGCGCTCGGCGCTCGGCGCCGCCGCGCCCGAGTTGCTGATCTTCGTCGACCGGCTCGAAACCTGCCTCGGCGCATTGCCCGGGATGCTGGAGTCGGAATCGGTCACGGTCGGCGAGGTCGCGGTGGTGCATATCGCCGCCGCCGAGTGCCTCGCCGAGACCGCCGAGGAGACCGGCGTCGCGCGGCTATGGGGGGAAGCGGCCGGCGAGGTCGCGGCGCGGTTCTGCCACGAATTGATCGACGCGGCGCGCGATTTTCCGGAATTGCCGGGGCGCCACTACCCGGCGCTGTTCGAGGCGTTGGCGGAGAGCGCGGTGGTGCGCCCGGCCTTCGGCCGCCATCCGCGCTTGGCGATCTGGGGCCTGGTCGAGGCGCGGTTGCAACAGGCCGATCTGGTCGTGCTCGGCGGGCTTAATGAGGGCACCTGGCCGGGCGATCCCGCCTTCGACCCGTGGATGTCGCGCCAGATGCGGCAGGAATTCCGCATCGCCGTGCCGGAGCGCGCGATCGGCATCGCCGCGCATGATTTCGTCCAGGCACTCGGCGCGCCCGAGATCGCGCTGACCCGGGCGGCGCGGCGCGAGGGGGTGCCCACCGTCCCGTCGCGCTGGCTGTTGCGGCTCGACACCGTGTTGCGCGCGGTCGGGCTCGATGGCGTCTTGCAACCCGATCCGGAGATCGAGGGCGCCGCCGCCTCCCGCGACCAGCCGCGCCACCACCGCCCGAGCCCGCTCGCGGCGCCGTGTCCGCCGCTTAGCGCGCGGCCGCGCAAGCTTTCGGTCACCCAGATCGAGACCTGGCGGCGCGACCCTTATGCGATCTATTCCCGCCACATCCTCAGGCTGAGGGCGCTCGAAAAGCTCGACGCCGACCCCGACCGCTCCGATCTCGGCAACGCGATCCACGCGGCGCTCGCCCAATTCGTTCGCCGCCATCCGCGCGAATTGCCGGAATCGGCCGCGGCGGAATTGTGCCGGATCGGCGCCGCCGAATTCGGCCCGCTGTTGTCGCGGCCCGGGGTGTGGGCGTTCTGGTGGCCGCGTTTCGAGCGCATCGCCGGCTGGTTCGTCGCCGAGGAGGCGCGCCGCCGCGGCGGCCTCGCCGACAGCCTTAGCGAGCGAAAGGGCTATCTGACGATCGCGGCCCCCGCCGGCCCGTTCACCGTGACCGCGATCGCCGACCGCATCGACCGGCTCGACAGCGGCGGGCTGATACTGATCGACTACAAGACCGGGTCGCTGCCGTCCCGCCCGGAAATCGACAACGCGATCGCGGTGCAATTGCCGCTCGAAGGGGCGATCGCCCGCGATGGCGATTTCGACGGGGTGTCCGGGGTGCCGGTGGCGCTGGAGCACTGGCGGCTGTCAGGCGGCGAGCCGGCCGGCCAGCGCAGCCCGCTCGGCGATGTGGACCCGGGCGAGCTGATCGATCGCGTGGTCGCCATTGTGACGGCGTTGATCGAGCGCTTCGACGATCCGGCGACGCCGTATCCGCCGGTGCCGCAGCGGCGCTGGGCGCCGCGCTATTCCGACTACCGTCAGCTCGAACGCCTCGACGAAAGCGAGGCCGAGCCATGATCTCGGCCGCCGACGCCGATCGCGCCCAGCGCGAGGCATTGCACCCGGCCGCCTCGGTCTGGGTCGCCGCATCGGCCGGCACCGGCAAGACCAAGGTGCTGACCGATCGCCTGCTGACCCTGATGCTCGACGGCAGCGACCCGTCCCGACTGCTATGCCTGACCTTCACCCGCGCCGCCGCGGCCGAGATGGCCAACCGGCTCAACACCCGGCTCGCCGCGTGGACGACGATGCCGCCGGGCCGATTGCACCAGGAACTGGTCGCTCTTACCGGGGTCGATCCGGATGACGACACGATCGCGCGCGCGCGCCAGCTTTTCGCCCGGGTGCTCGATACCCCGGGCGGCGCCAAGATCGCGACGATCCACGCGTTTTGCCAATCGGTGTTGCGGCGATTTCCGCTTGAGGCGCGGGTGCCGCCCGAATTCGCCGTGATCGACGAGCGCAGCAGCAAGGACGCGCTGGTCGAGGCCGGGGAAAGCGTGATCGCCGCGTCGCGCGACGGCACCGACCCGGGCCTCGCCGCGGCACTGGCGACGGTGGTCCGCTATGCCGCGGAGGAGCGCTTCGCCGAGCTGATGGAGGCGCTGGCCAAGGACCGCGCGAAACTGCGCCACGCCCTGCGCGGCGGCGAGCCGGCCTTGCGCGCGCGCCTGTGCGCGGCGCTCGGTTTGCCGCCGGGCGCGACGGTCGCGTCGGTCACCCGCGAGTTCTGCATCGGGGGCGACGAGGGTCTGCTGCGCGAGGCCGCCACCGCGCTGGCCGAGGGCAGCGAAAAAACCGACCGGCCGTTTGCCGTGACGATCGCCGCCTGGCTGGAAAATCCGGCAATGCGCGGTGATATGACCGCCGCGTACGGCGCCGCGTTCCTGACCAAGGAAGGAGACATCCGCAAGCAGCTCTTTACCAAGCGGGCGGCTCTCCGGGCCACCTGCGATCTCGCGGCGGTGCTGGGCGCCGAGGCCGAGCGGGCCCAGCGCTTTCGCCATACCAGCGGGGCGGCGATCGTGCTCGACGCGTCGATGGCATTGGTCCGGCTCGGCGCCGCGGTATTGCGCCGCTACGAGCTGCGCAAACGGCTGCACGGCCAACTCGACTACGACGATCTGGTGTCGCAGACCCTGGCGCTGCTGCAGTTTCCGGGAATCGCGCCGTGGGTATTGTTCAAGCTCGATGGCGGGCTCGACCACATCCTGATCGACGAGGCGCAGGACACCAACCCGGAGCAGTGGGGCATCGTCGCCGCGCTGGCCGAGGAGTTCTTCGCCGGCGAGGGCCGGCACCCGCATATCCGCACGGTGTTCGCGGTCGGCGACGCCAAGCAGTCGATCTACAGCTTTCAGCGCGCCGATCCGCGCGAATTCCTGCGCATGCGCCGGCATTTCGAGGAGCGGGTCAACGCCGCCCAGCAGGATTGGCGGATCGTGCCGCTCGAGATTTCGTTCCGCGCCGCCGAGCCGCTGTTGCGGGCGATCGACGCGGTATTCCTGCGGGATTCCGCGGCGGACGGGGTAACCCTCGACGGCGCCGTCATCCGCCATGTCGCCTCGCGCGCCGGGCAGGCCGGGCTGGTCGAGTTATGGCCGCCGGTCGTACCCGAGCCGGACGACCCGCCCGGTGCCGGTGCCGAAGCTGATACCGTGGCGGCGATGCGCCGCGTGCCCGAGCCGCACACAAGGTTGGCCCGCGCCATCGCCGCGACGATCGCGCGGTGGCTCAACACCGGCGAGCGGCTCGAATCGCGCGGCCGCGCCCTGCGCCCGGGCGACGTCATGGTGTTGGTCCGCCGCCGCGACGCGTTTGTCGGCGACCTGCTGCGCGCGCTGAAGCAACGCAACGTACCGGTCGCCGGGTCCGACCGGCTGACATTGACCGAGCAACTGGCAGTCCAGGACCTGGTCGCGCTCGGCAATTTCCTGCTGTTGCCCGAGGATGATCTGACCTTGGCGACGGTATTGAAAGGCCCGTTGTTCGGTATTTCCGAGGAGGAATTGTTCCTGCTCGCCCATGACCGCGGCGAGCAGAGCCTGTGGCAGCGGCTGCTCCGGCTCGCCCCGCACGACCCCGGCCTGCACCATACGGCCGACCGCCTGCGTGCCCTGCTGGCTCGCGCCGATTTCGCCCCGCCCTACGAACTTTACGCCCAGATCCTCGGCGCCGAGGGCGGGCGCCGGGCGATGCTCGAACGTCTCGGCGCGGAGGCGGCGGACCCGATCGACGAATTCCTTGCCCTGACCCTCGCCTACGAGCGCGAGCACGTGCCGTCATTGCAGGGATTTTTGCACTGGCTCGTAACCGGCGACATCGAGGTCAAGCGCGATTTCGGCGAGCGCCAGCGCGACGAAATCCGCATCCTGACCGTGCACGGCGCCAAGGGGCTCGAAGCGCCGGTGGTGTTCGTGCCCGACACGATGCAGCTTCCCGACGCCAACGTGCCGATGCTGTGGACCGAAGCGGCGGAATTGCCGCTGTGGTGCCCGCGCGCCAACCTGATGCCGCCGCGCTATGCCGACGAGCGCGCGATCCTGCGCCGCCGCCAGCTCCAGGAATACCGCCGGCTGCTCTATGTCGCGCTGACCCGGGCGCAGGACCGGCTCTATGTCTGCGGCTGGCAGAGCCGTCGGCCACCGCGCGAGCCGCCGGAGACCTGGTACACGCTGTGCCGCGCCGGCTGGGACGGGATCATGACCCGGTTCGCGTTCGATACGACCCCGTTGCTTGGCCCCCGCGCCGGGTGGTCGGGCGAGGGGATGCGTCTGACCGCGGCGCAGACCGCGCGGCCAGTGCGCGACCGCGAGCCGGCGCCGGCGCGAACCGGGGTGCCATTGCCTGGCTGGGTCGACCTGCCGCCGCCGGCCGAGCCCGACCCGCCGAGGCCGCTGTTTCCCTCGCGACCGAGCGGGCCCGAGCCGGCGACCTTGTCGCCGCTCGCCGTCGCCGGGCGCGACCGTTTCAAGCGCGGCCTGCTGGTCCACCGGCTGCTGCAGAGTCTGCCGGAACTGCCAGATGCCGAGCGGGAAGCCACGGCGCGGCGCTTTCTCGCGCTGCCGGTGCATGCGCTCGGCGGCGACGAGCAGGAGGAGATCCGCCGCGAGACCTTGGCGGTGCTCGCGGCGCCGGATTTCGCCGAATTATGGGGACCGAACGCCCAGGCCGAGGTGCCGGTCGTCGGATTGATCCCCGGGTCAAGCCCGGGGACCGGGCAGGCCCTGTCGGGGCAGATCGACCGCCTTGTCGTCACCGCCGAACGGGTGTTGATCGTCGACTACAAGACCCTGCGGCCGCCGCCGGAAAGCGAGAACGAGGTGCCAGCGATCTATCTGCGGCAATTGGCGACCTACCGGGCCGCCCTCGTCCGCATCTACCCTGAGCGCAGAGTCGAGTGCGCCTTCCTGTGGACCGAAGGCCCGCGCCTGATGCCGGTCAGCGCCGAGCTGCTATCTCGGCAGCTCGCTTGACGCCGGTTTTCCCGCTCCCCTAATGTCGCTCAGGATCAGCGAGAGGATTCTCCGATGAAGCCGACCGCAGTCACCGACGGCAATTTCGACACCGCAGTGCTCCGCGCCAGCGGGCCCGTGCTGGTCGATTTCTGGGCCGAATGGTGCGGCCCGTGCAAGATGGTCGCGCCGTTTCTCGACGACCTCGCCGCCGACATGGAAGGGCGGCTGACCGTCGCCAAGGTCAATATCGACGAGAACCCGCAGACGCCGCAGAAATACGGCGTGCGCGGGATTCCGACGATGCTGCTGTTCAAGGATGGTCAGGTCGCCGCGACCAAGATCGGCGCCCTGCCGAAGAGCAAGCTCTACGAGTGGGTCGAGACGGTATTGCAGCCCGCCTGACGACAGGCCGGAAAATTCGACCCAGCCTATTTCGGCTTGATCCGCGGATCGTCGTCCGGGACGCCGGGCGGTGGGGCCGTGACCGCGGCGGACAGGTCGAGCCCGGTCAGACCACCTTCTCGGCCTTGCCGTCGAGCGCCATCAGCAACAGCTCGACCTCGAGCTTTGGGTGTTTGGCGTTGATCGCGCCCCGCAGCGAGCGCATCTGCGTCGCGTGCACGTCGTATTCTTCCTTCGGATCGGCGGCTAAATCCTTGCCGAGGATGACCTTGTAGGCGCCGCAATCACGGTGATCCAAGATCACGATCTTGTGGATGTTGTGCAGGTCGATGGCTACCTGGACATGATCCCAGAAGGTCTTGCCCCACTCGGGAAACTGGTTGTTCTTGGCGCCGAGCGAGGCGCCGGCGAGCACGATCTGGTCGTATTTGCCGGCGCGCTCCTGCAATGTCATGAACTGCGTTGTTGCTTCGGTCAGGCGGTAATCCATGCAGTTGAGCAAGAGCATGTCGGTGCCGCCGGCGGCGAACGCCCGGCCGATCGGCAGCGTGGCCCCGGCCACCAGGGTCGCGCCGCCAAGACCCAGCAGACCGAGCAGGCGGCGCCGGTCAACCGATGGGGCGAGCGGCGGGGCGCCACGGACACATAGCGACTCGCAGCCGCTGCGATGCCCGGCGACGTCGGATTTGGCGCTCATCGTTTCTCCTCCCGTGCGTGCGCAGCGATCCTGGAACCTATCCGGCCGGGGCCCTTAGTGCATAACGAAGAAATCCGCGATATGGCAAAGATTGCCGCGATCGGCTCCGCGGCACCTTGTACACTCTCGCGCCGCGCCACGGTCGCGGCGAAATAAAGGTTCAAGCAGGTTCTGGCATGGCCGAGATCAGAGTGAGGAGCGAAATCGCCGGCTCGGTGTGGAAGATCGAGGTCGCGGTCGGCGATGCGGTCGCCGAGGAGGATTCGCTGCTGATCCTCGAATCGATGAAGATGGAGATCCCGATATTGGCGCCGCGCGCCGGGGTGGTGTTGCAGATCCTGGTCGCCGAGGGCGACCCGATCGCCGAGGGCGATGTCGCCGTGATCCTCGGCTGAGTTACCTGCCCGAACCGATTCCGCCGGCGCGAAACATGCTCTAGAATGGTTCCTCGCCCCCGTCCGGCGCGTTGCCGGGCGGGGGCCTATCGTGGGAATGACAGCGAATGCCGACACTGCCTGCCGTTGGGCATGACACCCGGGTCAACGCGCTGATCTGCAGCGGTCATACGCTGTCGCATTTCTACATATTGTGTTTGCCGACGATGTTCATCGCCTGGCAGCAGAGTTTCGGCGTGTCGTTCGCCGAGCTCGGCGTCTCGGTGGCGGTGATGTCGGGGACCACGGCATTGGTGCAGACGCCGATCGGGTTTCTGGTCGATCGCTTTGGCGCGCGGCGCTTTCTGATCGGCGGCACCCTGCTGATGACCCTGTCGATCGCGACGATGGGGCTGGCCACGTCGTTCTGGCAGATCGTCGTGCTGGCGATGCTGTCGGGGCTGGGTAATTCGGTTTTTCACCCGGCTGATTACGCGATCCTGTCCGGTTCGATCCATCCCTCAAAAATCGGCCGCTCGTTCGCGCTGCACACCTTTACCGGGCATATCGGGTTTGCCAGCGCGCCGCCGGTGACGGCGGCATTGATCCTGCTGCTGGGCTGGCGCACGACCGCGATGGTGGTCGGGCTGATCGGCTTGCCGGTAGTGCTCGCGATCATCTGGCAGAGCCGCATCCTCAACGATCAAAAGCGCGCGCCGGCCGGCCGCGCCGAGACCGCCGGGGCCGGGGCGAAGATGCTGTTTTCGCGCTCGATCATGCTGTTCTTCGGTTTTTTCATGGTGTCGTCGATGGCGGGCGCCGGGATCCAGTCCTGGCTGATCACGGTGTTGCACAGCACCCACGGGCTGACCGTCGAGGCGGCCTCGTCGGCACTGACCGGCTTCATGGTCGGAACCATGAGCGGGGTATTGGTGGGCGGCTGGGTGGCAGACCGCACCGACCGGCATTTTACCTTCGTGCTCGGGCTGACGGTGGTCGGCGCCGGGCTGATGCTGCTGGTCAATTTGACCGTACTGCCGCAATTGCCGACGGTCGCGATGCTGTTTGTCACCGGTCTCCTGATTGGGGCGAGCCGTACCCCGCGCGACGTAATGGTCAAGGACGCCGCCCCGCCGGGCCAGATGGGCAAGGTGTTCGGCTTTGTCAGCGCCGGGCTTGCATTGGGCGGGGCGATCATGCCGGTGCCCTACGGCATGCTGATCGATTCCGGCCGGCCCGAGTTGGTGCTGACCGTGGTCGCGGTATTGTGGCTGGCGAGCCTGGCGTTTGCCGGCGGCGCCCGCGCGCGGGCGCATCCCGCCGCCGTACCGGCACCGGCGGAATAGCTTGTCCGCTCGAGTAGCGGCCCCGGCGGAGCTGTATCGCGCCCGCTGCCGAACCGGGACGATCCATCCGGACCCGGCGCAGCAGCGCGTCGTCGCGGCACTGGAGCAGCGTCACCATGCCCTCGCCGATTATCGGCCGGAGGGCCGCCGGCGCGGCTGGCTCGCCCGATTGCGCGCCGGCGAGTGCGACGACACGCCGGCGCCGAAGGGGATCTATCTGTGGGGTCCGGTCGGGCGCGGCAAATCGATGCTGATGGATTTGTTTTTCGCCGGCGCGCCGGTCCGGCACAAGCGGCGGGTCCATTTCCACGCCTTCATGCTCGACGTGCACGACCGGATCGAGACCGCCCGGCGCGCCCGGGACCCGTCGCCGATCCTCAAGGTCGCCGCCGACCTCGCCCGCCAAGCGAAATTGCTGTGCTTCGACGAGTTTCAGGTCAACGACATCGCCGACGCGATGATCCTCGAGCGGCTGTTCACCGCGCTGTTCGACGCGGGGGTGGTCATCGTCGCGACCTCGAACCGGGTGCCCGACCGGCTTTACGAGAACGGGCTGCAGCGCGACCGGTTTCTGCCGTTCATCGCCCTCTTGCGGCAAAAGCTCGAACTGGTCGAGCTCGACAGCGGCCGCGACTACCGCCTCGCGCGTATGCTCGGCCGCAGGATCTATCACCACCCGCTCGATGCCGCCGCCCGCGACGCGCTGGCCGACGCCTTTGCCGCATTGACCGAGGACCGGCCCGGCGAACCCGAAACCCTGATCGTCAAGGCGCGCGAATTGGTCGTGGCGCGCGCGGCCGGCAATGTCGCCTGGTTCGGTTTCGCCGAATTGTGCGCCCGCCCGCTCGCCGCCGCCGACTATCTCGCGATCGCCGAGCGGTTTGCCGCGGTGATCGTCGAAGGCATCCCCCGACTCGGGCCGCGCCAGCGCAACGAGGCGCAACGCTTTCACATCCTGATCGACACGCTCTACGAGGCGCGCACCTTGCTGATCGCCTCGGCCGAGGTGCCGCCGCAGGAAATCTATGTCGCCGGCGACGGCAGCTTCGAATTCCAGCGCACCGTGTCACGCCTGATGGAAATGCAGAGCGAGGATTACGTCGCCAACCGCGCGGCGAGATAGGGTGCAATCGTCGTGATCTGATCGAACGATGGCTGCCCGGCTTGATATCGTATTCATTCGTGATACGGTGTAGTTCACGGAGGGAGAGGCTCATGCCGGATGGTTTCGCATCGATCCCGATCTCGGTTCGCTTGCCGGCGGACGTGATCGATACTCTCGACAAGGTGGCGGTGGCGCTCGATCGGCCGCGCTCGTGGGTCATCCTGCGCGCACTGCGCCAATACCTTGCCGATGAGGGCGCGGAGGTGCTCGACGTGCGGGAAGGCATCGCTGAATTGGGCCGGGGCGAGGTCGTACCGTACGAAGACGTGGTCGCGGAACTCGAGCAGATGATCGCGCGAGCCAAGCATCAAGCAGGATAATAATGCACCGCGTGGTTTTCGCGCGGCGTGCCCGGCTTTGGTTGCGCAACCAAACTGAATATTTGCTTGGGCGCGGTCCATCCGCGGCCGAACATCTCGCGGAACGGATCGATACCGCGGTCCGCTTGCTTTCACGGTTTCCCCATAGCGGTGCACTTGGCCCGACCCCTGGCACGAGACGCCTTGTCGCCGTCCCTTATGTGTTGACCTACCGCGAAGCAACTCCGGACGTGATCGTAATCCTCGATATCCGTCACGGCCGGCAAAGAGGGGCGTTACCGCCCGAGGAGTTGGGGTAATCTCGTCGCTTCTGGCAATGGCGGAGGAATCACTCGAATGGCCGAACGCCCCGATATCCGCCTGACCGCGGCAGAGCAGGCCAGGTTCCTGCGCGCGAACCGCAAGGCGGCATTGGCCACGATCGATAGAGACGGGTTTCCGCATGTCGTCGCGATGACCTATTTCGAGAAGGACGGCGTCTACTACATGACCTCCTACGGCAAGGCGCAAAAGGTGCTGAACATCCGGCGCGACCCGCGGGTCGGGCTGATGATCGAGGCCGGCGGGGCCTATGCCGAATTGAAGGGCGTCATGGTGCGCGGCACCTGCGAGATAATCGAGGGCCCCGAGGCGGTGGCGGCGGCCTTTGCCGGCATGGCCGAGGCGCGCGGCGAGGTGCGCACCAGCCCGGTCCGGCCCGCCGATGTCGCGAGCAAGCGGGTCGTGCTCAAGATCACCCCGCACAAGCTGATGACCTGGGACCACGCCAAGCTCGGCGGGCGGTATTGACCTAGCCGTAAACTAACCGCCCTCGCCTTGCTCGCTTCGGCAATTCGCGCTAAGACCCGAGCGGCTTCGGCCTTTGCGCCGCTGCCGCGACACCCCTGCGAACGAGGATTTGCCTATGGCACGCAACAAGATCGCGCTGATCGGCGCCGGCCAGATCGGCGGCACCTTGGCCTTGCTGGCCGGGCTCAAGGAGCTTGGCGACGTCGTGTTGTTCGACATCATCGACGGCGTGCCGCAGGGCAAGGCGCTCGACATCGTCCAGGGCAGCTCGATCGAGGGTTATGATTCGGCGATCATCGGCGCCGCCGATTATGCCGCGATCAAGGGCGCCGACGTCGTCATCGTCACCGCCGGGGTGCCGCGCAAGCCGGGGATGAGTCGCGACGATCTGATCGGCATCAACACCAAGGTCGTCGACCAGGTCGGCGCGGCGATCAAGCAGCACTGCCCAGGCGCCTTCGTCATCACGATCACCAATCCGCTCGACGCGATGGTATGGGTCATGCGCGAGGCGTGCGGCCTGCCGTCGAACCGCGTCGTCGGCATGGCCGGCGTGCTCGACAGCGCGCGGTTCCGTTATTTCCTCGCCGACGAGTTCAAGGTGTCGGTCGAGGACGTGACCGCCTTCGTGCTCGGCGGGCACGGCGACACGATGGTGCCGCTGATCCGCTATTCGACCGTCGCCGGCATCCCGCTGCCCGATCTGGTCAAGATGGGCTGGACCACGAAAGAGCGGCTCGACGCGATCGTCCAGCGCACCCGCGACGGCGGCGCCGAGATCGTCGAATTGCTGAAGACCGGCTCGGCCTTCTACGCCCCGGCCAGCGCGGCGATCTCGATGGCCGAGGCCTATCTGCGCGACAAGAAGCGGGTATTGCCCTGCGCCGCCTATCTCGAAGGGCAGTACGGGGTGCGCGACCTCTATGTCGGCGTCCCGGTGGTGATCGGCGCCGGCGGGATCGAGCGCATCGTCGAGATCACGCTCGATGCCGATGAAAAGGCCGCCTTCGACAAATCCTGCGGCGCGGTGCGCGAACTGGTCGATATCGCCCGCAAGATGCGCGCGGCCGGGGCCGATTGACCTTGCCCCGGCCCCGCCCGGAGCACCCCGCCAACCGATGAATATCCACGAGTATCAGGCAAAGGAGCTGCTGGCGAAATTCGGCCTGCCGGTATTGCCCGGCGGGATCGCCTATACCGCGGCGGAGGCGGTCGAGACCGCCCGCCGGCTCGGCGGCGCGGCCTGGGTGGTCAAGGCCCAGATCCACGCCGGCGGGCGCGGCAAGGCCGGCGGGGTCAAATTGGTCCACACCGAGGCCGAAATCGGCGACGCGGCCGGCGAAATGCTCGGCCGAGCGCTGGTCACGCATCAGACCGGTCCGCGGGGGCGCGAGGTCAAGCGCGTCTATGTCGAGGCCGGCTGCGATATCGCCCGCGAATTGTATCTCGCCCTGTCGATCGACCGCGCCAGCGGCCGGATCATGCTGATCGCCGCCGCCGAGGGGGGCATGGACATCGAGGAGTTGGCTCACCACTCGCCCGACAAGATCCTGCGCGAGCCGATCGACCCGGCCAGTGGCATCGCGCCGTTTCACGGGCGCCGGCTGGGTTTCGAGCTGGGTCTCCCGGCGGCGCAGGCGAGCGCGATGGTCGATTTCGTGACCGCGCTCTATCGCGCGTTCTGCGACCTCGACGCGGCATTGATCGAGATCAACCCGCTGGTGGTGACCGGCGCCGGCGCGCTGGTCGCGCTCGACGCCAAGATCGGGTTCGATGACAACGCGCTGTTCCGCCATCCCGAGATCGAGTCATTGCGCGATGAGGATGAGGAAGATCCGATCGAACGCGAGGCAGGAAAGCACGCGCTCAGCTACGTCAAGCTCGACGGCAATATCGGCTGCATGGTCAACGGCGCCGGGCTCGCGATGGCGACGATGGACATCATCAAGTTCCACGGCGGAAGCCCGGCCAATTTCCTCGATGTCGGCGGCGGCGCGACGCGCGAGCGGGTGTCGGCCGCGTTCAAATTGATCCTGTCCGACCCCAACGTCGAGGCGATCCTGGTCAACATCTTTGGCGGCATCATGCGCTGCGACGTGATCGCCGAGGGCATCATCGCCGCCGCGCGCGAGGTCAATCTGAACGTGCCGCTGGTGGTCCGTCTCGAAGGCACCAATGTCGAGCTCGGCCGCAGGATGCTGGGCCAATCGGGGCTGCAATTGATCGCCGCCGACGATCTCGGCGACGCCGCGCGAAAAGTGGTCGCGGCGGTGGCGGAGGCGAGCTGATGTCGATCCTCGTCGACGCCGCTACCACCGTGATCTGCCAGGGCTTCACCGGCGCGCAGGGCACCTTTCATTCCGAGCAGGCGATCGCCTACGGCACCAGGATGGTGGGCGGCGTCACTCCGGGCAAGGGCGGCACCCGCCACCTCGACCTGCCGGTGTTCGATACCGTGCACCAGGCCCGCGAAGCGACCGGCTGCACCGCCAGCGTGATCTACGTGCCGCCGCCCGCGGCGGCCGACGCGATCCTCGAGGCGATCGATGCCGGCATCGAATTGGTGATCTGCGTCACCGACGGGGTTCCGGTGCTCGACATGGTCCGGGTCAAGCGCAGCCTCGATGGTTCGCATACAAGGCTGATCGGCCCCAACTGTCCGGGCGTGATCACCCCGGGAGAATGCAAGATCGGGATCATGCCGGGGCACATTCACCGCAGCGGCCGGGTCGGCATCGTGTCGCGGTCGGGCACCTTGACCTACGAGGCCGTGGCGCAGACCAGCGCCGTCGGGCTGGGCCAGAGTAGCTGCGTCGGCATCGGCGGCGACCCGATTCACGGGCTCGATTTCACCGACGTGCTAGCGCTGTTCCTCGCCGATCCGCGGACCGAGGCGATCGTGATGATCGGCGAGATCGGCGGTCACGCAGAGGAGGACGCCGCCGCCTTCCTCAAATCCTCCCGCCGCAAAAAGCCGGTGGTCGGCTTTATCGCCGGCGCCGCCGCGCCGCCCGGGCGGCGGATGGGGCATGCCGGCGCGATCATCGCCGGCGGCAAGGGCACCGCCGCCGACAAGATGGAGGCATTGCGCGCGGCCGGCGTCACGATCGTCGATTCCCCGGCCGCGATCGGCATCACCGCGCGCGGCGTGCTGCAGGGCTGAGCCGCTTGTCCTCGGGCGGCGCCCTATAGGTATTTGGTCGGCCGGTTCAGGGTCCGCCACATATGCGCCGACGGGCTGGTGTCGAAGCCGAGCCCTTCCGCCGGCTGGCGGAAATTGCGGCCGATGATGTCGACGAACTCGTCGAGCACGACGGTCACGTTGGGGTCGAACGAATAGATGTCGTGCACGGTGATCATGCGCGCCGACATATACCATTTGTGCTGCCGCGCGCGCTGATACTCGGCCTCGATATAGGGGTCGGGGCGGTAATCCGCGCCGAAATAGCGGATGTACTGCTCGGGATAGGCGTAGCCCGCCGCCTCGTCGGCGTAAAAGCGCAGAGCCTGGTGCGCGCGGATCGCCCAGGTCACTTCCTCGTCGACATAGGGCTCGACCATCTGCGCGCCCCAATAGCCGTGGTCGGAGCGGATAAAGCCGATCACGCCGATATCGTGCAACAGGCAGGCGAGGATCATCTTTTCCGAGAGGCCCGCGGTCAGCGCATGCCGGGCGCTCTGTAACAGGTGCTGCGACGGGCCGAACCGGTATTTGAAGAAATCGACCAGGGTCGGCTGGTCCGGCATCTTCGGCAGGCGGGGGTCGTCGCCCATCAGCATCAGCGCCCCCGGCTTTTGCGCCTGCAACGCGGCGCCGTTGGGAAAGCTGAAATCGGCGTCGGCCAGCATGAACAGCTTCGACTTGACGATGATCGCCGCGTCGAGCTCGCGGATCATCTTGGCTTCGATCGCCTCGGCGCGTTGTTCAACCGTCAGCGTGTCGTTCATGTTCGAATACTCCTCTATCGGTCGTCATCCCGGGGATCTCGCGGAGCGAGAGAGCCCGGAACCCATGAACGCTGGCCCCGAGGGCACAGGTTGATTCGGCGGCGCTAGTGGGAATCCGTTCGTGTTCATGGGTTCCGGGTTCGCCGCATCGCGGCGCCCCGGAATGACCATGAGAGCGGCTACAGATATTTCGCCGGCCGGATCATCGACCGCCACATATGCGCCACCGGGCTGTTGTCGAAGCCGAGCCCTTCCTTCGGCTGGCGGAAATGGCGGCCGATCACGTCGGTAAACTCTTCCAACTCGACCTCGACATTCGGGTCGAACGAGTAGATGTCGTGGACGGTGATCATCCGCCCCGACATGTACCATTTGTGATCCTTCATCCGCTTGTAGTCTTCCTCGATGTAGGGATCGGGGCGGTAATCCTCGCCGAACGTCTTGATGTAGGAAGCCGGATAGCCGTAGCCGACCGATTCGTCGGGATAGAAGCGCAACACCTGATGCGCGCGGATCGCCCAGGTCACCTCCTCGTCGACATAGGGCTCGACCAGTTGCGCGCCCCAATAGCCGTGGTCGCCGCGGATAAAGCCCATCGTCGAGATGTCGTGCAACAGGCAGGCGAGCACCATCTTTTCCGGCAACCCGCCCTTGACCGCGTGGCGGGCGCTCTGCAGCACATGCGCGGCCGGGCCAAAGCGATAGCGGAAGAAATCAACGAGGGTCGGCTGGTCCGGCATCTTCGGCAGGCGCGGATCGTCGCCCATCAACACCCGCGCGTTCGGGTTCTGCGCCATGATCGCGCCGGCGTTCGGCGGCGGCGTATCGTCGGCCTCGGCCATGCTGTACAGGCGCGACTTGATCAGGATGTAGTCGAGCTCGCGGCTCATCTTGTCTTCGAGCGCGTCGGCGCGCTGCGACAGGGTCAGGCCGTCATTCATCGTCGTGCTCCTCGATCAGCGGGCGGTGCCGCGGGGCTGCGACAGAGCGTAGCAGATTGCGCGCCCGCGAGGCATGCTGTGATGCGATAGCTATGGCTATGGCAGTTTTCTGCCTAGAGTTCCAGCTTATGCCCTCTTGCCGGACATGCCAGCGCGATGCACGTAGATGATGCCTTGGAGTTTATCGTCGATTTTATTCGGAAACCCCGACCCAACAGAGGGTATTCGAATTTGGGCTACGAAATTTCTCTTCAAGTCGTTCTAATTACCTATCTAAATGAATTTGATAATTTTACGGAATGAGTAGATAGGGGCTTTTGCGTCATTTCCGCAGTCGGGTGTCGGCAAGCGGGAGGCTCCCTTGTCCCGAGCCTCTGCCCGCTACTGTCGGCGTCAAAAACGTCTTATGGGCGATGATGTCCGCGACGCTCAACACCTGCATCCTCGGGTACTGGACGCCCATGACATCGAGGTTGCCGGCATGGAACATTTCCCGCATGAAGTTCTGATGCTGACGATCAGACAGCGGCTCCATCACGATCAGGCCGGCCATCGTTGCTTCGTCGCGATCCAATGTACCGCGCAATTCGCGAACAATGTTGATGCCGATGTTCCGGCCGCCCTTCACCTCTAGCACCATTGAATGGAGCCGGTTTTCGTTTGGCAGGGCGAAAAACAAGCGCCCGTCGATGCCGCCATCTGCGGTGCGCTTCGTCGTTACAAAGCCATTCACCTGTTCTATAGCCCAGCGCTGGAAGCCGTATTTATCCTGATGCCAGAGACCTTGCGCGCCCTCTACGGTGCGCGGTACGCCACTGACGGTGTAATGCTCACCCTCAACCAGCCCGTATTCGTCTTGAAGGCGCACTTGCGCGACGCGCTTGATGGCATGATAGGCAATGTCGATACCGATCCATCTTCTATTCAATTCGTGAGCGGCACAAATCGTTGTGGCGCAGCCGCAAAACGGATCGAGTACGGTCTGCCCTTCGTTGGATGACATCGCGATAATTCGCTTGAGCAACGCTATCGGTTTCTGCGTTGGGTACCCGAGCGCTTCCTTGCCAGCCGCTTGGTTGATATCGGTCCAGCAATTCGTGACCGTGCGCCCTTTGGAGTCAGTCAGATATTTCTTATATTGCGGCACCGCGCCGGGCGTGAGTTGAACCACAACCCCTTCGTCGTATGCCCTTTGCATCCGCTCCCTTGTCCAACGCCAGACCCGTGTTACGCCTAAGAACTCGTAAGTCAAGTTGGGACGATTATCGTTCGGATTTAGCAACGGCAGCAGTCGATAAGCTCCGTTCTTGTCCCGATATTTGTAGGCGCTCGCCACATAACTAGGATCGTGATTTTCGTAAGGCTGATGGAATATAACCTTATCGCCTTTGGAATATCTTAAGATCGTATCGGTGCTCGCCGCGAGATTAACAGAACCGAGACTTTTGGGGTTGGATCGTTTCCAAACGATTTCGTTGCGAAAGTTGCGATGCCCGAATATTGCGTCCATCAACGTCTTTATATAATGGCTAGCTGTCGGATCGCAATGTAGGTAAATGCTTCCTGTTGGCCGCAGCAACCCCTTCATCACTATAAGCCGCTCGGTCATATAGAGGAGATAAGCCAGGAGGCGGGGCTGAGTGCCCCTCAGCGCCGTCATCCAAAGCTGCCAGAGCTTGCCGGCAGCATCCTCGACACCGGCCTGCGCCATGAGCACAGGCATGTTGCGTATGACACTCTCCCGTTCCGGAGTCAGTTCCCAAATGTCGCAGAAAGCCTCGATTTGATCAGGAAGCTCCATGCCAGTGCTGTCCCGATAGATGGCGTTGTAAGCACGGTTGGAGTTCCAAGGCGGATCCAGGTAAACGAGATCAACGCTGTTCAACCTCATTTCCTGCATTACGGCGAGGCAATCGCCGTAATAGAGCCGGTTCATTACACGAATACCAGCCGCAGGAAATCGCTAAATTGATCTTTGCGCCCGCGCGCATTGTATTTGTAGCAAGCCTCGGAGATATAGAGGGAAGTGAACTTGCGGGTATAATGGTGATGCTGGCCGTACCACGCCCGCTTTACCAACGCCCAGAAGCCTTCCATTGTGTTTGTGTGAACGATGCCGTCAACGTACCGCTCGGCATGTTTGATAACTGCATGCCGCATCTGCGCACCGAGGATGCGATAGCCGGCATGTTCGTCGGTGACCAGCAACGAGGCCGGAAGATCGACATTGCGACGAATGAACCGCTCTAGGGTTTCGCCATCAACGCTTGAGGCTGGTTCTGCAACCACGTCGCCCCCGCGTGCGACGGCGCCGATGATCGGGGTCTTTTTCGTGCCGCGCCCGCGCGGGCTGGGGGTGTCATCATCCCGCTTGTTGCCCTTGCGCGGCTTGCCGCCGACGTAGCATTCGTCGGCCTCAACGATCCCGCGCAACAAGTCACCATTCTTGCCAGCCATCGCCCGGCGAATACGGATCGCCAGATACCACGCTGATTTCTGGTTCAGGTCGAGGTTTCGGGAAAGCTGCCAGGATGACGCGCTCTTTTTGGCGTCGAGTACGAGCGCTATCGCGAGAAACCACTTTTGCAAAGGTATCTTCGTCTTTTCAAAGATCGTGCCGGAAAGTGCGTTGAAGCTGGACTTGCAAGCGTGGCAGTTCCAGCGCCCTATGCGGCTGCGCTCGCTCTTTTGCGCCACATCGGGCGAACCGCAATAAGGACAGGACGGCTCATCACCCCAACGGACGGTTTCAAGATGCTCGATACAGGCTTCGTGATCGGGAAACCGTTGGAACATTTCGAGCAGGTTCATGGCACTTCCTCCCGCGATCTATCTGCATGCTACAGACGCGGCACGGTTGTGTCAAGCCCCTATCTACTCATTCCGTAATTTTAACGGTCAATATCCTCAAGATCACCCAAAAGGGAAAGATTTATCAGCCATTTTCTATGAGGCAGCTTGGGAACTGTGTCGACGAGGCATGTTACGACCAAGTGTTCAGTTCATCGGCGGGCAAGGCACTGCCGATGGGAGCGGTTACAGTCTTACAACATTAGGGCGAAGGTGGATTGAGGACGACTCTCCAAGAGTATTATTGATCGGTTCCGATCGAATCAGCCAATTGTTTGACAAGCTTTCCGAGCGACTCGGTCCTGGATTTTTGCAACGAGCAACCGAAGCCGGAAGATGCCACGCGTTCGGCGTATATATCGCTTGCTGCGCGATGTGCGGCGCCGCTGCAGAGTCGATTCTGCTGGCTGTCGCTACTGCGAAGAGCGGAAATGAGGCGGACACATTAAAGTCCTATCGTGCCGCTAGCGGCAGACGGAAAGTAATCGAGAGCGTCGTCGGGAACGCGAGACAACCGATCTCTGAACAGTTCCGGAGTGCTACGGGGCTCCTCACTTATTGGCGCGATGAGGCCGCACACGGCTCAGCATCGACGATATCTGAGATCGAGGCTCACGAGGCGTTGGCTCGGCTCCTACGCTTCGCCCAGTTTGCTACCGACAATTGGGAGGAACTAACCCGTCGCTAATTGCTTTGCCAGGAGTACGGCCGTTCACGGCTTACCGCCCCCCGCCAGCCTTTGTCTTGGCGTAGCTATCGCGCAGGCCGATCGTGCGGGCGAACACCGGATTGCCGGGTGTCGAATCGCGGTCGCGGGTGAAATAACCGAGGCGCTCGAACTGGACCGCCTGTTCCGCCACCGCGTCGGCGAGCGCCGGTTCGAGTCGGCACTCGGTCAATATTTCGAGCGAGGCGGGGTTGAGGTCGGCGATCAGATCGCCGTCGGCGCCGGGGTCGGGGCGGGTGAACAGCGGGCTGTAGAGCCGTATCTCGGCCGGAATCGACCGCTCGGCGGAGACCCAGTGGATCGTGCCGCGCACCCGGCGCCCGTCCGGCGCGTTGCCGCCGCGCGTCGCCGGATCGTAGGTGCAGCGCAATTCGACCACCTCGCCCGCCGAATCCTTGACCGCCTCGCGGCAGGTCACGAGATAGGCGTAGCGCAACCGCACCTCGCGCCCCGGCGACAGGCGGTAGAAATTGTTGGGCGCGTTTTCCATGAAATCGTCGCGCTCGACGTAAAGTTCGCGCCCGAACCGGATATCGCGGGTCCCGGCGGCGGGATCGTCCGGGTGGTTGATCGCGGTCAACATCTCGCCCGGTCCGTCGTAATTCTCGATCACCAGTTTCAGCGGCCGCAACACCGCCATGCGGCGCTGGGCGGAGCGGTTCAACTCGTCGCGCACCGCGTGCTCGAACATCGCGATGTCGACAGTGCTGTTGGCGCGGGCGACGCCGACGCTGCGAGCGAATTCGCGGATCGCCGCCGCCGGCACGCCGCGCCGCCGCAAGCCGGCGATGGTCGGCATGCGCGGGTCGTCCCAGCCGGAGACGCGGCCCTCCTGCACCAGCCGGGTCAAGAACCGCTTCGACAACACGGTATAGGCGAGGTTGAGCCGGGCGAATTCGTATTGCCGCGGCCGCGACGGCAACCCCAGCTCCGCGATCGGCAGATGCTCGATCAGCCAGTCGTAGAGCGGACGGTGGTCCTCGAATTCGAGGGTGCAGATCGAGTGGGTAACGCCCTCGATCGCGTCCGACTGGCCGTGGGCGAAATCATAGGTCGGATAGATCGACCATGCCGTGCCGGTGCGCGGGTGCGCGGCATGCAATATGCGGTACAGCACCGGGTCGCGCAGATTGATGTTGCCCGCCGCCATGTCGATCTTGGCCCGTAGCACGCGCGCGCCGTTGGGAAACTCGCCGGCGCGCATGCGGCGGAACAGATCGAGGTTTTCGGCGGCGCCGCGGTCGCGAAAGGGGCTGTCGCGACCAGGCTCGGTCAGGGTGCCGCGCATCGCCCGCATCTCGTCGGGCGGGGTGTCGTCGACATAGGCATGGCCGCGCTCGATCAGATGCTCGGCCCAGGCGTAGAGCTGTTCAAAATAATCCGAGGCATAGCGGGTGGGCGCGAACCACGCGAAGCCGAGCCAGCGCACGTCGCGCTCGATCGCGTCGATGAATTCCTGTTCCTCCCTGGTCGGGTTGGTGTCGTCGAAGCGCAGGTTGCAATGCCCGCCGAACTCCCGCGCGACGCCGAAATTGATGCAGATCGACTTGGCGTGGCCGATATGCAGGTAGCCGTTGGGCTCCGGCGGAAACCGCGTCACCACCCCGGCGATGCGACCCGCGGCGATTTCATCCGCGACGATGTCGCGGATGAAATCGCGACCCGCCCCGGTTTCCGTCGTCTCGGTCGCCGTCATATTCGCCCGCTCCGCTGCCGGTATTTTCGCCACCCGCATCAAATGTCATCGCGGGTGCGGCGAGGCAATCCCGATCCTCTTGAGTCGGCAGTTACTCAATCCGTCGCGCTTGCCGCTTCGCCGCGCTCTTCGCGATGACAGCCCTTGGTCGTCATTGCGAGCGCAGCGAAGCAATCTCGATCCGACGGAGGCTCGTTGCATCGAGATTGCCGCGTCGCCTGACGGCTCCTCGCAATGACGCGAGAAGGGGGGCTCAATCCGGGGTGGTCATCGACGAATAGACCAGGTTGCGGAACACACGCCGATAGGCGGCGCCGAACCCGCTCGGCGTCTGGATCATCTGGATCGCGATCAGCTTTTCCGCCGGGTCGATCCAGAAGGTCGTGCCCCACGCGCCGGTCCAATAATAGTTTCCGACCGAGCCGGGCAGCGGGTTGCGGCCGGGCTCGGTGCGCACCGCGAAGCCGAGGCCGAAGCCCTGGCCCATCGCCGGCGTCGGCGCGATGTCGCCGGTCGTCGTCAAGGCGCGCTCGGAATAGCCGATCCCGGGCGGCAAGGCGTCCGAGGTCATCAATGCCACGGTGCGCGGCGCCAGGACCCGCGCATCGCCGAACTCGCCCAGATTGAGCAGCATCTCGCAGAAGTGGAAATAATTGCCGACGCTCGACACCATGCCGCCGCCGCCGGACAGCAGCTTCGGCTTTTTGGCGACATCGGGCGGCATCCGCGCATTGCTGCCCGCCGGCGGCTTCTGCGCCTCGGCCAGCCGCGCGAGGTTGGGCTCGTGGACGTAGAAATCGGTCGCGTTCATTTTCAGCGGGCCGGTGATCCGCTCTGCGACGAAGCGATCGAGCTCGATCCCCGACACCACCTCGACGACGCGGCCGAGCACGTCGGTCGAGACGCTGTATTCCCAGACCTCGCCGGGTTGGTGGGCGAGCGGCAATTTCGACAATTTGGCGACCATCTCGGCCAGGGTGTCGCCGCGGTCGCCGATCTTGGCGTCGCGGTAGGCGTGGTGGACGAGCTTGTCGCCGAACTGGCCGTATACCAGTCCCGAGGTGTGGCGCATCAGGTCCTGGACAGTCATCGGCCGCTTCTGCGCCGCCAGGGTCAGAGCCGGCTTGCCGGTGGCGGGGTCCGGCGCCTCGACCCCGACCTTCAGACCGGCGAATTCGGGCAGATATTTCGAGACCGGGGCGAGCAGGTCGAGCTTGCCTTCCTCGACCAATATCATCGCGGCGACCGAGACGATCGGCTTGGTCATCGACGCGAGACGGAAGATCGCATCCGTCTTCATCGGGATCTTTTTGTCGCGGTCCTGAAAGCCGACCGCCTTCAGGTAGACGATCTGGTTCTCGCGCGCGATCAGCAGAACCGCGCCCGGCAATTCGCCGCGATCGACATAGCCCTGATAGGTCTGGGTGATCCGATCCAGGCGCGCCGGGACGAACCCGAGCGCCTCCGGTTGCGCGATCGGGGCCGGCTCCTGCGCCGCGGCGAGGTTGGCGCAGCCCAGGGCAATCGCCACCAGCAGGATTCGCATCGGGTGTTTCATCGCGCCCTCCCGTCGGAAACGTGGTTCAGGATCAACCGTTGACCCGCCGGATCAGCGCGGCCCAGCGGTCGAGCACCGGCAAAATCTTGTCGGCACCCTCCGGCGGCAGGCTGACGACGAGCCGCGACACGCCCTGATCGCCGTAGCGGGCGAGGCGGTCGTAATCCTCGCCGACGCCCCAGATCGTGATCGGCACGCCAGCGAGGTCGCGCCCCACCTCCGCCGCTATCTGACGGAACGCGGGCAGGTAGTCGGTCACGTCTTCATATTGCGGCCGGCTCGAATTGGGAATCCAGCCGTCGCCATAGCGCAACGCGCGCCGCGCCGAATGCGGAAAGGCGCCGCCGACGATCACCGGCGGGTGCGGCTGCTGCGCCGGCTTAGGCCAGGTCATCATCGGCGGAAAGCTGACGATGTCGCCACTGTATTCGGGCTTCGACTGGGTCCAGATCGCCTTCATCGCCTCGATCTGCTCGCGCATCTTCTTGAAGCGGGATTTGAACTCGGTGCCGTGGTCTTCCATCTCATCCTGGTTCCAGCCGCCGCCGATGCCGAAGATGAAGCGCCCGCCCGATACCTGGTCGAGCGAGGCCACCAGTTTGGCGGTCTGGATCGTGTCGCGCTGGATCACCAGGCAGACGCCGGTGCCGAGCTTGATGGTTTTGGTCACCGCCGCCGCGGCGGCCAGCGACACGAACGGGTCCATCACGTCGTAATACTGCTTGGGAAGGTCGCCGCCGCCGGCGAACGGCGACCTGCGGGTCAGCGGGATGTGCGAGTGCTCCGGCGCCCACATCGATTCGAACCCGCGCGCCTCCAACGCACGCGCCAATTCGCCGGCGCCCATCGAATAATCGGTGAAGAACATCGCCGCGCCGAAATCCATGTCAGTGCTCCAATTAAAAGGTTTAACGCGGAGGTCGCTGAAGTTACGCGGAGGACGCGCCGGGCCGTAAGCCGTTCCCCAATCTGACGATGCCGTCGCGCATACGGGGAATGTGGATATTCAGCAGTTATCCGAGGTGTAACGGCAACGTGCTGCGTTCACCCCAGAGTTCTGGTGTTCGGGATTGTACGCTCGGCGAATAGGCCATTTGGGAGGTTGCAAGGTTACCGGGGAATTAGCAGCCGTGCTTCAACGGATGCTTTTGATCCTGATACCGATCTGTCTCGCGGCTTCCATATGCAATTTCGGCGGGCAATTCCGTCTTCAATTCAAAGAATGTCAGCTGGCATGGTCTATCCACTACCGGCGTCAATTCAATCCTTAATGGACCATGATTCATAATTTCTAATATTATCGGACCACTCCAGCCCGGTTGAATCCACGGAGCGGTTTGATGCATACTTAGCCCAACCCTCGCATATGTGCTTCGCCCTTCCACTAGAGCTATCATATTCTTTGGAACTTTTATGCTTTCATATGTCATGGCCAAGACAAACTTACCCGGCTCAAGGACAAATCGCTCACGATCGCCAAGTGCATCCTTTAACTGCAATTCCTTTGTCGCCCAAAGCCCAGATTTTCCAAGCGCCGCCAACCCATCTGCTACTGAGAGCGTCATTGAGCCGGCTTCAGAAATCCTCGTAAAACTGAATCCTAGCCGTAGATCGATTGATGCTTCTCCCCATTGCTTCTCCTCGATAGGAGGAGTGAAAGATATCTCACCAGCCTCTACGGCAGCCCGTAAATTTACTTGTGAAAGGATCATTGCCGCCTCTCTCAGGCATGGCCTACACTCACATGTGCGTCTGCCCATGCCCGATTCAAATACGCCAATCCATTTGTCGTAAAGAAGGAACCCTCAACTACCACGGTAACTGTGTCTGAAGATGCTTCCTTTACCGTGGCCGTAATATACCCCTCGCCACCTGTAACGCGCCGAACATTCTCCCGGCGCACGAATCCAGAGACCGGGCCATCTGCCGCCTGAAAGGTGACGAGCCATTCTGTCGGGAAAGGTCCCGGCTGAATCTCGCATTTGATCAACACGGCTTGATTTGGGGTATAGCTAGCCATAGTGGTCATGCCCTCTCCGGCGCCCGGAATGTTGACAGAGCTGTCATCTACTCATCCAGCCCATAAGGAACATATGATGAACATCACAAGCCATTGTGTTCGAATCATGATTCAGCGCGAGGGGTCATGTGTAAAGGGCTTGTGATAGAGCCGTTATAAGCCATTGCTTGCGCGCGTCGATTGAATCTATCCACAGCCGTGCATCGGTCGATCGAGCGTGCTGGAGGCGCGAACCCACTACCGGCGGGCCTGAGTTTGCTACATGATTCCCAGATGGTGCCGATCTAATTTCCGCTCTACGCTGTGTCCTCGGCGAACCCTCAGAGACCTCGGCGTTGAGGCGCCCTTTATCCCAGTCCTCGGATCAAATCGGCCCATTGGTCGAGGCGCGGGAGGGTCTTGTCGGCATCCTCGGCCGGGAGGCTGACGACGGCGCGGGCGACGCCCATGTCGCGGTAGCGCTTCAATCGATCGAGATCGGCGGCGACGCCCCACACCGTCACCGGCACGGTGGCGAGGTCGCGCCCCACCTCGGCCGCCATCTGGCGGAATTGCGGCAGATAGTCGGTCACGTCCTCGTATTGCGGCCGGCGCGAATGCGGAATCCAGCCGTCGCCGTAGCGCAGCGCGCGCCGCGCCCCGTGCGGGAACATGCCGCCGACGATCACCGGCGGGTAGGGTTTCTGCACCGGCTTGGGCCAGGTCATCATCGGCGGAAAATCGACCATCTCGCCGTGATATTCGGGCTTTGCCTCGGTCCAGATCGCCTTCATCGCCTCGATGCGCTCGCGCATCAGTTTGAAACGGGTCTTGAACTCGGTGCCGTGATCGGCCATCTCGTCGGCGTTCCAGCCGCCGCCGACGCCGAACAGAAATCGCCCGCCCGATACCTGGTCGAGCGAGGCGACCAGTTTCGCGGTCTGGATCGTGTCGCGCTGGATCACCAGGCAAACGCCGGTGCCGAGCTTGATGGTCTTGGTCACCGCCGCCGCGGCGGCCAGCGACACGAACGGGTCCATCACGTCGTGATATTGCCTGGGCAAGTCGCCGCCCGACGGAAAGGCCGAATTGCGCGATACCGGGATGTGCGAGTGCTCGGGCGCCCACAGCGATTCGAACCCGCGCGCCTCGCATTCCCGCCCGAGCGCGGCGGCGCCGATCGAATAATCGGTAAAGAACATCGCGGCGCCGATTTGCATGGGCTTCTCCTAACCAATTGTCATCCCGGCGAAGGCCGGGACCCACTCTTCCGCGTCCCGTTGGCCGCCGTACTGGCATCACCGGCGAGCCGTTATCTTCCCTTCACCACCTCGCCTCACGATGGGTCCCGGCTTTTGCCGGGACGACAGCGAAGAGCGGGATCACGCCACCTGTTGCAAGGTCGGCGCGATGTCGGCGACCGTGGTGCGGTGCAGTTCGCGCACCTCGTTGGCATCGTAACGCCGCGCCCGGTGCATCATCGCCCGGTTGTCCCACATCACCAAATCGCCGACCCGCCACTGATGGGCGTAGACGAATTTGCGCTGGGTCGCGTGCTCGTTGAGGTCGCGCAGAAACGCGCGCGCCTCCGGCACCGGCCAGCCGATGATCTCGCCGGCATGCGACGACAGGAACAGCGAGCGCCGCCGGCTCCCCGGATGAAGCCGGACGAGACGCTGCGGCACCGGGCGGTTGCGCGCCCTCTCCTCCTCGGTCCATTCGCCGAAGCCGAGGAGGCCGCGCGAATAGATCTGGCTGTGCATGCAGACGAGGTCCTTGCACATCGCCCTGGTCTCGTCGTCGAGCGCGTCATAACCGGCGCGCATGTCGGCGAACTCGGTGTTGCCGCCTTTCCCCGGGAGCCGGCGCGCGTGCAGCAGCGAGTATTTCGCCGGGGTCGACTTGAACGAACTGTCGGAGTGCCACAGCATATTGCCGAGCCCGAACAGGCGGCGGCGGTCGTCGCGCGCCAATACCTCGTCGTTCCGGTCGAGGTTCGAGATGTCGGCGACTTCGGCTCCGAGAAACCGGTCCTCCGGACGGCGGCTATAGGCGTTGGCTTCTTCGAGCGGGCCGAAATGGCGGCTGAACGTGAGCTGCTGCTGGTCGTCGATGCGCTGGTCGTGAAACACCAGCACGGCAAAGCGGTCCATCCCCTCGACCACCGCGGCGATGTCCTCGGCGCTCACCGGGAATGACAGATCGATGCCGGCGATCTCGCCGGCGAAATCGGGACGGTTGGTCGGGTCGATCGGGCGGATCGTGATCGTCATTTGCGCGAGACTCCGCGACAGCCATTCTCCGCCGGCGACGATAGCCCCGCGACGCCGCGCTGTCATGCGCCTCGCGGTCGCCCACTCCCGTCATTGCGAGGAGCCAAAGGCGACGCGGCAATCCCGATCCGGGGAGTCCTCCGAGGGACGAGATTGCTTCGCCGCGCTCTCAATGACACTACAATCCCCCAATGGCTTCCGACGTCATCGACCTGCGCGACTTCTACCGCACCGGGCTCGGCCAGGTGGCGCGGCGGATGATCCGTCGCGCGATCCGCCGGGTCTGGCCCGACCTGCGCGGGATGCGGCTGTTGGGCATCGGCTACGCGACCCCGTTTCTGTCGGCGCTGGCGCCCGAGACCGAGCGTGTCGTCGCGATGATGCCTGCCTCGCTCGGGGTGCTCGGCTGGCCACCGGGCGGACGCAACCTCGTCACCCTCGCCGAAGAGGGCGAATTGCCGTTCGCCGACTATTCGATCGACCGGGTATTGCTGATCCACGCGCTCGAGACCAGCGAGGAGGTGCGGCCGCTATTGAAGGAGGTGTGGCGGGTGCTCGCGGGCGGCGGGCGGCTGTTGATCGTGGTGCCCAACCGGCGCGGCATCTGGGCCCGGCTCGACCGCACCCCGTTCGGCTTTGGCCGCCCCTATACGGTGTCGCAATTGTCGCAATTGTTGCGCGACGAGCAGTTCACCCCGGTCGGCACCGACGCCGCCTTGTTCATCCCGCCGGCGCGGCGACGCATGATCCTGCGCTCCGCCGCCGCCTGGGAGCGCATCGGCAAGCGCTGGTTTCCGACCTTCGCCGGCGCGGTATTAGTCGAGGCGTCAAAGCAGATCTACGCGAAGCCGAACGCGGTCCGCGCGCCGCGGCGGCGCCTGGTCTACACCCCGGCTCCGCACGAGTTGTGACCCGGAACTAGCCCCCCGGCGGGTGCGGAAAGGGATCGGGGAAGTCGCCGAGCACCGCCGTGTGCGTGACCAGACCGCTATCGGCCTCCCACAGATGCAATTGATAGCCCGGCGGCTCGAAGCGAAAATGCAGGCGCGCCCCGGGGCGCAGATCGAGCCGGACCTGATGCGCCGTGCTCGGCGCGGTCCCGACGATCGTGCCGGCGAAACGGCGGTGGATCGGGCGATGCAGATGGCCGCATGAAATCCGCTCGACCTGGTTGTGGCGCGCGATCACCTCGGCGAAGCCGGCGGCGTTGTCGAGCCCGTGCCCATCCATGTAGGTGATCCCGGTCGGGAACGGCGGGTGGTGCATGATCACCAGGGTCGGCCGGTCGGGCGCCGCCGCCAGGGTCTCGTCGAGCCAGCGCAGCCGCTCGGCGCACAGCGCGCCGCCGCCCTTGCCGGGGACGAGGGTGTCGAGCGCGACGATCCGCAGCGGATAGTCGTCGATCGCGTAGTGCAGAAACCCGTCGGCCGGCAGATAGCCGTCGATGCCGAAAATCTCGCGCATCGGCGCGCGGGCATCGTGATTGCCGGCGATCACGAAGACCGGCATCGCCAGCGGCGTCAGCAGCCGGCGCAGATTTTCGTACTCGGCGGGTTCGCCATGATCGACCAGATCCCCGGTCACGATCGTGATGTCGGGCCGCGGCTCCAGCGCGTTGAGCGCGCCGACCGCGCGCGCCATGCAGGCGGCGGTGTCGATGTCGGAGGGGATGCGCTCGGTGCTTGGCGGCGGCGCGGCGAGCGGCGCCTTGAACAATTTTCCGGGCGCCAGGATATGGGTATCGGAAATCTGGGCGACGAGCATCAACCATCCTCCCGTGACAGTACGAACACGCCCTGCTCGGCGAGCAAATTGGCCGGCTTGCCGCGCGGGTCGAGCCCGCACGGCCGGCCATGCCGGCCCAGCATGATGCTGTGCTCGATGCGAATGCCGATCTCGTCGCACAGCACGACGAAATCGCGGATCGTGCAGAAATGGATGTTGGGCGTGTCGTACCACTGATGGCTCAGCAATTCGGACACCGGCATGCGCCCGCGCAGCATCAGGCTTAGACGGATGCGCCAGAAGCCGAAATTGGGGAACGACACGATCGCCCGCTTGCCGATCCGCACCAGGGTTTCGAGCACCTGGCGCGGCTGCCGCGTCGCCTGCAACGTCTGGCTCAGCACGACGAATTCGAAGGCGCGGTCGGGATAGGCCTCGAGGTCGCGATCGGCGTCGCCCTGGATCACCGACAAGCCGTGGCTGACGCAGGAATTGACGCCGGATTGACTGAGTTCCATGCCGCGGGCATCGACCGATTTTTCCCGCGCCAGATAGGCGAGCAGCGCGCCGTCGCCGCAGCCGATGTCGAGCACCCGCGTGCGCGGCTCGATCATGTCGGCGATCAGCCGCAGGTCGCCGCGCAGCGGGTGCCGCCCCGCCGATTGCGCAGTCGGCACGGCGGCGGCGCCAGCGCCGCCGAGCGCCGCGACGCCGCGCATCGCGCCTAGCCCGAGGCGCGGGTCAGGCCGCGATGCTCGGCGCAGCCCTGGAGGAAACCGCGCAGGGTCGCGAACAACTCGGGCTCGTGCAGCAGGAACGCGTCGTGCCCCTTGTCGGTCTCGATCTCGACAAAGCTGACATTGGCGGCGACCGCGTTCAGCGCGTGCACCAATTCGCGGCTTTCCGGAGTCGGGAACAGCCAGTCGCTGGTGAACGAGATCACGCAGAACCGCGAATTCGCGCCGGCGAAGGCGGCGGGCAGCGACCCGCCATGCTCGGCGGCGAGGTCGAAATAATCCATCGCCCGGGTGATGTAGAGGTACGAGTTGGCGTCGAACCGGTCGACGAAGGTGCTGCCCTGGTGGCGCAGATAGCTCTCGACCTGGAAATCGGCGTCGAACCCGTAGGTGATGGCGTTGCGGTCCTGCAGGTTGCGGCCGAATTTTCGATGCAGCGCGGCTTCGGACATATAGGTGATGTGCGCCGCCATGCGCGCCACCGCGAGCCCGCGCGCCGGCCGCCGGTCGAGGCTCAGATAGCGGCCGCCGGCCCATTCGGGGTCGGCGATGATGGCCTGCCTGCCGACCTCGTGAAACGCGATGTTCTGAGCGGAATGCCGCGCCGCGCCGGCGATCGGCACCGCCGAGAACACCGATTCGGGGTAGCTCGCGACCCATTGCAGCACTTGCATCGCGCCCATCGAGCCGCCGATCACGCAGAACAGCGACTCGATGCCGAGGTGATCGAGCAATAGCTTCTGCGCGCGCACCATGTCGCGAATCGTGACGCCGGGAAACGACAATGCCCAGGGCTCGCCGGTGGCCGGGTCGATGTCCTTGGGGCCGGTGGTCCCCATGCAGCCGCCGAGCACATTGGCGCAGATCAGGAAATAGCGATCGGTGTCGAGCACCGCGCCGGGGCCGATCATCGTCGTCCACCAGCCGGGGTGGCCGGTGATCGGATGCGGATCAGCGGCGTATTGGTCGCCGCTCAGCGCGTGGCAGACCAGCACCGCGTTCGTGCGCTCGGCGTTGAGCGTGCCATAGGTCTGGTAGGCGATCGTGAACGGTCCGAAATCCACCCCGCAATCGAGGCGCAATGGCTCGCGCACGGCGAGGCGGTGGCCGGGCCATTCGTGCTCGGTGGGTTTCAGCAATGCGGGTGCGGGTGAAATCGACACGGCGGATGCTCTAAACCGGCGCGCGTGCATCGGGACGGGCGGCGGCTCAAGCCGCAACCCCGCCGCCGATGCCGAGCGAGGAAAGCCTAGCTATGGACCGGGAGCCAGGCATGTCAACGTTTTCTTTGATTTTGCCGTTCCGGAACTCTACTACTAGGGGCGTTACAGCAGCGATAGAAACCATGTCCCCGATCCCGACCGATCTTGAAGACTTGCGGCGTCGTATCGACGAGATCGACGACAAGTTGCAAGATTTGTTGATCGAGCGTTTCGAGATTGTCTTGCATGTCGCGACGCAAAAACGGAATGGCAGCCTGTCGCCGCATCAGCCCGCGCGCGAGGCCGAGATCATCCGCCGGCTGATCGCCCGCAATCACAGCCCGTTGCCGCCGTCGACCCTGGTGCGGATCTGGCGCGAATTACTCGCCGGCACCACGCGATTGCAGGGCCAGTTCGCCGTCGCCGTGTTTGCGCCGACGGAAATGTCGGGGCTGTGGGACATCGCTCGCGATCATTACGGCAGCCACACGCCGCTATTGGCGTTTCAGTCCCCCGGTCCGGTCATTCGCGCGGTGACCGAGGGGCAGGCGGCGGTCGGCGTATTGCCTATGCCGCAGGAGGAGGACGCCGCGCCCTGGTGGCGGCTGCTCGTGTCGGCCGACGATAACGCGCCGCGGGTCATCGCCCGCCTGCCGTTCGGCCCCCGCGGCAATGTCCGCACCGACCGGGTCGACGCGCTCGCGATCGGCCACGGCACGCAGCGGGAGACCGGTCAGGACCGCACCCTGCTCGCGACCGAGAACGCGCTCGACATCAGCCGCGGGCGGATCTTCGCGATGCTGTCGGCGCTGGGGCTCGAATGCACCTTCCTCGCCTCGTGCCAGCATGCCGAAGGGGCGAATACGCTGATCGAGCTCGACGGGTTTATCGGCCTCGCCGATCCGCGCCTCGAAGGCTTCCGCGCCCAGCTCGGTCCCGCCCTCTATCGTCTGATCAGCTTTGGCGGCTATGCTGTGCCGCTGCATATGGCCACGCCGTCGACGGCGCGCCCGCCATTGGCCCCGTTGGGCGCCGCCATCCGGTTCTCGGCGGCCGCGGGGGCGGCCAACGGCGGCCCCGACGACGCAAAGAGCTGAGACGATGACTGTCAAGACCGCCCCGGAACCGCGTCCGGGCATCCTCGACATCGCCCCCTATGTCGGGGGCGACGCCAAACTGCCCGGCGTCGAGCGACCGATCCGCCTCGCCTCGAACGAGAGCGCTCTCGGCCCGAGTGCCAAGGCGGTCGCCGCCTATCGCGCGCTGGCCGGGGAGGTTCACCGCTATCCCGACGGCGGCAGCACGGAATTGCGCGAGGCGCTCGGCCGGGTGCACGGCCTCGATCCCGAGCGCGTCGTCTGCGGCTCCGGCTCGGACGAATTGATCGGCCTGTTGATCCGCGCCTATGCGGGGGTCGGCGACGAGGTGATATACAGCCGGCACGGTTTTCTGATGTATCCGATCGGCGCCAAATCGGTCGGCGCCACCCCGATCGCGGTGCCCGAGCGGGCATTAACCGCCGATGTCGACGCGCTGCTCGCGCATGTCACCGAGCGCACCCGCATCGTCTTCATCGCCAACCCCAACAACCCGACCGGGACTTATCTGTCCGCCCGCGAGGTCGCCCGGCTGCACGCCGGCCTGCCGCCGCATGTCGTCTTGGCGATCGACGCGGCCTATGCCGAGTTCGTCAACCGCAACGATTACGATCCCGGGACGAAACTGGTCGACCAGGCCGAGAACGTCGTCATGCTGCGCACGTTCTCGAAGATCTACGCGCTGGCGGGGATGCGCCTCGGCTGGGCCTATTGCCCGCCGGCCATCGTCGACGTGCTGAACCGGGTGCGCGGCCCGTTCAACGTCAGCGCGGCGGCGCTCGCCGCTGGAGTCGCGGCGGTCGAGGATGTCGAGGCGGTCGCTCGCGCCCGCGCCCACAACGATCGCTGGCAGCCGTGGCTCTCCGAACGACTCGCCGCGCTCGGGCTGCCGTTAACGCCGAGCGTCGGCAATTTCGTGTTGCCGCGGTTTCCCGACGATCCGCACCACAACGCGGACGCCGCGTTCGCGTTTCTGCAATCGCGCGGCATCCTGACCCGCAAGATGGGCGGGTACGGGCTGCCGCAATACATCCGCATCACGATCGGCACCGGCGAGGAGATGGAAATCGTCGCCGCGGCCGTGGCCGAGTTCATGGCGTCGGCATGAGCGATACATTGTTCGCCGAGCCCTTGTTCGAGCGGGTGGCGCTGGTCGGCATCGGGCTGATCGGGTCGTCGCTGGCGCGGGTATTGCGGCGCGAAAGCCCGCGGACCGTGATCACCGCCTGCGCCCGCCGGCCCGAGACCCTGGCGGCGGTGCGCCGGCTCGGCATCGCCGACGCCACCACCGACGATCCCGCCGCCGCGGTCGCGGGCGCTGATTTGGTCGTGCTGGCGACGCCGCTGTCGGCCTATGCCGAGATCGGCCGCCAGATCGCCCCGGCGTTGCGCCCCGGCGCGATCGTCACCGATGTCGGCTCGGTCAAGCAGGCGGTGATCCGCGACCTCCGGCCGGTTCTGCCGGCGGGGGTTCACCTCGTGCCCGGTCATCCGGTCGCCGGCACCGAGCATTCCGGCCCCGATGCCGGGTTCGCCGAATTGTTCAACGACCGCTGGTGCATCCTGACCCCGCCGCCTGACACCGATCCGGAGGCGGTCGCCAAGGTCACCGCGATGTGGCGGCGCGCCGGCATGCGGGTGGTGACGATGGCGGCCGACCATCACGACAAGGTCTTGGCGGTGACCTCGCATTTGCCGCATCTGATCGCCTACACGATCGTCGGAACCGCGACCGATCTCGGCGACGACCTCAAATCCGAGGTCATCGCCTATTCCGCCGGCGGGTTCCGCGATTTCACCCGCATCGCCGCTTCCGACCCGGTGATGTGGCGCGACATCTTTCTCAACAACCGCGAGGCGGTGCTCGAGATATTGCAGCGCTTCAGCGAGGATTTGACCTCGTTGCAGCGGGCGATTCGCCGGGGCGAGGGCGACACCCTGGAACGGCGGTTCGAGGAAACCCGCGCGATCCGCCGCTCGATCATCGAGGCAAAACAGGCGTGAGCCAGCGGAGGCGCGCATGTACGCGGTGATCTTCGAAGTCGAACCGGAGCCGGGGCGGCGCCGGGATTACCTGGACATCGCCGCCCGATTGCGGCCGGAACTGGAAAAGATCGACGGGTTCATCTCGGTCGAGCGCTTCGAGAGCCTGACCCAGCCGGGCAAGATCCTGTCGCTGTCGTTCTGGCGCGACGACGCGGCGGTGGCCGATTGGCGCCGCCATCGCCAGCATCACGAGGCGCAATTGGCCGGGCGCGGCGGCATTTTCCGCGACTACCGGCTGCGCGTCGCCGCGGTGGTGCGCGATTATGGCATGGATGCCCGCGACGAGGCGCCCCAGGCGATGCCGCCGCGCGCCAAGGGCTAGAGCAGGTTCCAGCCACATTTGCGTCTCTGCGTCCTTCGAGACGGCCGCTTCGCGGCCCCCTCAAGATGACGGATATATTTGATGAAAAACAATATTATTCATCCTGAGGAGCGCCCTCGGGGCGCGTCTCGAAGGACGCGCTGACTTCAATTCCAACGGAACGCGCCCTAATTCGGGGCGTCCTCCCTACCAGGAAATCCGTGGCGCCCTGCCGAGCTTGGCCGGGCCCAGATAGATTTCGCCGTTCTGGATCATGATCGGGGCCGCGATCCGCGGCCGGCCGTCGGGTCCGGGTTTGGCCAGCATTCCCAATGCCATCCGGGCAAAGCCGGCATCGCGCGATTTCATGACGCCGACGGAAACCAGCGCGGCCAACAACTCGCCGTAACCCGCGACGCTGCCGGTCAGCCGGCCAGCCGGCTGCAGATCATGATCGAGTGCCAGAGTTCCGGAGGCGGCGATGGCGAGCGGCCCCCAGCCCAGCTGGAAGCGGTCGAGCTCGACGGTGCCGCCGGCGTCGCGCCACGCCGTCGCCGCCTCGCGCGGCGGGCCGGCGGGAATCGGGCCGGTCACGGTCACGCCGAGGGCGAGCACGTCGATCGTATTGCCGAACGGCGCCGGCGCGGCCGGCAAGGCGACCCGGTGCAATTCCGCCGCGGCCGCGAGGTTGCGGTCGCCTTGCCGTTGCGGCATCCGCGCCGGGGCGACCACCCACAAGGCGACCGATTCGGCGGCGATCCGCAAATCGGGAACCATCGCGGTCTCGACCCGGGCCTCGCCGAGATCGGCCCGGATCGTGGGGCTGCCATCTTCTGCGAAGGCGACGGTCCCGGTCATCGTGCGCGCCGCCAATTTCGCCAGCGGCAGCGCTTCCGGTCCGACCCAGGCGTCAAGCCCGCCCGGCGCCGCCACCGCGAACTCGTGCAAATTCCACGGTCGCACCGCGATCGAAAGCGCCGGCGCGCGCAGTTCGGGGGTGGGGTCCGGGCCTCTCTGTTTCACCCGCAAGCCCGAGAGTTCGAGCCGGAATGCCAGCGGGAAGCCGTCAACCCCGATCGATTGCCAGAAAACAGCCAGAAGCGGGCTTCGCGCCTCTTCGGTCCACTCGGCGACGGCGTCCTTGATCCGGCCGGCGATGATCCACCAGCCCGCCGTATATACCGCCAGCAACGCGATCAGCACGATCGCGGCGACGAGACCGAGACGGGAGCGGCGCATCACCGGGTTATAGCGGCGTGACGAGGCCGTCGCCAGGGCTTGCCCCGTTTGCCTGGAGCGGGTAAGTCATATGCCGCACGACGAGGAGCGCGACCATGCCCGATGTGGCGCCGTTGAAGGCGTTCTGGCAGCCGGGTTGAACCAGCTGCCTGAGACTCAAGGAGTTTCTCTCGGTCCGTGAGATCGAGTTCGAATCGATCAATATTCTAGAAGACGCCGCCGGCCGGGCCGAGTTGCAGCGGCTGGGCGCGCGTTCGATCCCGGTATTGTCGCGCGGCGATGAATTCGTCTTCGCCCAGAACATCGCCCAGGTCGTCGCCTTTCTGAAGCTCAACGAAAGGACCGGCCCGGTATTGTCGCCGGCGCAACTGGTCGAGCGGATGCAGCGGTTTATCGACGCGGCGTTGCGGATCGTTCCGCAAATGCCCGACGACAAGCTGGAAACCCTGACCCCGAACCGGCCGCGCACCTATGCCCGGCTGGCGCACCACATGTTCCGCATCTGCGAGGCCTATACCGAGGTCGCCGGCGGCGCGTTCTTCAGCCAAGGCCTGCCCGGCGAGGTCAAGCACGACGAGGAGATGGAATCGACCGCCGCGCTCGCCGCCTATGGCGGCGGCGTCAAGGCCAAGGTCGCGACTTGGTGGGCGACGACATCGGACAAATCGGCGCAGCAGGAAGTCGACACCTATTACGGCCGGCAGAAACTGCACGAGGTGTTGGAGCGCGCGACCTGGCATATCGGTCAGCACACGCGGCAATGGGTGATGCTGCTGGACATGGCCGGAATCGCCGCCGACCACCCGCTCGGCGACTCGGATTTCGCCGATCTGCCGATGCCGAAACAGGTCTGGGACGGCTGAGCCGTCAGCCTGCTCATCTCGTTCCACCAGCCTGGTCCCCGCTCGCCTTGTCATTGCGGGCGTAGCGAAGCAATCTCGCCCTCACCGGTATACCGAGATTGCTTTGTCGCTCCGCTCCTCGCAATGACGCCCTTCGCCAATGGCTATGTCTCGCCGCTGCCGGTCGACCCGATGCCGGCGGCGATCGCCGCGCTGCGCGACGGCGCCGAGCCGGTGTGGTTGTTCGCCTACGGGTCGCTGATGTGGAACCCGGAAATGGCGTTCGCCGAGCATCGGCCGGCGTTGTTGCGCGGGTTCCACCGCCGCTTCTGCCTGTATTCGCGCGACTATCGCGGCACCCCGCAGCGCCCGGGGCTGGTGCTCGGCCTCGATCGCGGCGGCGCTTGCCGCGGGCTGGCGTTGCGCCTGCCGCCGGAAGAGCTCGGCGCCGCGATCGACCGGGTCTGGGCGCGCGAGATGGCGGGGCAGGTCTACGACATGCGCCGCGTCGCCGTGGCGACGCCGCAGGGCGGCCTCGCCGCCTACGCCTTCACCGTGCGGCGCGACAACCGCGATTACGCCGGCCGCCTGTCGCTCGACCAGATGGCCGAGATCATCAGCCATGCGGTCGGCGGCCGCGGCACCGGGCGCGACTACCTCGCCAGCACGGTCCGCCATCTCGACGCGCTGGACATTCGCGACGAGGTGTTGCACCGCCTCCATCTAAGGGTCGAGGCGATCTCCACCGGTTCCCCGGCCACGCCGGCGGAGGCAAGTGCCCACGACGGGGGTGGGTCCCGGCCGGATCCTGTCCTCGGGCCGGGATGACGAGGTAGGAGAAGGGCGATGCCCTATGCCGCGGCGGTCGCCGGCACGCGCTACGCCTTCGCGGATTTGAAGACCTTGCTCGCCAAGGCGACGCCGAAGCGTTCGGGCGACCTGCTCGCGGGGATCGCCGCCGCCGCCGCCACCGAACGGGTCGCCGCGCAATTGGCCCTCGCCGATCTGCCGCTCGCGCATTTCCTCGACGAGGCGGTCATCCCCTACGAAGACGACGAGATCACCCGGCTGATCGTCGATACCCACGACAAGGCCGCGTTCGCGCCGGTTCGATCACTGACGGTCGGCGGGTTCCGAGACTGGCTGCTGTCCGACGCGGTCGACGCGGCGGTGCTGACCGCTCTCGCGCCGGGGCTGACGCCGGAGATGGCGGCGGCGGTATCGAAACTGATGCGGTTGCAGGATTTGATCACGGTGGCGGCGAAATGCCGGGTCGTCACGCGGTTCCGCGATACGATCGGGTTGCCGGGGCGGCTGTCGACCCGGCTGCAGCCCAACCACCCGACCGACGATCCGCGCGGCATCGCCGCCTCGATCCTCGACGGGCTGCTCCTGGGCTCGGGCGACGCGGTGATCGGCATCAACCCGGCCACCGACAGCCTCGACAAATACCTCGAACTGACCCGCTTTCTCGACATGCTGCGCGAGCGGCTGGGGTTTCCCGGCCAGTCCTGCGTCTTGGCGCATGTGACGACCGCGCTCACCGCGATCGAGCGCGGCGCGCCGGTCGATCTGGTGTTCCAGTCGATCGCCGGCACCGAGGCGGCCAACCGCAATTTCGGCATCGATCTGGCGCTGTTGCGCGAGGCGCACGCGGCGGCATTGTCGTTGCGGCGCGGAACCTTGGGGCAAAACGCGATGTATTTCGAGACCGGCCAGGGCAGCGCCCTGTCGGCCGAGGCCCATCACGGCGTCGACCAGCAGACCCTGGAGGCGCGCGCCTACGCGGTCGCCCGCGCGTTCGATCCGCTGTTGGTCAACTCGGTGGTCGGGTTTATCGGCCCCGAATATCTGTTCGACGGCAAGGAGATCACCCGCGCCGGACTGGAGGACCATTGCTGCGGCAAATTGCTCGGCCTGCCGATGGGGGTCGATGCCTGCTACACCAACCACGCCGAGGCCGACCAGGACGACATGGATGCGCTGTTGACCCTGCTCGGCGTCGCCGGCTGCACCTACATCATGGGGGTGCCCGGCGCCGACGACGTGATGCTCGGCTATCAGAGCAGCTCGTTCCACGACGCGCTCTATTTGCGCCGCGCCCTGGGCAAGCGCCCGGCGCCCGAGTTCGAGGAGTGGCTGATGCGGGTCGGGCTGCTCGACGCCACCGGCAACCCGACCGGCCCCGACTGCCCGAGCGAACTGCCCGCCCTGATGCGCCCGGTACTGGAGGCGGTGGGGTGAGCCGGCCACCAGCGTCGCCGGAAATGTCGTGGGCCGGATTGCGCCGGACGACCCCGGCGCGCATCGGTCTCGGCCGCGCCGGAATGGGGTTGCCGACCGCGGCGCATCTCGATTTCCAGCGCGACCATGCGCTGGCGCGTGACGCGGTGTACGCGCCGCTCGATGGCGACGCGGTCGCCGCCGGCGTTGCCGATATCGGCCTCGACCCGATCCGTCTGCGCTCGCGGGCGGCCGGCCGGGCGGATTATCTGCGCCGACCCGATCTCGGGCGCAGTTTGGACGCGGAGTCGCGGCAACGCCTTGAACAATACCCGGCGCGTTGCGAGATCGCCTTCGTCATCGCCGACGGGCTGGCCGCCGCCGCGGTCAACCGCCACGCGGTGCCGTTGGTGCGGACGGTCATGGCGCGCTGGCGCGAAACACCGCCGCGCCTCGGGCCGGTCGCGATCGTCGAGGGCGGGCGGGTCGCGATCGCCGACGAGATCGGTGGGCTGCTTGGCGCCGATCTCGCCGCGATATTGATCGGCGAGCGGCCCGGGCTCACCGCCCCCGATTCGCTCGGAATCTACCTGACTTGGCAGCCCGCCCCGGGCGCGGTGGATTCAGCGCGCAACTGCCTGTCGAACATCCGCCCGGAAGGATTGCCGATCGCCGATGCCGCCGAGGCGCTGATCCGCCTGATCGCGGCGGCGCGGCGGCATCGGATGACTGGGATAGCGCTGAGCCGGCGCTTGGCGGTCGACGGTCCGTCGAGCCCCCGCTTGCCGTTGGGGCCGTGATGCGGGTGGAGGGGTTTGCTTGCGGCCGTCGCCGTGCCATCGTCGCTCTCGGGGCGCGGAGGGGATGACCAGCGTGATGCGGTGGTCGGCTTGGTTCTTGGTGGGCGCCTTGTGCTGGGCGGCGCCGGCGTTGGCCTATACCTCTGCCGGCGATCGCGCGTTCTCGGCGACCTTGCTATTGCCGCAGATCGCGCCAACCGACGAAATCTACGTCAAGCCGTTCACCCTGCCGCAGCCGGGCGGTGCGGCCGGCGCGGCGCGGCGCAACACCAACCTGGGCACAACATATGCCAAGACGATCACCGATCGGCTGGGAGTCAGCGTCGAGCAGACCTTTAGCCGCGTCGACCGGATCGGCGCCGGTGCGCTAACCGGTTGGCAGAACCTCGACCTCGAAGCCAAATACATGGCGGTAAACGACATTCCGCGCGAGTTCCTGCTGACCCTGGGGCTCGATCGCGAAACCGGCGGCACCGGGGCGCGCCGGGTCGGCGCCGCGCCGTCGGGCGCGACGACGCCGCGGATCTATTTCGGCAAGGGCGCGGGCGATCTCGAGGTCGGGCTTTTGCGGCCGCTGGCGCTGGTCGGGTTTGCCGGGGTGCAATTAGCCGACGCCGCGCCGCGCCCGAACCTGGTGACGGGCGGCATCGCGGTGCAGTATTCGCTGCCCTATCTGCAATCCAAGGTCGGGAATTTCGACCTGCCGTGGCCGTTGCGGGCGATGAGTCCGGTCACCGAAATCGTCTTCACCGCGCCGGCCGGGCGTAGCTTTGGCGCACGCGCCACGGTGTTGATCGCACCCGGGATCAGCCTCGCCGGAGAAGGCTGGGAGTTCGCCGTCGCGGCGTTGGTGCCGACAAGCCGGGCCACCGGCAGAGGCGTCGGCGTCATCGCGCAGTTTCACCTGTCGCTCGATTTCCTGCTCGCCGACAGCATCGGCAAGCCGCTGTTTTCGGAGCCGTGACCATGGCGATAACCCGGCGCTCGCTGCTGCGGCTGGCCATCGCCGGCGCGGCAATGCTGGCCGGCGGGCGGAACAAGGCCGTCGCCGCCGTACCGTGCGGCACCGTCGTCGCGCTCAGTGGCCAGTGCTTCCGCGAGGCCGGCGGGCAGCGCCAACCGCTCAAGCTCGGCGACCGCGTCGATATCGCCGACACGATCGATGCGCCGGCGCCCGGCAAGCTCAAACTGCGAATGAGCGACGGGTCGGTGATCGCGCTCGCCGCCGGTACGCGGGTGACCATCGCCGCCTATATCACCGGCGCCGGCGGGGAGCGCGACACTGCACGGCTGTCACTGTCGGGCGGGCTGTTGCGCGCGATCGTCGCTCCTGGCGAGCACGTCAACACATTCGAGGTGTCGACCGCGGTCGGCACAGCGGCTGTGCGCTCGACCGACTGGTTCATCGAAATGCAGCCCGGCGCGGCGGAGGTCGGGGTGCTGAGCGGCCGGGTCGTCCTGACCAGCGCCGCGACCCGGCAGTCGGTGACGATCCCGGCGCGCTGGGGGGCCCGGCTCGAAGCCGGCCGCGACCCGGTGCCGGCGCGAATCTGGTCGCCGGCCGAGTTTCAGGCGGTCGCCGCCCGCACCGAGGTGCAATAGCCCGGCGCGTTCAGCCGCATTTGGAATAGTCGCAACTGGTGCACTGGTCGCAGTTTTCCTGGCGGATCAGGGCCGCCTGGCCGCATTTCGGGCATTGGCGCAGGCGCGGGGCCGCCAAGGCCGGCTGGTGTTCCGGCGGCAGATTGACGACCCGGGCCGACAGCCCGGCCTCGTCGTGGCCGTGGCGGTGCGGCGACGGCAGAAAGCCGATCTCGATCATGTGCTGTTCGATCACCTCGCCGATCGCGGCCAATAGCGAGGGCACGTATTTGCCGCCCATCCAGGCGCCGCCGCGCGGGTCGAACACCGCCTTCATCTCCTCGACGACGAACGACACGTCGCCGCCGCGCCGGAACACCGCGCTGATCATGCGGGTGAGCCCGACCGTCCAGGCGTAATGCTCCATGTTTTTCGAGTTGATGAAGATCTCGAACGGGCGGCGCCGCCCATCCTGGATGATGTCGTTCAGGGTGATGTAGAGCGCGTGCTCGCTTTCCGGCCAGTTGATCTTGTAGGTCTGGCCGGGCAGGGCGGATGGCCGCGACAAGGGCTGGGTCATGTAGACGACGCCGCCGGCCTCGTAGACATCGGCCGATTTGGCCGCCGCGAGACCCGCGTGCCCTGGGGCCGGGGCCGGGACCGGCGCCGGCAATGGCAGTTCGGCCTGGCGTGGGCGCGCTTGCGGGGGTGGCGCGGATTCCGGCATCGCCTCGAGCACGGCGCCGGTCACCTCGTTCGGCCGGTAGGTGGTGCAGCCCTTGCAGTCGAGCGCGTAGGCGCGGGCATAGACGTTCTTGAACTGATCGAACGGGATGTCGGCCGGCACGTTGATCGTCTTCGAGATCGAGCTGTCGATATGACGCTGCGCCGCCGCCTGCATGACCAGGTGGTCCTCGGGCGACAGGGTCTGCGCGTCGACGAAATACTCGGGTAGCGGCGCGTGCTCGCCGCGCAACCGGCGGAACACCCGGTAGGCGTAGTCGGCGACCTCCTCCTCGCGATGCGTGCCGTCGGGCATCAGCACGTTGCGGGTGTAGCGGAAGCTGAACACCGGCTCGATCCCGGACGACACGTTATCGGCGAACAATGAAATCGTGCCGGTCGGCGCGATCGAGGTCAGATGCGAGTTGCGCATGCCGCTGACGGCGATCGCGGCGCGGATGTCGGGGTCGAGCCCGGCGATATTCTCGCCGGCGAGGTATTGGTCGCGGTCGAACGCCGGGAACGACCCCTTCTCGGCGGCGAGCGCGGCCGAGGCGAGATAGGCCTCGCGCTCGACCGCGCCAACCCATTCCTCGACCTTGGCGACCGCCGCCGGCGAGCCGTAGGTCAGGCCGCACAAAATCAGCGCGTCGGCCACCCCGGTGACGCCGAGGCCGATGCGGCGCTTTTGCCGCGCCTCCGCCTCCTGCGCCGGCAGCGGAAAGCGCGACACGTCGATGACGTTGTCCATCATCCGCACCGCGTCCGGCACCAGCCGGCGCAGCCGCTCGATGTCGAGCCGGGCCCGCGGCGTGAACGGCTCTTCGACCAGCCGCGCCAGGTTGATCGACCCCAGCAGGCACGCGCCATAGGGCGGCAACGGCTCTTCGCCGCACGGGTTGGTCGCGTGGATCGTCTCGCAATAATGGAGGTTGTTGCGGCGGTTGATGCGGTCGATGAAAATGACGCCCGGCTCGGCATAGGCGTAGGTCGCCCGCATGATCTTGTCCCACAATTCGCGCGCGGGCAGCACCTTGGCGACGGTGCCGTTAAACGCGAGCTGCCACGGGGCGTCCTCGTCGATCGCCTTCATCAAGGCGTCGGTGACCAATACCGAAAGATTGAACATGCGCAGGCGCCCGGGTTCGCGCTTGGCCTCGATAAACGCCTCGATGTCGGGATGGTCGCAGGCCAGGGTCGCCATCATCGCGCCGCGGCGATACCCCGCGCTCATGATCGTGCGGCACATCGCGTCCCACACATCCATGAACGACAGCGGCCCCGACGCATCGGCGCCCACCCCTTTGACATAGGCGCCGCGCGGCCGCAGGGTCGAGAAATCGTAGCCGATGCCGCCGCCCTGCTGCATCGTCAGCGCGGCCTCGCGCAGATGGGCGAAGATGCCGCCCATGTCGTCGGGGATCGCCCCCATCACGAAACAGTTGAACAGGGTGACGTCGCGCGCCGAGCCGGCGCCGGCGACCACCCGCCCGGCCGGCAGAAACCGGAAATCCTCCATCGCCGCGTAGAAACGCCCGGCCCAATGCGCGCGCGAATCCTCGCGCTCGGCCGCGGCGAGCGCGGTCGCGACTCGATGCCAGGTATCTTCGATCGTCTTGTCGACCGCCTCGCCGGTCGGCGAGCGCAGCCGGTATTTCATGTCCCAGATCTGCTGCGAGATCGAGGCGACGATGGCCATTGACGCGGGTCCCTGATCGAAGCCGAACATTTCCGATTGTACACTATTTACCCCCAGTTTGTCGCTTTCCGCCTGCCTCAATGGGGTCCGTGGTATTCGATTGGCCGGCGGCGGCGCACTTTCGCTCTGGCCGGGTTTCGCCTATCATCGCGACCGGGCGCGGGTGTAGCTCAATGGCAGAGCAGAAGCTTCCCAAGCTTACGACGAGGGTTCGATTCCCTTCACCCGCTCCAATCTCCTGAACCCTCACTCCGCGCTGCCGACGCCGTGGCGAGACGGCTGCGCCTGGCGCGGGGTCGGTTCGTGAAATGGCGGCGAGAAGGCAAGACTTTTCGTGATCGCCGGTCTACGCTGGCAACAGAACTTCGAACAGCGTTGCTCCAGGAGAATATGCATGAAGACTTCAGCCGGTCGCGGTGAGAGTTCCGACGCCACCGCCAACAACACCGGACTGTCGCGGCGCGATCTGCTGGCGATCGCCGCCATGGGCGCGGCGACGACGGCGGTTCCGGGAGCCAGGGCGGCCTTGGCCGCCGCGCCGCAGGGACAGCTGACCTGGGCGATCCATGTCTCGCTGGCGCCGACCTGGTTCGACCCCGCCGACACGCAGGCGCTGATCACCCCGTTCATGGTGCTGTACGCATTGCACGACGCGATGGTGAAGCCAATGCCTGGCAATACACAGGCACCGTCGCTGGCGGAATCGTGGTCGGCCTCCGAGGACCACCTGACCTACGAATTCGTCTTGCGCGAAGGCGTCAAGTTCCACAACGGCGAGCCGGTGACGGCCGAGGACGTCAAGTTCTCGTTCGAGCGCTATCGCGGCGCGTCCTACAAGCTGATCAAGGATCAGGTGGCGGCGATCGAGACGCCCGATGCTCGGCACGTCCGCTTCAAGCTCAAAAAGCCGTGGCCGGATTTTCTGACCTTTTATTCGACCGCCAGCGGCGCGGGGTGGATCGTCCCCAAGAAATATGTCGAGAAGGTCGGCGACGACGGCTTCAAGAGACACCCGATCGGCGCCGGCCCCTACAAGTTCGTCTCTTTCCAGCCGGGGGTGGAACTGGTGCTCGAGGCGTTCGAGGGGTATTGGCGCAAGGTCCCCGCGGTCAAGCGGGTGGTGATGAGGGTGGTTCCCGACGAGTCGACGCGACTGGCCGCGTTAAAGCGCGGCGAGGTCGATATCGCCTACTCGATCCGCGGCGAACTCGCCGAGGAATTGCAGCAAATGCCAGGGCTCAGCATCAGGTCAATCGTGCTGCAGGCGCCGAACTGGATCTATTTCCCCGAGCAGTGGGACCCGAAATCGCCGTGGCACGATTTGCGCGTGCGTCAGGCGGCCAATCTCGCGCTCGATCGCGACTCGATGAACAAGGCATTGTTCCTCGGCAAATGCAAAATTACCAACAGCATAGTTCCTGATAGCTTTGAATATTACTGGGAGCCACCTCCCGCTGCTTATGATCCAACGAAAGCAAAAAAGCTGCTGGCCGAGGCTGGATTCGCCAACGGATTCGATTCCGGATTGTTCTATTGCGACGCGTCGTATGCCAACATCGGTGAAGTGGCGGTAAACTACTTCCAGGAAGTTGGAATTCGCTGCAAATTGCAACCGATCGAGCGCGCCGGATTTGCCGCGGCCTATGCCGGCAAGAAGTACACCAAGGGGATCCTGCGCGGCGCCAGCGGCGCCTTTGGCAACGCGGCGACGCGGCTGGCTTCGTTCGCCGTCACCGGCGGTTCCAACGTCTATGGCGGCTATCCCGAGATCGACGCGCTGTACGCGCAGCAGGCCGAGGAGCTCGACCCGAAAAAGCGCGGCGCGATCCTCGCCAAGATGCAGCAGCTGGTGCATGAAAAGGCGATCTTCGCGCCGATTTGGCTGCTGGCCTTCCTCAACGGCGTCGGCCCCCGGGTCGGCGAGGCGGCGTTCGACAAGATCGCCGGCTTTCCCTACACGGCGCCGTTCGAGGACATCACGATCAAAGGCTCGTAACCGGCCGCCGCCATTCCGAGGATCCGACAGACGCCGCGGCAATCTCGATCGGGGGAGGCACCATCGGCCTGGGATTGCTTCGCGCCGCTCGCAATGACACCCCGGAACTGGTCATTGCGAGGGGCCGACAGGCGCCGCGGCAATCTCGATCGGGGAAGCCTCCATCGGCGCGAGATTGCTTCGCGCCGCTCGCAATGACGGTAGGAGCCTGACCTAATCGACGATGACCGCCGACATGCCGAGGCGGCCGATGCCGGGCAGTTTGAGGGCCGGGTTGGCGATGTCGATCCCGATATTGAGGCCGAGCACGTTGAATTCCAGCCCCTCGCGAACCGCGAGCAATATCCCGGCCACGCCAAACGCGGAGAGCTGAAACCCCGACCCGCTCGGCGCCATCGCGGCGATCGCGCCGCCGGGCAGGAAATCCTTGCCGATCGCGTTCGCCGGCAGGGCGAGGCCGAGCTCGGGAACCTCGCGGCCGAGAAATGCCATGAACGTATTGCTGTTCGGGCCGGGCCAGGCCCGGTACTCGCGCGGATAGGGATAGCGGGCGACCGCGTCGCGGACCTTGTCGATGATCGGGTCGAGTTCCGGTCCGCGGCGGTCGAGGATCAGGCTGGGCCGCGCGCCGAACCAGTGATTGTCCGGTCCCATCCGATCGACCCGCACCGCCGGGGCGCCGTCGGCGACGCCGAAGCCGAGCACCTCGTAGCGGGTGAAGCGATCGGCCCGCGACGGCTTTAGCGCGATCCAGCTATGGACGGAGAAGATCCCGCGCCAGGACACCGCCGGGGCGACATAGACCTGGATCACCGCGTGCGGAGTCGTCGCCGGATCGGGCGCCTGGCCGGTCGGGTCGCGCCGCGCCTCGTGCCACGGGACCCCGCCGCGCCGGTCGAGCACGCAGCCGCTGATCACCACCGGCAGCACGAACAGCGCCAGCAGCACCACGCCGAGCAGGTTCACCTCGGGTTCATCCGGTCGGGTTCATCCGGTTGGCATCTCGGCGAGCAATCTGCCATACCCGAGAATGCTCCGGTCGGCGCCGAGATGGCGCAAGGCCGCCCATAACCCAGCCTGGTTCGAGGTCACCACCGGCTTGCCGAATTCGCCTTCCCACGCGGCGATCGACGCCATCGTCGCGAAATTGCCGCCGGGCAATACCAGCACCTCGGCGTCCGGCCGGTCGATGCGGGCAAAGGCGGCGCGGGCGATCTCCGGCCCCATATGCGCGATCGCGTTGGCGTCGGTCATGCCGAACCCTTCGAGCGCGACGATCGACAGCCCATACATGCCCTCGTAATAGCGGCAGGCGGCTCGGTTCGGCGCGTCGTAATAGGGCGACACCAGCGCGATCCGGGTCGCGCCGAGGGCGCGCACCGCGCGGCCGACCGCCTGGGCCGCGGTCAGCGCCGGCACGCCCGCGTTTTCACTCATGCGGCGAGTCACCTCGGCATCGTAGTCGTCGCGGAAAAAGCTCGCCGAGGTCTGGATCAACACCACCAATTCGACCCTGGCGGTGGCCAGCAGCCGCGACTGATAGTCGATGTCCGCGTCCTGGGTCTTGAACCCGGCCTCGTCGACCGAGGTCACGCGCAGTCGGGCGAAATGCGCCTGAAAGTCGGGCGGTGCCAGTCGGCCGAGCTCGCTCTCGACGATCAGGTTCGATGACGGGATCAATACGCCGAAACGCCGGGGCATCATGGGCTCCGCTCAGGGAATTTTCGCATCAGGCAATCTTCGCGTCGAGCGGCGCCGGCCGGCGCGGAACCAATAGGGTCGGGGCGAAGGTCTGCACGGTCTCGCCGCTCTGGTTCATGGTCGTCACCCGCACCGCGACGATGCCATGTTCGGGACGCGACCGCGACACCCTGGTCTCGACGATCTCGACTTCGGCGCGGAGTTCGTCGCCCGGCCGCACCGGCAACGACCAGACCAGTTCGCCGCCGACCCCGAGGATGCCGCCGGCCGGCTTGAACTCGCCGGCGACGATCAGGCGCATCGTCAGCGCGGCGGTGTGCCAGCCGCTCGCCGCCAACCCGCCGAACACGGTGGCGCGCGCCGCCGCGTCGTCGAGGTGGAACGGTTGCGGATCGAACTCGCCAGCGAAGCGGCGGATGTCGTCGGCCTCGATCCGGATGGTCCCCGAGGCGAATTTCTGCCCGGCGGCCAGATCCTCGAAATACAACACGCTCGCGCCCTACCTCCGCCGCCGGCCGAACCACGCGCCCCGCATGATCGCCGCGGACAAGACCAGACCATAGGTTACCAGCGCGATGCTCAAAGCGCCAAAGACCCAAAACAGCGACCCGGTCGACCGCCACGCGGTCCAGCCGCCGCCGACCGCGATCAATAGGCGCAGCAACCCCGCGAATAACGGCCAGCCGAGCCGTCCGGCGCCCTGCGAGGCGAAATACAGCGCCAGGCCGAGCCCGAAAAACCCATAGCTCGGACCGACGACGCGCAGATAGGCTGCGCCCGTCGCCAGCATCTGCGGATCATCGCCGAACAGCCCGAGCCACGCACGCGGCCACAACGCCGCCGTTACCCCGACCGTCTCAGTCAGGGCAAAGGCGAGCGCGCCTCCGGTCAGCGCGATGCGCAACGCCCGCGCCCGCTGCCCGGCGCCGATATTGGTGCCGACCATCGCCACCAGCGGCGCGCCGAGGCCGAACACCAGCGGCACCAGCAGGTATTCGAGCCGCCCGCCGGTGCCGTAGCCGGCGATCGCGGCGGGGCCGGCGGCGGCCCCTACCAGCGCGGTGGTCAGCGCCACCGTCAGATTGGTCTGCACGGTGCTGACCGAGCCGACCGCGCCGACCCGCAGGATGTCGCGGAACAAATCGCCGCGCAGGCGGGTCCATTTGAACCGCGCCACGCACTTGCCGGCGGCGATGTAGCAGCCCAGAACGGCCGCGGTCAGCACATTCGTGGTCACGACGGCGAGCCCGGCGCCCTGGATCCCCAATGTCGGGAACGGGCCGACGCCAAAGATCAGGCATGGCGACAGCGGCACCAGCAGCGCGACGCCGCCGCATACCGCCAGCGACGGCACCAGCATGTTGCCGGTGCCACGTATCACGCTCGCCAGCGCGTTGGTCAGCCATACCAGCCAGGTCGCGGCGAAGACGACGTTGGAATAGGCGAGCGCCGCGTCGAGCGAGGCGCCCTCGCCGCCGAGCGCGCGGTACAGCGCCGGTCCATAGCCGAGCACCAGCGCGGAAAATATCAGCCCCAGCGCCATGTTGACGATCAGCGCGTGAAGCACCAGCGCGTTGGCGTCGTCGCGGCGTCCGCCGCCGAGCGCGCGCGCGATCGCCGACGAGATGCCGCCGCCCATCGCTCCGGCCGACAGCATCTGCATCAGCATGAAGCCGGGGAACACCAATGCCATGCCGGTCAGCGCGTCGGTGCCGAGGCGCGACACCCACCAGGTCTCGATCAACCCGGTCGAGGCCTGCGCCAGCATCACGACGATATTGGGCCAGGCGAGCAGCAACAGGGTGGGCAGAATCGGCGCGTCGAGCAGGCGCCGGGTGCGCCGGTCGAACCCGGCTGGCATGTCCGCCGCGGGTGTGTCGGCGGCCGGCGGGGGCGCGGCGTCGAGCGGCATGCTACCCTCGGAGCGGAGGATGGTGGTATTAAGGCGTATCTGCACCCATGTCTAATTAGGTGCATATGCTCTTTTGTCCAGAGCCGCACCCCGCGAAAATCTCAAACCCCGAGGCGACAGGATGACCGCCCGCGACAAACCCACTTCCCGGACCGGCCTTAAGGAAAGCCACCAGGCGGGCTCCCAGGAATGCAATTGCCTGGCGATCCGCCAGGCGGCGCGCCACATCACGCAGTTCTACGACCAGCTGTTCGCTCCCACCGGGTTGCGCGCGACCCAGTACGCGATCCTCAGCCGCTTGCGGCGCGACGGGCCGATGACGATCAACGCGCTCGCCGCCGCTTTGGTCATGGACCGCACCACGCTCGGCCGCAACGTGCTGCCGTTGCAGCGCGATGGCCTGGTCGAGATCGGCGCCGCCGTCGCCGACCGGCGCCGCCGCGTACTGCGCCTGACCGATATCGGCGCCGCGCGCCAGATTGAGGCCAGCCCTCGCTGGGCGGTGGCGCAGGCGCGCTTCGACGAAGTGTTCGGCGGCGACCGCGCGCAGGCGCTGCGCGACTTGCTGCGCGGCGTCGTCGCCAGCGATTTCACCGCGGCGGAATAGGGCTCAGGCCGGCGGGGCGGCCGCGCGCAGGGCGGTCAGAAAAGCGCGGACGCGCGCGGCGTTGACGCCGAAATCGCCGCGGCCCTGACGCGAGACCGAGCGGATATCGACCTGGGTGCGAACCCCCGACAGCGCGATGCGGATCACGATGTCGTCGGTAAAGCCGAACCACCGGCTCTGGTCATAGGCCTCGATCCGGCCGGTTCCGGGGTCGGTGGCGACGATCGTCCAGCCCATTTGCCGGGCCGTCGCGAGCGCGGCGTCAAACGCTTTCGCCGGTCCGAGGTCGAGCAGCATCGGGGCGATGTCGGGATAGGCCTTGCGCTGCAGATCCGCGGTCGCCGCGCCGCCATGCTTGGCGGTGGCGGAGCCGGCCTCGGCCTGCCGTAGCGGCAAGGCGGCGACCAGTTCGGGCGGGGTCTGCCAGTCGGTCGTGATGTCGTGGATCGACGGATATTTCCCGCGCATCCCGTTGTAGTGCCACGGTAGAAAGGCAACTGCGCCAGCGATCGCGATGGCCGCGATCCCGATCGCGAAATGCCGGCCCCTCAGCGTCCTGAGACCGAACACGAGGGCGAGAACGGCCAGAACCGCCGCGGCAACCGCGCCCCAGAACGCCCACGGCATCAATGTGCCGAAGCCGACGCGATAATGCCACCATCCGACGCGCCAGCCGAGCGGCCCCAGGGCCAGCAGCACGCCCGCCGCGATCGCGAGCACCAGCGCGAGACCGATCCCCCGGCGAAACAGTTTAGCTCCGGCGCCGATCGCGCCCGGTGTCGTGGCTGTCATGGGTAACCTCCCCGTGGTTGACCCCTTGTGGTTGACAACAGGGGAATCCGGTCAACCCTCGCCTGTCAAGGCTCTCGTGTGGCCCGCGGGCATGATGGACGGCGCCGAGCGCGGGCGGGTAATCTCGGCGACCGCGATCAACGCCAGAGGGGGCATAGTGGCCATATCCGCCGAACCTGTCTCCGCGAGGCCGATCCGCTGGGGTCTGGTCGGGCTAGGCAAATTCGCCAGCGATGCCGTGATGCCGGCGATCGCGCGGTCGGGCAGGGCGGTCGTCGTCGCCTGCGCGACCCGCGACCCGGCCAAGGCGCGGGCGTTCGCCGAGCGGTTCGGCGTGCCCCGGGTGCATGACACGATCGATTCGCTGGTGCGCGACGACGGCATCGACGCGGTGTTCGTGGCGACGCCGAACGTCCATCACGTGCCGGTCGTGCTCGCGGCCGCGGCGGCGAAGAAGCATGTGTTCTGCGAAAAGCCGCTGGCGGTCGATGTCGCTTCCGGCCAGGCGGCGGTGCGGGCCTGCCGCGATGCCGGGGTGGTGCTGAGGCTCGGCCTGCATCTGCGGTGCGAGCCGAGCCTCGCGCGAATCGCCGAGATTCTGCGCGCCGGCACGATCGGCGCGGTGCGGGCCTTGTCGGTCGAGCGCTCGGCGCCGCTCGACGAACGCGTGCCCTGGCGCACCGATCCCGCGGCTGGCGGCAGCATCCTCTACGATGTCGGCATCCACCTGCTCGATTTGGTGCCGCGCCTGGTCGATTCCGAGATCGCCTCGGTGTCGGCATTGGCGTCGCCGCCGCCGTCGGGCGGGCTCGCCGCCGAGACGATCACGATGCTGTTGCGGCTGAAGAACGGGGTGCAGGCGACCGCGCGCGCGTCGCGCGAGGCGCCGTACACCGCGAGCGACCTGGTCGTAATTGGCACCGAGGGGATGTTGCGCACCGGCCCGCTGCGCTGGGTCGACGAGCACAATATCGCGGTCATCACCGCCGCCGGGCTCAGCGAGGAGGCGATCCCCGCCGCCGACCTCTATCGCGCCGAGCTCGAGGCCTTCGCCGACGATGTCGGCGACGGCGGCACCCGCCTCGCCACCGGCGAAGACGGCCTGCGCCTAATCGCCATCGCCGATTCGGTCCAGCGCGCGCTCAGGTAGGGCTGGGGTTCTCCCTCTCCGGCGGCGGCCGGTATCCTCTCCCCCTACTCGTCTTACCGGCGAAGGCCGGTATCCATGGCAGAAGTGGGTCCCGGCCTGCGCCGGGATGGCGAAAAAATAGATGCGGAGAACCTCATGCTCGCATGCCCTCTCACCCCCGGTATTCGAGGATATCCAGCCCGTTCAGGCGGTCGATCAGGAAGACGAGGCCGCGCGATTTGTCGACGAACACATCATTCGACTGCACGATCGTCTGCCCGACACCGGGGGTCGGCATAAAGCTGTCGATCTCCTCCGGGCGGTAGGGGTTGGAGATGTCGACGGCGCGCAACCCGCCGCCGAACCAGGTCACCAGGACCACGTTGCCGTTGACCGTTTCCTGCGGCTGGTGCGCGCCGAACCAGCAATCGCGGTTGAACGGCTCGTCATGCGGCACCCGCCAGGTCGAGATCGGCATCGGGTGTTTTTCATCGGTGATGTCGACCACCCACATGAAGGCGTTCGGCGACGGGGTCAGCCGGTCCGACACCTCCTCGTCGGTCACCACCGCGACCTTGCGGCCCATCAATTCGTGCGGGATCGGCAACACGGTGTGGGTCGGGCACGGATAGGGCGGGCTCCAGTCGAGGCCGCTGATGAATTTCGGGTGGCGCAGATCGTCGACGTCGAGGATCACGAACCCGCCGTGCCAGTAGCTGGTATAGAGCCGGTTGCCGCGCCTGAGCGGGTGGTGGCAGCGATGCGCCCGGCCGCGCCAGGTCGGGGTCTCGCCGCCGGCCGCCCACTGCCCCGGCATCCACCATTTCGCGATCGCCTCGGGCCTGGTCGGGTCGGCGAGATCGAGGATCACGACGATGTCGCCGACGTAGCCGTCTTCCTCGGACGAGATGTAGGCGTAATGCCCGTCCGAATCGAAACGGTGCGAGCCGCCCGAGCGGTAGTGCCCGATCTGACGCGGGTTGGTCTTGTCCGAGGTGTCGTAGATCTTGATGCCGCCGCGGAAATCGTCCGGGCGCTCGCCACCGGCGGCGCGGTAGAGCTCGTTGTTGACCAGCATGATGTCGCCGTGCACCCGCACCTTGTGCGAGTGGGTATGCGCCGGCAGCGAGACCTCGCTGACGATCCTGGGCCGGCGCGGGTCGGAAACGTCGACGATCGAGGTGCCGTGCGGCGGCCCCATATGCCCGACATAGGCATAATCTCCCTCGGCGACGACCTGCCCGCCACCGGCGATGTCGAGCTTGGCGAGATGGTGCAGTACGGCGGCCATGTGCGTTTCCCCTGATCCGGTCGGTTTCGATGCGCGCGCCCATACCCCCCGAATCATGTCCGCGAAAGCGGGCATCCCGGGGGGCGACGCGGGCGACGGCCTAAGTTACCGCTTTCGCGATGCGCAAACGGGAATGAAGACGGAGACGAGAACGCTTACGCCGGGAACGACAGGAAGCACTTGTCCGACGCCAGGATGTGGGTCTCCATGTAGTCCTGGATCACCGGTTTCTTGTCGAGCGCCTCCATCGCGCCGATCAGGCACATCCAGTTCAGCATCTCGTGTTGCCCGGCGAATTCCATCTCGGCGAGGCTGCGCTTCTTCCAGGTGGCGTAATCGGCGCGGCTGACCGCGTCGAACAGCAGCCGGTCGCCCTCGTGGTCGGGCCACAGATAGCCGTTTTTCGGCGACAGGAACGCGTGCGACCAGCTCGACGACGCGATCAATGCGACCCGGTAAGGCGATTTGGCCAGGGTCTCGGCCACCGCCGCGCCGACTTCCATGCAGCGCCACGGCGACGGAGATGGCGGGTCCCCGCTTTCGTCGGCCGGGCGCGGCGGCGCGAACAGATGCCCGAGCCCGCCTCGGGCGTGGATCAGGTTGCGGCCGTAGCAATTCACCGCGAACGGGATCACCGGGTATGGGAAGCCCTTGCGGTCCCAATCGAGGTACAGAAACGTGTTGGTGAAGGCGTGCGCCATCGGGTGATGCAGCGGCTTATAGGCATAAGCCATGTCGATGCCGCGCTCGATCAGCCCGGTGGTCAGCATCTTGGCCGCCTCGCGGTGGCCCTTCAGCGGCAGGGTCCAGTCGCCCGGCTCATCCCAGCGATTGGGCTTGCCGCCCCCATTGGTGCCATTGGCTCCGTTGTGCCAGGGCTGGATCGGATACTCGTCGTCGTAGCCGAGCACGCAAAAGGCCGGGACGATGTCTTCCTTGAAGTTCTCGTACTGGTCGTCGCCCCACACCAGCACGAAATCCGGGTTGAAATCGTCGAGGATCTTGCGGATCGCGCGGAAATCGTTGCCGAAGCGCTCACCGCAGCGATTGGCCGCCGACAGCCCGTCGTCGTTGCCGAGCTCGGCGATCAATTCCTTCGGCCAGTTGGCCGGGTCCTTGCGCGCCGGGTCGACATTGGGCGCGCTGAGCGTGCGCTTGAACACCCCGGTCAGCCCCTCGTTGTGCAGGCACAAGGTCGGCCAATGGGTAACGCCGAGACCGAGAATTTCCGCCATCTTCCTGTTCCTTCCCGTCGGTTGTCGTCACCCCGGCGAAAGCGGGGGTCCATCGCCCGATGGATTCCCGCCCTCGCGGGAATGACGCTTTAAGATCATCCCTAGTACTGCCCTTTCGGCTCCAAGCCGAAGCTGTGCTGCCCGTACATCGTGCCGACCGCGTCCCAGTTGAGGCTGACATGGCGGGCGACCGCGTTGACGTCGCGCCAAGCGCGCTGCACCGGGTTGCTCAGATGCAGGCCGTAGCCGCCGGTCGAGGCATTCAATGCCTCGACCGCCTGTACCGCCAGTTTGGTCACATAGGCTTGGTCGCGGCGGCAGCGGATGCGGTCGGCGACCGTGATCTCCTCGCCGGCGTAAAGCTTCTGGGTCATGTTGCGCATGTCGGTGAGGAGGATCAATTCGGCCGCCTCGACCGACGCCGACGCCTCGGCGAAGCGCAACTGGATCGTCGCGAACTCGACCATCGCCAGATTGCCCCCCGCCAAGGCGCCACGGGTCTTGCGCGGGCGAGTCATCTCCAGATAGGCGTCGAGCGCGCCGCGCGCCGCTCCGACAGCGGTCGAGGCCAGCATCGACGCCCCATGAATCAGCAAGGGCATCTTGTATAGCGGGTTGGTGCGATGCTTCCCGCCTGGCGTCGTGCCCGCGCGCGCGTCGGAAAACAGCAGGATGCGGCGCGAGGGCACGAACTTGTCGCGCACGACGATGTCCTTGCTGCCGGTCCCGGCCAGACCGTTGACGAACCAAGTATCGACGATCTCGCAATCGCCGATCGGCAGCAGGAAAAACGCACCCTCATGGGGCGGTTCCGCACCGGGCGACTTGATGAACGCACCGACCCTGGCCCAGCTCGAACGATCGCAGCCGCTGGCGAACGACCAGGTGCCGTTGAGGACATAACCGCCATCGACCGGCACCGCCGTGCCGGTCGGCGCAAAGCAGGCGCAGGTGAACGGATCGGCCTCGCCGTCCCAGATCTCGTGCTGCACTTCGATCGGGTAATGGGAGAACGACAATCCGTTCGACACAGCGTTGTTGACCGCCCAGCCGGTCGACGCGCACGCCGCCGAGATCGTCATCGCCACCCGCAACGCGACCTCGCCGTCGTATTCGAACCCGCCGAATTCCTTGGGCCGGCAGGTGCGCAACAGCTCCGCGTCGCGAATCTTGTCGATGATGTGGGGAAAGACGTTGCGGTTGCGCTCGGTCTCTTCCGCCAAGGCGCGGATCTCGGGCACCATCGCGCGCGCCCGGTCAATCAATTCCTCCGGGCTCGGGATCGTCAGGCGCCGCATCACCGCACTGGACATCCCCGCACTGGGCATCAGCATTTCCCTTGGCCGGCACCGTGTCGCGCTTTTTGCTAGGATGCGCCGCGCCCGCGCCCAACTCAACGAGAATTGGGTGGGCGATATCGCGCCGACGGAAACTGCGCTAGCCTCGCCCGCGTGCGCCGCCCACGGCCCATGTGGCGGAAACGAAGGGCGCGGCTCGCCCCGTCGCGGCAAGCGGCCGACGACCGAAGGAGAAAGCGATGATGTGCCGAGCCGTGCCGTTGGTGGCGGTGCTAGCCTTCGCGGGTGTGCCGGCGGTTGCCGCCGCAACCGACTTGCGGGCTGAGATACGTCAGGCGACCCCCGCCGGGCCGGGCGATCCCCTCGGCACGGTGACGATCGGCGACAGCGCGGCCGGGGCGGTGTTCCGAGTGGCGCTGAAAAACCTCCCGCCCGGCCCGCACGGTTTTCACGTACATCAGAACGGGTCGTGCGCGCCGTCGACGGCCGACGGCAAGCCCGTGCCGGCGGGCGGTGCCGGCGGCCATTTCGATCCACAGGGCACCGGCAAGCACGAGGGGCCGGCGGGGCACGGCCATCTCGGCGATCTGCCGGCATTGCAGGTGGCGGCCGACGGGACCGCGACCGCGACCCTGACCGCCCCCAACATCAGGGATGTCGCCGGGCTGCGCGGCAAGGCGCTGATGATCCATGCCGGCGGCGACAATTTCAGCGATCAGCCGGCCCCGCTCGGCGGCGGCGGCGCCCGCGTCGCCTGCGGCGTGATCGAGTAGCCGCGGCGAGATTGGCGCCAGCGGTCGCCGCTCACCCTCCCAAGCCGGTGGGGGAAGGTAGGCTGTCGTCCGTCCATGCCGCTACATCGAGAAACGTGCTCTGATAGGTCGCGCCCTCGCCGATATCGGTATAACGGTCGGCGCACAGCATGTTGACCGTGCCGGCGATGGTCTCGCCGTCGGAGCGCTGGCCTGGCACCAGCACCACGCCCGGCTGCACCTCGTCGCTGATCTGCAATACCAGCCCGACCGCGCCGCGATCGTTATAGAGCCGCACCTGGGCACCGTTTCGCAGGCCGCGCCGCGCCGCCTCGTCGGGGTGGAGGATGCAATGCGGGGCGCCCTCGCGCCGGCGCAGGAATTCGACGCCGGCATAGGCGGTGTGCGCCTGGAAATAGCCGGGAGCGGTCAGCAGACGCAGCGGCCAGCGCGCGGCGTCGCGTTCCTCCTCCGGGTCGGGGCGCCAATCGGGCATCGGCGCCAGGCCCCGCGCCGCCATCTGCTCGGAATAGAATTCGAGCCGGCCCGACGGGGTGCGGAATTGCTGTCCGCCCCGCGGCGACAGGGCGATCGGCCGCCCCGACCGCACCTCGTCGATATCGAGCGCGGCGGCCCGACCCTTGGCGCCGCGAAACAATTCTTCGACCGCCGCCGGCGGCGACATGCGGAAGATGTCGTCCTCCAGCCCCATGCGCCGGGCCAAATCCTGCGCGAGGCGGAAATTCGACCGCGCCTCGCCCTGCGGCGCGACCGCGGCGGGGGCGTATTGCATGTAGTAGGTGCCGTAGGCGCGGTAGAAATCCTCGGTTTCGAGATAGGTCGTCGCCGGCAACACGATATCGGCGTAGCGCGCGGTCGCGGTCATGAACGGGTCGTGCACGACCGTGAACAGATCGTCGCGGGCGAGGCCGGCGCGCACCTTGTTGGCCTCGGGGCAGGTCACCGCCGGGTTGTTGGCGGCGATGAACAGCGCGCGGATCGGCGGATCGGCCAGGTTGAGCAAGGCGTCGCCGAGCCGCAGATGGTTGACCGCGCGGGTCGTCGCCGGGCCGGAGGGCTTGCGCAACGCGGCGTAATCGAGCTCGCACGACGCCGCGGTCAACAACAAGGCGCCGCCGCCCTCGCGGCCATAGGCGCCGGTCACTCCCGGCAACAAGGCCACCGCGCGCAGCGCCTCGCCGCCGCGCGCCAGCCGGGTCATGCCCTCGCCGAGCCGGATAAACGGGCGCTCGGCCATGCCATACAGCGCGGCGAACCGCTCGATATCGGCGACGGCGAGCCCGGTCACGGCGGCGACGTATTGAGGCGCAAACCGCGGCAGCACCTCGCGCTCGAGCCGGTCGAAGCCGAGCGTTTGCGTGGCGATGTAATCGCGGTCGACCCTGTCGTCGCGCGCCAAAATGTGCATCGCGCCGAGCGCCAGCGCCGCGTCGGTGCCGATGCGGATCGGCAGGTGCCAATCGGCGGCCCGCGCGGTGCGGCTGCGGCGCGGGTCGATCACGACGATCTTGACCCCGCGCCTTTGCGCCGCCTCGGCCTTGGCCCAGAAATGCACGTTGGTGGCGACCAAATCGGCGCCCCACGACACGATCAGGTCCGAGCGATCGACCGATTCCGGATCGGCGCCGCCGATCGGCCCGACCGTCATGTCCCACGCTTCCTCGCAACAGGTGTCGCATACCGTGCCGGCGGCGAGCCGGCTGGCGCCGAGCGCGTGGAACAGCCCGAGCACGAGGCCGCGGTTGAGCTGGCCCTGATGCGCGCTATAGGCGTAGCCGAGCAACGCGAGCGGCCCGGATTCGGTGATGATTCCCCGCCAGCGCGCGGTGATCTCATCGAGGGCCGCGTCCCAGGTAATCGGCGCGAACTTTCCTTCGCCTTTGGCGCCGACCCGGCGCAGCGGCGTCGCCAAGCGCTCGGGCGAATGCACCAACTCGGTGTCGCGGTTGACCTTGGCGCAGGCGAACCCGGCGGTGAACGGTTGATCGGGGTCGCCGTGGATGCGGATCACCCGGCCGTCTTCGATCTCGGCCAGCAGCGAGCACATGTCCGGGCAGTCATGCGCGCAGACGACGCGAATTGTTGCCACCACGGGCTCCCAGTCCAATCCTGCGTGTTTCTGTCATCGCGAGCGTAGCGAAGCAATCTCGTTCCGACGGGACTACCTCCCGTCGAGATTGCTTCGTCGTCGCGCTCCTCGCAATGACAGCGGGAAAAATCGGATTATGATCGGCCATCCCCCGCACGGAGAAACAACCATGCCCGACCTCTTGGAAGCGAATGAAAACGGCGTCGCCTGGCTGACCCTGAACCGCCCCGAACGGCTCAACGCCTTGTCGCCGGCGATGACCGCCGCGCTCAGCGAGACGCTGACCCGCCTGGCGACCGACAACGAGGTCGGCGCGATCGTGATCACCGGCGCCGGGCGCGGCTGGTGCGCCGGCGGCGACGTCAAGACGATGGAGAGCCGCGGCGCCACCCAGACTTTCGAGGACCGGGTCGAGGGCTTGCGCCGGGCGCATCAACTGCCGCTGCTGATGCGCACGATCCCGAAGGTGGTGATCGGCATGATCAACGGCCCGGTCGCCGGCGCGGGATTGGGCCTGGCATTGGCCTGCGATCTGCGCATCGCCGGCAAATCGGCCCGCTTCGGCACCGCCTTCGCGCGGATCGGTTATTCCGGCGATTACGGCGGCTCGTGGAGCCTGACCCGGCTGGTCGGCACCGCGAAAGCCCGCGAACTTTATTTCCTCGCCGACGTGATCGACGCCGACAAGGCCGCCTCGCTCGGCATCGTCAACCAGCTCGTCGAGGACGCCGAATTGCGCGACGCGACGACCGCGCTGGCGCGGCGTATCGCCGACGGCCCGCGGGTCGCGCTCGGCTATATGAAAAAGAATCTGCTCGCCTCCGAGACCGAGCCATTCTCGACCGTGCTCGAACTGGAGGCGATGCATCAGGCCCGCTGCGCCTATACCGAGGACCACAAGGAGGCGGTCGCCGCCTTTGTCGAAAAGCGCCGGCCGGTGTTCAAGGGGAGGTGAGCGGATGGCCGGCCTCTATTTCGAGGAGTTCGCCGAGGGCCAGGTGTTCGAGCACGCGCTGACCCGCACCGTCACCGAGATGGACAACGTGCTGTTCACCGCCCTGACGATGAACCCGCAGCCGCTGCACCTCGACGCCGAGTTCGCCAAGACGACCGAGTTCGGCCGGCCGCTCGTCAACAGCATCTTCACCCTGGGGCTGGTGATCGGGATCAGCGTCGGCGACACTACCCTCGGCACGACCGTCGCCAATCTGGGGATGAGCGACGTGCGGTTTCCCAAGCCGGTGTTCCACGGCGACACGATCCACGCTCGCACCACCGTGATCGCCACGCGCAAGAGCCGCTCGCGCGCGGACGCCGGCATCGTCGAGTTCGAGCATGTCGGCCTCAACCAGCGCGACGAGACCGTCGCGATCTGCCGCCGCGCGGCGTTCATGAAGACCAAGCCGGCGTAACGCTTGACTCGTCACCCCCGCGCAAGCGGGGGTCCAGGGAAACGCGGGGATCCTTGCCCTAGGGAAACGCCGAACAATGCCGGCGTAGCTGACGGTGTGGTGACCGCGGCATGATTTGTGCCCGCGGCGCGGCTGATTAACGGTCTGTGCCGGTAGAAAACCGGTTTGTTCTGGGGCGTTCCT
>Ga0080064_1000438_pt1 | contig 111357 bp, 101 predicted proteins | sample Subgrocontami54m_FD_69260 | JGI IMG/M metagenome (GOLD analysis project Ga0080064, IMG submission 69260) | Subsurface groundwater microbial communities from S. Glens Falls, New York, USA - GMW46 contaminated, 5.4 m (SPADES assembly) (version 2) ...
TACCCGTCACAATCCCTCGCCTTGTCTCACACGCGCATTACAATCGGAAGGCTTATTTGTCTACAGGCTCTAAGCGCAGATTGACCACCTTGGGGGACCATCGTGCACAGGACCGTCCGGCTCGGCCTCCTCTGGATCCTCACCGCGAGCATCCTCGCCGGCTGCGGCACTACGAGTGCGCCCCGCACCAGCGAGCAGCAGCCTGCTCAACCCCGGGCGACTGCCCCAAAGCGGATCACCGCGGCGATCAAGTTCGATCCGCCAACGTTGGTGACCAAACTGAACCCCGCCACCGTGGCTGGCGTCGATCAAATCGAGGATCTGGTGCACGCCGGCCTGACGGTCGTCGGCGAGTACGACGTCCTTCGCCCCCAGCTTGCGGAGGCCGTTCCTTCATCGGAGAACGGCCAGTGGAAGCTCCTTCCCGACGGCCGCATGGAGACCACCTGGACCATCAAGGCCAACGCCCGCTGGCACGATGGCACGCCATTCACCGCGGACGATCTGATCTTCACGGCCCGCGTCGTCCAGGATCCGCAGCTCAACGTGCTGCGTGATCGGGCCTACTCGCTGATCGAGTCCGTCGAGGCGCCCGATCCTCGCACCATCCGCGTGCGCTGGAAGGAGCCGTACATCGATGCGGACGGCCTCTTCTCCCGCCAGCTCGCGACCCCGATGCCCAAGCACCTGCTCGAGCGCGTCTATCTCGAGGAGAAGGCGAACTTCACCGATAACCCGTACTTCAACGTTGCCTTCATTGGGATGGGCCCGTTCAAAGTGCAGGAGTTCGTCGGAGGCAGCCACGTGCTCCTCCGCGCATTCGACGACTACATCCTCGGGCGCCCGAAGCTCGACGAGATCGAGGTCAAGTTCTTCCCCGACCCGAACGTCCTCGTCGCGAACGTGCTCGCGGGTGCCGTGGAGCTCTCCCTCGGCCGCGGCATCTCCCTCGAGCAGGCTGGCCAGGTTCGCGATCTCTGGCGCGAGGGCAAGTTCGAGAACGCCATCAAGTCCTGGCTGGTCATTTATCCCCAGTTCGTCGACCCGAATCCCACGGTGGTCACCGACGTGCGATTCCGGCGGGCGCTGCTCCACGCCATCGACCGCCAGCAGATCGTGGACACGCTGCAGTTCGGCCTCGTGCCCGTGGCCCACAGCATCTTGAGCCCCGGTCAGGCGCAATACCGCGAGCTCGAGGAGCGCAACGTCGTTCGTTACGAGTACGACCCGAGGCGTGCCGAGCAGCTTGTCCAGGGCATCGGCTATACGCGAGGGTCGGACGGCACCTTCCGCGACCCAGCGGGCCAGCGGCTCTCCCTCGAGTTCCGTACGATCACGACGGATATCAACCAGAAGACGATGCTCGCCGTGGCGGACTATTGGCAGAAGGTCGGGATCGCGACCGAGACGGTGGTCATCCCAACGCAGCGGGCGACGGATCTGGAGTATCGCGCCAACTTTCCGGCCGTCGAGCTGCTCCGCCAGCCGGATGACGTGCGCGGCATGACGCGGCTCCACGGTACGGAGGCCCGGACCGCGGACCGCGGCTACACCGGGACGAACAACTCACGCTACGTCAACGCCGAGTTCGACGCCCTGCTGGACCGCTACCTCACGACGATCCCGCGCCAGGAGCGGCTCCAGGTCATCGGCCAGATCGTCCACCACATCTCGGACCAGCTACCGGCGATGGGTCTTTTCTACGACGGGCAGCCGGCACTGATCGCGAATCGCCTCATGAACGTGGGGCCCGGGCCCGGGGAGTTCGCCACCCAGGCGTGGAACGCGCACGAGTGGGACGTCCGCAACTAAGCTCGGTGGACTGCCTTCATTGATCCTGCCAGGCGCCGCCCCCTCACCCCAGCCCTCTCCCCCGATGGGGGAGAGGGGGCAGCCGCGTCTCGCCTCGCCCCCACCGGGGGAGAGGCCGGGCGCGCCGACGAGGCGCGGCCGGGTGAGGGGGCAACGTCGCGGTGCGAATCATTCAGCTCGACTACTTCGTCGGACGCCCGGATTAGCGGACCCGCGCCCGCGATCTGAGAGGGAGCCATCGTGCCGCCGCGATCCCGGCCAGGAAGCTGAAGAGGTGGCTTTCCCAGGAGATGCGGGGCGAGCCGGGAAGCACGCCCCAGATCGCCCCGCCATAGAGGAACAGCACCACGAGCCCCAACATGACGGCCTGCGCGCTGCGCTCGAAGACGCCGCGCGCCAGCAGAAACCCGATGTAGCCGAAGATCAGCCCGCTCGCCCCGACGTGCACGCTGAAGGGACGGCCGACGAGCCAGACGCCCAGGCCTCCGAGCAGCATCACGGTCAGCGTCACGAGCACGAACGCGCGCAAACCGCGCAGCGCCACCAGCCAGCCGAGCACCAGGAACGGCAACGTGTTCGCGATGAGATGAGCAACGTTCGCGTGCAGAAACGGGGCGAAGACGATGCCCCAGAGACCGGGCGCGCTCCGCGGCCGAATGCCATAGGTCTCGAGCGCGTCGTGGGTCACGATGTTCGCCCCCTCCACGAGCCACATCACGACGACCAGGACCAGTGGAATGGCCAGGCGAATCTTGGCTTCACGCAGGAATACGCTCATCGACGGCGATTATCACTCCGGACGGTTGTCGAGTAATCTGTACGGTTGTTGAGCCCAGCAGGACTCGCTCAGGGCTCTGGGAGGAACGGACGATGAGCGCTCCCGTAGCAGTCTCGGGGCAGGGCCGCGGTACACCCACTGGCATCGCGTTTGTGGATTGTGAACTGAAGGGCGCCGCGCCGCCCGAGGGTCAGCCCCGGCGCCGCGAAGTCGTCTTCAATGGCAAGCACATCAAGACCGTCGACGTCCACGCCCACTGCGCCATTCCGGAGGCCATGTCGCTCCTCGAGCGGAAGGCGGATCGGCCGGGCCTCCTGATGGCGGACACGTCGCTCGCGGACCGGATCCGCGCGATGGACGAGCAGGGGATCGACGTCGAGGCGCTCAGCATCAACCCCTATTGGTACGGCGCGGACCGGGATCTCGCGGCCGAGGTCATCCGCATCCAGAACGAGAAGCTCGCCGAGATCAGCGCCGCCCAGCCGGATCGCTTCGTCGCCTTCGCGACGATCGCCCTGCAGCACCCCGACCTGGCCGCCGAGCAACTCCAGGACGGCGTGAAGAAGTACGGGCTGCGCGGCGCATCGGTCGGCGGGAGCGTGAACGGGGAGGAGCTCGCCGACCCGAAGTTCCACCCCTTCTGGGCCAAGGCGGAAGAGCTCGACGTGCTCGTATTCCTCCATCCCCAGGGCACCGCGGAGCTGGCGCGGCGAGTGACGGGAAACGGCGGCCTGGACAACACCATCGGCAACCCGCTCGAGACGACGATCGCGCTGTCCCACCTGATCTTCGAGGGAACGCTCGACCGCTTCCCCGGCCTGAAGCTCTGCGCGGCACATGGCGGCGGTTACCTGCCCTCCTATGCGGGGCGCTCGGATGCGATCGGCCTGACGTTTCCGGACCGCTACAAGGCGCTCAAGAAGCGCCCGACCGAGTACCTGCGCCAGCTCTACTTCGATACGCTGATCTTCACCCCCGAGGCGCTGCGCCACCTCGTCGCGGAGACCGGCCCGAGCCAGCTCATGCTGGGCACCGACTACCCGTACCCGTGGACCAAGACCTCAGTGGACCACATCCTCGCCACGCCGGAATTGACGGACGAGGAGCGAATCGCGATGCTGGGCGGCAACGCCGTGCGCCTGCTGGGCATCGAGGACTAACGATCAGACGAAGAGCGGCTCCATCGCGAGCCGGTCGACGAGCTGCTGCATCGCCGCGTCCGTCGGTGTGCGGCCGAAACGCTCCGCGGCGGCCAGGACGTGCGGCAGCAGGTTGACGTCGCCGGCCGAGATCACGAAGACGCCTTCCCGCCCCAGCGCCCAGTGGACCGCGATCTCGATGTCTGCCGGGTTGGCGAGCGGCTCATACCAGGTCGACGTGGTCCGGGGCCGGCCCATCCAGGGCCGATAAGCAATGGACTTGATCGTCTGCAGCGCGATGTTGCGCTCACGGCAGGTTGCCTGGAGCGCGTCGAAGTTCTCCGCGTAGTAGCCGTTCTGCATCGTCAGATAGTTGTATGGAGCCAGGACCGAGTCGAAGTCGAATCGCTGAAGACTGCGACGATGGGTAGCGACCACCTGGGTGCCGTGGCCGGTGACACCGATGCCGCGGACCAGCCCCTCCTCCCGCGCCCCGACGGCGGCATCGATCGCGCCGCCCGGGCTGAGGGCCTGGTCCCACTGGATCGGATCCGAAAGGTTATGGAGCTGCCAGAGATCGACGTGATCGACGCCGAGGCGGTCGAGTGAGCGATGGAGCTCCTCGCGGGCGGCCTCGGCCTTGCGCTCTCCGGTTTTCGTCGCGAGGAAGAACTGATCCGGATAGCGCTTGAGCCACGGCGCCACGCGAAGCTCGGCGTCACCGTAGCTGGCCGCGACGTCGATGTGGTTGATGCCGTGAGCGAGCAGGATGTCGAGTGCGCGGTCGGCCTCGCCTTGGCTCACGCGCGAGAGCGAGGCCGCCCCGAAGATGACTCGGGTGCTCTGGTGGCCGGTTCGCCCGAAAGGCTGAAGTGGAATGGTCATGCTCCATAGTATGGGCTGAGGGTGCCGCGGGTCGAGTGTGAACCGGTCGACATCAAGAATCCCGTCGTGTTCACACCCCGATGACATGTCCCGCATACAATGCTTGTCAGCAGCACATACTTGGCTGCCAGACTTAGGACCGTCCCCGGACGGCGCGCCGCGTTGGATTGCACCGTCCAGGAGGCAAAACCGGGCTCGGAGGAATGACGTGAGCCGAATGTGGGGAACGCCCTGGACCATCCTGTCCCTGATCGTCGTGACGATCTTCGCGGGGGGCTACGCAGCCCCGGCTTCTGCCCAGGGGGTGGACGGCTCGACCACCATGATCACGATTGACGCGCCAGCCCAGGGCCAAACGGTGCGGATCGGCGAGGAGATTGGCATCGGCGGCTGGGCCGTGGATGTCGCCGCCCCCGGTGGGGTAGACGCGATCGAGGTGTATCTCGACGGCAAGCGCGATGAAGGCGGCACGCTCCTGGGCCAGGCAGCCTACGGCAAGGCCCGGTCCGACGTAGCGACCGCGCTGAACAGCACGGCTTTTACCAACGTCGGGTTCGACCTGACCTGGAAGGTCAGCGGGTCCAACGGAGACCATACGGCGTATGTGTACGTCCACTCGACGAACGGCTGGAATTACGTGACGGTGAGTTTCCGGATGTCGAACACGGCCCCGGCGCCGTCCACGCAGGCCAGCACCGGGTCCCAGGGGTTCAGCAGCACGGGATCCGGCAGCACCTTCGGGACCGGCCAGACCACGAGCAATCAGCAGGGAACTCAGCCGTGGGGCCAGTACGTCGCCGGCATGACCCCTGCGAACGCTGCCCAGAGTGCCGCGATGGCTTCGTCCACCAATCCGGCGATGGGACAGGCGTTTGCCACGGCTCAAGGCGCGCTGGGATATGGCCAGAACTACGGAGTCGGATCCGCCCAGGGAACCCAGTACGGAACGGGGTCCGCGTACGCGACCGGCTATCCCTATTCGAACAACGCATACAACACGGGCTATCCGAACACGAGCAGCGCGTACGGCACCGGCTACCCGTATTCGGGCAGCGCATACAACACGGGCTACCCGTACTCGGGCAGCGCGTACAACACGGGCTACCCGTACTCAGGCAGCGCATACAACACGGGCTACCCGTACTCGGGCAGCGCGTACAACACGGGCTACCCGTACTCAGGCAGCGCGTACAACACGGGCTACCCGTACTCAGGCAGCGCGTATAACACGGGCTACCCGTACTCGGGCAGCGCCTATAACACAGGCTACACGGGAGCCTTGGGCTCGCCGTATGCCACCGGCGGTCTGTACGGCTCGAACACCTACGGATACGGCGCGGTGAACCCGTACTCCACCTATGGCTACGGCGCGGTGAACCCGTACTCCACCTATGGCTACGGCGCGGTGAACCCGTACTCCACCTATGGCTACGGCGCGACGAACCCGTACGCCGGGTACGGATACGGGACGGGCTACGGCAGCCTGGGCTATACGCCCTATCAGTATGGTGGCTACACTGGCTACCAGGGGTACTATCCGGGCTACACCGGGACCAACAACGGTTTGGGCTACTAACCAGACATCAGTCCCACCAAAGGGGAGGCGGCGGAGAATTCCGCCGCCTCCCCTTTGGTGGGACGTGCGCGGCTAGCTGGCCCCGTCGTGCTGGCTCATGATCTCCCGGGAGCGCCGCTCCATCTCCTCATGGCTCAGGTCTTCCTTGTGGGTCGCGATAAACCAGCGATGCCCGAACGGGTCTACCAGCGTGCCTGTGCGGTCGCCATAGAACTCATCCTTCAGCTCCCGCGTCAGCTTGCCACCCGCCGTCACCGCCTGCTCTGCGATCTTGTCCACGTCGTCGAAGTACAGCATGATGCCGACCGTGCTGCCACCGAGAGTGGTTGGGCTGCGGTGGTCAATCTCAGGCCATTCGTCGGAGAGCATGATGATCGCCTTGCCGATCTTCAGTTCGGCGTGTCCGATCTTGCCGCTGGGTTCCGGCATCCGCATCAGCTCGGTTGCGCCAAAGGCCTGCTTGTAGAAGTCGATCGCCTTGGCGGCGTCATTGATGCAGAGATAGGGCGTCGCACCCTCGTATCCCTCTGGGATCGGATTCACGGCGTCGGCCATTTGGTCAGCTCCTTTCGCTTGCCATGACGGTATGTCGCCAAGGTGGGCACGTCATCATTACCCAGACCTTACCCGAGCGGTCGTACGTTCATGCGCTACGATGAAGTTTGGAACTGCAAACGAGGGGGAAAGAGTGGACGCGTTGACGCTCCTGCGCGATCAGGCCGCGAATGCCAATCGAATTCTGCAGCAGGTCTTCGAGCCGGTGACTCCGGAACAAGCTTCGTGGCGTGCGCCGGGCTCGCTCGCCAATACGATCGGCGCCACCTTCACGCACGTCTACTTTGGTGAAGATCAGATGGTCCACAGCGCGACCGGATCGCCGACGGTCTTCGAAAGCGGTGGCTGGCGCGAACGGCTCGGCTTTGATGGCGATTCTATGTGGACCTATTCGGGGGCGTTTGACCCGAAAAAGCAGCTCGAATATGCCAACGCCGTCACGGCTGCAACGAGCGACTATCTCGCGAGCCTCAGCCCAGACGCGCTCGAGGAGCTCATCGAAACCCCGAGGGGCCCGCAACCCAGAGTCGGTCGGCTGTCGGTTTACCTGGTCGTCCACAAGTTTCAGCACCAGGGCGAGATCGCTGCCCTGCTCGGGTGCCAGGGCCAGAAGGGCCTACCGTTCTAGCCGATGGGCAGATGACCCACTACCGGATCGTGCGGACGTGCGGGACCGCGGCGTATACGGCGAGCGCGCTCGCGGCACAGGCGGCGCCGAAGAAGGCCACCGTGGGTTGAGCGCCCCAGGCCTGCGCGCAGGCGCCCGCGGCGAGGCCGCCGAGGGCAATGAGCACCTGGTGCTGCTGGTAGACACCCATCACGCGGCCGCGCATCTCAGGGGCGGACACCGCCTGTAGAACGGTCTGGATCAGCGTGTTCGACATGACGTTGCAGATGCCGATGACCACCATGAAGGCCATCGAAAGCGCAAGCCAGTGCGAGGCCGAGAAGCCGATCGCGCACAGTCCGTAGAGGGTCACACCGCCGACCATGAGCAACCCTTTTGGCAGGGTGTCGCCCACGGTTGCGACGAAGAACGCGCTGAAAACCGCGCCGATGCCCATCGCTGCCAGCAGCGCACCCTGGCCCGTTGGACCAGCCTGGAGCACGTCCTTCGCGAATACGGGCAGCAGACTGTTGACCGAGAACCCGAAGAACGAGATCACAACGGATACCATCATTCCGCTGCGGATGGTGGCGTGCCGCGCCACGTAGCTCCAGCCTGCGACCGTGCTGTCGACGAACCGCTCGCCCCGGGCCCGGCCGACGCCGCTTGTCGGCGCCCGGTTCGGCAGCCGGAGCTGCAACGTCCACAGCGTGGAGAGCATGTAGATCCCGGCCTGAGCCAGGTACGAGCCACCCGGGCCGATCAGCGCGATGATGGCACCGGCGACCGCTGGCCCGACCATTCGACTCATGTTGAAGGCGATCGAGTTCAGGCCGATCGCGTTGGTGAGGTGGGCGCGGTCTACCGACTCCGGCACCATTGCCTGGCGCGCTGGCTGCTGAAAGACTTGCACGGTTGAGGCGATCAAGCCCGTGGCATACACGTGCCAGGGTTCGACGCCGCCGTGCAGGATCAGCAGGCCGAGGATGATGTTGGCAACCGCGTTGGCGGTTTGCGCCGCGATGAGCTGGGTCTTACGGCCATAGCGATCGGCCATCGTTCCCGCGATCGGCGAGAGCAAGAGCAACGGGACGATGCGGATCATACCGACCAGCCCAAGCTGGAGCGGCGAGCCGGTCAGGTCGTAGAGGAGCCAACCTCGGGCCACCTGGTCCATCCACTGACCGATGGCGGTGGTGAGCTGACCGAGCCACAGCAGTCGGAACTCGCGGTACTGCAGCGCCTCGAGCGCGCGAGCCCGCCAGAGAAACGAGAGCCAGCCACCAACAAGGTCCGGCTGCGGGCCCGACTCTCCTCCGCTCCCCGAACCAGACGCCGAGGGGAGGGAGCCGCGCGAGTCTCGCACTCAGGCGCCAGCGACGGCGATGATGAACAGGCGCCGGAACGGCAGTAGGGTCCGCCCGTCGGGGCGACGCGGGTAGGCCTTGCGCGCGAGCTGGCCGTACGCGGCGACGAATCCACCTCGTTCGGGTTCGGCGAGCGGCTCCATGAACTGCTGGAGCCAGGATCCCTTCATCCACTCCGTGACCGGGTCGTCGCCCTCGAGCACCTGGAGGTACTCGGTCTCCCAGATGTCCACGCGGGCTGCCCGCGGGGCGAGCACGTCGTAGTAGAAGCCGGGCTCCGACGTCGGCGACTCGCGAAGAAGCGGCTCCAGCGCTTCGCGCCAGGGGCCAGCCCGCGCGGCATCGTTCACCAGAGCATGAGACGGGGCAAGGAAGTTGCGCGGCATCTGGGCCGCCAGCACACCGCCAGGCGCGAGCGCGCCGAGCAGCTCAGGGAAGAGGCGCTCGTGCTGACCCAGCCAGTGGAGCGCGGCATTGGAGTAGATCAGGTCCGCGGGCCGCGGCGGCTTCCAGCTCGCCAGGTCGGCGCGCTCCCAATCGATCCCCGGGATGTCGGCGGCCTTGGCCAGCATGGCAGCGGATTCGTCGACGCCGGTGATGTGCGCGTTGGGCCAGCGGGCTTGCAGATATCGGGTCACATTGCCCGCGCCGCAGCCGAGATCGTAGATCTCCGCGGGCTCGTCGAGATCGATGCGATTCATGAGATCGATGGCCGGCCGCAGGCGATGGTCGGCGAACTTGAGGTACTGGGCGGGGTCCCAGGGCATAGATCGGCACCTCCCGAAAAGCGTGCGGCCTGCGGACAGTCTACCGCACCGCTCGGTGCCCTTCGTCTCCCGATGCCCGACTGGCATGACGCGGCGCCAGCAAGTGATTCCCCCGCAGCACCATGGCCGGCGCACCCGGGCGAGCGCGATCCGCCGCCTACAAGGGAGTTCGCGATGCGTGTTTCACCGATGCCTGGCCCGGTCCGTATGCGGCTCGCCTGGTTGCTGCTCGCGGCGGTGCTCCTCGGCTGCGCCACGCCGGCCGCGCCGACGCCCGCGAGCCGGGGGGCAAGCGGGACAGCGCCGGAGGCCTCGCGCGCGAGCGGCCCGAAACGCATCGTGATCGGCATCCGCGGCAACCCGGCCACGCCGATGATGAAGGTGACGCTCGCGGGCGGCACCGGGCAGGCGCCCGGCGCCGAAGAGCTCGAGGAGCTCGTCAACACGCGCCTCGGCATGGTGGACCCCACGGGCAACGTCCGCCCCTACCTCGCCGCCAGCGTGCCAACCGTCGAGGATGGCTCCTGGAACGTGCTGCCGGATGGCACGATGGAGACCCGCTGGAAGATCCGCCCGAACGCGCGCTGGCACGACGGCCACGCGTTCACGGCAGACGACGTGGTCTTCTCCTACACCGTGTGGACCGACCAGGAGGTCGGCATCTTCCGCGACGCGCGCTACCTCAACGTTGAGAGCGTGGACGCGCCGGACCCACTGACGCTCGAGGTCCGCTGGAAGCGGCCCTACATCTTCGCGGACCGCATGTTCGACGTCGGCCTCATGCCGAAGCACCTGCTGGAACCGACCTACCGCGACGCGAAAGGCACCCTGACCCAGATCCCCTACTGGACGCAGGACTACGTCGGGACCGGCCCCTACAAGATCCGCGAGTGGGCGGCCGGCAGCCATTCCGTCCTCGAGGCGTTCGATGACTTCGTGCTCGGCCGACCGAAGATCGACGAGATCACGTTCCGATACATCCTGGACTCGACCACGCTGCTCGCGAACGTGCTGTCGGGCGAGGTAGACGTGACGATGGGAGGAGGCCTCTCCCATGACCAGGGCGTCGAGGTGAAGGAGCAATGGACCGCGGGCACGGTGCACGCGGACGCGTCGAGCTGGATGGCCGCCTTCCCGAAGCTGCTCGATCCGAATCCCGACGTCATCCGCGACGTGCGGTTCCGCCGCGCGCTGCTCCACGCGATCGACCGGCAGACGCTCGCCGATACGCTGCTGCCGGGTATGAGCAGCGTGGCGCACAGCTTCGTCGGGCCCGACCAGCCCTGGTACAACGACGTCCAGCCCCAGGTCGTGAAGTACGACTACGACGTCCGCCAATCGCGCCAGCTCATCGAGGGGCTTGGCTACACGATGGGGGGCGACGGCTTCTTCCGCGACGCGGCGGGGCAGCGGCTCACGATCGAGGCGCGCACGAATGACGGATTCGACTTCCACTTCAAGGTGCTCTACCCGACCGCGGACTACTGGCAGCGGGCAGGCGTCGGCGTGGACGTCAACGTTCTCAACCGCGCCCAGGCGCAGGACCCTCGCACGCGGGCCACGTTCCCCGGCTTCGAGGTGATCCGCAACCCGACCCACGTCGAGCGCCTGCTGATCTTCCACAGCTCGCAGATGCGGACGCCGCAGAACAACTGGGTCGGCGCCAACTACATGAACCTGAATGACCCCGCGTGGGACGGGCTGCTCGACCGCTTCTTCTCGACCGTTCCCATGCGCGCGCGCACGCAGGCGCTGGGCGAGATCGTGCACATGATGACGGACCAGCTCCTGGTGCTGGGCATCATCCACGAGGCGGACCCGTACCTGATCGCCAACAAGATCGTGAACATGGGCCCGCCCCACGGCAACGTCCGCTCCCCCGAGGCCTGGAACGGCCACGAGTGGGACCTCCGTTAGGGATTAGGGTTTGGGGGTTAGGGGTTAGTGGGTGTCGGCGACTCCTTGCCACCCCCCAACCCCTAAATCCCAACCCCCGCTCGCCTTGCTCCCTTCTCCCCCACATCGGTATGGTGGGCAGGACCAACGGGGAGGGCGCTGCACTTTGAAGAAGATCGACGTATTTCCGCACATCTTTCCCAAGCCACTGCTGGATAAAGCCGCCACGGTGGCCGTCGAGCCCGCGCTCGGCCAATTCAAGCGCAACAACGGCATTCCGGTCCTGTACGACCTGGACGCTCGTTTCCGCGCCATGGACCAATTCGGCGACTACGTCCAGGTGCTCACCATCTCCAACCCACCGATCGAGTCGATCGGTCCTCCGCCCGTGTCTACCGCATTTGCGACGCAGGGCAACGAGATCCTGGCGGACCTCTGCGTGAAACACCCAGATCGATTCCTCGGGTTCGCCGCGTCCCTTCCGATGAATGACGTCGACGGAACGCTCAAAGAGATCGACCACGCCATCGACGACCTCGGCGCGCTGGGCGTGCAGATCTACACCAACGTGCTCGGCCGGCCGCTGGACGACCCGATGTTCGCGCAGTTCTGGGAGAAGGTCGCCGAGAAGGGGAAGCCGATCTGGGTGCACCCGGGGCGCGGTCCGATGATGGCGGACTACGCGACCGAGGACCACTCCAAGTACGAGATCTGGTGGACGTTCGGCTGGCCCTATGAGACCGCCGCCTTCATGGCCCGCGTTGTTTTCTCCGGCATCCTCGATCGCTATCCGGACTTGAAGATCCTCACCCATCATGGAGGAAGCATCGTTCCCCACCTGGCCGGCCGCATCGGGCCGGGCATGGAGAACCTGGGCAACCGTACCCCAGGTCAGGAAGGTGACGAGCTCGTGGCCCTGCGCGAAGGCCTGGCGAAGAAGCCGATCGACTACTTCAAGATGTTCTACGGCGATACCGCGCTCTTCGGCGCGGGCCACGCGATGCGTTGCGCGATGGAGTTCCTGAGCCTCGACCACATGATGTTCGGGAGCGACATGCCGTTCGACCCGGAGCGGGGCACCGCCTTCATTCGCTGGACGATGGAGAACATCGACGAGCTGGGGCTGACGCCGCAACAGCTCGAGGACCTCTACCAGAACAACGCCGCCCGCATCCTCGGCGTTAAGATCTGACGTACCCGATTCCCGTCCCGAGAGTAGATGCTATGCCACAACCGAAAAAATCGAAGGGGCAAGCGACCCCGAGCCATATTGTTCGCGACCCGGCGATCTGGGGTGGCGAGCCATCGATTCATGGGACCCGGGTTCCGGTGAGCTCAATCGTGGTCGAGTGGCAGCTCTCGCAGGATGTCGAGCAGGTGCACCGGGCATTTCCGCGGGTCGACATCCCCACAATTCGTGAGGCGCTCGCCTACTACGAGGCGCACCGCGAGGAGATCGACGGGCTCATCGAGGAGAACGAGCGGGGCGCGTATGGTACGGACTAATGGCAGGACCGCCCGTTGCCCTGGGCGAGCCGTCGCTGGTTGCGTGGAGCGACGGCGCAGGCGTAGACTTAACTAAACAAATGGACCGCAGTATTGCGATCGGCGCCGAGGGCCTACGGGTCCTCGGGGCTTCTTGTTTTCTGGGCCAGGCTCTGGAACAGTTCGTCAAGATCCGCATCCCGCGGAAAGCATTTCAACCCCAGGTTGCCCTCATTGCGCGAACCGGGGCCAACCCAGATCTTGGTCCGAATCGCCTCCCATAGCGGAGATGGCGGCCCCGGCTTTAGGATCCTGGTCGCGATCGGTGCAGCGCACAAGTCCGCCAGTTCCAGGCCACCTATGCCCTCATTCTTCCGTGAAAACTGAAGGTCTGGATTCAAAACGCGCCTGAATCGCTCGCTTGATACGAACTGGGTACCACGGTCAAGCAGTTGCTGGTACTCGGCGCCCACTAGCTCGTCCTCCCGCCTACCACGAGCCTCGGCGATCACCTCCCCGGTCGTCGACTGCCGGTCTTCAAGACATTTGACCACCCGCTCCAAAAGAAAGTCGAGCGCCACCAGGTAGAGATCGACGGGCAGGTAGCGGTCGACAGGTCGGGTCGGACCATAGCTCCGAACGTACTCATTCTTTCTTATCACCGCGCAAAAGATGGTCAAATCCAACTCGGCGATGAGATTGGCCAGCGCGTTCTCGAAGGCCCACGCCTCTCCAGGTTCTGCCAGCTTCTTGAAGGGCCCAGCGCGCTGGGCGAACGCTCGGTAGTGGAACGGAACGCTCGCACTCCCAAAGTGCTCAACCTTGAAGGCGTCCAGTCGAGGTAGCACGAACTGCGCATACGTGTGGTCTTCGATCGCCACGCCACAAAGAGCTAGAACGGGGTAGTCCTGATTGATGCGAAGCAGTCCGTGATCACCGCTTTCATCCAGGTAGATGGCCCATCTGGTCATTGCCACACGATAGTCGGCTCGACGCGGGTTTGCTCTCTGGGTCGCACGGCTACCCCCAGAGCTCTTCGGACGCCAGCGCGGCGCCTTCGGCCAGGGTCTGGAGCTTGGCCCAGACGATAGACCGGTGCCCGACGCGGCCGCCGAGACCGCAGTCTGTGCCCGCGATCACGTTCTCTTTGCCGACCAGGTTCGCAAAGCGAACGATGCGCTGTGCCACGAGCTCCGGATGCTCGATGAAGTCGCTCGAGTGGCCGACGACGCCCGGGATTAGGAGCTTGCCATCGGGCAGCTTTGTCTCCTGCCACACGGTCCATTCGTGCTCGTGGCGAGGGTTCCCGGCCTCGACTGAGTAGGCTTGCGCTGGCACGCTCAGCACAATGTCCACGATGTCCCTGAGCGGGATGTCGTGCTTGTGGGGGCCGTGGTAGCTGCCCCAGCAGACGTGCAGCCGCACCTGCTCCTCGGGCAGGTCGCGCAGCGCGTGGTTCAGCGCGTCGATGCGGAGCTGCGCGAACTTGCGGTACTCCGCGACGCTGAAGTCCGGGTGCATCTGCCAGGCGTCGGGCAAATCCGGGTCGTCGATCTGCAGAATGAGGCCAGCGTCCACAATCGCCTTGTACTCCACACGCATCGCCTCGGCGATGGCGTAGAGGTACTCTTCGTCGCTCTTGTAGTGCGCGTTGTGGAGCCAGTGCTCAATCGTACCCGGTGCCACCGCCGGCATGAACGCATCCACGCTATTTGCGTCCCGCAGCGACGCCTTGAAGTTGGCGATGTCCCGCTGCAGCTCAGCCTGACCGATGTAGGTCAGCGGACCGACGCAGAAGGGCTGCATGCGCTCGCCGCGCGCACCGATCTGGCGGCGGTCGATCTCGCCCCCACCCGTTACCGTGGCGCTGCCGACGTGCGATGGAAAGTAGCCAGGGAACTCGCGGATGTCGCGGCCCTGGATGCCGATCGGCCCCTCGCCGGGCTTGACCTCGCGCTCTTCGAAGCCGCCCAGCCGCTCCTTGGCGTAGTTCGAAAAGCCGATCTTGCCGAACTCGCCGTCGTTGACGACGTCAACCCCGCAGCCTAGCTGTTGCCGCACGACTTCGGCGACGGCCTCCCGGGTCCGCCTTGTGAGCTTCCCCTCGTCATAGTCTTGTCCGGCCGCCTTCGCGCCCACCAGCTCGCGCAGGTCATCCGGCCGGGGCAGGCTGCCGGCATGGGTCGTGAGAATGCGGTCCGTGCTCCGCTTCATGCTTCGTCTCCTCAGCCCGCGTCGATCGCCTCGACGTCGAAGATCAGGGTCGCATTCGCCGGAATCGGGCCGGTGCCGCGGGCGCCGTAGCCCAGATCTGGTGGGACGAGCAGCCGGCGCTTGCCGCCGACCTTCATGCCCTGCACGCCTTCGTCCCAGCCCTTGATCACGCGGCCGCCGCCGAGGGGAAACGTGAATGGCTGCCCGCGGTCGCGCGAGCTGTCGAACTTGTTCCCATTGGTGAGCCAGCCCGTGTAATGCACGGCGACCGTCTTGCCCGCCTGCATGTCGGCGCCATCGCCGACCACCTCCTCGATGTACCGGAGGCCGGTCACCGTCGTCTGGATCGGACCGTCGAGCTGCGGGATTCCGGGCGCGTTGCCGCTTGTGTCTGCTGCTGCCATGACACGCACTCCTTCTATCGAACTCACAAATCAGTGGGTGAGCCAGGTCATACGCTGGGGTCGGAGGCTCATCTGCAAGGATAACCTGCGGCGAGTTCCAGGTCGTGCGCGACCGCGAGCTCGCCGCACTCCGGAACAAGAACTACGACCTCATCGGCAGCGTCGAGACGCCGGACCCGCGGACGCTTACCATCAACTGGAGCCGCCCCTACCAGGTGACCGTCCCGTGGGACGAACGGATGCAGGTCGCGGGCCAGATCTTGAACCACATCACGAGCCAGCTCGTCGTGCTGCCGCTCTTCTACGACATGGAAGTGTCCTTGATCAGCGACCGGCTGCAGAACGCCACGCCCCTCACCCAGGGCGGCACCAGCCAGGTCTGGAACGGCCAGGAGTGGGATGTGACGTAGGCGTCTTGCCCGCTGGCGAGCCGGTCTCTACACTAGGCCTGCGACGGCGGGCGGGTGGTCAGGAGGAGGCACATGGAGGTCGGCGAACAGGCAGATGTCTTCCGGGCGCTTGGGCGCTTCCTGGATGAGGAAGGTGCAACGAACATCCACATCATCGGCCAGCAGCTCGTGCTTTCGGTTTCGTGGGATCCGGGGGGCCAGAGCCAGGAGCACCGGGCATATCAGGACCACGACCTCGACCTCCTGCGCGAGCAGGGCCGCAAGATGCGGCAGGAATCGACCGGCACGCCAGCCGGTTCGTTGGCCGAGATCCTGCGGACCCTGGGGCAGGAGCTCGACGAGGCGGAATTCGAAGCCGGTGGAGTCATCCAGGATGAAAAAGGTTTCCAGGTGTCCGGAATCCTCGGGGGGCGCTACGCCAATCAGCTCTTTCTGACTGGCGAGCTCCAGGAGCGGAGCGAGGCGCGGCGCGCTGCTCGTGGGACGGCGATGCCGATCGCGGCGCGCGGCGCGTCTATCGATGGGTTCGGCTCGATTACGACCGGGCTGCCCGTCTACACGCAAGATGATCAGCGCGTCGGCAAGGTCGGAGAGATCCGTGGTCGCTACATCAAGATTGATGCTGGCCTCCTCCAGCGTGCTTACTGGCTACCCGCGGAGACCGTCGCGTCCGTCGTTGCGAGGGAGCGCGTGTCGCTCGCCACGACGAAGAGTCAGCTCGAAGACCACAAGCTTCGCACGCCACCGGCCGAGAGCTAGGTCGCACCCAACCTCTTGTGCGCAGCCTTTGGTAGCACTCTTCAGACGTGGACTGGGGCGTGAAGTAGCGCCCAACTTCAACGGTCAGGGAAGCTCCAGGATCGCGGCCGCCAGGCGCTCTGGGTCGTGACGCAGCAGGTGCTCCTTGCGCAAGTAGCGCGCAACCGGCAGGCGAACGATGCCCAGTTTCGGGGCCAACTCACGGCACGCGTCTTCGTCGAGCTCGACGGGTTCTTGCCCCTCCGCCCGGTACACGTCGAGGATCGTCTTTTCTAGCCGGTGCTCATCGGCCACCAGATAATCCAGGCGGTCGTCCGAGTCCAGGTAATAGAGGAACGCCTCGAGATGATCCGAGGCCTTGTACCCATCGGTTTCGCCCGGCTTCGTCATAAGGTTGAGGACAAAGACCACCCGGGCGCGCGCCGCGACGATCGCCTCCCTGATCCCGTCCACCAACAGGTGAGGCAGAATGCTCGTATACAGGTCGCCGCTCGAGAACACGATCGTGTCCGCCTCGGCGATCGCCTGCAGCACTTGCGGATTGGCCACCGCCTTCGAGTTGAAGTGGATCCGTGCAATGCCGTCCGTCGGCTCGTAGTCCGTCCGCCTGCGCCGCAAATCGATGTTCGTTTCGCCCTGAATCTCCCGCCCCGCGCTCGTCCGCGCGATGAGCCGGACGTCGGTGATGCTGACGGGACACACGTGGGAGGGGACCCGGAACAGCACTCGGGTGGCCTCGATGCCGCGGTCCTGGCCGCGGTAGATCTGCTCCAGCCTGGCGCCGATGAGGTTGCCAACGCTATGCCCCTTGAAGGGGCCTTCGATATCGGACAGCCGGTCGTCGAACAGGACCTGAGCCACCTCGCGCTGGTCGTCGTACTGCATCAAAGCGAGGACGCACTGACGCGCGTCGCCGGGTGGCAGCACCCCGAGCTCGGTGCGCAGCCGACCGGAGCTGCCGCCGTCGTCCCAGGTGCCCGGGACCGCGGTGATGCCATCGGGGGCGTTGAGCATCGCGAGTCCACGCAACAGATAGTAGTGGCCCGTCCCACCGCCGAACGTGACGACGTGCTGCTGATACGGTCGCGCAGGCCCGTTCGTTTCCGCCATGCCGCCCTCCGGTACGCGGGGCTGCCCGACAATGTGGAGCCCGAATCATAGAGCACGAATCCAAATGGGGCGATATACTGGGCAGTGCCGCATGCGCATCGTCGCAGCCGCGCTGTGAGCGCGAGCTGACGACTCCAGACCATCATGGCATGCCGGCGGGGAGAGTTGAATGGGCGCCCCGGTGCGGAGTTTCGTCCGCCTCTTGTTGTTACCACTGGTCTTATTGGTTGTCGCCTGCGCACCGGGAGCGCCCGTCGCGAGCCGTCCGAGCAATAGCGCCCCGGTTCAGACGGAGTCCCGGCCCCAGCGTCCGCTCAACGCCATCATTCGGACCGAGCCGTTCGACATTCTGGACGTCGCCTCCGGGCGCAACCGCATCACCGTAGCGCTCTTCACCGCGGATCTGACCGGCCTGCAGCAGGGCATACCCACCCCAGTCCTCGCTGAGGCCGCGCCTGAGCTCGGCACCGATAGCTGGAAGGTCAATCCGGACGGCTCGATGGAAACAACCTATCGACTGAAGCCCGGCTTGACCTGGCACGACGGCAAGGTCCTGTCGCCCGAAGACTATGTGTTTGCCCATCGCGCAACCGCGCAGCGGATCGAGTGGGGGCTCTCGTCCTCATCCATCAACCTGCTCGAGCATCGCACGATCACAAGCGTGACCGCCGCGGACGATCGCACGATCGTCATTCGCTGGCGGGGCCCCTACCCCCAGGCGGCGACGCCGAGCCTGACCGCCATGCCCCAGCACATCCTCGGCCCCGTTGTCGAGCAGGGCAGCGAGGCTCTCGGCAGCCACCCGTATTGGACGACGCAGTACGTCGGCCTGGGTCCATACAAGCTGACTAAATGGGAGCCGGGCGCGTACCTCGAGGGCACAGCCTTCTCCGGGTACGTCCTCGGCAAGCCGAAGATCGACACCGTGCGCGTCACCTGGGCCGCCGACGAGAACGCGACGCTGAGTCGACTGCTGGCGGGGGACGCGGACATCGCCCTGGACGACGCGATTGGCATGGCGCAGGGCAACGTCCTCAAGCGCCAGTGGGCGACCGATAACGCCGGCAAGCTCATCCTGTCGCCAGCCTGGATGCGCCACATTCAGGTCCAGTTCCGGCCGAACCTGGTGAATCCCGTCGCCGTCACGGACCTCCGCGTCCGGAAGGCCATCGCTCACTCGATCGACCGGCAGGGACTGGTGGACGCGCTGCTCGACGGCCTGGGCATTCCGACCGACAACATTGGCGTCCCGAACACCAACTACTATTCCCGCATCCAGCAGTCGACGACGAAATACCCGTACGACACCCGCCTGGCCGAGCAGAGCCTGCAGGAAGCCGGCTTCAGCCGCGGCTCAGACGGGTTCTGGACCGGCGCGAGTGGGCGCTTCAGCCCCCAGGTTCTCGGCATTGCGGAGGGCCAGGAGGGGCAGGAGACCACGGTCGTCGTCGACATGTTGCGCCGCGTCGGCATCGATGCGCAGCTCAACCTCGTGCCGGGCGCGATGATCCAGCGCGACGACGAGATGAAGTCGACGTTCCCCGCCCTGCGGACGAACTACATCAACGGCGAGGACCAGATCGCCGCTCGCCTGACCACCCCGGAGATCTCCGCGCCGGAGAACCGCTGGGGTGCGAAGAACAAGGCCGGGTATACGAACGCCGAGCACGACCGGCTTTATGGGGCGACGGACCCTGGACAGCAGCGCCCGCACCGACATCATGATTCAGCTCGTTAAGTTCTATAGCGATGAGCTGCCGGTCATTCCGATGTACGTCGACGTCGCGGTGATTCCGCACCGGGCCGCCCTCGAAGGGCCGACTCCACAGAGTACGGACACCGCCTACTACCACAACCTCCACCTCTGGGCCTGGAAGGCCTGATCACCGGCACACCGCACAAAAGGAGAAACTAGGTGAGAGACTACAAAGTCATTTCCGCGGATAGCCATTGGGAAACCCGGCCTGAGGTCTGGGCCTCGCGCGTTCCCGAGAAGTTCCGCGACCGGCTGCCGAAGACCATCAAGCTGCCCAACGGCGGCGACGGCGTGATCGACGACGGCGGACGGGTCACGTACGGCGGCACCGCCCACTACTGCGGCCATGGACCGGAGGGGTTCGACCCCACAATCCTGAAGTATGACAGCGAGGCCGGCTACGGTGGACCCGAGCAGCGACTGAAGGAACAGGACATCGATGGTGTGGACGCGGAGATCCTCTTCCGCTTCACGCCCCGCGATAAGGACGGCGACCTCGTGCGCGCGATGGTCCGGGCGGAGAATGAGTGGCTCGCGGAGGAGTTCTGCTCCTTCGCCCCAGATCGCCTGCTCGGCGTCGGCCTGCTTCCCAACCGGGGCGTCGACGGCGACATCGCCGAGATGGAGAACTGCAAGAAGCTGGGACTGCGGGCCGTCCACCTGACCAGGTACCCCAGTGGGGAAAGCTACCCGACGCCCGATGACGATCGCTTCTTCGCGGCAGCCCTTGACATCGATATGCCCGTTTGCGTCCACACGCAGATGGCCATCAAGCGCGGCGAGCGCGGCGAGTTCATGATCAAGTACCCGAAGGAGCCCGAGGGCTACGACCGCCCACCAATCGACATCGTGGACCGCATGTCCCGCTACGGGACGACGCACTGTGGCTGCCTCGAGGTCACCCAGATGGTGATGACCGGGCTGTTCGACCGCCTGCCCGATTTGAAGATCTATTGGGCCGAGAACCAGTGCGGCTGGATTCCGATCTTCCTCGAGCAGATGGACATGATCTACGAAGCGAACCGGGTCTGGGTGGAGCGCATCCTGGGCTTGCCCCATCTCAGACGCAAACCCAGCGAGTACGTGAAGGAGCATGCCTACTGGGGCTTCTTCGACGATCCGATCGGGATGCGGCTCCGCCACGACATCGGCGTCGATCACCTGCTCTGGGGCAGCGACTTTCCGCACGAGGTCAGCCGCTGGCCGAACTCGATGGAAGTCATGGACGAGCAGTTCGCGACGGCGGGCGTGACCGCAGGCGAAAAACAAAAAATGATGGTCGACAACGCGGTGAAGTTCCTCCACCTCGACCGCTGATCCGAGCACAGAGGAAACGGAGAGCGGCCCTCCCCGGCATTGGGGAGGGCCGCTCCGTTTTTACTGGTTTCCTTTCAGTCCGTAAACGTTACCGTCGCGGTGGCGCATAGGTCCACAGCCCAGAGGTAGCCCGTCTCGCCGGCCGTGCCCACGACCTTGATGTCGTATGAGCAACGCCCGGCCGTGTCGTTCGAAAAGGTGATGTTCACGCGCTGCTGGGGTGGAAGGACATCGTCGCCGAGGACGTCCGCTTCCCAATCGCCGACGTCCGCGGGCGATACGTAGGCGTACCCGATCGTGACGGAGCTCTCATTCACCAGAGTGAAGTCCCGGGGGTCGGCACGTGCCACCGCTGGAGCAACGGTGACGAACGAAAGTGCAAGAACGAGAAGGGCAAGAAGCGGAGTGGGCAGCAGTTTCCGCATGCCGATGATCCCTCCCGCGCACAAGATGGCCGGCAGTATATCAGCCGTCTCGGGGCATTCCAGCCAACTGAGACCAGAAGTGACCATTCTGTGCGCCTACAGGCTCCCGGCGAGCCGGGGCCGAGCATCGCGCGCCTGCCACGCGAGCCCGGCCAGTACAACACCCGCCCCCAACCAGAGAATCGGTGCGGCCCACCTGGTGAGATCCGGGAAGTTCGGCGCCCGGTCGAGCTGCAAGGCGACAACGCCGATGCGGAGGAACGCAGCGATCGATTGGGTCGAGAACCAGAGGCCGGAAATTGCCCCCTCGCGCCCCGTGCGGCCAAGGTGAAGCGCGGTGGCCAGGCCGGCCATGAGCACCGCGCCCCAACCACCCCCAACCATGATCTGGCCGAGCATCGTCCCGACAAGATTGGGCGAAAGTGCCGCGAGGAGGGTCCCAAGTCCGCCGAGCGCCGAAGCGAGCACCAGCACCCTCGCGCCGCCCCAGCGCGGCGCGAGGGCCGCCGCGGGAAATGTCGTGATGTTGAAACCGACCCAGAACAGCGGCAGCAGATAATCGAGATCCGACGGCTGCGCATAGCGCAGGTATTGGGGGATCGCGTTGAAGGCGATATTCGCCTGAAATCCGAGCGAGAGGAGCGCGGCGGCCGCCAGAAACGCGGTGCTGGCGGGCGTCGCAAGCGGCGGGAGCGCGTGGTCGGCGGCCAGTGATTCCCGGTCTGCGACCCCCGCGCCCCCAATCTCTCGGCGCGCCTGCAAGGTCCGCTCGACCCAGATCAAGCCGATCGTGACCGCGAACAGGGTCACGCTCGATACGGCGAAGGGGAGCCGCGGGTCCTGGTTTCGAAGCGCCACGCCGAGATACGCCGACGCGGCGTTTCCGACCGAGAGTCCCGTGAAATAAAGCGCTGAGAGCCAGGGCAGCGTCGTATCCGCGGAGTAGCGGCACAGGAAGACCCACGGTGGCGCCCGCAGCGCCGACGAGCTCACCACCCAGATGACGATGACGAACAGGAAGAGCCCGCTCGCAACCGGGCCGCTGCCCACCGCGGCGATATGGGGCATGGCGAAGAATGCCAGGCATGAGACAGCCGTCAGGCCGACGATAAATGGCCCGACCCGGCCCATGAAGCGGCCGACCCGATCCGCCATGAAGCCAAGCAGGAAGTCCGTGAAGGTGAACGTCAGTTGGTCCAGGACCAGGATCCAGACGCTCATCTCGCGCGGGATCCCCACTGATTCAGCCAGGGTTGGCAGGAAAATCACGTAGATGATCCAGGTCGTGACGAAGAAGAACTGGATCACTGCGAGGTAGAGCGCGGCCCAATGCGGAACTGCAGGTCGGACCCGCGTAGCGGCCACGCATCCGCTCCTCTGGTAGGCTCGGTAGGCAGGCGACTCGGCGGGATTGTATCGGCTGGCACCTGCCACTGCGAAGTTGGCACGCCCATGGAGGTCGGTTGCAAGGCGAGCGCTAAAGTCCGCCGCGACGGGCGAAGCGCGGGAGCGTATCCTCCTCGTCGTATCAACACCCGGAGTGACAGCAATGGAAGTCTGGCTGCGGCAGAACATGGCCTACGTCCATCCGGTCCACCGCCCCATGCCCTTTCCGGTACCCGGGTGGATGTGGGAGCGCGATTTTGGTGCGAGCCTGTATACGGACCGCATGGCGTTCATGCACCGCGTCGACCAGCTCGGGATTGACGGCCTGATCTTCACCGAGCACCACTATGGGCCGAACGGCGGGCTCACGCCGTCGCCGCTCGTCATGCTTGCCGCGGCGACGCAGGTCACCGAGCGCACGAAGCTCGTGACGATGGGCATCAGCCTCGCCCTTTACGGACAGCCGGTGCGGGTCGCCGAAGAGCTCGCCATGGTGGACAACCTGTCGCACGGCCGACTCGTCGTGGGCGTCATCAGCGCGGGCGCGCAAAACCTCTACGCCCACAGCCTCGCCGCGGAAGAGGAGCGCCCCCGCTACCACGAGGCGCTCGAGCTCATCCTTCGGGCCTGGACCGATCCGAACCCGTTCGCCTGGCACAGCGACCATTACGACTACGAGTGCGTGTCGATTCTCCCGCGGCCGCTGCAGCAGCCGCATCCGCCCCTCTGGACGACCGCCTCCAGCGAGCAAAGCCTGCAGTGGGCGGCCAAACATCACATTGGCTTGATCGCGAATGGCAACGTGCCGGAGGTCATCCCGATCATCAAGTACTTCCGCGACTTCGCCGAGCGCGAGTGCGGCTGGTCACCCGGACCAGAATCGATCGGCATCTCGCGCGAGCTCTGCGTCGCGCCTACGCAGGAGGAGGCCGAGGCACTCGCCGACCGCATTCTCAACGGCGACCGCTCGGACATCGTGGAGAACATCGAAGGCGCGCCGCAGCTCGTCGAGATGGGGCGGCGCATCCGCGAGAATCGGAGCTACGCCTACCGCGGCGACGTCGCCCCGCGCGCCAATCGCGGACGTTCGGTCGAGGGGATCAGCGGAGGTGGCTTCATTGTGGGCAGCCCAGAGCGGGTGACCGAGGAGATCCGGGCCCAGCGCGACGCATGTGGTGCTGGCGTGCTGGTCATGCGGACGGAGATGAGCGACCTCGGCCTCGACCAGGTGGGCGACGAGCTGCAACTCTTCGCCGAAACCGTGCTGCCCAACCTTCGCCCCTAGAAGCGAGGCTCAACGATTGGCCGCAATCCTCGTGCACGTCTCAATGATCCAATTGGGCTGGAGCGTCTGCGTGCTCTTTGTAAGATCCCGGAGGAACCCTGCCGCATAGTGCTGAGCAACCCGAGCGCAGTCGCTGCCCGCGGCTCCCGGCTGGACACTGGTCTCGGCGGCGGTAGCCGCGAGCAAGCCGGCGATCCACTGCACCGCTCGGCTCTTTTCGCCCACGAATCCAGCGCAGTGCTGGACGGCAGCCTCGGCCATGGCGATCCGGGCGGTCGGGTCCCAGTTCGGAGTGAACCAGGTGAAGTCGCGATGCGACCGCTCATGGGGGACGACCCAGTTGCGTGTCCCAACGTTGTTGATGAACGGCGCATCGGGATCGCGAACCCACGACTCCGGACCGCACCGCGCCATCACGACGTGGCCGTGCAGCTCCCCGCACTTGTCGAGAATCGTTTCGATGCGCCCGGCGCCCACGAAAACCCCATGGTTGGCGAGCTCCTGGATAAACGGCTTGTCGGTCAGCGTGACCCACCCGCGCCCGCGCGCTACGCGGTCCTTGAGCCGCCTGACCTGCGCGTTGGCCGATCGGATTCCGAGGATCGATGCCCCCGCTACACCGAGTCGCTTCGCCTGATCCGAAAAGGCGATGTTGCAAAAGCTGCGGCCCCGGCCCGTCTTCGTCGTATAAGGAAGATACGCGGGGTTGCCCAGAACGGCATCCTGCACGGCAATCACATAGGCGAGTCGTCTCTCGCTGAGTGAGACTCGTTGATTGGCGTGCTGGAGCACGCTGGCTAGCGGGTCTGCCGCGACGCGCTTCCAGAAGCCAGCTTCGGCCTCCAGGACGTCGGCCTCCAGGACGATGGATGGCTCCGGGGTTGACACGGGCGAATGGCGCGGAATCGCTCCCTCCAAGGTTGGGGCTGGGCCTCGCTCGGGCGGGCCGAGGACTGAGCCCGCACCGCACAACACCCTACCAAAAGCGGACTGCCTCCCGCTCCCGCGTTTTTATCGCGTTTTTATAATGAGAAATGGCTGGGCCGGAGGAGCATCCCATGTCCCAACCCCGCACCCGCCGCCGCTTCCTTGCCGACACCGGCCGTTTCGGCCTCGCCACCGCCGGGTTGGCGATCGTCGGCCCCGCTCGCGCATCCATCTCTGACCGGCCAGCCATCGTGCAACCAGCGAGCGTCAAGGTCCTGCTCGGCGAGACATCCCACCCCTATGGTCAGCTCGCCGGGTACCGGATCACCGACGAGGGAACCGGTTGGCGAACGTCACCCATCATCGAAGCCGCTTTCGCCTTCACCCACGTTGCCCTCCATTGGCACGGTGCCGCGGTCCGCCGGATTGACGCCCGGACGAGTCCCGATGCAGCCCACTGGTCGACGTGGAAGGCACTGCCCGTCGAAGGAATCCAGGGTACCGAGGGACCCGCCCAATGCTTCACCACGCTGCTCGGCGCCGATCGGGATGCATACGTTCAGTACCGACTGCCGGCCGCCGCCCCACTTCCCGAGCGGCTCACGCTGACCTGCCTGAACAGCCTGGATGGCCCTCGCCGTTCGGCTGGCCTCGTGACCGGGCAACTCGAGCCGGGGAAGGGCGGGGATCTCCGCGACGCCATCATCACGCGCGAGGAGTGGGGCGCGGACGAATCGATCCGCTTTTCGCCCAACGGTGTGGAATCGTGGGAGCGCACGTTCGTCGCACCTCGTGCGCTTGTCGTCCACCACACCGCGACCCGCAACTGCTGGGACGATCCCGCCGCCGACGTTCGCGCGATATACGCGTTCCACACCCTGGTCCGGGGCTGGGGCGACATCGGCTACAACGCGCTGATCGACGCCGAAGGCCGCATCTACGAGGGCCGGATGGGCCGGGACGTCGATCCCTTCGGGCGCTTTGCTCGCGACGTGCTGTCGTTCGGCGTGGTCGGCGCCCACGCGTTCAGCTTCAACTTCGGATCAGCCGGCGTCGCGCTGATCGGCGATTTCGAGGAGGGCCCGCCGACCGCGGCGGCCTGGCGCGCGCTGGAGGAGTTTCTCGTTTACGCGCATCGGCGCTACGAGATCGACCCGCGCACGACGCTCGACTTCGCGCGCTCGAGCGACACGTGGCGCTTCGACTTCCATGCCCTTTCCGGCCATCGCGACTGTGGGACGATCACCGAATGTCCGGGTGAATTCGTCTACGAGCGCCTACCCGAGCTCCGCGAACGGGTCGCGCACCGGATCGTTGGGGACGCACCGATCGTCCGGACGATCATCGACGCTCCACGAGAACGGAACCTCTGGCCCGGCACCGCAAGCTACCGCTGGCAGGGCACCCCGCCTTCGGATCTGGCATTCGACGGCTTCTGGAAGCCACCGACGGAGGATGCCGTCGACTACCGTGGGGGGTACGATGAGCGCGCCCTCCCGACCCACATCATCACGCGCGAGACGCACACGGGTTTCGCACTCGATATCCCCGGCCAGTACACGCTCCACGTTCGCTCGGCCGACCAGCCATTCGCCGACCGCGTCACGGTGCTGGTCGAGCGCCAGGTCGTCCGCGACAATGCCGATTCCGAAGGGGTGCATCGCACCGAAGGCTGGACGCGCTCGCAGCGCATCGTGCACTACCACGGCTCGGACTACGAGATCGCAGAGCCTGGCTCCTACGCAGAGCTGACCTGGGAGCTACCGGTCCCTGAGGCTGGCCGCTACCGAGTGCAGGCCTGCTGGCCGAGCGCCGAAGATCACACGCGCGCCGCGGTGTACACCGTTGCCGTCGACGGGGCGATCCTGAACACGACGAGCGTCGATCAGACCCACGGCCTCGGAACCTGGGCCACGCTGGGGGCATTCGATTTCGTCGCGGGACAGCTCTGCACGGTTACCGTCACGGCACCGGACACCGGCGAGGGCATCGTCGTCGCGGACGCCGCGCGAATCGTCATGGACTAGAGCCGCTGTTGCGGATCCAGGGCATCTCGCAAGCCATCGCCAACGAAGTTGACGGAGATGATCGTGAGCAGGATGAACGCGCCGGGAAAGATGGCGAGCCAGGGCGCGGCATACATCTCGCTCTGCGCGTTCTGGAGCATGTTGCCCCAGCTCGGCGTTGGCGGCTGTACGCCGTAGCCCAGATAGCTCAGCGTCGACTCGACGAGGATCGCCGAGCCCACGGACAACGTCGCGGCAACGGTCACGGGACCGAAGGCATTGGGCAGGATGTGCCGGACGATGAGGCGCGCGTCGCTCGCCCCGAGCGATCGGGCAGCCTCGACAAACTCCTTCTCCTTCAGCGACAGGAACGACCCGCGCACGAGGCGGGCCACGTGCATCCAGCTCGTCAAGCCGATGAGCAGGATCACGACGTTCAAGCCCGAGCCGAAGAGCGCCGCGACGACGAGCAGGAGCAACAGTCGCGGGATCGAGAACATGAAGTCCACCAGCCGCATGATCACCGCGTCTGCAAGGCCGCCGTAGTAGCCGGCGAGTGCCCCGAGGGTCGTGCCGAGTCCCGCGGCGACGAGCGTCGCGACGAGGCCCACGCTGAGGCTGGTCCGGGCGCCGTGCATCAGCCGGCTGAGCTGATCGCGCCCAAGCTGATCGGTCCCGAATGGGTGAGCGGGCGACGGCGGCTCCCGCATGACGTCCATCTGGGGCGTATCCCAGGCGTACGGGGCCAGCCAGTCGGCGCCAATCGCTATGATCCCCAGCATGGTGATCAGGATCAAACCCGGGAGCGCCAGGCGATGCCGACAGAATCGCGCCCAGGCAAGACCAACCTCGCGTCGGTGCGACGAAGCAATAGCAACAGCCTGCGGGGATGGCAGGATAGCGTCTCCCGCAGGCCCGCTCATCGGTAGCGGATCCGCGGGTCGAGGAATCCGTACACGACGTCCGCGACCAGGTTGCTCAGGATGATCAGGACCGCGGAGATCGTGAGGATCGCCATGAGCACCGGGTAGTCGAGGCGAACGATCGATTCCAGGAACAGGCGCCCCATCCCCGGCCACGCGAAGATCGTCTCGATGACGACGGCGCCTGTGAAGAGCTCCGGCAGGTCGATGGCCAGCAGCGTGACCAGGGGCTGCGCGGCGTTCTTGAACGCATGCCGGACGATGACTCCCTGTTCGTGGAGTCCCTTCGCCCGGGCGGTGCGGATGTAGTCCTGATGGATGACCTCCAGCATGGAGGCGCGGACGTAGCGCGTGTATCCGCCGGCGAAAACGGCCGCGAGCACGCCGACCGGCATAGCCATGTGTTTCAGGCGGTCCACCGGGTTAAATCCCATCCCGATCGTCGCTGAGCCGCTGGTCGGCAGCCACCCAAGCTGCAGGCTGAACAGGAGGATGGCGAGCAGGCCGAACCAGAATGGCGGCATCGCCTGGCCGACGAATGCGAGCGCGCTTACGGCGTAGTCGAGCCACGAGCCTTGCCGTGCCGCGCAGAGCACGCCGAGAGGGACTGCGATGAGCAGCATCAGAACGAACACGACGGTCATGAGGGTGAGCGTTGCCGGCAGCCGCTCCCAGATGCGGGCGGCCACGGACTCATGCGTCACGAAGGAGCTGCCCCAGTCCCCACGCGCAACGTTGCCGATCCAGCGCAGATATTGGAGGGGCGCCGGGTCGTCGAGCCCGAGCTGGGCGCGGATGCGCGCGACGTCCGCCCGACTGACGTCAGCGTTCTCCATGTAGGCCGCCATCGGCCCGCCCGGCGTCAGCTTCAGCAGCACAAAGGACGCGAACGTGATGCCAACCAGCAGGGGCAAGCTCTCGAGGAGCCGGCGCAGGAGATACCGGGTCACAGAGCTCGGCGAGGGCGCAACTGCGTCATGTCTCGCTCACGCGAGCGTCCACTCGTGAATGTTCCAGGTGAGCCAGCGGAACGGGTGGGAGCGAGGACCCTGCACTCGCCGGTTCACGGCCTCCACATTGGCCCGGTTGTACAGGTAGATGATCGGCACATCCTCGGCAAGCTTGCGCATGACGTTCTCGTAGAGCTGCTTGCGCGTCGCCGAATCGAGCGTTGTGTCCGCCTCACGAATCCACGAATCCACCTGCGGGTCCTTGTACCGCATGTAGTTGCTGCCGTCGCCCTGGTTCTCCTCGCGCGGAATCTCCTTCGCATCAAACTGGACCGCGATGCTCGAATGCGGGTCGATGCTCGGCGTGAACCCGAAGTAGGCGATGTCGAAGTCGCCGCGGGCGACGAGGCCGTTCGCGCTCCATTCCCCGACCAGGACCGCTGCCGCGACGTTCTTGATCTCGAGATCGACACCGATCGCCTTCCAGGATGCCTGGATGAGCTGCTCGACGTCCTCGCGCAGCCGGTTGCCACTCGTGCTGTTGATCGTGAGCTTGAGCGGGCGCCCGTCCTTTCCGCGGATGCCGCCCGATCCGGGGCGCCAACCCGCCTCGTCGAGCAGCCGCTTCGCCGCCTCCGGATCGTAGCTGGACGGCGGAAGGTTCGGTGCCCACATCCCAACCGGGTACTCGGAGCTGGCGACCCTGGTCTTGCCGAATAGAACGCGGTCGACGATCTGCTGCTTGTCGATCGCGGCCTGCAACGCCCGCCGAACGCGTTTATCCCCCAGGATCGGGTGGGGCCGTAAGCCGTCTGGCGAACCGCGGTCAGCCAGGTTAAGGAAGAGCCGGTCTGAGCTGAGGCCCGCTACCGAAGTGGGTGCCCACCCGTTCAGCTTCTCGATCTCCACCGCATCGCCCTCGGCCAGGTCGACCGCCACATCGGTCTCATTGGCCCGGACCTGCGCGAGCTGCGTGTTCTTGTCGGGGGCGATGCGGAAGATGACCCGGTCAAGCTTAGGCCGCCCCTGGAAGTAGTTCGGAATGGCCTCGAGCGCGATATGACTGGCAGCGGCCCATTCCGTCACGCGAAAAGGCCCGGTTCCAAACGGCTTGCGGTTGAACTCCGCCCGGTTCAGCTCGTCCAGCCCGCCGAGCGCGTGCCTGGGGAGTATGCCCTGGGGATAGCTGAAGAGGATGAGGTAGTCGCTGAAGACGTCCGCCATCTGGATTTGGAGGGTGAGCTCGTCCTGGACGTTGATGGTCTGGATCTTGCCGTAGGTGCTCTTGCCGAGGGTCGTGTTCCTGGGATTCATCACCGCTTCCCAGGTGAATTGCACGTCCGCGGCGGTCAAGGGCTGGCCGTCCGCCCACTTCACTCCCGGGCGCAGCTTGACCGTGATCGTCTTACCGTCCGGCGATACGCCCCCGTTGCGGATGGTTGGCACGTCGGCCGCCAGCTCCGGCTGGAACTCCCCGTTCGGGTCGACGACCCAGAGGCCGTTATAGATCGTCTGGGTGACCGTGTACGCGGCGCGAAGGCCCGTGTAGTAGGGGTTGAGCGTGTCCGGTTCCTGGCTCAGCGTAATCCGAACCTGGCTGGACCCCGAACCAGCGCCTGCCCCCGGCTTCGAGTCGCCTGGCCCGCACGCCGTGACCAGCACAATGAGCAGGACGCCGATGACAGACGGAACTCTGCGCATGACGAACCTCCGCCTCTCTGAGCATTGTGTCCTACACCGGCCGTCGCTGACACCCTCCGCATAGAATGAGGTGACCCCGTTGCGGCTCACCCCTCGCGATCACCGTCCAATTCGTGTGGAGGTTCTGCCGTGCGCCGCTTCCCGAATCCCGCCACTGCCCGCTGGGCTGGGGCATTGCTCGTCGCAATCATCGTCGCCACGACATCCGGGTTGAGCCAAACGGCTGCTCAGACCTCCGGCCCCGCCGGGGCACCCCTACCGCCCGGGACGCCTGGGACGCCAACCCCGACGCCGACGTCCACGCCAACGGCGCTCGCGACGCCGACCTTCACACCATCGCCGACATCGAGCGTGCCAATTCCACCGATCCTGGCGCAGGTCGCCTCCCGCCACCAGGCGCGCATGGGCATCTACGTCTACCACTTCGGCAACGGCCAGGTGCTCCAGCTCAACGCGGACCAGCGGTTCCGAGCGGCTAGCCTCTACAAGCTCGTCGTGCTGTACGACGCCTACCAGCGCCTCGCCAATGGCACGCTGCGCGCGGACGAGGTGCTCACGATGAGCCAAGCGGCGCTGGACGCCGAGCCGTACGCCGAGTGGCCGCTCGGCAGCCGCACCACGGTCGCGTGCGCCCTCGAATCCATGATCGTGATCAGCTCGAACGCCGCTGCCGCCATGGTCCTCGAGCGACTCGGCGGCGAGCCGCAGGTGACCAGCAACGCGCGCGCCTGGGGGCAGAGCGAGAATACCGAGATCACCAAGGAGCGAGCCTTCACGTCGCCGCGCGACGTGGCCCATCTCCTGATCGCCATCGCGACGGACCAGGGGATCACGCCGGAGGCCAACGCCTCGATGCGCGGCTTGCTCGCGGGGCAACGTCGCAACGATCGCCTCCCATTGCCTCTGCCGCTCGAGCTCACGATCGCTCACAAGACGGGCGAGCTGAATCGATTGCGCCACGACGCGGGCATCGTCTACGCCCCATCGGGCGCCTACCTCGTCGTCGCGATGGTGGAGGGCGCCCCGAGCGACGCCGCCGCGCGGGCCGCCATCCTCGACCTCTCGCGCGAGCTGTACACGTACTTCGAGCGCACGCCCGCGCCGGCCTTCCTTGGCATCCCGCCCCGGCTGGCCTTCGACGTGCTGCAATGGCCGGATGAGCAAGGGCGACTCGCCCCCCTCTTCGACCCTGACGCGGGCACGATCTCGCTCCGCGGCGCGGGCATCACGCTGGCACCTGGCGCCGAGGACAGGACGCTCCGCGAGTTTGCCGTCCCCGACGTCCTGGCGCTCCAGCGCGCCGCCGCCCAGGCAGGGAGTCCGTTCTCCGTGACCGGCGGCTATCGGGGGCCGCGCCCGAGCGAGGCGCGCTTCATCGACCCGAGCGAGGCGAATCCACCATGTCCGGTCGAGATCCCGCCGCGGCAGACCCAGCAGGGCGCTGGCGAGCAACCGCCTTCGGCCCAAGACGCGAACATCGAGACGCTCGTCATCGCACTGCAGGCGCCGAGCCAATCGAGCGGCGATGCGACTCAGCCCTCCGCGACACCGGCGCCTCCGCCGGCAGCACCCACCCCGGCCGCAACGCCACAAGCGCCGTCCGAGGCCACCCCTGGCGCCGCTGCTCCCGCGCCCCCAGCGCCGACCGGCTCCCCGTCGCCGGCTCCGACGCCCGTGCCGCCAACCGTCGCCTCACAGCACTGGCTCGGGACGACCATCGCCGTCACGGACGCGGCGAACCGCGACGCGGCGGAGGATGGCGTCGAGCCAACCGCGACCGCGCGCTGGCTGGCGGCAAACGCCTGGCAGTATGGCTTCATCCCTGCACTTCCGGAGTCCTCCCTCGGTCGTCGCGTGGGCTACGAGCCGTGGCGCTACCGTTGGGTGGGCCGCGAGCTCGCATCGCAGCTTCGCAATGCCGTCGACTCAGGCGACTACGCCGGCACCGTCACCGCGGCCCTCCGCCAGGCCGAAATGGATCTGGCGACAAGGGGGAGATAGCACCGACGTCCCCGTTCCCCCTTGTGAGGGAACCCTCGGGGGAAGGGAACACGGGGAAGGCCTGGCAAGAAGTCCGAGCCTACTCTTCCTCGTCCGCTACGTCGGAATCGATGGCGACCTCGGGCTCAGGCTCGACAGCCGCTGCCGCGGGGGCGCCGACGAGATCGAAGCGTGCGACGTTGCTGGCCCCATTCGTGTTGATCACGGTTACCTCGTAGCTCGCCGGCTGGGGGAGCTCCAGGGAGGTTATCCCCGCGCAGCTCCCATTGGCATCGCAGAGAATTCCTGACGGACCCTGATGCGGAACGGTGAACCGCAACGTGGCGCCTGTCGACGAGCCACCTCGCGCGACGAGATTCGCTGGGGTGCCGTCCGGGCGACGCAGCCCGAGCGAAGGACCAAAGGTCACCATATTGTCATCGGCCGCGAAGCCGCTGCCAATTACGAGCACCTCCGTTCCCGCCGGGCCACGCGCAGGTAGGATCTCGGTGATACGAGGCCCGTCCGCGGCGAGGGTTGCGGTTGCTGGCATCGGCGTTGGGCTCGGAGTTGGGATGGCGGTCGCGGTTGCTGTCGGGGTTGGGCTCGAAACTGGCGGGAAGGGCGGTGGGTACAGAATCGGACCCGGGTTGATCGGGCCTGGGAAGGCGGCCGTCGTCAACGTCCAGGTTTCGGTTCCTGACCCATAGGTCGACGTCCACGAGAAGCCCGCGTAAAGCGCCGGCCGGGCGATGTAGGTGGATGGCGTCCCCCACGGGGCGGGCGCCATCGCCGAGGGAGCGCCGGCGGCTGGTAGCAATGGGTCGCCATACAGGGGACCGGGCGCATACCAGGTGCTTCCGTAGATCGTGCCTTCCTGGCGACCGACGTAGAGCGAGCCGTTGTACATGTCGAAAACCAGCCGATTGCCCAGGCACTGGCCGTAGTACGCGGTGCCGTCATCCTGCTGGGCCTGGATCCACGTGCGGAATTGGCGGACAGACACGGTCGCGGTATAGGAGCGGGAGCTTCCGCTGTACCCGTACGCGTATTGGCGGCCTTCGTTCCGCCACACACCGCGCAGGTCGTACGGGCAGCCGCGCACGAGAAGGCCATTGGCGGGCGCCATCGCGGAGTCTGGCGCAATGCCCGGCGCCATGCCCGGGGGAAGAGGTTGTTGCAGGACAGATCCGTATCCTGAGCTCGCAGAGCCCGCATTTGGGTCTACGCCTTCCGAGTCAGGCGGCGCCATGCCGGGCCCCCAATTTCCAAACTGGGGGCCGCTTTGCGCCGTCGCGCCAGGGGGAACCAGGAGGATGGTCGCGATCATCGTCAGGCTCAGCGCCGCCAAAATCCATCGCAACGGCCGCCAACTGTTCATCCCAGGCCCCCTTCGACTCTACTTTGGCCTGATCGTAGCACCCACACCGCGTCACAACCGCACGCTGTGAAGCCATTCACTGGCAGCGCGGGTTGGAGTAGCATCGCCTGGTCACCGAACTGGGAGTCGACGACGCCGACCCTCGCGCACAACGAGTACTGGTCCAAACCATGCTTTCGCCAGGCGCTGTACGACGGCATCACGAAGGCAGCGCCACCGGTCCTCGAAAATTGGTGCCCCTGCGCGAACTGCCGCGGTTCCGTCGGCCCCCCAGATGTGGTTTGAGGAGAAACCATGGCAATTTCCAACCGTACCGAGGAGCATCCCCTGCTGAAGCCGGGCCGCGAGCGCCTGGCTGGCAAGGTTGCTATCGTGACCGGCGCCAATAGCGGCATCGGCCGCGCCACGGCGCACCTCTTCGCCCGCGAAGGTGCAAAGGTCGTGTGCGTCGACCTGCGCGACGACCGCGAGCCACGGGTCGATCGACTAATTCAGAGTGACGGGGGTGAAGCCGTCTTCGTCCAGGGCGACGTCGGCAAACGCGAGTCCGGGGAGGCGATGGTCCAGGCGGCGATCGATAGCTTCGGTAAACTCGACATTCTTTTCAACAACGCCGGGGTTGGCGTCCACAAGCCGCTGCACGAGTTCACCGATGAGGAATGGGACTTCGTCCTGAACGTCAACCTGCGCGGCGTGTTCAACGGCGCCCGCGCCGCGCTGCCCCGCTTCCTCGAGCAAGGCCATGGCAACATTGTGAGTACGGCGTCCACCCACGGCATCCTGGGTACGCGCAACTACCCCGCGTACTGCGCGACGAAGGCCGCCATCATCAACCTCACCCGGCAGATGGCGATGGACTACGGACCAGCCGTGCGGGTCAACTGCGTCTGTCCGGGCCCGATCGATACTCCACGCTACCGAGGCTACCCCGCGGTGGCCCGCTTCCCCGAGGGGATGACGGATGAGGAGCGCCATGGGATGGGCGACAGCGTGCCAGGCCTGCACAGGATGGGGCAGCCAGAGGAGGTCGCGTACTGCGTCCTCTTCCTTGCCTCGGATGAGTCGTCATACGTGACAGGCCACGCGCTCGTGGTCGACGGGGGCCAGACGATCGATGCCTGATCCCCGGGCCGGCGGGGTCGACCTTAAGGAGGATGGGGCCACAACGGAGGAGGAAGAGACTATGCCAGTCGCTGAGTACAACTACATCGGCGCGGAGACTCGCTGGGCCGACATCGGCAAGGGGACGCGCGCGTTCGTGACGCTCCCCAAGGTGCTCACCGGCCCGGTCGGGGGTGTGATCCTGGGTCACGAGCGCTACGGCCTGGTCCAGCACACGCTCGATCTCGCCGCGAAATTCGCGTCGTACGGCTTCGTCTGCATCGCGCCGGACATGGCATCACACTGGGACGGCGACAAGGAGGCCCTGAACCGGGGCGATGCCCACCTCGAGCTGAGCGACGAGCAGGTCAAGTTTTACTACTCGCTGAGCCTGGACTACCTGATCGAGATGGATGAGGTGGACCGCGGCCGGATCGCGGCGATGGGGGTTTGCCAGAGCGGCGCCTATCCGCTGCTGCTGAACAGCGTGCGCAGCGAGATCACGGCGAACCTGGTCTTCTACGGCGGGAACAACACGCCGGAGGACGTCCTCGCTACCTGCAACGCGCCAATCCTCGGCATCTGGGGTGAGCGGGACCACATCATCTCGAAGGAGCAAGTCGCCGGCTTCCGCGGCGCGCTCGAGAAGCTGAACAAGAGCTACGAGTTCACGGTGTACGCGGATTGCCCGCACGGCTGGCTCAACGACACGATGCCCGGCCGCTACCGCCAATCTGAGGCCGAGGCCGCCTGGGCCCAGATGATCGATTTCCTGAAGCGTGCCAACGCCGGCGCCTTCCCTGCAGCTCGCGTCCGCCAGCGCTACGAAGGCGACTACGCGGAGGACTACGACTTCAAGAAGAACGTGCGGTTGGAGTAAAACGGTCATCCTGAATCCGGAGGCGAAGGATCCGTGACCTCGTTCGGACCGGATCCTTCGCCTCGCTCAGATTGACAATGTCCCGGGCCTGGCCTACAAGAGTCCCGACTGGCGCGCCTTGTATTGAAAGTGGTCCCAGAGCTTCGCGGCACGGAAGTCGCTGTTCTTGCCGTAGCTCGTGCGAAGGGCTTCCGTCTCCGCCGGCGTGATCGGCCTGAGCGGGCCGAGCGTGCTTGCCGCCACGACGGCGCGCGCGTTCTCTTCCATCTCCAGGCAATCCATAAAGAGCTCCGGCACGCTCGTCGCTACGACGGCGGTGCCGTGGGCGCGCAGCAGGCAAGCCCGCCGATCGCCGAGCGTCGCGGCGACCGCCTGGCCCTGCGCCACCGTCCGGATGTGCGTCGGATCGGCGTGGATCGGCATGTCGACGAAGCGATAAGCGAAGTTGCGGATCGCGACGATGGGGTGATCCACCATGGTAAAGAGGGTCACCATCGGTGGATGGCCGTGGCAGACGGCGGAGGCATCCGGTCGGGCGCGGTAGATCTCCAGGTGCAGTGCCGTCTCGGCGGGCGGCGGCTCCTCACCTTCCAAGATCGTGCCGTCCAGGCCAATCATGAGAATGTCATCCGCCGTGAGCGCCGCTCGGCTGGTGTCACGCGGCTGGATCAGGATGTGGTCCGTGCCGGGGACGCGAGCGCTCACGTGCCCGCTGTAGTCCATCACATCTTCCATGACGAGCATGCGGGTGCACTCGGCGAGCTGCTGCCGCAGCAGGTGAATTGGTGCTTCAGACATCAGTCCTCGCTTTCACGTCCGTGGACTTCGCCTGGCGGAGAAACCAGGCATTGTCGGCGGGTCGCGCGCAGTATAGCGGCGGTCGGCAACGTTCAGGCACGCGTGCAGGCGCTAGCGAAAGTCCCACTCGTGGATGTTCCAGGCGGGGCTGGTCTCCGGCGGGACGGGCCTTGGGCCCGTGATGCTCGACGCGAAGGCCCAGACGATGGGGCGGAAGCTGATGTGAATGGCGGCGGCATCTTCGGTGAAGATGCGCGCCATCTGCGCGAGCTGATCCTCCCGGCGCGACTGGTCCAGCGTGGACATGAACTCTCCGATGAGCCGGGTGTACTCCGGGTTCGTCCAACCGCTGCGGTTGCTGCCCCGCCAGCGATTTTCCGGCAGCGGGATAGCGTCCGGCGTGAAGGCCACGGGGAAACGGTCGTTTGCGGGCACGCTCTGGACATACATGCCCGGGTAGCCGGCGTGAACCTCCAGGTCCTGGGCCTGGGCATTCGGGACCACGAACTGGTTGATCTCGAAGCCATTCTGGCGCCAGTTGTCGGCCAGCGCCGCCAGCTCATTCTCGCTCTCGCGGCTGGCGGTCGTTCGCACCTCAACGGTGAAGCGGCCCTGGCTCGGGCTGGTGTAGAAGCCATCCCCGCCCTTCTCGTAGCCGGCCTCGCGCATGAGCTCCTCGGCCCGCCGCGGATCGTACGGGTAGCGCGTCGCGCCCCGCTCGATCGCCTTGCCCCACGCGCCCTCGGTGGGCAGGAGGAAGACGGCGTTCGGCGCCACGCCGGAGTTTACGACCTCGTTCACGGTTTCCTTATCCACGCCATGGGACATCGCTTTGCGCACCCGCGCGTCCAGCAGCGACACGGGGCTCGTGAACCCCGTGCGGAATTGGAAGTCCGCGCCGCGCCAGACGATGAGCGCGAAGTGGATCAACCCGCCCTGCCGCGGCTCCCACTCCCGCCGCAGCGTGATCCGCTGCTCGATGGTCGCCACGCTGTCGCCCGCCATGTGTGCCTCGCCGCTCAGCAAGTTGGCGAGCGCAGTATTTGAGTCACCGACGAAGCGGAGCTGCAGCCGCTCGATTTTCGGCCGGCCCGTGGCATGTCGGTCGAAGGCAACGCTTTCGATGAACGAGCCGGGCTCCCACCGCGTCATGCGGAAGGGACCGCTCCCAACGTACTCGCGCGTCCAGAAGGGCAGGGCCAGGAAGCTGTCGATCGACTCGCTCGCGAACTGCGCCTCGAGCAGGTGGCGGGGCAACGCGGGCAGGTTGCGGTCGCGGCCGGTCAGGTGGCCGGCGTCCGGATAGGCCTTGCTCCAGCGGATAACCAGGGTGCGCGGGTCGGGGGCGAGGACCTCCTCGACGCTGTCGAAGGGGGGCTGGCGGCCGAACCCGATGTCGGTACCCGTATGGAGGGCGCCAGCCGAACACGAAGTCATCCGCCGCGAGCGGTGCCGCGTCGTGCCAGGCAAGATTCGGACGAGGGCGGTAGATGGTCTCCATCCGGCCGTCGGGGAAGACACGCCAGGAATCCGTGTTGAGCTGAGGCAGCGCCTCGGCGAGGTACGGCTGCGGGATCGCCCGGTCGTCGGGAATGGCAAGGTCCGCGTTGAACAGCCGATTCTGCAGCGTGGTCGCGGCGAAGGCCTCCCGTGGCGCACGCAACGCAACCCGTCGCGGGTTCCAGCCGCACCATCGCGACGAACGTGCGCTGGGGCTCAGTCCGGGCCGGCGGCGCGGCCGCGCCGCCGGTCTCCCGCGGGGCCGGCGCGGCAGGTGCGCAGCCAGTGACGACCGCGAAGGTGACCAGGAGAAACAGCGAGCGGGCTTGCAGCATCGACGATCACCTCATTGGGGCCGGCGGCGCCCCAGCAGCGCCCCGACGTGCGGTGGCCCAGGATATCACGGCGCTGCGCCCCCCGTGGGGGGTGCCCCCTGACTTCGTGCGCTCGTGGGGGGACGCCCTCACCCCAACCCTCTCCCAGAGGGCCCAGAGGGAGAGGGGGCAGGCCCCGTCGCCTCTCCCTCTGGGAGAGGCCGGCCGCGGCACGCGTCAGCGGGCGCGGCCGGGTGAGGGCGTGACCCCGGCAGGCGCAGCGCACGAATGTCGGGGACACCCCCCCGTGGGCTCCCCGGCATTGCGACTCACCAGGGCTGTTATGATGTGCACGAGACCGTGACCCGGCTGCCGGGCTGATCAACACGCGAGGTGACATGGCCAGCGCACTGCTCGAGGCACTCAAGAACCGCGTCCTCATCCTCGACGGCGCGATGGGTACCGGAATCCACGCGTATAACCTCCCGCTCAGCGACTACAACGGACTCGAGAACTGCTCCGAGATCCTGGTGGACACCCGCCCCGATGCGATCTAGGGCCTCCACGAGTCCTTCCTGGCCGCCGGCGCCGACGTTATCGAGACGGATACCTTCGGCGGCATGCCGCGCGTGCTGGTCGAATTCGGGCTGGAGAGCCGCGCTCGCGAGCTCAACCAGCAGGCCGTGCGCATCGCGCGCGAGGCCGCCGCCAAGTACAGCACGCCGGAGGTCCAACATTGCTAGCTAGCGCTGCCAGCCACACAGATCATCTCGCCAAGAGGCTGCTCCAGAGGGAACGAACGGGCCTATATCCGAACCGCAGACGTTTCTGGCAAAGCCGGCGGACGGGGAACCATCGGCTACGCGGGGTTCCAGGCTGTTGACAGATTCGGTCTATCTGAAAAGGCGGTTCGATACGACCAAGACGTTGTCCGTCGTTGCTCATATGATCAGAGATATGGTGGAATTTGAGCGAGTGATCCGGAATGGGCCGAACATCGTCTATTGTGGTGATCGGTCCAAGCAACCCTCGCTCACGGACGAATTTCCCCGACATTTGCCTAGTACGGACGACCGGTGGGCAGAACGGGAATCGACTCGGAAGCGGGTATGCGAGGCCGAAACTTTGGAGGGAAACCATGCATCGGCACAGATCGCTCACCGCCCATCGCAGTTCCCTGGTCTATGTTTTACTTGCGACACTCTTTGCGATGTCCGCTGCTGTGGTCCACGCTCAGCCATCATCTTCGACGGTGTCGTCGACGCCGAACCCAGTGTCTGGCACTATCCTGACCGACGCCGACGGATGGACGCTCTATACGTGGCAAGGAGATGAGGAGGGAGACAGCTACTGCTACGATCGGTGCGCCGAGGTCTGGCCACCCTTTGTCATCAGCGAGGACTTGGCTGCGCCAAACGGGCTCCCGGGCGTCCTCGGGCTCATGGAGCGCGACGATGGCGCCTGGCAGGTGACCTACAATGACTGGCCGTTGTACTACTTTTCAGGCGATACCCAGCCAGGCGACACCACGGGGAATGGCGCTACGGGCTTTGGCGCGGTGTGGTCCGTGGTCGGCCTCGGATCGGCGCCCATTGCCCAGCCCGCACAGCCGGCTCCTAGTCCGGTTCCTTCAGCACTACCCGCGCCGGCCCCCGCGGCGGCACCCGCGCCTCAGCCGACAAGCACACCCGTCCCCACGCCGATGACGACTCCCTCGCAGGCGTCGGTCACCATCGTGGATTTCGCGTTTCGCCCGGCCAGCCTCACGGTGCACTTGGGGGATACGGTCGTGTGGACGAATAGCGGGCTGTCGGCGCACACCGCCACAAGTGATGCTGGTGTCTGGGACACCGGTCGCCTATCTGCGGGCCAATCCGGCTCCCACACGTTCACGGCCGCTGGCACGTTCAGCTACCACTGCGCCATTCATCCCGGCATGCGCGCGTCGGTCACTGTGACGGCGACCGGTGCGACGGGCCAAACCGCGGCGAGCCCGGCCGCAAACCCCGCCGCAGCGTCTGCGTACCCCGACGCGTACGGCGCCTCGATGGGCCGTTACGGCTACTCGACCATAGGCGGCAACGGAGGCTATGCTGGCGGCTATGGCTCCCCAGCCATGGGCGGATACGGCAATTCGGGGGCTTATGGTCCGATGAGCGGCTACGGTTACGGCGGCGGGTACATGGGAGGCGGCTATGGATATCCCATGGGCTTTCCGTACACGCCGCCTATGATGTACCCTCGGCCACCGGTTTATCCGCCGGTGAACCCGATTTCCACGCTAGCAGCACCGACTGGACTCACGGCCACGAGTACCACACCGACGACGGTGATGCTGAGCTGGATCGGGAGTCCCGGTGCGATCTCTTATCAGGTGCATCAGACGCTAACGTTGGGAGTGCAGGCGGCGATCGCCGCCGCAGTGAGTGCCCCGACCACGAGCGCGGTCGTCTCCGGGTTATCGCCAAACACGACGTACTACTTCCACGTTCACGCCGTGGGGGCCGTGGGCAACCTGAGCTCGCCCTCCAACATCGTCGCCGTGCGGACGACGATGTGAGTGGTCCACGCAGGTGGCCTGCGCTACTCCGGATCGCCGGGGGCTTCCGGCGAGCCATTCCGATCCGTCGGAGCGCCCCGCATACGCCGGCGCATGGAGAGGCCGCAGCGCTCTATGCCCTGGGCATGCTTGAGGGCGAGGAATTGAGCGTGTTTGAACAGCACCTTCAGAACTGTCGGCAGTGTCTCCAACTCGTGGATCTAGACTGCGAGATGATGGCTCAACTGGTGACGTTCGTGCCAGACGGAGATCCGCCACCGGGCTTCAAGTCTCGACTCACAGCGCGCGTTGCGATGGAGCTCGCAGCCGAGGAGCGCGCGCCTTCCTTGAGGCGCACCACTGTGGGTTTTCCCGGGGGCGTGAGATGGGCCGGCTCGCTCGCGGCAACGGTTTGCGTCATGCTGTGGGTCGGCTCGATGTTCGGCCAGCAGATGACGCTCCGTCAGGTTCTGGTGTCTGTCCCCATGCACGGAGAGGTTGGGTCAGGCTCATCGGTTGTCATTCACCGCTCGGGCGCAGCAGAAGTGGAACTGCGCGGGCTCGGGGCCCCTCCTCCAGGAGCACTGTACGCGGTGTGGCTTGCCAATTCAGATGGCGAATACACACTGTTGGGAACTTACGCGGAGGGAGATGGGACGTGCCCATTGGGTCGGTCCGTGCTTGGGGGGACCCTGGTGGTCACTCTTGAGCCAGGACCTGCTCGCTCCGCCCCAACGAGCGAGCCGCTCTTGGCGGCCACCATCGGGTCACCCTGAAGGGCACGGTAGAGCTGCTGTGGCACACGGGCCCGGCCGAAGCGATCCTCAGATCCTCAAGCGACTTGAGCTATTCGACGCGCTCTACGAAGCGCAGCACCGGCGGGCCTTTGGCCTGGCATACCTGCTCATCCAGGATGTCCAGGAAGCGGAAGATGTCGTCCAGGAGGCGTTCCTGACCGCATGGCGGGCCGGGCCGCGACTCGACCCGGAAAGCGCCATGTCCCGAGCCTGGCTCCTCGCGATCGTGCGCAATCGGGCCATCGACCTGCTTCGATCTCGATCCAAGCATCCTGTACGCACGTTAAACGACGCCGGAGACCCGAAAAGCTCCAGCGACGTCCCCGTCGAGGCGGAGCGGGCTATGGAAGCGAAAGCGGTGTCCCAGATGCTTGCAGGCTTGGCGCCCGAGCAGCGCCAGGTTCTGGACCTCGCCTATTTCTCGGGTCTCACGCATACGCAAATCGCCTCCCAGCTCGGACTTCCGTTAGGGACCGTGAAGGGCCGGCTCCGGCTCGCGCTGGATCATCTGCGGGTTGTGCTCTCCACCCAAACGGGGCCGACTCTTCCCGCCTAAAGTGCCAAAAGGTCCGGGAATCCCCTCCGCAGCACGAGCCACGATGCGCGTGCGGGCCGCGCCAGAGAGTGTCCCGAGACGATGCGGGTCAAAGCCAAACAACGGAAGGGGTCATCAGCGATCTCGCAGACAACGGATGCATCGGATACGTGAACCGTTGAAGCCGAATCAACAGTTTTCGGGCAGCGTGTCTCGGATGGCCGCAATGAGTTGAAGGCAAAGAACCTGTTCACTGAAGCGTCAGGCTATCCTCAAAAATGGTGGGTCGCCGCCGACCTGAGCTGCACCGGCTTGCTCAGCAGACGCTCGCACTCCGGCACCGTGCGGTGATCCCGCGGGAGGGTTACCCGGAGGGATTTTCCGTGTGGAGCTTCGCCTACATCGATGACCTACGGCCGCGGGAAGAGAAGGAACTCGAGGAGTCCTGAGCGGCCATTGAAAAAAGGCAATGCCCGCGAGTTCACTGGCAAAGCCTCCGATTCAATCATGCCACAAGCTCGCGTCATCGATCAATGTTATCGCCGAAGATCAGATCACTGCGGCTTGTCGCGCCGAGGGGTGCTGCACCGCAGCATATCACGGCGTGACGCCACGAGCGACCGCGCGGCAGTCGGCCCCAACCGGACTGTTATGATGTGCATTCAACGGTGACCCGTTTGCCGGGCTGATCAACACGCGAGGTGACATGGCCAGCGCGCTGCTCGAGGCTCTCAAAAACCGCGTCCTCATCCTCGACGGCGCGATGGGCACCGGAATCCACGCCTGCGACATCCCGCTCAGCGACTACAACGGGCTCGAGAACTGCTGCGAGATCCTCGTCGACACGCGCCCGGACGCGATCCAGGGGCTCCACGAGGCATTTCTCGCCGCGGGCGCGGACGTTATCGAAACCGACACCTTTGGTGGGATGCCGCACGTCCTGGCTGAGTTCGGGCTCGAGGATCGTGCCCGCGAGCTCAACCAGCAGGCGGTGCGCATCGCGCGCGAGGCTGCGGCGAAGTACAGCACGTCGGAGAAGCCGCGCTTCGTCCTTGGGTCGATCGGACCGGGCACCAAGCTCATCACGCTCGGCCAGATCACCTGGGACACGATGCTGGCCAGCTACAGCGAGCAGATCCGGGGCTTGCTGGACGGCGGACCGAGCGGTCGCGTCGACGGCCTGCTGATCGAGACCTCGCAGGATCTCCTTCAATGCAAGTGCGCCGTCACCGCCGGGGTTGACGTCCAGCGCGAGCTCGGGATCTGGGAGACGGACGAGCGGGTGCCGATCTTCGTCCAGGTCACGGTCGAGGCAAACGGCACCCTGCTGCTCGGTTCAGAGATCGCCGCCGCATTGGCGGCGCTCGAGGCCCTTCCAGTCGACGCCATCGGCCTGAACTGCGCCACAGGCCCGCGCGAGATGGCCGAACATATTCGGTACCTGAGCCGCCATTGCACGAAGCTGATCTCCGTCGTGCCGAACGCCGGCCTGCCCATCATGGAGAACGGCCAGACCTTCTTCCCCCTTACTCCGCAGGGGCTGGCTTCCGCGGCGGTGCAGTTCGTAGAGGAGGACGGCGTGAACCTCGTCGGCGGCTGCTGCGGCACGACGCCAGAGCACGTGGCCGCCATGGTCGAGGCGATCGGCATCCGGGCCCCGAAGCTGCGAACCGTCGAACGGCTCGCCCAGATCAGCAGTCTGTACTCCGCGGTGGACCTCCGCCAGGAGAACAGCGTGCTGCAGATCGGCGAGCGCACGAACGCGAACGGCTCGAAGCGCTTCCGCGAGATGCTGGCGGAGGAGGACTGGGACGGGCTGGTGAGCTGGGCCCGCACTGAGGTGCGTGGCGGCGCCCACGTGCTCGACATCTGCGTCGACTACGTCGGCCGCAACGGCGCGAGCGACATGCGCGAGGTCGTGAGCCGGTATGTCCAGCAGATCTCCGTCCCGCTCGTGCTGGACTCCACCCAGCGGGACGTGTTGCTCGCCGGGCTGGAGCTCGTCGGCGGCAAGGCGATCGTCAACTCCATCAACTTTGAGGATGGCGAGAAGCGGCTCGAAGACGTCTGCCCGCTCGTCAAGCGCTTCGGCGCCGCCGTTATCGCCCTCACGATCGACGAGATCGGTATGGCGAAGGAGGCCGACCGCAAGGTCGCGATCGCCGAGCGGCTCTACGAGCGCTGTACGGAAACCTACGGCATTCCCGCCACGGACCTTCTCTTTGACCCATTGACGTTCACCATTTGCACCGGCAACGACGACGACCGCCGCCTCGGCCTCGAGACCCTCGACGGCATCGAGCGGATCGCAAAGCGATTCCCAGAGTGTGGCTTGCTGCTCGGCCTCTCCAACGTGAGCTTCGGCCTCAAACCCGCGGCCCGCCAGGTGCTGAACAGCGTCTTCCTGCACGAGGCGGTGCAGCGCGGCCTAACCGCCGCGATCCTGCATCCCTCCGGCATCAAGCCGCGCCATCGCATTCCCGACGAGCAGTGGGAATCGGCGCTGGACCTGATCTACGACCGGCGGCGCGACGGTTACGACCCGCTGCTTTCGTTTATCGGGCTCTTCCCGGACGATGGGGTGCCGCGCGAGAAGATCGCGATCGAGAACCTGACGATCGAGGAGATCCTGCGCGACCACATCGTGGACGGGGAGAAGCGCGACCTCGAGAAGCATCTCGCGACGGCGATGGCGCAGTACGCGCCACTCCAGATCATCAACGACCACCTGCTCGGCGGCATGAAGATCGTCGGTGAGCTGTTCGGCTCGGGCCAGATGCAGCTCCCCTTCGTGCTGCAGAGCGCCGAGGTGATGAAGCAGGCCGTCGCATACCTGCAGCCCTACATGGAGAAGGTCGAGGGCCAATCGCGTGGCAAGCTGATCATCGCGACGGTGAAGGGCGACGTCCACGACATCGGCAAGAACCTGGTGGACATCATCCTGACCAATAACGGCTATCAGGTCGTCAACCTGGGCATCAAGCAGCCGATCAACAACATCATCGAGGCGTGGCTGGAGCACCAGGCGGACGCCATCGGCATGTCCGGGCTGCTGGTGAAGAGCGTCGGCGTGATGAAGGAGAACCTCGAGGAGCTGAACGCCCGCGGCATTACGACGCCCGTGCTGGTCGGTGGCGCGGCGCTCACCCGGCCGTATGCCGAGACCGAGCTCCGCGACGCCTACGAGGGCCGCCTCTACTACGGCAAGGATGCCTTCGAGGGCCTGCACATCATGCAGGCAATCGCCGAGAACCGCCTCGCCGAGCTGGATGCCGAGATCGATGAGCGCGTCAACCGCCGCGCCGAAGGCATCGAGCGCGCCGCCGCCCACAAGGCACAGGCGGCAAGAGCAGCCGAAACCGCAGCAGCAGCCGGCAAGCCCCCTCCCCCATCGGCTGGGGCACCCAACGAGCCCCCCTCCCCCTTGTGGGGGAGGGATGGGGTGGGGGGTAGTGCCTCGACGGACCCAGCCTTGACGGGCGCCTGGGCAAACCCGACGGCGCCCGGTGGCGAACCAGCCCCCACCCCGGTTGGTTTGGATCCCAAGTCTCAACCCGCCCGTCGCACCATCGCCCCAGCCCCCAATATCCCCACCCCGCCGTTCTGGGGCACGCGCGTCGTGCGCGACGTCCCGCTCCAGCGCATCTACGCGTACATTGACAAGACTGCGCTCTTCCGGGGCCAGTGGGGCTTCAAGCAAGGTGCGCTCGATGCCGCCGCCTTCGACCGCTTGCTCGCCGACGAGGCAGAGCCGATCCTTCGCCGCCTTCAGACCCAGGCCGAGGCGGAGGCCATGATCGAGCCCGCGCTCGTCTACGGCTACTTCCCCGTGAACTCCGAGGGGAACGACCTGATCGTCTTCGATCCCGTCGACCAGCAGCGCGAGATCATGCGCTACACGTTCCCCCGCCAGGCCGCCGGCCGCCGGCTCTGCATCGCGGACTTCTTCCTGCCCGTCCACGCCGGCCAGCCCGACGTGCTCGGCGCCTTCTGCGTCACCATGGGCCGCGAGCCGACCCGTCGCGCCCAGGCGCTCTTCGAGTCGAACCAGTACCAGGAGTACCTCTATCTGCACGGGCTCGGCGTCGCCTGCGCCGAGGCGCTCGCAGAGCTGTGGCACCAGCGCATGCGCCAGGAGTTGGGCATCGATGCGCAGGACGCGCCCAGCGTACGCGAGCTCTTCCAGCAGAAGTTCCGCGGCGGCCGCTACAGCTTCGGCTACGCCGCCTGCCCGGACATGGCGGACCAGGAGAAGATCTTCCGCATGCTCGAGCCCGAGCGCATCGGCTGCGAGCTCACCGAGAACTGGCAGATCGATCCCGAGCAATCCACCAACGCCCTCGTCTGCCACCACCCAGACGCCAAGTACTTCAACGCTTAATCACGATTACGACGCGACGGCGACTGCACACTAATGTTTCCTGGTGGGCGGGCTTAGCGATCCGTAGGAGGCACTGCTTGTTGGATTGGCTTGTCGATCAACTCGCGTACTTGCAGCCGCATCTGCTCGACGCGCAGCTGTTCCATGGCCTGGACCAACGCATCGGCGTAGGCGTCCGGGCCCACTCCGTGCTCCGCAGCGATCTGTGCCAGGGACTTCCCCTGCTGCAGCTCCTGCCCCAAGGCGTCCGGCTCGATGCCGAGAATCTGCACGCTCAGGCGCAGTACTGGTTCGGGGGGAATGAAAGCTGGGCGCGAACCGGCGCGGGCGTCCGTCTCTCGAACAGTTTGCTGAATCGCGGTAGCAAGTTGCTCCGTGGGAATCCCCAAGCGCTGGGCTAGGCGGCCCACAAATTCGTCGTTGCCGAATGGTCCGGGAGCGCCTTGCTGAGGTCGGTCCTGGGCCCAGACGGATGGAATGGTGCCGCGCCAAACCCCGCCACCGCCGACTGCGAGAGCGGCGAGCGCGGCCACGGCAAGAAGCCTCGCGATGCACGCCATGTTGACCCTCTCCCCTCAGACGGTTTCGACCTTGAGCCTGGGCCCCGAGCAGGGCCAGCCATATCCGTCCGGCACGTCGAGCATATCCGAAGTCGCGCTCGAATCGAGTTGCGCCGGTCATCGAGAGTAGACACGACCGGCTCATGTTGGGTGGTCGACACTGTAAGGCTAGCGGTACTGACGAACTTGCGCTGCTTGAACCTTGCCCCGTAGTTCCGCAGGGAGGTCCACAACCTCGATCTCGATGCCGAACCCGCTGATGGCTTGGGCGTCCCACCGTTTGCTCGGAGCGCGGAATGGCTTGGCCGCCGCCTCGTCGCTAAAGAGCAAGATCAGACGCCAATCCCCGAGCAGTGCCGGTGCCATGCTCGCGAACCTATCATTCTTGAACCTGGAGACTCGCAGGACGCGGCGGCGAATCGGCGCGGAATGCAAGGGCAGAATCGTGCTTGGTCCTCCTGGCTGGCGGAAGCGCGGCGCAGCCGGCATGCTGGGGGTCTCACCGGTGGTCGGCATCGGTTGCTTGCTGCTTTCATTCGTCTCCGCACCGCTCGGGTTCGGGCAGGAACCGCGGGAACGGGAAGAACGACCTTCCAACGCTACGCCCTGCTCGTTCGGCGTGGCGCTACTCATGGCTTACGTTGATGCAGGCCGTCCGATCATTCCCCTGCAGCCAGACGAGGATCCCCACCGCGGCGGCCGTGTTCTACGAGCTCGCAGCGCTCATAAGCGACGGAAACCTGTCCCAGGGCGAACGCCTCTTTACCGAGGAATCGCAGCACGACGTTGCGATCTATGGTGACTACTTCTGGCGCGATGCTTCGGCCATGGAGGTGGAGCGGGTCGTTGACCTCACCAGCCTCGTAGCCGAGGACCAACGCAACTGCTCTGGCGACACGGCGATGCAGATCCGCATGCTGTATGCGGAGATTCGCGGGGGCATGGCATGGCTACGGCTCCCGGATCAAGCCGAGGGCGATCTCGTGCCCGTGCTCATTTACCTCTTATCCCATTCCCACAAGTTCCACGTGGCGCCGCTGCCGCTCTTCCTGACGACGCCGCGAACGCTCTTGAGGGCCAGGGCGGGGTCGATGTCCCAGTAGAGGGGCATGAGGGCCACCTCGCCGATCTGGATGCCCAGGGGTTGGTGGTGGAGCGGGATGCGCTGGTCCAGTGGGATCGTGGCGGCGACGCGGTCGAGTAGCGCGTCCACCCGCGGGTCGCTGTAGCCACCGCGGTTGTCGCCGTTCCAGCGGCTGGCGGCGGAGGTGATCGTCCGCGAGTGCAGCCGCCCCGTATAGAACGACTCGGAGGAGGTGCCGTTTAGTCGGGCGCCGGGCAGCTTCGAGCGGTACTCGCGGTCGCCGCCGAGCGGCAGGCCGAACGTGAACAACACGATGCGGACGCTCGGCTACCCGCAGACCCGGCTCGCGCGGCCGTTCATGGACCTCGACGCCCAGCGGCGCGGCCTCGACAACCTCACCAGCGCGCGCGACATGACAGCGATGCTGCAGGCGATCTATGAGGGCAAGATCATCAGCCCCGCCGCGAGCGCCGAGATGCTACGCCTCCTCCGCCTGCTCGGCCTTCAAAACGACCCGGGGCTGGACTACATCGGCCGCCGCCTCAAGCCCTCGATCGCCCACCTCAACGGCTCATTCACCGGCATCCGCAACGAAGCCGCCAGCATCGAAGCCGAAGGCCGCCGCTACATTCTCACCGTCTTCCTGCGCGGCCAACCCGACGAATCCGCCGCCGAAGACGCCATCGCCCGCGCCTCCGAACAGGTCCTCTTCGAGGATGTGCTTCGGCAGCAACCCGGCGGAGGTATCGCCTGAAGGCTCGGCCCGACGATCCCGGCATCGATGAAGGGGGCGGACCAGGAAATGACCATGGTCAGCGCATCAGGAAAACTTATCCCAATCTGCAGCAGCCCGGCCGCATTGGCCCGCCGCGCGAAGAGAGGAGTACGATAGGCCAACACTGCTCCCGTTTAACAGAGTAGCCAGCGCGAGCGGGAAATGATGGCAGTCGGCGTTTCACCAAACGGAAAGAACCACTACGAGACGTCCGCTCCGACCTCCCATCGCTGCTGGACCAACCCGGTAAGGAGAAAAGGACCTTCCCCGGGCCTCATCCGCGGTCTGACATCCCGCCGTGTTGGGCAGGATGCGGTACTTCTTCCAATCAAAGTAGTCGAAGATGGTCTTCTGGCCCGGGTTGTCGAAGTCGATGCGGCCAGCGGGGACGCGAACGCCGCCATCGCCCGCACCCGCGATGCGGGGCGCACCTGGGAGTACCTCGCGGGCGGCCTGCCCGGCCATATTCGGGGCAACATCGAGGCGATGACGATGAATCTGTTCCCCGGCGGTTTCGAGCTCTTCGCCGGCACGACAGACGGCGACGTCTTCTTCAGCGACAACGAGGGCGATACCTGGACGACAATCGGGGAGAGCCTGCCCCCGCTCTCCAAAGGCGGCCACTACCGCCCGCTCCGCCCCGACCTCGTTCCGGCCGGCCTCTAAACCGAAGCAGGCGCGGCAAACCCGAAGGAGGAGCCGTGGTTAGTACGACGAAGAGTCATGCCGAGATCCTCGCGGAGCTCGAGGGGTCACTGGGCCAGGAGATCGAGTTCGAGGGGGTCGACGAGGTCACGCAGAACGACATCCGGCGCAAGCTGGAGGTGTATTGCTTCGATTGCCCCCTACACTATGACCCGCTGGTGGCGCAGGCCCACGGCTACCGAACGGTTGTCGCGCCGCTCGCGATGACCAGCCTCTGGGCCGTGCCGCCGTACTGGACCCCGGGCGAGCCCTCGCCCTGGGCGCCGGGCCTGAAGGAACGGAACGGCACCCGCAAGATGGAGACGCCCGAGCCGTTCCCCCGGGGATTCAACGCCGGCCATGAGTGGGAGGCATTCGAGCCGCTCTACCCCGGCGACAAATTGCGGGGCAGCTCGAAGCTGGCCAAGGTCGAGCCGAAAAAGACTCGGCTGGGGGAGGGCGTGTTCATCACGAACGAGACGCGCCTATCGAAGCAGACCGGCGAGCTCGTCCTTGTCGCGCGGAGCACGTCGTATCGCTACGAGCCGACCGCCGATGTCGTCCGCGCCGCGCAGGAAGCGGCGGTGGAGCAGCCGCCCGAAACCGAGCAGCCGGCGGAGAGCAGCCCGGTCGTCGACTGGTCCCGGCAGATCCGCTACGGGGACGTGGCGGTGGGCGACGAGGTCCCGCCGTATTACCTGTGGCTCAACTACCAGCGCATCGTGATGAGCGTCGCCGCGGATCGAATGTGGGGATCGATCCACCACAACCGGGAGATCGCGCGGGCGAGTGGCCTCAACGACACGATCTTCAACTCCCGCGGCTACGAGATGATGTTCGAGATCACGCTCCGCCGGTGGATGGGCCTGGACGGGCGGACCCACAAGATGGGGCCGTTTCGGCTGGTCAAGAACAGCCATCCTGGCGACACGCTCACAGGACGAGCGCGGGTGATGGGTAAGGAGCTGAAGGATGGGCTGGGTCTGATCACGCTGGAGATGGGCGTTGACAACCCGCGCGGCGAGGCCGCCCGTGGCGAGGTGATCGTGAGCTTGCCCATCTAGCGACCGTACGACAAACCTGCTGCAAGAATTCGAACCGCGGGGGAGGGTGGGGTGCGAGAGCTGGCTGCAACCTCGGTCATCGGCGCGCCGGTCGCCCGAGTCGAGGGTGCCGAAAAGGTCACGGGGCGCGCGATCTACGCCGCTGATGTTCCCCCGCCCGGCACGCTCTGGTGCCGCATCCTGCGCAGTCCCTACCCGCACGCGCGCATCGTTCGCATCGACACCACCCGTGCCCGCGAGATGGCCGGCGTTCACGCGGTCTTGACCGGGCAGGACGTCCAGGGTCGCTACGTGGGCAAGGCGATGCGCGACATGCCGCTGCTGTGCTGGGACCGGGTGCGGTTCATCGGCGATCGCGTGGCGGCGGTGGCGGCCGATTCGCGCGATGTTGCCGACGCCGCGCTCGAGGCGATCGAGGTCGAGTACCAGGAGCTGCCGGCGGTGTTCGATCCGGCGGCGGCCATGGCGCCCGATGCAGTCCTGCTGCATGACGACCCGGCCACATACGCCGGCGCTCCGCTGGAGCGGCTCGCCACCGACGTGCCCAACGGCTGTACCCGCGTCAGCTACGGCAAGGGCGACGTCGAGCGCGGCTTTCGTGAGGCCGATCTCGTGCTGGAGCATACGTTCTCCGCGCCGGGCCGCCATCAGGGCTACCTCGAGCCGCATGCGATGTTGCTCGACATCGGGGCCGACGGTCGCGTTCAGGTCTGGGCCGCCTGCAAGCAGCCCTTCCGTGCCCGCACCATGCTCGCGCAGACGACCGGCCTGCCCGAGACGGACATTCGGATCAACTCGGTCTTCGTGGGCGCGGACTTCGGCGGCAAGGGCGACGCCGTCGACCTTCCCATCGCCTACTACCTCGCCCAGCAGACGGGCCGGCCGGTCAAGCTGCTGCTCACCTATCGCGAGGAGCTGACCGCCAGCAACCCGATCCACCCAGCCGTGGTCACCATCCGGTCCGGGGTCACGCGCGACGGCCGCCTGGTCGCCCGCCAGGTGCGCACCGTGTACGCCTGTGGCGCCTACGCCGCGCTGAAGGCCGGGGCCGTCCTGCCCTACGGGCATTACACCGGGGGCTGTTACCGGATCCCGCATGCGTCCTTCGAGTTCCTGCAGGTCTACACCAACACCGTGCCGGGCGGCTACTTCCGCTCGCCCGGTGGCACGCAGCACACCTTTGCCGTCGAATGCCACACGGACCTTCTGGCCCACGAGCTCGGCATGGATCCCGCGGAGTTTCGGCTGCGCAACATGCTGAACGAGGGTGAGGTAGACGCGATCGGCGTGACCGTGCGCAATATGAAAGCGCGCGAGGTCCTGGAGGCGGCACTCGAGGCCGCCAATTGGGAGAGCCAGGACCCGGCGGCCAAGCCGCGCCCGGTGCCGGCCACTCCTGCGCCCGACTCGTCGGCCCGGCGTCGCCGAGGAGAACGCGGAACGGCGACGCGCGGGCGGGGCATCGCGATGTTCGGGCGCGCCATTGGCGGAGGACCTGCCGGCAGCGTGCTCACCGTCGAGACGGATGGGTCACTGAGCGTCCTGAGCCCGACCGTCGATGTGGGGCCCGGAACGCACACCATCGTGCGCCAGATGGTGGCGGAAGAGATGGGCGTACCGCTGGACCGGGTCCGCGTGACCGCCGGCGACACGGACAGCGTCCCCTATGACGAGGGGCCACGTTCCAGCCGCGTCACCTACACCGAAGGCGGCGCCACCCTCGAAGCGTGTGCGCAGCTCCGCGAGGAGCTCGCCCCCCACGCCGCGCAGCTCCTGGCCTGCCGACCGGCAGAGCTGAGCTACCGCGAAGGCGCCTTCTGGAGCTCCGACGAGCAGGTCACACTGGCTGAGGTCGTCGCTCGGGCGGGTCGAGGCTTGCCGGTGGTGGTGACCGCGGAGGTGAACAAACCGGAGCAGGGTGACGTCCAGTACTACTGCGCGCAGGTCGCGGATGTGGCCGTCGATCCGGAGACGGGCCAGGTCCGGGTCGAGCGTCTGGTCACCGCGCACGACGTGGGCACCATCATCAACCCCATCACCCACCAGGGCCAGATCGACGGGAGCGTGGGCAATGGGATCGGGATGGCGCTCACCGAGGAGCTGATCGCGGAAGACGGCCGCATCACCAATCCGCACCTCGGCGAGTACAAGCTGCCCACCATGCCCGACATGCCAGTGCTCGAGACCGTGCTCGTCCGCTCCGGTGGCGGGACCGGACCCTACGAGGCCAAAGCGATCGGCGAGTTCGCCAACGCCAATCCGCCCGCTGCGATTGCGAACGCGGTGGCCGATGCGGTGGGCGCCCGGCTCTTCGAGCTGCCCATCACCGCCGAGCGGGTCCTGCACGCGCTGGAACCGTAGGGCCCCGCCTGAGCAGTCAAAGATACATACCCGCCTACATGGTCTCCCGGATGTAGCCCCTTCTCCCCGACACCTACGATGAAGGTGTTGAAAGTGCCCAGCCGACCCGGGTCCGGCGGCAAGCAAAAGGGGCACCAGGAGAAGGGAAACCCACCATGAACCGTGAAGCCGCGGCAACCCGCAAGACCATTCGCCAGCAGGTGCGCAATCTCGCCCTCGCCGCTCTTGCGGCCTCGACAGTCTTCGCAGATCCGGCAATGCAAGCCCACGCCGAATCGAAAGACGCGCCACCAGCCGACGACGGCACGCGCTGCTCGATCCAGACGGGCCCGGGGGAGTTCGACTTCTACATGCCCGGAGACACCATCGAAGTCCCAATCACCGACATGGAAAACCCCTTTGGCGCGACGCACGAGTTCGCGTGCGGCGTAACGGGCAATTGGGTCGATATGGGTATGCGAGTCCGGCCCCCATCGCGTGGTCCTCGCGGATTCGCCACGGGAGCGGCACTGGGCGGGCGCCAGCTCCAAGCCAACTCCGTGACCGCGACTCCGACGCCAGTCAGCACGCATGGCTCGCAGGCGGCAGGCAAATCGGCGGTCCGCCTTAGCCGGTAGCGGCGACGGCGAACCCTGGCCGCGGGGCTGAGCTCAGAACGGATCTCCCGCGGACCGGATTCCCAGAAAACAGCCGACGAGTCATCGGCGCTGCGAGATGGGACACCCCCATCAAGCAGCGTCGCTCGGCGTCTTTCCTGTTGTTAGAGGTCGAGCGTGTTGGCCGCGAAGACCTCGTTGAGGGCGAGCACGCGCGGCGTCAGCCCCTGCTCGTGGGAGTACTGGGTGATCGTTTCCAGCACGCCGCGGTTGGCGACGACGCCGTACGGGTAAGGGTCGACAGCGAGGGCCTTTCGCCCCTCGTTGGGAAGCAGCCCGAGCTTGAAGTAGACGTCGGCCAGCTCCTTCGCCCGCTCGTTGACCGAATCTTTCGCTTTGACGAAGGCATGAAAGAGGTTGAGCACCACCCATGGCTGCTGTTCGACCAGTGTGCGGCGGACCACCACGCAGTGGTTGATGTGGAAGAAGCCGGTCTTGGCGTAGTAGCGGGCGCCCTCCGCCTGCGCGTCGGGAAAGAGCCTCCGCACGATCGTGCTGTTCGTGAAGTCCTCTTTGCTGCGATCGACGAGGTTGTTCTCCGGCAGATAGAGCAGGGTGGCGTCAAGCTCGCCCGAGGCGAGCATGCTGCCGATGTTTTTCTCCTGCGGGATCCGCAGCAGCTTGACGCCCGCCGGGGGCTGGAACCCGGTCGCCCCACCGTGGCTGAGGGCCTCGGTCCGCTCCATGTGCCACTCGATCGAGGCGGGGTCCACGTCAAACTCGTGCTGCAGCACGCCCCGCGCCCACAGCGCGGCGGTCTGCTGGTACTCGGGCACCCCCATGCGCTTGCCGTTGAGGTCCCCCGGGCTGTTGATGCCCCGATCGGTTCGGATCAACACGTTCGTATGAAAGAACGTGCGCGACGTGAAGACCGGCAGCCCGACCCAGTCCGGGTTGCCGCGCGAGACGTGGATCAAGAATGACGAGACGGACATCTCGGAGACGTCGAACTCCTGGAAGCTGAGCTGCCGCCAGAACATCTCCGACGGGTGAACCGACGTCGTCACCAGGTCGATGCCGTCGGGCTGAATGGCGCCGCTGAGCAGCGGTCGGGTGCGGTCGTTGTTGGACAGAACCATGCTGAGCTGAAGTTTCGCCAAGGCTCCCCCAGGTGCGAGCGTGCGCACGATTATCGACGCGTCCTCCAGCGGCGTCAATGCGGCCAGCGTGCATCGCGCACCTGCCCGCAGAAAGACCAGCGCACCCATGGCGCCGGGCTCGGTGAGGAGGCACCTGGGCAGACCAAACTCGTGCCGAGGATCCGTGAGGAGTTGGTGTCCCTGCCTCTAGCGATCCATTTCCAGCAGGCCAAGCTCGGTCTGGGCGAGGCGCAAGGCGTCGAGCCGCAACGCGGCGTCGGCGGTGAAGGAGGCTGGTAGATTTCCGGACCGCTGATCTTCGGCGACGATACGGTCGATCCCCTCCCGGGGCAGCTCGAGGTCGCGCGACAGTCGGGACTGCCAGGACTCGTATAGCCCGTCGTAATTGACGCGTTCGCGGTCATCGGCAAGGAAGCCGCCGTCGCGAATGATGGCCTCAAATCGCGGGCGGTTACGTGGATCCAAGACGAAATTACACCCCCGGATCATGCCCTTCAGAAACGCCTTCAAGGCATCCGGTTGCTCCCGGACGAAGTCCGTATTCGCGGCCGTGACCCGATCGTGGCGAGAAGGATAGACAGCCCCGAGGTCCGCCAGCAGAACGTAGCCTTCCGCCAGATAGGCCGCGGTTTCGGTTTTCGTACTTGACATGGTCACGGGCCCGCGTCGTCCCGCCCGAAACTCCACCCCGTTTCCCTTCGGATTGTGCATCGCCCCACCCGAGTACGCGAAGAGTACATCTCGATCGGGCTCGAGCTCGCTGTCCTTGAGAAACTCGCGCATCATGACATCCGTCGCCCCGCCCGGGTTCCCCATATCGACCGTCATGCCGCGCACATCGTCGATGCTCTTGAGGCCCGGTTGCCCGATAACGGCGAACGCGTGCGTCTTGCGCCGCGCAGCGGCGATGCAGACAGCCCTGCCCTGGTGCGCGCCTTCGAGCACGAATGAGGTACGCGGATCGATGGCGATGTCCACAACTCCCTGCGCCAGGAGGTCCATTTGCACCTCTTCGCGGTCTACCAGCGCACCAGACTTCTCCGGAAAGCTAATGAGCTCGACGTCCGGCAGCCCTTCCGCGGCAAAATAGCCTTCGCTCATCGCCACGAGCGCGACGCCCACGTGGTTCCACTCGGCATGTGCTGCGCTCGCGCGCACCCGCACGCGAGATCCATGAATTCGTGTTCCATGGCTCAGCCAGGTTGTCGGCCGTACGGTCATTGCTCCCTCCCCATCTACAACGCGGAGCTCAAAATTCACCGGCGCGGGCGTGCACGTAGGCCAGGGCCGTGCCTTTCAGAGGGCGAACGGTGCAGGCCGAGATCACGTCTCCAGCGTCACTAACGTGGGTAACCCTGGGCTGCACGTCGGGTTGCTTGGGCTCAGACATCGAACACCTCCTTTGGCGGTTTCATTCTCGGAGGCCCAACTCCATTTGCGCCTGCTCGAGGGCATCGAGCCGCACAATGTCGTCGACCTGGAAGGATGGCGGGAGGTTTCCCGCTCGCTTCTCCTCGGTCACGATCCGCTCAATACCCTCGCGCGGGAGCGCCAGATCTCGCGACACGCGAGCGTGCCAGGCGGCGAACAACCCCGCGTAGTTTTCGCGGTCGTCCTCGTCGATCAGAAACCCGCTGTCCCGAAAGATCTGTTCGAACCGCGATCGGTTGCTCGGCTCCAGGACGTAATTGCACCCGCGAATCATCCCTTTCAGGAATGCTTTGAGCACGTCTGGCTGGTCGCGAACAAAGTCTTCGTTCGCCGCGGTAATCCGGTCGTGCCGGGACGGATAGACCGCGCCGAGATCCGCCAGCACGGGGTAGCCTTCAGCCACGAGCTCGGCGACCTCCTCGCGGGTAGCTGCCATCGTCACCGGCCGCCCGGCGTAAAAGGCCGCGCGGTGCGCCGTGCGGTCGTGCATGCCGCCGCCCGAGTACACGAACGTCACGTCGCGGTCGGGCTCGATGCCGACGTCCTTGAGATACTCGCGGAACATCACCTCCGGTGCGGCGCCCCGGTTTCCCATATCAAGCGTCATCCCGCGAAGGTCATCCACGCTCTGCAAGCCCTTCTGGCCGATGACCGTGAAGGCGTGGGTCGTGCGGCGAGCCGCGACGATGCAGACGGGCCTACCGGCCTGCTTGGCTGCGAGCACGAATTTCGTCCCCGGGTCAATCGCGACGTCGACGGCGCCCCGGGCCAGCAGATCGATCTGAATGTCCTCACGGTCCGTAAGGCCCACGGACTCTTCCGGAAAGCCGATCAGCTCAACCTCTGGCAGTCCCTCTGCCACGAAGAAACCCTCACGCATGGCGACCAGGGCAATGCCCACGTGGTTCCATTCCGCATGAGCCGCGCTGACCCGCAGCCTCGTCGCGCGCGGACCCTCGTCGGCCACGCTCAGCCAGGTCATTGGTTGGACGAACATGATCAGACCCTCCTCGCGCGTTAGCTGTAGGCTGGGGGGCCGTACCCGGCCGCGTGATCGGCAGTATATCGAGGATCGCGCCCGCTTCCGTGGTGCTATGATCGCGCCAGTTCACGCGTAGGGGGGTGGCGACGTGTGGCGCAATGCTCTCGGTGTGATGGCAATCCTGGGCGTCGTCGCATGCACGCCCGCGTCCCAGCCGACCGTCCCAGCGGCACCTGAGGCCTCGCCGCGGCAGGGTTCGGGCGGACCCGAGCGTACCCTGATCGTCGCGATTCGAGTCGAGCCCCAAAGCATCGCCGCCAAGCCGACCCGTGCTGTCTTCACCCGCGTGGCAACGGCGCAACGCTTCTTCAACGCCGGCCTCGACCTCGTCGACGACCGAGGCCTGGCCCATCCCTATCTTGCCGAGAGTCTACCCCGGCTCAATACCGAATCGTGGCGCGTGTTCGCCGATGGTCGAATGGAAACGACCTATCGTCTGAAACCGAACCTGACCTGGCATGACGGCACCCCGCTTTCAGCGGAGGATTTCGCCTTCGCCTGGCGGGTCCTCTCGACGCCGGAGCTCGGCGTTTCGACGACTCCGCCAATCGGAATGATGGACGAGGTCTTCGCCAGCGACGAGCGCACCTTCACGATCCATTGGCCCAGGCCGAACCCACGAGCCGGCCTAATGCAGGACGGCGGCGACGTCTCCCAATTTCCCCCGCTCCCGCGCCACATTCTCGCGGGTCCGTTCCAGGAGGGGCAGTGGGACGCATTCGCGAACCACCCCTATTGGACGCGCGATTTCATCGGTCTGGGTCCCTACATACTCGAGCGATGGGAGCCCGGCGCCTTTATCGAGGGCGTCGCCTTCGCTGGCCACGTCCTGGGTCGGCCGCACATCGAGCGCGTCCGCGTGCTCTTCATAGGCGACAGCAATGCCGTTGTCGCCAACCTCCTCTCGGGAGCCATCCATGTGGCCGCCGATATCTCCATCGGGTTTCAGCAGGCCGTAACGGTGAAACGCGAGTGGGCGGCCAGCGGGCTGAACGCGGGAACGGTGTTGATGGCAACGGACCTGTGGCGCGCGATCTACGTCCAGCTCCGCCCCGAGCTTGCCAGCCCACGCGCCGTTCTGGACGTGCGGGTGCGAAGAGCCCTCGCCCACGCGCTAGACAAAGGTGCCCTGAATGGCGCGTTATATGAGGGCGAGGGCATGATGGCCGAGATGATCATCCCCGCGGGGACGCCGCACTACGAGGAGATCGAGGCCAGCTTGGTCAGATACCCGTACGACGCTCGGCGAAGCGAGCAGTTGCTGAATGAGGCAGGGTTCCGCAAGGGGACCGATGGATTCTTTACCCATCCCGCCGACGGCCGCCTGGACCTCGAGCTGAAGGTGAACGCATCCGCCCAGTATGAGGCGGAGCGCAGTATTGTTGCCGACCTGCTGCGCCAAACCGGCATTTCGGTGCAGGAAGCTACCCTGCCAGCCGCGCAGGCGCAGGATGGACAGGTGCGAGCCTCATTCCCGGCGCTGTACCCGTTCAGCACCGGCGCCAGTGAGACCTCCCTGCGGAATTTCGGAACAGCCGCCATTCCCACCCGAGATAATCGCTGGACGGGGAGCAATCGCGGCGGCTGGTCAAGCGCTGAGTACGATGGGCTGCTGGAAGCCTTCAATATCACCCTGGACCCGCCGGAGCGCGTCCGCCAGATCGCACGCATGGCCCGGCTGATCAGCGAGGACTTGCCAGCCATCTCGCTCTATTACGACTTGAACCCCACGGTCTTCACGAACGCGCTCCGGGGACCGCGCCAGTTCCTCCCAGATACGACGGGCAATGTGGCCTGGAACATCTACGAGTGGGAACTGCGCTGACGCTGCATCACGCCAATTCTTCGCGGTAGAGGCCCAGCGCCGTCAGGGTTGGCCAGTCCGTCATCGCGAAAAGAATCGCCAGACTATCGGGCTCGTTGCTGAGCTGAATTCCTCAAACGCCTAGCGGGGCGAAACGGCCGAACGCACGAGCTCTCGGATATGCCCGGCGACGGGATCGTAGCGGTCGGGCCCAGTCGCCGGCGCGCGAATCGGCCCGCTCGGCCGCTCGATGCCCTTGTTAAGGAAGGTCACAAGGGCCGGCTCGCTGGCCAGGTGGTTTCAGGATAGACCAGACGGAGCTTGCCTTCCACCTACAGCCACCCACGAGGTGAAATCGCAGGGATAGAGACCGCTGGAATTCGGCGATGGCCGGACGCAAGGACTCGAATTCCGTGCTACTATCGATGAATTCAAACACCGGGCGGGCGAGTCAATGAGGAGCGCGCCATGCTGAGCGAAGAAGAAAACGATCTCCTGACCCAGGTCGGCCTGGGGACGCCGGGGGGCAACTGGATCCGGCGGTACTGGCAGCCGGCGGCACTCGCGGAGGAGCTGCCCATCAGTGGTGCTCCCGTCGCCATCCGGCTGCTCGGTGAGGATCTCGTGCTCTTCCGTGACGAAACCGGCCAGCCCGGTCTGCTCAGCATCCACTGCGCCCACCGCGGTGCGGACCTCTCGTACGGTCGGCTCGAAGATGGCGGCATTCGCTGCATCTACCACGGCTGGCTCTACGATCGCAGGGGGCGCTGCCTCGAGCAGCCCGGAGAGCCGGCCGGCTCCACGTTTCGCGAGCGGATCCGACAGACCGCTTATCCGTGCGTGGAAGCGGCCGGCGTCATCTTCGCCTATCTCGGCCCGGGTGAGCCACCGCTGCTTCCCGCGTACGACTTCCTGACCGCGCCGGACGCTTGGGTCACGGCGACGAAATACCACCAGGATTGCAACTACCTGCAGGGGAACGAGGGAAACTTCGATCCCCAGCACCTCTCGTTCCTGCATCGCTTGCTTAGCACGACGCCCGACGATTTCCGAAATCGCATTCAGTCGACCGACACGGCACCCACGATCGATCCCGTGGAGACCGAGTTCGGGATGCACCTGTACTCCGTCCGCACGGTCGATCCGGACCTCCACTTCGTGAAGGTCCGGAGTTTCGTGATGCCGAATTTCGCGCTGGTGGACAGTCGCGGATCGGACGCCTACCACGCTGATTGGCACGTGCCGATCGACGACGAGCACCATTGGAAGTACAGCATCGCGTTTCGCCGCGGTGGGTTGGATCGGGAGGCGGACCTCGCGCTCCGCAACAGCCCGGCCGACGGGTACTACTTGAAGCGGAAGCGGGCAAACCGGTATCTGCAAGGGCGCGAGGAGATGCGCACCGATACGTACATCGGGATGGGGCGGGATTTCATCGTCCACGACACGTGGGCAACCGAGGGCGAAGGCCAGATCTACGACCGGACATCGGAGCACCTCGGGTACACCGACCGGGGCATCATTACCATGCGAAAGATCATGCTCGAGGGGATTCAGGCCGTGCAGGAGGGGCGCGATCCGCTGCACGTCGTCCACGACCCGGCCCGCAACCACTTCCCTGACGTTCTCGCACGCGACGACATGGTGCCGCGCAACGTGCCGTGGCGCTACCATTGGCGGCCGTCCGCCGCAGAGCCAGCGCCACCCGAGCCCGCCGCGCGAGCCGGTTCGATGAAATAGCGCTGGGAAATAGCTCTGGCTTGACTCAGATCCAGGAGGAGCGGTCGTTGCAAAAGGAGCCTACCCCGCCAACCGGTGAGGACACGGTATCGCTGCACATCAATCCGTACACGGTCGAGGAGCACGGTTGGCGTGGGCTCTCAATTCCCGGCAACCGGAAGCGCAAGTGGTACACCGTGCTGCACAACGACAAGCTGCTCGTGACGGCGCTCTTGACCGGCATTCCTGGCGAGTACGGCCTCCGGCATTCGCACGAGAGTGGCGAGCTGTCCGTCCATTTCACGGACGAGATGCGGCCGGAAGTCACCTGGAACCCGCCTGGTGTGCTGCACGGTGGGCTGCCGCAGCCGCAGAAGAACGTCACGGACTCGATCGCGGAAACCTTGCAACAGCGCCAGGCGGCGCTGAAATCGGGCAGCTCGGACGTGGCAGAGCTGGTGTCCACGATCATGGAGCTGCAGCAACAGATGCAGGAGCTCCAGCAGCAACTCCGGGATGCGATTAAGCCCGCCCCGGCCCCCCGCGTCATCATCGACATCATCTTCCCGCCGTTCCGCACCCTGGTCGACGATCCGGTGCTGCCCGACAAGAAGGTCGTCGTGGGGCAGTGGTACGACTGACATGAACCCTTGATGAATCCGCGCGCCTGGCCGCGGCGTGCGGTTCCAGGGCGACATGGCGAGTTCACGGCGAAGGACGTTGCCTCCGCGCTATAGGACACCACCAAAGAAGACGCGGGGAGGCTGGGCGGCTTACGTATTGGCGTCGCAGCATTAGAACGCGGAGAGTTCGCCGAGTTCCCCGACGCCCACGCGTTGGTAGCGTACATGGACAAGGTCGTCGAGCGCATCATCCAAGGCAACTGAAAGATTCCAGCGTGACCGAACGCTGGCACATCCGCCTGACAGGTCCGGCTCAACGGGACTTCGCGGATATCCTGCGGTGGACCAGACAACACTCGGTGCGCAGTGGGTTCAAGCCTACCGAGAATTGCTCCTCGCGACTTTGGCCGCCCTGGGCGACGGGCCCGAGATCCCCGGCAGCAAGCTTCGCGACGACATCCTCCAAGGTACTCGCACCATCCACACGCAACGGCCCGGCAGGCACTTCTTGCTATATCGATCACCCGCTAGCGAAACTCCCATTCGTGCACGTTCCAGGCGAGCAGGGCCTCCGGCGCCGTGGGCCCCGGTCCGCGCACGGCGGCCACGTGGGCCGCGGGGAGCGAGTTGAAGAGGAGTGGAATCACCGGCACCTCCTCCGTGAAGATCCGCGCGAGCTGGGCCACCTGAGCGGCGCGCTCGGCGGGCTCGAGCGTCGTGCTGAAGGCGTCCAGGGTGCGGTCGTACTCGGCATTCACCCAACCCCCGCGGTTGCCGCCGCGCCAGCGGTTGTCGGCCCGGGGGATCTCCGCGATGCTGTACAGCAGCATGGCGCGCTCCCCCAGCGAGGTCGTGCTGGTGAACATCGCCGGAAACGTCATTCGCAGCTCGGGGTCCTGCGCCTGGGCCTGGGGCAACACCGCGTCCTGGACGTCAAACCCCGCCTTGCGCCACTCCGCTGCCATGATCGTCATCTCGGCCTCCCAGTTGGGCGAGGCCGTCGTCTTGAGCTCGGCGCGGAAGCGGCCCTCTCCTGGACTGGCGTAAAGCCCATCGGCCGCCCGCGCGAAGCCCGCGTCTCGCATCAGCTCCTCGCCGCGGCGCGCGTCATACGAGTACTTCGCCGCCGCGCCCTCGACCGCCGGGCCCCACTTCGAGGAGGGGGAGATCATGAAATCGGACACCGGCTCGACCCCGTGGTAGACGCTATCCGTGATCGATTGCTTGTCCACCGTGAACGCCAGGGCCTTCCGCACCCGACCGTCGAGTACCGCGCGGGGGTTCGCGAATTCCGGCCGGAGCTGGAACGCCGTTGCGCGCCAGAGGCTGGGCACGAGAATGACCGAGCCTCCGCGGTCACCCCACTCGCGCCGCAACGTAGCGGCCTGCTCCAGGTAGATCGCGTTGTCCGCGGCGATGTGGATGTCGCCGGCCAGCATACCCGCCAGCACGGTGTTGGTATCGGCGATGAATCGAACCTCGATCCGATTGATTTTCGGGCGGCCAAGGATGTGCTGGTCGAAGGCGACAACCTGTAAGAACGAGCCCGGCTCCCAGCGATCGAGCCGATACGGGCCGAGTCCGACGTACTCGCGATTCCAGTAAGGGCGATTCGCGAACGACTCGGGGTCGCTTGGCTGGAAGCTGGATTCGAGGAGGTGGCGCGGCAGCGGCACGAAGTCGCGGTCGTATCCGGCCAGGTTATCCGCGTCCGGGTGCGGCCGGTGCCAGCGAATGAGCACGGTCCGGTCGTCGGGCGCCGTCACCTCGCGGATCGCGTGGAATGGCGGCGCGCCCGAGCCGCCGTACTCGGGCGTGCTATAGACGCGCCACGCGAACACGAAGTCCTCGGCGACGAGAGGAACCCCGTCATGCCAGACGATGCCGGGCCGCAGCCGCCAGGTGGTCTCCATCTGCCCGTCGGGGAAGACGCGCCAGCTCTCCGTGTTGAGCCGCGGGAGCTCCTCGGCCAGATACGGCCGAGGCTCCCCCCGCTCATCCGGCAGCGTCAGCTCCGCGTTCAGCAGCCGCCTGCTGAAGTTGAGCGCGGCGAGTCCACCACCGCGCGGCGGGCGAGCGGCCACGCTGTCTGGCTCCACGCGAACCGCCGCCACGAGCGTCCGCCCGGGCTCCGCGGAGGCCGGGGCGGAGCCCGCCCCAGTTTGAGCCGGGGCTACTGTCCGCGCCGGAGCGCAGGCGCTGAGAGCAACCACCGCGAGCGCGAGCAGTCCGGTGAGCTGATGCCGCTTCATGGGTCGCGTCCTCCGAGGCACCTAAAGATCGGGGTAGGGCGCGACCCAGGCATCGAACCCGCCGTAGCCGTGGAGCAGGTTCCACTCCATCGCGTAGATGGCCTTCCCGGTGAGCCCCTCGCTCGCATCCTGCCGCGCCAGAAAGACCCCGAGCGGAACGACGTGGTCCGCGCGCACGGCGGTGGAGCCGCGCCGGCCGAACTCGTCCATGCGAATCCGCTGCAGCTCGTCGAACCCGGTGGTGCGGGTGTGGCCGGGCACCAGGACATTCACCGCGACGTTCTTCGGCTTGACTTCCGTCGCGAGGTAGAAGGAGAGGTTCACGATGGCCGCTTTCGCGGACATGTAGGGCTGCTCCATGCTGTCCGGTCGCAGACCCCACGCCCCGCCCGAGACGACGTTGACAATGCTGCCACTCCCCTTGTCGAGCATAGGCTGGATGAACGCTCGGGTCATTTCGACGATTCCGAAGACCTGCGACTCGTACATACGCTGCCAGTCGGATCGTTTCGTCTCCAGGATCGTGACCATCCCGACGGGCGGAAACAGGTCCCGGCCCCGCATCCCCGCGTTATTGATGAGCGCGTCGACGGTGCCAAACGCTTCCAGCGTTCGCCGATAGGCAGCCGCGATCTGGTCGTCCTGGGTGATGTCCGCCGTAACAGGCAGGATGCTCTTCTGGCCCTGGAGCCACTCATAGAAGCTGGCGTCCTCGTCCCCCGAGAATCCGGTCGGCTGCCAGGAGAGGTCGACGGCGACCACGTTCGCCCCCTCGGCGGCCAGCCCCCGCACATACTCGCGCCCCATGCCCCGGGCGCCGCCGGTCACGACGACGACCGCCCCTTTCAGGTCTCGCATCATTCCCCTCGTTTTTCAGCGTCCGGCTCTGCGTCTCGGGAGTCGCCGGTATCGGACTACCCCGTGGCTATTGGAAGGTCCACTCGTGGATATTCCAGGTGATGTCGCCCTCCGGCGCGACCGGTAGCACGCCCTGCAGCGCGGCGACGCGCGCGTAGGGCTGGGCGAGGAAGAGGAGCGAGATCATCGGGAGCTCTTCGGTAAAGATCCGCGCCATCTGCGTGAGCTGCGCCGCCCGCTCGTTCGGCTCGAGCGTCGCGGCGAACGCCGTCACGAGCCCATCGTACTCCGGGTTGGACCAGCCCCCACGATTGTTTCCGCCGCGCCAGCGATTCTCAACCCGGGGGATCTGGGCGGTGGTAAACGCCTCCAGGGTTGCCTCGCCCTGAGAGGTGATGCTCGTGAACATGCCCGGAAACGCCACGCGCGCCTCCGGGTCGATCGACAAGGCAGCCGGAAGCACCGCGTCCTGCACGTCGAATCCGGCCCTGCGCCATTCGTTCGCCATCGCCGCCATCTCAGCCACCCAGTCGGGCGAGATGGCAGTCTTGAGCTCGGCGCGAAAGCGCGCTTCGCCCGGTCCGACAAAAACCCCGTCGGTTCCCCTGATGAAGCCCGCCTCGGTCATGAGTTGTTCGCTGCGCCGCAGATCGTACGGGTACTTCACGATCCCCCGTTCCGCTATTGGACCCCATCTCGAGTAGGGCGAGATGAGAAAGTCCGAGACGACCATCTCTCCCTGATAGATGTTGTCGCGAAGCGCTGGCTTGTCGACCGCGTGGGCAAGCGCCTTCCGCACTCGCACGTCGAGGAGCGCCGGCGGTGTGGCCAACTCGGGGCGCAACTGGAAGGCCGTGGCCCGCCACTGGCTGTTGCGCAGGAGGATTGCGCCGCTCCCCCGCTTCTCCCAATCGCTCTTCAAGGTCATAGCCTGCTCGAAACCAATCGCGCTATCCCCCAGGAAATCCGCGGTCCCCGCGAGCAGGTTCGCCAGCGCGGTGTTGGCGTCCCCGACGAACATGATCCGCACCCGCCCGATCCGAGGCCGGCCGAGGGTATGTTGGTCGAAGGCCACGCCCTCGACGTAGGAACCCGGCTCCCAGCGCTCGACGCGGTACGGTCCGAGGCCAACGTAGTCGCGGGTCCAGAAGGGGCTGACCGCCAGTGCGGCGGGATCAGACTCCCGGACGGGCTGCTCCAGCAGGTGCCGGGGTAGGGGCGGCAAACCATCCTGCCCCGACAGATCGTCGGCACTCGGGTAGGGTTGCTGGTAGCGCACCACGATGGTCCGCTCGTCCAGGGCAGCAACGTCGGCGATCGCACGCATCGAGCGCGAGCCAGCCGAGCCGAACTCCGGTCGGCTGTAGACGGACCAGGCGAACACGAAATCCTGCGCCGTCAGGGGCACGCCGTCATGCCAGCGTATCCCTGGCTTCAGGCGCCAGGTGGTCTCCATTTGGCCATCCGGAAACACGCGCCAGGTATCGCTGTCGATCTGCGGCAGCGTTTCCGCAAGGTAGGGGCGGCGGACGAGGCGGTCATCCAGCAGGGTGAGCTCCGCGTTGGCAAGCCGCCGCATGAGCGCCAGGCCGGCGAAGCTTCCGCTCTGGATGACCGGCCTGACCAGCAGACTCTCAGGCTCGGTCCGCACGACCGCGACGAGCGTTCGGTTGGATTCGACGGCTTCACCGGGGGCGTTTGCAGTCTCCGGTGGCGCACTGGCGGAGGGACCAGGCGTGCACGCGAGCAGCGTCAGCGCAACCACGGCCAGCGCGATCGGATTTCGGAACGTTATCACGGTCTGGTCTTGCCTCGTTCCCGGACTCGGATGCGCACGGGCTGTATGCTGCGCGGCCGGAGCGCAGGCCCCGGGCAGCGCGGTGGTCCTGCGCGGACGATCAAAAGTACTGGCTACCCGCCAGCAGATCAAGTACAAAGGGAGACCAGGGCGCTCGGAGGGAAGGAACATGCGAGAGAAGCGCGGGTGTTACCGGTGTTAAAGGAAGACAACGACCTGCTCACCAGGATTGGGCCTGGCACTGCGATGGGCGACCTTTTTCGCCAGTATTGGCTTCCGCTGCTCATGGCTTCAGAGCTGCCCGAGCGCGCCGGCCCGCCGGTCAGGGTGCGGGTGCTCGGCGAAGACCTTATCGCCTTTCGCAACAGCAGTGGGCAGGTCGGGCTGCTGGCGAGCCACTGCGCGCACCGCGGGGCCTCCCTGTTCTTCGGCAGGAACGAAGAAGACGGCTTGCGCTGCGTCTACCACGGCTGGAAATACGACGTCACCGGCCAGTGCGTCGACATGCCTTCCGAACCTCTGGAAAGCACGTTCAAGGATCGGATTCGCCAGCGCGCCTACCCGTGCCGGGAGCAGAACGGCGTTATCTGGACGTACATGGGGCCGCGCGCTGAGCCTCCGCCGTTTCCGCGGCTCGAGTGGGCGCAAGTTCCAGAAGAGAACTGCGCTTTTGCGAAGACCCTGCGTGAGTGCAACTGGCTGCAGGCGCTGGAGGGCGACATCGACAACGCGCACGTGCCCTTCCTGCACAGCCGTTTCAATCTCGGACCCGACGACAGCCTCGCCTCGCGCATCATGTACGCGGGCAAGTCGCCCCACCTGGAAGTGGTGGATAAGCCCTACGGCGCGATGTACGGGTCGCGGCGCGATGCGGACGAGCGCCAGTACAACTGGCGGATCATCCAGTTCCTGTTTCCGTGTTTCACGATGATCACGACCGGCTCACCCCAGGATCGCGGCACGGTTCCCAGCCACGCCTGGATCCCGATCGACGACGAGCACACGATGATGTGGGGCATTCGCTGGAATCCGACCGAGCCTTTGGGTGAGCAGCGTCCACCTGCGTCAAATGCCGGGGAGTACGTGCCCAACACGTCGGACTGGCTCGGCCAGTGGCGTCCGATCGCCAACATGACGAACGACTATCTGATCGACCGAGAAGCGCAGCGGACCGTCTGCTTCTCCGGCCTGCGGAACATTCCGCTGGAGGACAAGATGGTGACCGAAAGCATGGGCCCGATCATGCCTCGCGCCCTGGAGCATCTCGGTCCGACGGACGCGATGATCGTCAAAGTGCGCAGCAAGCTGCTCGCCGCGGTGAAAGCGTTGCGCGATCGAGGGGTCTCGCCGCCCTGTGTCGACGAGCCCAGCCTCTATGGCGTGCGCTCGGCGATCGTCAATCTGCCCCGCGAGGCTAACTGGGTCGAGGCAACCGAGGAGACGCTGAAAGCGTTCACCGGGCAACCAGCCGCGTCGCTGGTCTAGACACCCTCATCATTTAAGATTCTGGGTCGCTATCCACGCCTCCGTGTGAGCAGCGAGAAACAACGGGCGGAGCGCGATGACCCAGGGGACCCCATCGTCTTACGGTGCGGCCGGCGTCGACATCGATCGCGTCGACTCCGCGCTCGCCCGCCTCGCCGCGCACGTGCGCACTACCTGGCCCACGACCGGCGGCGTCGGCACTGTCCTGCTGGATCTCGGCTACTACGCCAACATCGTCGACCTCGGCGGGGGAATAGGGCTTGCCCTCACTTCGGACGGCGTTGGCACGAAGGTCCTGGTCGCCCAGCAGATGGGGCGCTACGACACGGTCGGCATCGATTGCGTCGCCATGAACGTCAACGACCTGCTCTGCGTCGGCGCGCGGCCGCTCTCCCTGGTGGACTACATCGCCGTTGAGGACGCCAACCCCGACGTGCTCGCCGAGATCGCGCAGGGCCTGGCCGAGGGTGCGCGGCTCGCGGGTATCTCGATCCCGGGGGGTGAGATCGCTCAACTCCAGGAGATCGTCGTCGGCGCGCGGCCAGGCCTTGGCTTCGACCTCGCCGCGGCGGCCGTGGGGCTCGTGTCCTTGGACCGCATCATCGTGGGCCGCGACATCGAAGAGGGCGACCTGCTCGTCGGCGTGGCGAGCAACGGCATCCACAGCAACGGCCTCACACTAGCCCGCCGCATCCTCTTCGAGCAGGCGGGCTACGACGTCAGCACCGTGCTGCCTGAACTCGGCTGCTCGCTCGGGGATGAGCTGCTGCGGCCGACCCACATCTACGTGCGCGAGGCGCTCGCGCTGCTCGATCAGGGCATCGCGGTGAAGGCGATGATGCACATCACGGGCGACGGCTTCCTCAACCTTTCGCGCGTCGCCGCCGAGTTCGGGTTCGTGGTCGACGCGCCCCCGCCACTGCCGCCGATCTTCGGGCTGCTCCAGCGCGGACCGATTCCAGATGCCGAGATGTACCGCGTCTTCAACATGGGCGTCGGCTTCTGCTTCGTCGTCACGCCCGAAGCGGTGGATCAGACGATCGCGATTGTGGCCGCCCACGGCAAGCACGCCCAGGTCATCGGCCACGCGGTGCCCGACCCGGGGCGCCGCATCCGCATCACACCGGCTGACCTCATCAGCGAGGGCAAGCGCTTCGTTCCCAGCCCGCGGTAAGTGACAGCCTCACTCGAGGGTGGGTCTTCGCTTTAGAGAATCCAGGTGCCGGCGGGCCCGGGCACTCGGCCAAGCAGATTCTTGAAGATTTGTAACATTATCGTTACACTCCGCAAGCGCTTGGCCCCGTCACGGGGCTGCAAGGGCGAGTGCGCCCTTTAGTGGCGCCGTAACGGCGCGGCGGCAGCCCGAATCCGCAAGGGGAGTGTTCTCTTAATGCACCTCCGGCGCACCATCGCATTCATTGTTTTTCTTGGTCTTCTCGTAAGCTCGAACGTCTTCGCCCCCGCTTCCGTCACCGGCCAGACACCCGTCTCCGAGCCAGCATTCACACAACAGACGTTGGCCAACGGGGACACGCTCGTTCTAACCCGAAAGCCCACAGGGCTCATGGCGTCAGGGTCGCTCTCGGACGAGCCGCCACCCGCGCCACCCGGCGTTGAACATGAGCGCGGACAACTTCCTCCACTGGAGCGCGGGCCCGTGGGCCCAGTTGGTAACGCCGCTGCCACCCGGCTCGACAAAGCGCACACAGCCGCGCCAGGGACCTTCCTCGTGAAGCGCAACACCGTGCTCTCACTACCGAGTGGATCGACTTCGCGCACGAATGAGCCGAGCGTCGGGGGTCAGGGCGATGCGATTTTTCAAACGGGTAACTGGTACGCAGCGGTTTCCACGAACAACGGCGCTACATTCTCCTATATCAACCCGTTCACGATGTTCCCTTCTTCCCCAACCGCGTTCTCCAAGGGTTTCTGCTGTGATCAGCGGGTCGCTCAGGACCCAACCCGCGATCTCGTGTTCTGGTACCTCCAATACAAGAGCACAGGGACCGGCGATACGGACACCAGCGGTGTCCGCATCGCGGTTGCACAAGGGGCCGCGGGCCTCGGCTCAAATACCTGGACCTACTACGATTTCACGCCGGCCGACTTCGGCTTCGGCTTAGGCAAGTGGCTTGACTTCCCCCACCTCCAGGTCAGCTCAAACTACCTCTACTTCACCAGCAACGTATTCGATACGACGGGTGGCTCGGCCACAAACGCGGTTATTGGTCGAATTCCACTCAACGCACTCGCGAGCAACTCGTCGTACACGCTCGCAACGTTCGTGTCATCTCAGAGTTTCTCACCCGCGCCAGTGAGCGGTGCGACGACTACGATGTATTTCGGATCGGCTGGCGGCACGACGTCCTTGCGGGTCATCACCTGGCCCGAATCCTCAACCGCGCCCACGGTCACGGTCGTCGGAGGCCTCAACGAAACGGGCACGAGCACAAGCGCCTGCCAGGGCCCTGACGCGTTGGACCCCTGCGCGCGTAGTGACTCCCGGGTCCAAACCGGCTGGGTAACCGGGACCGAACTCGGCTTTATGTGGAATTCGTCGCAGACGGCTTCTCGTCCCTACCCTTTTATCCGCGTGACAATCCTCGCACGCTCGTCTCTTTCAGTCGTCTCTCAGCCGGACATCTGGAATACAACGAACGCGTACCTGTATCCCACTATGGCACTCAACGCGCGGGGCCATCTTGGCGGTCAACTTACCGCCCTGGGAGGCGACCTCTTTCCCACGAGTCTTGCGCTCATTCGCGACGATTTATCACCCGACCCGATCACCGGAGGTTGGGAGATCACAACTATCGCCGCCGGAACCGACGGCGCACCCGGTCGGTGGGGCGACTACTCCGGAGCCAGTGCTCACGAAAAGTATCCGAACACTTGGCTCGTTGCCGGGTTTGTCATGCAGGACGGCACCGGCAATGACAATGCGCGACCCCACAACGGCTGGTTCATGCGCGAACGGGATGATCCGGGTGGCGCGACGCAAAGCACGCCCACCCCCACCCGCACGCCGACGAGCACCGCGGTCGGGGCAGCGACGCCCACGAGGACCGCGACGCCTGGCACCGCGCCGCAAACGTGCAATGTGCCGTCCCAGGCGCTCCCCGCGGCAGCAAGTAGTGGCCCTGTCGCCAGCGGGAAGACTGCGCCCCCGGCCGCTCAGGCGACAGGGTCGGCCACCGGCCGCAGCTCAGGCACCCGATCGATAACGGCGGTGCCGGGTGGTGCGCCAGACGGACAGGGGCCTCAAACGGGCCAGGGGTGGACCACGATCACGTGCGAGACCTTCGAGAATGGGTGGCCGACGGCCAGCTGGAGCACGTTCGACGACAATGGGTCGGGAAACGGCAACTACTGCTGGAACGACTCCGGGTTCCAGGTTCGGTTTGGGCAGCGTAGTGCGTGGCCAGCATCCGGCTGCACCAACGCCCTCGATCCCGTTCTGGACTTCTACCCGTCCAACGCAAACTCATGGATGATCTACGGTCCCTTTAGCCTCGCTGGCGCGGCCCAGGCCGAGCTGCACTTCAGTCTCTGGTATCAGATCGAGAGCGGCGACTCCATATTCTGGGGCGCTTCGGTTGATGACCTCTTCTATTACGGCGCCGAGGTTACAGGGCAATCAACCACCGCGCCACCTCCCACCAGCGGGGGCTGGGAGGACCGCACACTTAACCTCGGCAACGTCCCGGGGTTTGGCAGCATGCTCGGGCAGTCCGAAGTCTGGATCGCCTTTGCCTTCGAGAGCGATTCCGCGGGCGTTGACGACGGACCGTTTATCGACGACGTGCTCGTTCATAAGCTGGTGGGCTCGAGCGCCCCGACGCCCACGCCGACGCGCACCGCTACGCCGCAGACCGGCTCGCCCGGCGGACGCGGCTTCACCGTGAGGCCCACGTCGAGCGGCGTGGAGCTGAGCTGGCAGGGTGGCCAGGGGCAAACGGGGTATCAGATCGCCCGGCTTGGCGGGGTGCCCGTCATGCTGCCAGCGGGAGCGCAACTCTCCGCCAGCACAACGAGCTTTCTCGACACGAGCACGGTCGGGGTCAGCGGCGTCGTCTGCTACCTCCTGCTTCCCTCAGGGGTTAACCCGCCTGTCTTCTCGGACTTGCTCTGCGTCTTCCTGAACACCCGTTCACCCACCGGGAGCCCCCAGAACTTCGCGCTGCAGCTAAACCAGTCGACCACGGCGACCCTGAGCTGGACTGGCCCACTCGACGGCGGCCAGACCGGCTATCAGCTCTTCCCGCTCGGAGCGGCGGCGCCCGGCCCAATCTCGCTCAGCGCCAGTGCCACGAGTACGACTGTCCCGATCACCGGCGTGGCATGTTTCCTGCTGGTCGCCGTGAACGGGAGCACGCCGATTGGGAATGGAGACATCGCCTGCGGATTCCCCGGCATTGCCACGATCGCGGCAGCGACCGACTCACCCGCGTTCGCCCGCACAGCCAGCCACGACCTGGATGCGTCCGCGGTCGGGGCGCTCGGAGGATCTGGGCGTCGCCTCGGCGTCCGCGGCTTCGTGCCCGAGATCGCTCGCCGCTCGGAAGACGGTTAGGCGCCCCGTGCGATCGTACGGACCGCGTTTGATACCGATCGTTGGGCTCGCGGTACTCATGCTCGGCACGCCGGCGGCGTTTGCCCAGGGTCATCAGCATGGATCACCACCGACTGGATGCAACGCGCCGGATCGTCTCGGGACGACGACCATACAGCCTGGAACGACAATTCAAGGGCCAACGCCCGGGACCCCACCCGAGGCCACGGTGAATGCGGAGGATCCGCCGCTCCCAGGACCAACGCCGTTCTGCGATGACCTGGAGCCGCCATCGAGAGTTGATTCAACTCAGGAGGAGAGTCCGCCCCCGCAGTGATGGAACAGCCCCCGTTCCGCCGATGCGTACGCCCGCGTCATTCTGCTGGGCCGCAAACGCGTCCGAGCGTTCAGTTGGCTCGCGCGACCTCAGCGCCCGACTTCGGGCTCGGGTCCGCCGCGGCCAGCTTGAAGTACTCGATGGCGTTGCCCGCGACCATCGCGTAGCGCTCGTCGTCGGGTACGCCAGCGAAGTTGTCCTCCACGATGCCCATCGAATACGGGTACTCCGAGTCCTGGTGCGGGAAGTCCGTCGCCCAGATCAGCCGATTCACGCCGATGTGGTGCCGCATCTCGACCCCCACGCGGTCGTGCTGGAAACCCCAGAAGCAATGCTCGCGAATGATCTCGCTCGGCATGCGGTCCAGCGGCTTGAAACCGAGGAGGTCACGCGCCCACGGCATGTGCCGCCCATAGCGGATGTCGGCGCCCTCGAGGAAGAACGGAATCCAGCCGATCTGCGTCTCGGCGAAGAAGATCTTGAGCTCTGGGAAGCGATCGAAGACGCCGTCGAGCGTAAGCTGGACCGCGTTCACGCCGCCCAATCGCGCGTACTTGGCGACCTGGCCGGCAATCTCGCGGAGCGGGTTGTTGGCCAGGCGACCGATGTATTGCTTCTGCGCGTTCGGGTAGTTGAGGAGCGCGCCCCCCCGGGGGCCGTTGCGGTTGAACTCCTCGTGCGCCGTGACGGCCATCCCCATCTCGAGCGCGGCAGCCCAGAAGCGATCGTCGGCGGGCGTCGGTCGGCCACCGCCACTGGGGAAGGCGCCCAGACAGACGCCGCGGAGGCCCATTTTCGCGCAGTGCTCCATCTCGGCGATCGCGTCGTCCACGCCCGTCCAGGGAATCACGCCCAGACCGATGAGTCGGTCGGGCGCCACCGGGCAGTACTCCTCGCCGAGATAATCGTTGTACGCGCGCACGACGGCCTTGTACGCATCGTCGTCGGCAATGTTGCGCCAGAGGGACGGGCCGGACACGCCGGGGAAAAGAACCTCGGCGTCGATGTCGTCCTGATCCTGCTCCCGCACCCGCTGCTCCGGGGTGCCGGTTCCCGGCGTCGTCTCGTAGGCCTGGCCGATCGGTCGCCAGGCGTCGCGGCCCTTGCCGCCATACAGGTCAGAGGGAACCTCTCGCAGCGGGATCCCCTCGACCAGCCAGGCGTCACCGCCGTCCGGCAGCCGGACGACTTTCGGCGCCCGATCCCGATGCTCGGCGGGCACGCGGTCCAGATAAACCTTCGAGTCAATTTCTAAGTGGGAATCGCCGGAGACGTACCGATACGTGCGTGGCATTGGGACCCCTCCTGCGAGTGGGCGGTTGGGCGCCGCCGTCAACTGATCAATACACACCATACGGTGGGTGCCGCGGAAGGGTCAAACGCTCGAGGCTCGCTCAGGCGCAGAGGGTTCGATCCTAGCAGGCGTCCGGTGGTAACGAGTCCCAGCTCATTTCCCGCGGCTGGCAGACGCGCAGGTTGCTGCGCGGGTCCTGCGATCGGAAAAAAGCGCCCGGGCGGGGAGACTTGCGATGCGACCGATTGCGCGCTGCCGCGGTCGCTTCGAGCAGGATCGCGGCCCGGTCAGCCGCGTCGCGGGCGCGCTCGGCATTCGCCTCGCGGAAGCCACCGGGCCGAATCGTGACCAGGCGGATAATGCCGAGATCCCCCAGCGGAAGGCTCAGCCGGTAGGTCGCGGGGCGCCCACCATTGAGAACCTGGAGGAGGCGACGCGGGACGAGGCTCCCGAGGTCCGCCGGACCGATAACGTCCACGTCGTCGATCGAAACCGACCACTGGTCGGCGTCGGCAGCATCGGCGATCTCAGTGGCGATGCGACGGACTGTCGCGACACGATCTTCGCCAGCACAGGCTTGCTTGGCCCAACCGATAGGGCCGACCGGTGGAAATTCGATGACTGTGCCGGTGGCTCGGTGCTGCATCGCATCGTCCCTCACTTCGGTAGGCTGGGCGTAATATCCAGGACGGATGGAGATGCACCAGTTTCTGATGGTTACGGGTACGTAAACGTTCGTGCCAGTTCCGGCGCTCCTCGTCGTACGGCACGGCGCCGTTGGATGCGATTCGGCAAGATCGCTCCTGCCAGGGAGGCCTTGAGCGGCGCCGGGGCTAGGCGCCTTTGGCCAGCCGGCTCGCCTGATCCGCTTCCCTGACGACCTCCGTCATGGGGAGCTCCGCGAAACTGCCGCTGTCCCGGCGCAAGCGGCCAGCAATGCGTCTGAGAAGCCGCGCGCTGACCAGCGCAGACCGCTCGAGCAGATCAAGAAACAGGTCGGCCGGGATGAAGTAGGCGACACACATCCCGCTCGCGGTGGCGGTCGCTGACCGCGGCTCGCCGTCAAGAACACCCATCTCGCCGAACAATTCCACGCCGGTCAGCGTGCCATGGATCCGCTGGCCGGTGGGGCCTGTCGTCGCAAAGCGGACCGCGCCGGCTGCCAGCACGTAGAGACCGTCCGCTAGATCACCCTCGGTGAATACTACCTGCCCTGGCTCGAAGCGCATCTCCACCATTCCGGCGAGGACGGGTGCGTGCTCGTGCTCAGGAACCCCGAAGAAGAGGCCGTGCCGCCGCACAAGTGCCTCGAGGAGCGGGCTGCGGCGCGTTCGGTTCTGCTGGGGCTCGGCCGACGAACCCGAGGCCGCGCCCCACGAGGGTGACATGCAACAAAACTCCCGGAGGTGAAGTCGGCGCCGCCTCGCGATGTCGGAGCGGGGCCATCTGCGACAGCGGGTGCTTGCCCTGAGGCTCGCAGATCCGTCAGCAAGAAATTGACTCAAAGCATACGAGAACACTATCGCATTCCAGCGTGAGTCCGGTCACGCCGAATTTCTCGATTCTTCGGCAGCGGCGCAGCCTCGGCTTACCGGCCGCGGGCAGCGCCCCAGAGCGCCACGTGGAGCCGAGGCCCGAATCGATATCCCATAAGCTGGCACTGCTCCACAACCCAAGGTGATCGATCCGCCAGTGTCTCAGGGTCCGCGGCTTCCGGCATCAACATCACGCGGTCGGTCGGCATCCCGTAGCGGGCGACGAGGTCGCTGGCCTCCGCAATATCCGGCTGGGTGGCCACAACGAACTTGAAGGTGGCCCGCGGCTCTTCGGCGAACCAGCGGAGGGCGAGAGGGACCTCCCGCGCGGCCTGCTCGTTCCCCGAACTGGTCAGCTTCGGCGAAACGTTCCACTGGTCAACCAGCCCGGCGATCTCAGCGGGAACGATCGTGCCGTTCGTCTCGACCTCCACGCGCATCCCGGCCTCTCGAAGCGCCGTAAGAAGCGGCGCCAGCTCGCGCTGCTGGGCCAGCGGCTCGCCCCCGGTTACCACAGCGGTGCGAATGCGCAGCTTGATGCCGGGGCTACGCGCAGCGGCGCCACCTGCCAGCTCCAGCACCCGTTCGCGGACGTCATCACCGGTCAGGGCAATGGTCTCGCGCGCTGGGTCGTACCGCTGCCAATCCCAGGTATAGGCGGTGTCGCACCAGGTGCAGCGTAGGTTGCACTGCGCGAGCCGGACGAACACGCTCGGTGTCCCGCAGCTCACGCCCTCGCCCTGGATCGAAGCGAAGATCTCCGGCTCCCCATCCGGCAGCCGACTGAGTTTCAGCACTGGCCCTCGTCGTCGCACGCAACCAATCGGGTTCGGAGGCCGCCTCCAGCTACCCGCCGCGTGGCTGCTCATTCTCCCGGATTTGGCACCCAGATTGGGTTCCTGTCACGAAGTCCGGGCAGCGCGGGGGTCCGGGAATGGGATCGGTTTGATCTCGTGTGGGACGGGCTCCGGGATGGCGTGCCGCGGGTGCCATTTCCCAATGATCGCGCTCCCGACGATGACCGCGGTCACGCCTGCCAGGCCGGCACCCAGGTCGCCAACGGTATCCCAGGCACCTCGCACGTTATGGGTCCCGAAGGACATGTCGCCCCAGAACTCTTCGCACTCGAGCCAGACGTGGATCATCGTGGTCACCCCGGCCGCGCTGAGCGCCGACCAGCCCTGCCACCACATGCAGACCACCGCGAGCGCGCCCGGTCCCCAGGTATGCGGCAGCAGGTCGAAGTGCTCGTACATGTCAAATAGGTTGAACGAGTTGCCCGCCATATCGAACCCGAAGATCGAGAGGTACAGGGCATCCATCCAGACCGGGTACCGGGGCCACTTCTTGCGCAGGAAGTAGTGGACTGGAAAAAGCATGCTGAAGCCAGCGGCAATCACGATGTTGCGGCTCGACAGCCCCTTACCGGCGAACCGCTCGTCGTCCGGCAGCATCACGGACTCGGCGGCGAAATGGATGATCATGACGCGCAGCAGCAGGTTCACGAAAAGCCCGAGCCTGAACACCCTGGCCGGGAAATCAGCTTGTTGGGACGCTTCGTGCTCGTGGCGCTGCGGATGCAGCTCGAGGGGTCGCGCTCCCGACGCGGTCTCTTCTCCTCGCATGGCCCAACCCTCCAGGATAGCCTGCGCGCGTGATGGCCCGGGAGTCGGCATCGAGCGCGACCGCGGGGCTCCCTCACGCCACTTTGCAACCGCATGGTTGGGCAAGCGGTTACGAAGCGTAAATCCCAGGGGAACGATGAGGGCAAAATCAGACGGGCAGCGCCGGGTCCGAGGCGCCAGCTTCGGCGAACCCCTTGGCACGCAGCACGCAGCTATCACAGCGCCCGCAAGGCGTCGGGCCGGGGCTGTAGCAGCTCCAGGTGAGGTGGAGAGGCGCGTCGATCCGGAGGGCAAGGCTCACGATGTCCGCCTTGCTGAGCTCGATCAGCGGCGTCGCGACGCGGATCGGGATGTCGTACTCGGTGCCGAGCTTGCTGCCGAGCCGCAGTGTCTCCATCGCCGCGCGATAGAACTCCGGCCGGCAGTCCGGATAGCCGCTGTAATCGATCGCATTGGCGGCGATGATGATCGTCGCCTCGACGTCGGCGGCAGGCACCGGCTCTTGCTCGATGGCGGCTAGCGCCCGGCTCTCGAGCAACGCCGCGGCGAGGGTGAGGAGGAATGTGTTCCGCAGCGGCACGTAGGTGATCGGGATCGCCTCCGCCATCGCATCCGGCGAGCGGTCGGCGGGGCGCGCGTACTCCTCCGGGTTCGTCAAAGCCGAGTACCAGGCCAGGTCGCGGAAAAAGCCCACGTCGGCCTCGCGGTGTGGGATCGCGAGCAACCGCGCCACGGCACGTGCGGATTCCAGCTCCCGCTCGTGCACCTGGCCGTAGCGCACGGTCAGCGCGGAGAGCTCGTATCCGTCCTGCTGCGCCAGCGTCGCCGCCGTCGTCGAATCCAGCCCGCCGGACAGCAGCACAACCGCCAGCCGTCTCATGGTGTCCCCCCAGCCATGCTGCTCCTTCCCGATCCGCCAAGATACAACCCCATAGAGATAACAGATCGATCACATGACATCCGGGCACGGCCCGTCGACCTCCCCGCTGCTCTGCTGGGCGGTTTTCCACCGATTTCGGAGTCCCCTGCTGGAGGCGGTGTGGATAAGTCGGTGGAAAAGCCTCGTCCAAATGTGGATATTCGTGCCGGCTGGGCAACGCCGTCGCGCCTGTGTCCTGGGGGCCGCAGGACGTCTGCGGCGGTCGGTTCGGTCGCCCCTACAATGCGCCACCTGCGCTGGGCTAAGCCTCGAATGCAACGCCCCTGAGCGCCTGTTTTGGGATCATTTGTTCTACAATGCGTGCCTGGGCCTGTGCCTCGATTCGGCTATGATCGGCGTCCCCGCTATGCGGGCTCTGGGAGGAAAAGAATGAAAGTGGTTCTACGTAAGGATGTGCCGACCCTCGGCAAAGCTGGCGAGCTGAAAGAGGTCGCCGACGGCTATGGCGCCAACTACCTGATCCCACGCGGGCTGGCCTCCGCCGCGTCGAAGACGGCGGTCAAGAACGTCGAGGCGCAGCAGGCGGCCAACGCCCGCCGGCAGAGTCGGCTACGGGAAGAGCACCATGAGCTCGTCGAGCGCCTCGAGCAGACGCCGGTCACCGTGAAGGCGAAGACCGGTGAGCAGGGCCGGTTATACGGATCGGTCACCTCCGCGGACATCGCCGACGCGCTCGCGAAGGCGATCGGGAACTCCGAGATCGAGAAGCGCTCGATCGAGCTGGATGAGCCGATCCGGCATCTCGGCGAGCACAAAGTGAAGGTACACATCGCCCCCCAGCTCACGGCGACCCTCACGGTTGTCGTCGAGGCGGACGAGTAGAGCGACGGGGCAGCAGCCATGGCCGTCGAGCTCTACGCCCCAGATCGCGCGTTCGAACCCCTCCCGCCACACAATACGGAGGCGGAGGAGTGCGTCCTCGGGAGCCTGCTGATCGATCCAGAGGCGATCGAGCCGATCGCTCCCCTGGTGCGCCCGGACGACTTCTACCATCCGCGCAATCGCGACATCTACAGCGCGATGCTGCGGCTCCTCGACCGGCGCCAGCCGACGGACTTCGTCATGGTGTGCGACGAGCTGGAGCGCGCCGATCTGTTGGAGCGCGTCGGCGGCGTTGGCTACCTCGCGCGCATTTTGACGGTGGTCCCGACGTCAATCCACGTCGAGCACTACGCCCGCATCGTCCAGCGCACGTCGGTCATGCGCCGGCTCATCGCCGTCGCGGGGCGCATCGCGGCGATCGGCTACGAGGATGGCGCGGAGATCACTTCCGCGTTGGAACGCGCGGAGCAGGAGCTCTTCGCGGTCACGCAGCTCCGGGTGACCCGCGACTTCCAGCACATCCGCGACCTGCTGGCCGAGTACCTCGAGCAGATCCAAACCGGCGCCGACATCGACACGTCAAACGCGGCGGTGCCCACCGGCTTCTACCATCTGGACCGGATCCTCGGGGGCTTCCAGCGCTCGGATCTCATCATCCTCGCCGCACGCCCCAGCATCGGCAAGACGGCGCTTGCGCTCAACATGGCGCGCAACGCCGCCGTTCGCTTCAGCATGACAACGGCGGTCTTCAGCATCGAGATGAGCCGATTGCAGATCGCCCAGCGTTTCCTGACCACCGAGTCCGGGGTCGATTCGACCCGGGTGCGCGAGGGGCGGCTCAACGAGCAGGACCTGCGCAAACTCAGCGGCGCGGTCGAAACCCTCTCCCGCTCGCCGATCTACGTCGACGATACACCGGGCATCACGATTTCTGAGGTGCGGGCAAAGGCGCGCCGCCTTCACGCCGAGCAGCCGATCGACTTGATCGTCGTCGACTACCTCCAGCTCGTCGGCGGCAGCGTGCCCGAGAACCGGGTGCAGGAGATCTCTGAGGTCTCCCGTTCGCTCAAGGGGCTGGCGCGCGAGCTGAATGTGCCCGTCCTCGCCCTCTCCCAGCTCTCCCGCGCCGTGGAGAGCCGCTCGCCGCACATCCCGATGTTGTCCGACCTCCGCGACTCGGGAAGCATCGAGCAGGACGCCGACGTTGTCATGTTCATCTACCGCGAGGACGTCTATGACCAGGACACCGACCGCCGCGGCCTCGCGGACATCTACGTCGCCAAGCACCGCAACGGCCCGACGGGCATGATCACGCTGCGCTTCCTCGAGAGCAATACGCAGTTCATCGACGACGACCTGCCCGAGGGCGCGATTTAGTGGAGTCGATCGGGGACCTGCTGTCGCGCCTTGGCATTCGCGTCGTGCCCGAGCCGACCGACGATCCAGAGGAATCCGAGCAGCAGTGGTCCTGCCCGCGCTGCCGCGGCACCGGCTGGGTCCGCAGGCACGTGCCGCTGGGGGATCCCGACTTCGGCAAGATGTTTCCCTGCACCTGCCGCGACAACGAGCTGACCGAGCGCCGCAAGGAGCGCCTGGCGCGGCTCTCCAACCTTGGGCCGCTGACGCGCCTCACGTTCGACAACCTGATCGCCGACGGCCGCAACCCCGAGACCGCGGAGCATCGCAGCCGTTTCCGTGAGGCGCTGGCGGCGGCGAAGGGCTTCGCCGACACGCCGCTTGGCTGGCTCGTCCTGGTGGGGCCGCCTGGTTGCGGCAAGACCCACCTCGCCGCGGCGATAGCGAACGCCCGCATCGCGAACGAGGAGCCCGCCCTCTTCGTCGTCGTGCCGGATCTGCTCGACCACCTGCGCTCGGCGTACGCGCCAGACAGCCAGGTCACGTACGACGAGCTCTTCGAGGCGGTCCGCAACAGCCCGCTGCTTATCCTGGACGACTTCGGCACCCACAGCGCGACGCCGTGGGCGATGGAGAAACTCTTCCAGCTCTTCAACGCGCGCTACAATAGCCGCCTCCCGACCGTCGTCACGACCAACCGCTCGCTCGACGACTTCGACGAGCGGCTGCGCGTCCGGCTCACCGACCCGGATCTCACGCACATCTGCCACGTCCAGCCTCCACAATCCGCGACGCTGCAGCGCCTGAGCGCGGTGCAGGAGGTGCTGACGGATCTGCGCTTCGAGAACTTCGATCCCGAGGGCCACTGCGTAAGGGAGGACCAGAAGGCAAGTCTTCGCGAGGCGTTCGAGGCGACCGTCCACTTCGCGGCGAATCCGGCGGGCTGGCTGGTGCTCCAGGGGGGCTACGGCTGCGGCAAAACCCACCTGGCGGCCGCAATCGCCAACGCCCAGACAACCGCGCAGCGGAGAGCGATGTTCGTCCCGGTGCCCGACCTCCTGGACCACCTCCGTTCGACGTACGCGCCAGACAGCCGCGTGACGTACGACCAGCTTTTCGAGGCAGTCCGGACGACGCCCCTGCTGATCCTCGACGACCTCGGCACGCAGAGCGCGACGGCGTGGGCAGAAGAGAAGCTCTACCAGCTCTTCAACTACCGGTACAACGCCCGCCTTGCGACGGTCATCACGACGAACCTGCGCCTCGACGACCTCGATCCGCGCGTCGCTTCGCGGCTGAGCGACCAGGCGCTTAGCCACATCGTCGAGATCGGCGCCCCAGACTTCCGGCGGCCCGATGCTCCCGCCCGCTCGAACGTCATGCGCCCCCGTCCCCAGACTCGAAATCGCGGGCGCTGAAGAAACACCGCCGAAGGGCGTCGACAGGGAGGACCCCATTCTGCTGCAGCAAAACGCAAGCCCTCGGGGCCCGGATCACGTTTCAAGTCTCATGGGGAGCGATCCACCGACGTACGAGACTGACCTCGGGGCTGCCTATCTCGGGGATGCAGCACAGCTTCTCGCGAAGCTTCCTGATAACTCGATCAATGTGGTCATGACGTCACCCCCGTATGCGTTGCACTTCAAGAAGGAATACGGGAACGTCGATAAGCAAGACTATGTCGAGTGGTTCCGGGTCTTCGGGGAACAGATCTTCCGCGTGCTGCGCCCAGACGGCAGCTTTGTGCTCAACATTGGCGGCAGCTACAACGCGGGAGCACCCACCCGCTCGCTCTACCACTTCAAAGTCCTTCTCATGCTCTGCGAAGAAGTGGGGTTCTCGCTCGCCCAGGAGTGCTTCTGGTTCAACCCGGCGAAACTACCAACGCCCGCGGAATGGGTCAACGTTCGCCGAATGCGGGTCAAGGACTCTGTCGAATACATATGGTGGCTGAGCAAGTCTGCGTGGCCGAAGGCAGACAACCGGCAGGTTCTGGCGGAATACAGCGGAGACATGAAACGGTTGATTGAGCGTGGTTTTCGGTCAAAAGTCCGGCCAAGCGGACACGTGATTACCCAAAAGTTTGGCCGTGACCGGGGTGGCGCCATCCCGACGAACCTCATCGACCGCGGGAACAACGAGAGTAATTCGGAATACATCCGCGCCTGTGCGGCGGAAGGGTACAAAGCGCACCCCGCGCGATTTCCGCGGGCATTACCCGAGTTCTTCATCAAGCTGCTAACCGAACCTCTTGATGTCGTCGTGGATCCGTTTGGTGGCAGCAACATGACTGGTGCAGTGGCCGAGGAATTAGGGCGGCGCTGGCTCGCGTTCGAGCTCCGACCAGACTATCTGCTCTCCTCGAGAGTCCGTTTTAGCGGGCAGCTGCACCTCTTCGTCGAATGATCGCGACGTTTGAGCAGCTCCGCCACGTCTTGCGACTCGTCTTTCCGGACACTGCGCCTCCCAAACCGCTCCATCTCGTTGAACCTGTAGCTCTTGTCAAACAAGGGGTCGCAGATGTCCATGACGCCGCGAGGGCAGCTCGGACGACGGTTCAGCGTATCCGGCGATTGGCCGACGCAAGCGATCCCCTCGCCGAGTTGGTCGGAGCCACACCAGAATCAGCGCCCGCGACCGAGGAGCGCGTGCGCGTCTCCCTCGGCCAGTTGGTGATTGGAAACCTTGCCGAGCGGGTCTTTGAAGACTTTTACAAGGCGAATGTGGGGACAACGGAACTCGAACTCAAAGACGACAGGGGTGCGCGCGGTGATACGGACTACCTGGTATTTAACGGGAGTGGGCGCCAGATCTTCCGCATCAACATCAAATTCCATGGCTCACTCTTTCGACGCGCCCGAGAGTTGGTCGGCCTTGATCCCGAGGACTGCTTCGCACTCGCGACATACAAGATTTTCGCAGCGTTGAAGAAACAGGAGACGGAACATCTCCCGTACATATTTGTGATCATCGGGGTTCCCGGACTAACAGGTCGAATCGTCGGCGAGGCTATACCGTCTGTTCTCGTTGATCTCTGCACACTCGTTCGCGAGGCACCCTCCTTGGGGAGCGTTCGGACCATTGAGGACCAAATCGTCGACCGACTGACTGAAGCGGCAGGCGCCTTCGCCTTCGAAGAGGCAGCGCGTGGGTTCACCGCTCAGATCCAACGGGCGGATTGGTATGTCTTGTCGGCCCGCCGTGCAGATGGTCTCTTGCGCCAAAACCTATTCGAACGCGCCTACGCGCTTCGTGTTCGAGCATTCGCTAGAAACTACCGTGGTGCAGAGCTCGATATGCATTTCTCGCTATCATCCGACCTTCATGCACTCACGGAGCTCTTGCAGGTGCTTCGTGATCACGGCATGCCGGGGCTCGTCAGCCGACTCGAGCGGGGAACAATCTGATCGCGATCGTGAGCAATGATAGGCCTCTCCGATGCGCTAGTATCTCGGCGGGGGAGCCATGCGCATCGCGATCGACGCCCGCCTCGCCGACTACACGCTGGGCGGGATTGCCCGCTACACCGTGCAGCTCGCGCGTGCGCTGTCGGAGCTGGAATCGGCGCACGAGCTCCTCGCGATTCGGAGCCGTCGCCCGAAGGTCGCGGCCCCGGAGATCGCAGCGCACACCGAGCTGCGCGCCTGGACCCCGCCTCACCACCGATTCGAGCGCTACACGCTTCCCTGGGAGCTGCGCGGCGCGGGCATCGACGTGTTGCACAGTCCGGATTTCATCCCGCCGAGGTCCAACCGCTGGGCGAAGGTCATCACCGTTCACGACCTCGCCTTCCTGCGGTTTCCGTGGACCGTGACCGGCGCGAGTCGGCGCTATTACGGCAAGATCCGGCGCGCCGTCCGTGAGGCTGATGCCGTCATCGCCGTCTCCCAGGCGACCGCCAACGATCTCGTCGATCTCGTCGGCGCCGCGCCGGAGAAGATCTCGGTCATCGCGGAAGGGGTGGAGCCAGGCCTGGCGCCCATGGACCGGGCCGAAGCTCGCCGCATCGTCGCGGACCGTTTCAAGGTGTCGGATCCCTACGTGCTGTTCGTCGGCACGCTGGAGCCCCGCAAGAACCTCCCGACCCTCCTCCACGCGTACGCCCAGCTTCGCAAGGACTTCCCGGTGCGGCTCGTCCTCGCCGGCGCGCGGGGCTGGCTGGCGGATGATATCTTCACGGCCATCCGCGTCTTGAAACTCGAGGACTCGGTCGACGTGATCGGCGCCGTGCCCCCCGAAGAGCTGCGGCAACTCTACTGCGGTGCCGAGGTCCTCGTTTTGCCCTCGCTTTATGAGGGGTTCGGGTTGCCGCCGCTAGAAGCGATGGCGTGCGGCACGCCAGTCGTCGTGTCGTCCGCCGGGTCGCTGCCAGAGGTCGTCGGCGATGCTGGCGTCGTCGTTGCGCCGGACGAACCGGCGGACCTTGCCGGCGGGCTCGGCTGGGTTCTCGGAAATCCCAGCTTTCACGCTGAGCTGGCACGGCGCGGCCTCGCGCGCGCGGCCGAGTTCACCTGGGAGCGGGCGGCGCGGGAGACGCTCGCTATCTACGAGCGCGTCGTCCCCCGGTGAGGATCCTTTTTCTGACCCCCGACCTGCCGGTTCCACCAGATCAGGGCGCGAAGCTCCGGTCCCTAGCACTCATTCAAGCCGCGGCCGAGCACCATGAGGTGCACGTCCTTTCCTTCGAATCGCCCCACGTGCCAGATGGCCCGCTGGATGCCAGCTCCCTCCAGGCGATCTGCAAGGACGTCCAGCTCGTGCCCGCGCCACCGCCGCGCTCAATCGTCGGCCGGGCCTTCTCGATGATCCTGGGTACCGATCCCTTCCCGGACCTTGCCCGACGCCTCGCTTCCGCCGAGTTTGACGAGGCGCTTGGCGAGAAGCTCGCCCAGACCCGATTCGACGTGGTCCAGGTCGAGGGGCTCGAGATGATGGGCTACCACGGGGCCGCCCGCGCGGCGAATGCCGCAACGAAGGTCATCTACGACGCGCACAATGCGGAGACGCACCTGCAGCGGACGATGGCAGCCGCCGAGGCGCGCGATCCAAGGCGCTGGCACGCCGCCTTCTACTCGCTGCTGCAGTGGTCCAAGCTCGCCTCGTATGAGCGGATCATGGTGAACGCGGCCGACATGGTCCTCGCCGTCTCCGAGGAGGATGCCGCGAAGCTGCGCGGCCGGCAGGCGGAGCCCCGCGTCGTTCCAAACGGGGTCGACGCAGATGCCGTCGCGTACCAGGAGCTGAGCGCAGAGCCTCGGCGCACGATGGTCTTCATGGGTCCGCTTGATTACCGGCCAAACGCGGATGCCGCCCGGTGGCTCGTGCGAGATGTCCTGCCCCGGATCCGAAAAATCCTCCCCGACGCGCGGCTCAGGCTGGTCGGGCGGGGCAGCGAGCACGTTCATGCGGAGGGCGTCGATTCGCTCGGTTACGTCCCTGATGCGGCCGTCGAGCTGCGTCGGGCAGATGCGCTCATTGTTCCCATGCGAATGGGGAGCGGGACGCGCTTCAAGGTGCTCGAGGCTATGGCTGCCGGAGTGCCCGTCGTCTCGACGCCACGCGGCCTCGCGGGCATCAGCGCGGAGCCCGGGAAGCACGCGCTCGTCGGGCGAAACCCGGCCGAGCTCGCCGATGCGATGGCGCAGGCCCTGTCCGATCGGACGGTCGCCCGGGGCATCGCCGCATCGGCTCGCTCGCTCGTCGAGCAGCAATACGCCTGGAAACGCATCACGCCCCAATACCTCAAGCTGCTGAGCGAGGTGCGGCGCACCGCGAGGCCATGACGTTAGTCGGGCGAAAAGGCGGCCCGGATCTTCGCTGCCGCGGCTTCGATCTCGCGCCGGGGTCGTTGGTGCGTAAAGTCCGGCGGCAGGTAGAAGCCGAACCCATCGCCGCGCCAACGAGGTACGATGTGCAGGTGGACGTGGAACACGCTCTGGAAGGCGGCGCGCCCGTCGTTGAGCAGCAGGTGTACTCCTTCGCAGCGCAAGCCCGAGACGCGAAGAGCGGCGGCGAGCTGCTGAGCCCGCTGAAACATGATGCCGCCGGTCGCCGGGTCGAGCTCCACCAATGAGCTCGCGTGCTTGATCGGCACGACCATGACGTGGCCGGGGTTGACCGCGCCGATCGTCATGAATGCGGCGACCACATCATCGCGATAGACGAAGGTCCCTTCGGCGCGACCCGCGATGATCTCGCAAAAAATGCACGGGGATTCCCGCATTCACCAACCTTTGGGGAGGCTTGCCCGCGTGCCAGCTCAGGGCAGACGTAGTTTCATTATCCTGGAGGACTATTCGCCAGCGTTGACCTGGATGATGGCGTTATTTCCGAAGTTGCCGCGCCGGAGAAGAGTGCGCCCGCTACCGGCGTCGATCACAAGGTACGACCCATCCTGGGTTGTGGTGTAGAGAGCCGCGCCATCGGTGCTGCTCGCGATCCCCGTGACCTGACGCTCGGGGTTGAGCCGACGCACCTCCTGAAACTGAATTCGGTCCACAATGACGATGCCCCCGCCCGGAACAAGCGCGTAAAGCAGATCGGTGTTAGGCGCCGCGGCGAGCAGCGCCTGGCCGGCGGCTGTGGGGTTGCTCTCTCCGAGGTCGACCCGACGGGCGGGCCGCCCGCTGCGGGGGTGCAGCTCGTGCAGCCGGCCGCAGCTCACCTGGTACGCATAGACCTCGTCGCGCGCCGTCGGCAAAAGCACCGCATCCGGCCCGCACGCATCGGGAATCTCCGCGATCCCAACGATGCGGTCCGTCTCGAGGTCCGTCTCCGCCACAGCGAAGCGCACCCCGCCTCGCTCGGCGACTGCCGTCGTGCTGAACAGCGCCGTGCCATCCGGGGAGAGCGTGACGCGGCCAGCATAGACCCCAGTCATCGTCGGGTCCGCGGCGATAGTGTTCGTGACGCGGCTCTGGCGAACGTCAAAGACGAGAAGCTGTTCGCTGTTTCCTTGGGCATCTCCCAGGAGAACGCGTCCGCCGCGATCATCCGCGGCAAGCACCGTAACGGCGCCATCAACGCAGCCGATGTCCCTGATCTCCATCGTGCCGGCGTCGACGGCCCGGATTGTAGTCCCGCGGTCACCCGGGCCGCACCGCGGCCCAGTGCCGTACGCCTCGCGGCCGGCGCTCCCCACAATGGCGAGTGGCAGCCGGCCGAGCTCGCGACCGCTCCCGGCATCGAGGATCGCGACAACCTGGGCATCCCTGCTAGCGTAGATCACGTCCGACGTACGCCCGGCCCCTGTCTTGATCGTCGGATCCGTGCACTGCTGGAGGGCGAAGAGGCCAACCCCAAGCGCAATGACCAGCAGCGCGGGACCGGTGGCCAGACTCAGCAGGCGCCGCCAGCCAGTGGGCCGGTTGGTCTGCCGTGGGATCGCGAGGAGGCGATCGCGCAGTTGATCCGGCGCGCCCGGAACCCGCAGTGCGCGAATCTTGGTCGTGAACTCGTCAAAGGCAGTCGCCGTCGCGGGGCAGGAACCGCAGCTCGCGAGGTGGGCCTCGGCCCGCTCCAACTCATCACCGGTGAGCTCGCCATCAGCTCGCATCGAGAGTGCCGGTGCGATGTCACGGCAGGCAGGCGCATCAATGCCCGCGCCATAGGCCTCCCGATATTCCTGGCGCGCCGAAAAGACCGCATCCCGCGTGCGGTCGCGCCCGGTGCCGGTCGCCACGCCAACCAGCCGGTAGTCCAGGCCTCCCCAGATAACGCTGAGAACGGCGGCACGGTGCTCCGGAATGAGCTGATGGACGATTCCGTAGGCGGTCACCTGGCGATCGTCCGCGGTCGTGGCAGGCAGTATCCCGCGGAGCTCGGCAGAACGGCTCAATCGACGAATTGCGCGTTGGATGGCAGCTCGGTAGAGCGTCTCGACCTGGTCGCCCAGGATCATGCCGCGATCGAGCTCGTCCCACGTGAAGCGATACGCCTCGAGGATGATGGCTTCGGCGATGGCAGCGTCGCCGAGGAGCAGCATGACCAGGCCATAAAGTGGCTCCGTATGGTCGTCGACGAGCCCTTGATAAGTGGCGTTGGCCGCGGGCTGCTCCACCACGTCGTTACTGTTTGTAACGTTTGCTGTCACGCTTCCTCGATATCTCCACAAACAGTGTGGATAACAGGCCGGATTCTGTGGAAAACTGTGAATGGGTGTGGAAAGATGGGTCACTTACGCGCAGTCCCAGCGCGAGGTCACGAACGAATCGCGGCATACCGACAAAACCACGGAAGAAACGTTCTTGGCACGTCTTTTTTATCCCCAGCGAATGCACTCACCGTCAGCAAATTGTCCACCGCGAAGACGGTCGGACACTCAGCACCGGAGGTTATCCCCAGTTTCCACCGCCCTACGTCGTTCACTCTATTCTTTTAGAGATGATGTGTTGTGTGTGTACCATAACTCTGTAGATAACGCGCGACCTCAGGAGAACTAACGGTTATGGCGGGCGAAGAGAGCTCCTTTATCGACGAGGCTCGGATCTACGTGCGCGCCGGCAACGGCGGCGACGGGGCCATGAGCTTTCGTCGGGAGAAGTTCGTCGCGTATGGCGGTCCTGACGGGGGTGACGGTGGCCGCGGCGGGGACATCCTCGTGCGGGCAACCCACAACCTGAACACGCTGGGTGGCTTTCGCCACACGATGCATTTCCGGGCGGACCAAGGCGGTAGCGGTGCCGGTGCGAAGAAACATGGAAAGCGCGGCGCTGATCTCACCATCGACGTGCCGGTGGGGACGGTGATCTCCGACGAGCATGGAGTCCTGGCGGACCTGACCAAGGATGGACAGGTCGTGCCAGTGGCCCGAGCTGGGAAAGGTGGCCTGGGCAATGTCCACTTCGCCACCTCCACCAACCGGGCTCCCCGGATGCGGCGCAAGGGCGAGCCAGGCGAGGAGCGCTGGCTGACGCTCGAGCTGAAGTCATTGGGAGACGTCGGCTTCGTGGGCGAGCCCAACGCCGGTAAGTCCAGCCTGCTCGCCGCGATGAGCGCGGCGAAGCCAGAGATTGCGCCGTATCCGTTCACCACGATCGCGCCAAATCTGGGCGTTGCCGTTGTTGCTGACGTGCCCATGGTCGTCGTGGACATCCCGGGATTGATCCGCGGTGCCCACACGGGCGTTGGCCTCGGCGACCGGTTTCTGCGCCACGTGGAGCGGGCGCGCATCCTCGTCCACGTGCTCGATCTGGCTGAGGCCGATCCAATGGCAAGCTACACCATGATCCGTGACGAGCTTCGGGAGTTCGATCCGCTCCTGCTGGAAAAGCCACGCCTCGTTGCACTGAACAAGATCGATCTTCCCGAGGCGCGCGATAAGGTGGAAGCGCTGCGCCGCTCATTTGCCGATGACGAGGAGCTTCGCACCTACGCGGTTTCAGCCTTGACCGGAGAGGGCGTCACCGAGCTGCTTGCCGCGATCCGTTTGCACCTGGATGAGATACCCGCGGAGGAGGCCGTCGTCGAAGAGCCGACCGTGCGCTCGTATCGGCTTCGCCCCGAAGACGCTGGATTCACGGTAGAGAAGACGCCCGAGGGGTTCACCGTTCGAGGCTGGGCGGTAGAGCGCGTCGTTCTCACCGCTGACCTCGAGACGGACGAGGGGATCGCGGATCTCCAGAAGCGGCTGGAACGCCTCGGCCTATTCAAAGACCTGGAGCGTGGCGGCGTGAAGCCCGGCGATATGGTCCAGATCGGAACCTTCGAGCTGGAGTGGACGTGACGGAACGGGTGGGCGTGTTCGGCGGCACGTTCGACCCCATCCACGACGGTCACCTCGTCGCCGCCAACGAGGCGGCGTGGGAGCTCGGGCTGAACCGAGTGCTCTTCCTTCCCACGGGAAACCCGCCACATAAGCAGGACGAGCCAGTCACGAGCGCTGAAGACCGTCTCGCGATGGTGCAGCTAGCGATCGCCGATAACCCGCGCTTCGAGCTCTGCACGATCGAGCTGGAGCGATCGGGCCTTTCTTACACGGTTGACACCCTGCGTGAGCTGCGCAAGCGCGAGCCAGGCATCGACCCGTATTTCATCATTGGCATGGACTCGCTCGTAGACCTGCACAACTGGCATGACCCAGGGGGCATCCTCAAGCTCGCCCACCTCGTCGCCGTCCACCGCGCTGGCTGGGACGTTGTTGACCTCGAGAAGCTCGACAGAGACGTGCCCGGCGCCGCGGCGCGGGTGAGCATTCTGCGCATTCCCGGACTCGACATCGCCTCGTCGGATCTCCGGGACCGTATCGTAGCCGGGCGGCCGGTCCGTTACCTCATTCCCAAGATGGTTATTGCCTATATCGAAGAGCGCCGCCTCTTCAGGTAACGCGAACCGTTGCCCCAGCCGAGACCATTGCATACGATCTGCGTGATTCCGGCGAATGATTCGAGTGGGTCGGTGTGGTGCACTGCACGCCACGGGCGGAGGGGCAGGATGGTGGAGCTTGCGGGGTTCTTCAATGTTGGAATGCGGACGGCGGATCTCGCTCGGACGGAGCGCTTTTACACCGAGCTGCTGGGCGCCACGGTGACCAATCGCCGCGAGACGCCTGACCGTCGGTTCTGGCTCAAGATCGCGGGCGTCACGTTCGAGGTGCTCGAAGTTCCAGCGTGGACGCCGCTGGACGAAGCCCAGCAGCGCAGCCGAACGTCGATCGGGTTCGTCGTGGCACCGGATCAGGTCGATCCGATCGTCGCCAGACTCTGCGAGACGGGGGTGCCGGTCCACGGTCCCGTGCTGAAAGCGGCAGGCACGTCGATTGGCGTCTACTTTTCCGATCCGGACGGCACGCCGCTCTCGCTCTCGTGCAACGAGGGGTACCCAATCGAGGGACTGGAGCGGCACGGTCTGAGCTGGGTGCCCGGGCCGTATGCATGGCCTGGGCCGGCCACAAAACCGCATATTACGCACGCGTAGCGTCCTTACCGCATCTCCCACTCGTGGATATTCCAGAAGCCAGTCGACGTGTTGGCGAGGCCGAGATCGGGGCCACGCACGTCGGCCGTGTACGCCATGACGTTGAAGTCCCAGTACAGCGGCCAGCCGGACACCTCGTCGCTCAACACCTTCATCATTTCCGCCGTTATCCGCGTTCGGTCCGCGCGGTCCAGCGTGACGTTGAACGCCGTCCACATGCGGTCGTAGTCCGGGTTGGCCCAGCCGCCGCGGTTGCTGCCGACCCAGCCGTTGGCGGGCGAGCCCACCTGATTGCTGGCGAAATACTCCAGCATGCCCTTCTCGGTGCCGCCGGCCGCGCCGGGCGTCGAGATCCCCGGATAGGTGTTCCGTACCTCGTTCTGTCGAACCTGGACCGCGGGGAGGACCGAAGGCTGCACGTCGATGCCCACGCGCCGCCAGGTGTCGGTCATCAGCGCACCGCCCCGCTCGAATTGCGTGCCGGTAAGGACCTGGAAGTCTGGGCGAAAGCGCTCACCAGCGCTGTTTGCAAAGAGCCCGTCGCGATCCTTGGCGAAGCCAGCCTCGTTGAGGTATTGCTCCGTCCGGCGGGGGTCGAACGGATATTTCGTGATCAGCGGCTCGACCACGCGCGCGGATGGGCCGCCAGGGATCATGTACATCGTCGGGTTCACGCTCTGCCCCTCAAAGAGGGCGTCGTTGAGCTCCTGGAGATTCACCGAAGAGACCATTGCCTTGCGGACGCGGACGTCGAGCAGCGCCGGCGTCTTCTGGTATTCGGGGCGGAACTGCACGATGTTGTTCACGAGGCGCGCGGGCGCCATGCTGACCGAACCGCGCTTGTTCGTCGCCCACTCGCGCTGCAGCACGAGCGCGTGCTCGTGGCGCAGCGTGATGCTCGAGGACACCTGGATGGCATCGGCGAGCATCGACGAGAGCACCGTGTTCTCATCGCCGACAATCCGCGCGATGACCCGGTCGATCTTCGGCTTGCCGAGCGCGTAGTGCTCGAACGCGGAACCATCGAGCCCCGTGCCTGGGTCGAGGCGATCGAGCTTGTACGCGCCCGCGCCCACGTACCCCTCATTCCAGTAGCGGTGGTTGACGAAGAGCTCGCGAGTGCCTGCGTCCTGCTCGAACGCATCGAACGGGGTAGCGAGCAGGTGGCGCGGCAATGGCGGGAACTCATCGCTCGTCATCAGGTCCGCATCAGGATAGAGCGCGCTCCAGCGGAAGACGACGGTCTGCGAATCCGGTGCGAGCGCTTCGCTGATGTGGGCCTGGGGCGTGGGTGAGAAGATGCCGAGGCCAGGCGCGGAATACACCCGCCAGGCGAAAACGAAATCATCAGCCGTCAGCGGCTGGTTGTCGTGCCAGCGGAGATTCGGCTTGAGCTTCCAGGTCGTCTCCATGCGGCCGTCCGGCGAGACGAGCCATGATTCGGTGTTCAACTTCGGGAGGTCGGTTGCCAGCATCGGTTGGAGGGTGCCGGTGCCGTCGACCAGGGCAAATCCGGCGTTGAAAAGCGGCCGGTACTCCTGACCCGCCTGCGAGAGCGTCTTGGTGGAGAGGTCGTTCTTCTCATAGCGGAAGGCGAGTGTCAGGGACTTGGGCTCGGTGCCCTGGCTTGAGCCGGAGCGGGGCGCGCCGCTCGTTCCGCCATCGCTCCGGGGCGTGGAGGTAGAGCACGCGCTGAGCAGCGCCGCCGCGAGCAGCATCGCTGCAGTTCGTCCAATAGCCATCACTTGCTCCTCATTGACCGCGAGCGGCGCATCGTGCGCGCCGCCTATCGGAAGGGTCCTGCGCTTGTATCGCGATGTTTTGGGGCAGCAGTCCGCGCAGTGTCAAGGGAGGGCGTCCCAGGCAAGCGCATTCTGGGTGGCCAAGATGTGGCAAGGTAATGATCGTGAGTGCCCGCCGCTCCCCGCGGGAGCGCCGGGGACGCGTATACTCGGATCGATCCACGGAGGGCGGCGTGGCCAATCCCGAACTTCGCATTGCGCCGGTGACGCCGGTCGCTTCGCCCGCGAGCTCCGCGCCCATCCTCGTGACCGGCGCCACGCGCTCCTGGTTCCGGTCCCGCCGGGCGGAGCCGTTCGCTGCCTGCGCCGGGCTCGCAGGTTGTCCGGATCAAGCCCCCGAGCTGCTCGCCGGCCTCGAGGCCGAGTTTCGCGCGAGCACTCGCTACTCTATTACAACGAGCCTCAGTCGCTCCTTGCTCGCCGTCCACCACGACCTGCGGGAGGAAAACCGCGCCCGCCGCCCGGAGCCACCTTGCCGCGCCGCGACGATCGTCGCCGCGGTCAGCGAACGCGGGGTGTACGCCGTCCGGGTTGGACCGGCACTGGTTGGCTCGGTCCGCGCGGGCGGAGTGTGGGCGCGGTCCGCGGATCCGCTGCGGGGCGCGATCGCCGGTTCCTCATCTTGGCTCGGCGATGATCTCGAGCCCTTCGTCACCAGCGAGTTTTTCCCCGTTGCGCCGGGTGACGTCATCCTGCTGCTGTCGGGCGTCACCGTCGAGCAATTCCCGGACTACGCACTGGCGGCCGCGTTGCGAGCCGCGCCAGACCTTGACGCGGTGGCTTCGCTGCTCCCCGCGGGGGATCAGACGACCTCGGGGCTCATGATCTGGTGTCCGCCTGCCGGTGCCGGCGACCAGCCGCCAGGTCTCTGGTCGCTGTGGGGCGAAACGGGCGGAGCCGCCCGCGCAAAGTCGTCCCGGGTTACGGGGCTGGCTTCTGCGCGCGGGCCGGAGGCCTCGCCGCGCGAGCTATCGCCTGGTCGCGAGCCCTTGCCGCAGGCGGTAGCGCCGCCAGTTTCCCCACTCCCCCTGGTCGCTGAGCTGCCCGAGCCTGTGGACCGCGCCCCAGCCCCGGCGAGCTCTTTACCACCCGGAATCCGCCGACTCGAACCGCCACCTGTGCCTCGGACCGATGTCGCGGCAGCGCGCACCCCGGAGACAGCCGACGCTGAAGGGGCCGAAACGGGTGCGGGCGGGCGCCCAGCGCCCATTGATACGGCCTCCTCGCGGCGGCCAGCGCGAACAGCCCGGCCCCCGCGCGCCGATCTGACCCAATGGACTCGGTTCCTGCCCTTGATCCCCCTGGCCGCAGTGCTGGCCATCGCATTGTTTTTCGTGCGGGGGGTGCTCCCCTTCCCGAGCGGCGGCGACCACACGGTGGCTGAAGCGGGGCGCATGGTCCAAGAGGCGTTGGCGACGCCAGACGCGGATGCCCGCGTCGCCCTGCTCGACGAGGCCATTGGGACACTCGCCAAACGTGCGTCGGGTGACGAGACCGCCCGGGCGCTGCTTGCCGAAGCGCGGTCGGCGCGGGACGACGCGCTCAAGGTCACCCACGTGACGCGCGTCCACCGCTTCATCCTCCCCGAGACGGAGAACGCGCGACCGGCCGGCCTCTACAAGAGCGAGGGTGGCCTCTTCATCATGGACCTTGGGAGTCAGCTCCTGCAGCGGACCGATTCGAGCGGAAGCCGCATCGATATGGCGTGGCGGCCCGGTGACCAGATCGGCGGTGAGCAACTCGGGAGGATGGTCACCGCGGCGTGGTCGCCCCCGCGGGGAACGAATACCGAGGGCCAGCTCCTGGTCGTGGACGACAAGCGGAGCTTCACCGCGATCGGCCCGAATGGCGCGACCGTACGGCGCTGGTGGCCGCCCGACAGCGGGCTCTGGCAACGCCTCGGCCCAGCGGCGGCGACGTACGACGACCTATTCTTGCTGGATCCTGGCCAGGGCGCGATCTGGCGCTATCCGGCGCGGCTTCCGGGAGCCTCCGCGAGCATCGCGGCGGACAATACGCGCGAGCCGCGCCTGGCATCGGCGATCGACATGGCGACCGACGGCAACATCTATCTGCTCTATCCCGACGGACAGATCAGCAAGATTGCGCCAGGCGGGGGTCGGCTGCCGTTCGACGGCTACGTGCCGGATCGGCCGCTACGGTCGCCCAATTCGATCTTCGCGAGCCCGGATCTCGATCGCGTCTGGGTCCTGGAGCCGGGCGAGGCGCGCGTCGTCGAGTTCACGCCAGATGGCACCTACGTGCGCCAGTTCGCGTTCCCGCCGGACATGGTGCGCAATGCGGTCGGTCTGCAGGTAGATCCGAAGGCGAGCGAGCTGCGCGTATTGACGACCCAGCACGTGCTCCTGGTACAACTCGACTGAAACTCGTCGCCTTAGGAACATGTCATGACCCGAGTGCTCGCAATAGAAAGCTCTTGCGATGAGACCGCCGCTGCGGTGGTGCGCGATGGCCGGTGGATCGAAGGCAACGCCGTCGCGAGCCAGATCCCGATCCACCAGCAGTACGGCGGCATCGTGCCGGAAGTCGCTTCCCGAGCCCACGTGGACGCGCTCGTGCCCGTCGTTCGCGACGCACTCGAGCAAGCCGAAGTGCGTTGGGATGACATCGACGTCATCGCCGCCACCAAAGGCCCCGGGCTGGCTGGCTCCCTCCTGATCGGGCTGAATGGCGCGAAGGCCATCGCGTACGGCCGGGATCTGCCGTTCATCGGCGTCAACCACCTCGAAGGCCACATCTACGCCAACTGGCTCGCCCCCGCTTCCGACGAGGCGAAGGGGCCCGCCGCGCCGGAGTTCCCCTTGCTCTGTCTGGTCGTTTCGGGCGGTCACTCTGATCTCGTGCTGATGCGCGACCACGGCGACCTGGTGCGGCTCGGCCGGACGCGGGACGACGCGGCGGGCGAGGCGTTCGATAAAGTCGCCCGGATGCTTGGACTCGGGTTCCCGGGCGGTCCGCTGATCCAGAAAGCGGCCGAAGATGGCGATTCCGCGCGCTTCCCGCTCCCTCGAGCCTGGCTGAAGGACACCTACGACTTCAGCTTCAGTGGCGTGAAGACGGCCGTGCTGCGCCTGATCGAGACGCTGCCGAAGGACGACCTTCCCGCCCCAGATGTCGCCGCGGCATTCCAGCTATCCGTCGCCGATGTCCTCTCCGCGAAGGCCGCCCAGGCCGCGACCGAGCACAGGGCGCGTCAGGTGGCGCTCGCGGGCGGCGTGGCAGCGAATAGTGCGCTCCGCAAGCTGATCGTCGAGCGATCGCCCGTCCCGGTGCTGATGCCCCCAATTCGCTACTGCACGGACAACGCCGCGATGATCGCCGCCGCGGGCTACTTCCGGTACGCCTCCGGCGAGCGCAGTGATTTCGCGACGGACGTCACCCCGAATCTCGCGATCGCCTAGGCGTCAGGTGACCCAGACGCGAGTGTTGCCCGCGGGGATCTCCCGCCATCGCCGGGCTCCCGTCCAACGAGGGCTAGCGACCGCTGGTCGATGAATTAGCGCCTCGATTCGATCGCATCGTCGTCCGTCCGGGTGGCACTGTGCGGCACCTCGCGGTCGACGCCATCGCGTTCGCTCCACATACCCACGCTGCCTACACCGTGGCCACCGTGCTCAGTGGCGAGCTGAGCGGCGTCGTCGGCGGAGCAGAGGTCGTCCTCGGTCCGGGAGACAGCGCGCTTATCGACGCGGGGGAGATACACGAGGCCCGGTTGGTCGCGTGCGAGCTCGTGTCCGCGGCCATCGATCCCATTCTGGTCGACGAGCTCCTCACGGATTTCGGGTGGTACCGGCCAGGCGTCCGACCGGTCTTTCGCGATCACGTTGTGGCGGATCCAGTCATCGGCGGTCTCGCGGAGTCGCTGGCGCACGAGCTCTCGCCCGGGCTTCCCGGCCAGCACGTCATGCTCGATTCGCTCGTGCGTCAGCTTGGCGTTCATCTCTTGCGAACGCACTTCCGGGTTCGACGCGACCCAGCGATAGAGCTCTCGCGGGCGGGGCCCGTCGACCGGCGATTGCGGCGCGCGATCGAGCTCATGCACGCGCGCGCGGGCGAAGATCTGAGCCTCAAGGAGCTTGCCGAGGCAGTGTTCCTTTCCGAGCATTACTTCGCCCATCTCTTCAAAGAGGTCACCGGTTTCACGCCGCACGCCTATCTCGCAAACGTCCGCATCGAGCGGGCGCGGACGTTGCTCACGCAGACCGATCTTGCGATCACCCGGATCGCTGCTGAGGTCGGGTACCGGAGCTCGAGCCACTTCGCCCACGCGTTCCGCGGCGTGACGGGGGAGAGTCCGCGCGCCTTTCGCGCCGCTGCTCACGGTGGCGCGAGGCTCGATTCGGTGAAGAAGCGCAACTGAGCGCGCGGAATCACAAGAAATCGCAAGTCTTTTCGCGTTACTCCTGGTTGAATCTGAGGAGCCCCGATTCAACCAGGAGGATTGTGATGAGTGCGTCGTCCGCCCCGAGCCCCGCGCCGATCGCGCCAGCGGAAGGCAAGCTAGGAATCTTGCTCGTCGGCCTGGGTGCCGTCAGCACCACCTTCGTCGCCGGCGTGCAGGCGATCCGCGCGGGTCTCGCGGAGCCGATCGGCTCGCTGACCCAGATGGGCACGATCCGCCTCGGCAAGCGCACCGACAATCGCGTCCCGAAGATCAAGGACTTCGTGCCGCTGGCCACGCTCGACGACCTGGTCTTCGGCGCGTGGGACATCTTCCCGGACAACGCGTACGAGTCCGCCGTGCACGCGGGCGTCCTCGACGGCGCGCTGCTCACCCAGCTCAGCTCTGACCTCGCGGAGCTCGAGCCGATGAAGGGCGTCTTCGATCAGCATTACGTTCGCCGGCTGAGCGGCACGCACGTCAAGCAGGGCGCGACCAAGATGGACCTCGCCGAGCAGCTCATGCGGGACATCGAGACCTTCAAGCGGGACAACGGTTGCCCACGGCTCGTCCTCGTCTGGTGCGCCTCGACCGAGATCTTCCTCGAGCCCGGCTCGGTTCATGCAACCATCGCCGCATTCGAGGAAGGCCTGCGCAACAACGACCCGATGATCGCGTCGTCGATGATCTACGCCTACGCGGCCGTGAAATCGGGCGTCCCGTTCGCCAATGGCGCGCCGAACCTGACCGTGGACATCCCCGCCATCATGGACCTGGCCAACCAGAACGGGGTGCCTCTCTGCGGCAAGGACTTCAAGACGGGCCAGACCCTTTTGAAAACCATCATCGCCCCGGGTCTGAAGGCGCGGCTCATCGGCCTCAACGGCTGGTTCTCCACCAACATCCTGGGCAATCGGGACGGCGAGGTGCTCGACGACCCCGAGTCGTTCCGCACCAAGGAGGAATCCAAGCTCTCCGCGCTCGAGTACATCATGCAGCCGCACCTCTACCCCTCCCTGTACGGCGACATGACGCACGTCGTTCGCATCAACTACTACCCCCCGCGCGGCGACAACAAAGAGGGCTGGGACAACATCGATATCTTCGGCTGGCTCGGCTACCCGATGCAGATCAAGGTCAACTTCCTCTGCCGCGACTCCATCCTCGCGGCTCCCCTTGTCCTGGATCTTGCCCTCTTCATGGACCTGGCACACCGGGCCGGCATGCACGGCGTCCAGGAGTGGCTCTCGTTCTACTTCAAGAGCCCGATGACCGCGCCCGGCCTCTACCCCGAGCACGATCTCACCATCCAGCAGATGAAGCTAAAGAACACGCTCCGCTACCTGAAGGGCGAGGAGCTCATCACCCACCTCGGCCTGGAGTACTACGACTAAACGGTATCGGGATTCGGCCGGCACCAGCGCGTTCCCCGCCCGGAACGCCCACGAGCGGACATCAAGTCCTGATGGCGTACTAGCCGGTACAATCGGGCCGGGAGCCTTGACCCAGGAGCGCGCCATGCCGTTGAGTGAGCGGACCTTCCAGCAGCTCGCGCTGGAGGACCCAGAGGGGCACTGGGAGCTGTACTGTGGACACCTGCGCCGGAAACCGGGAATGACGTTTGCACACAACCACGCGGGATTTCGGCTGACTGCGCAGCTCGCGCAGCAATTGGACCTCCGTCGATTCGACGTGCGGACCAACGCCGGGCACGTGCGCCGCTCGCCGGAGAACTACTTTATCCCCGACGTGTTCGTCATCCCTCTCGAGTTGGCGGCGGGTTTTCGGGAGCGGCGCGACATGCTCGAATGGTACGATGCGCCGCTCCCCCTGGTGGTCGAGATTTGGTCGCCCTCAACGGGTGATTACGACGTGGACACCAAGCTGAGCGAGTACCAGCGACGCGGCGATCTCGAGATCTGGCGCATCCATCCCTTCGACCACACTCTCATCGCATGGAGACGGGAGCCGGGTGGCAGCTACGCCGAGGCCCACTATGCTGGCGGCACCGTGCATCCCGTGGCGCTGCCGGGCGTGACGATCGATCTCGATACCCTATTCGTGTGACGCCGGGGAGCACGTACTCCAGATTCTCCAGCATGGGCCGGCGTATAGTCGTGACCATGGCAGCGCGAACCCCGCTCGTCGTGATCATCGCCGGCCCCAACGGGGCGGGCAAGAGCACGGTGGCGCCTCGCCTGCTGCAGGGCGCGCTCGCCGTGAATGAGTTCGTCAACGCGGACACGATCGCCCAGGGCCTCTCTGCTTTTCGGCCCGAATCGGCGGCGGTGGCGGCGGGGCGGCTGATGCTGGCTCGGCTCCGCACGCTGGCTGAGGCGCGGGCGGACTTCGCCTTCGAGACGACGCTGTCAGGGCGAAACTTCGCCCCCTGGCTCGCGGGGCTTCGCGAATCCGGATATCGAGCGCACCTGGCGTTTGTCTCGCTTCCCAGCCCAGATCTCGCCGTCGTGCGCGTTGGAGATCGAGTCAGGCTGGGTGGCCATCATGTGCCCGAAGAAGTCGTCAGGCGTCGATTCGCGAGAGGCCTCACGAATTTTTTCGGGGTGTATCAAAACGTATTGGATTCGTGGCGACTCTTCGACAATACTAATGGTGATCAGTTTTTCCTGATTGCCTCGCGCGATTACGATACACCCATTGAAATTCGTGACAAAAGCGCTTGGAGCAATTTGGTGGCGAGGCAAGCATGAGCGTGAAGATCGAGCGAGAACTCACCCCCGTTGAACGTTGGGAAGACTTGCCGCGAATGATGGCAGAAATGCAGCTTGCCGTGCGGGAGGCCATTCTTCGCCATAAGCAAGCGGGGAACCCGATCTGCACCTGGCGAGACGGCCAGGTCGTCTGGATTCAACCGGAAGATATCCCCGTCGAGGCATGTCCCGGCGAGGACTAGTGCCCGCCGGCCTACTCTGTACCGCTTGCTCCTCGCACAGCTTCCATGACCTCTCCCCATGACCGCGCTGGTGCCGGCGCGTGATCACGCCTTCCTTGCTAACGCGGCATAGCTTCCGGGGGCCCATCGCCTTGCGTCTGTGCGGGCCTTTCGTTAAGATTATCCCGAAGTTAGCACTCTCGGTAATTGAGTGCTAAGCACTAGGCGGGGCGAGCGGGCGCCGCCCTTCGGCGTTTGTTGCACCCCATTTTCCAGGAGGATTTGGCATGGCGAAGCTCCAACCGCTCGGCGATCGCGTCGTCGTAAAACCCAGCGAACAGGAAGAGGTAACCCGGGGCGGGCTTGTCCTGCCGGGCACGGCTCAGGAAAAGCCGCAGGAAGGCGAAGTCGTCGCCGTCGGGCCGGGTCGCGTGCTCGATAGCGGCGAGCGGGCCAAGATGGAAGTCAAGGCCGGCGACAAGGTGGTGTTCGCGAAGTACTCGGGCACCGAGTTCAAGCTTGAAGATGAGGAGCTGCTCATTCTGTCCGAGCGTGATCTCCTCGCGGTGCTTGGCAAGTAAGCAAGGTTACGACCCGATTCCAGGAGGAGAGAGATGCCGGCAAAGCAGCTGGTCTATAGCGAGCAAGCCCGGGCGTCCCTGAAGAAGGGTATGGATACCCTCGCGGACGCCGTCAAGATCACTCTCGGCCCACGGGGCCGCAACGTCGTGCTCGACAAGAAGTTTGGTCCGCCGACCATTACGAACGACGGCGTGACCATCGCCAAGGAGATTGAGCTCGAGGACCCCTTTGAGGATATGGGCGCCCAGCTTCTCAAGGAAGCAGCGACCAAGACCAACGACGTCGCAGGCGATGGCACAACCACCGCGACGGTTCTCGCCCAGGCCATCATCACCGAGGGCTTCAAGAACGTCGCCGCGGGCGCCAACCCGATGTACCTCAAGCGCGGCATCGAGATGGCCGTCGCCGAGGTCGTCAAGGCGCTCAAGGGAATGAGCCTGCCGGTCGAGGGCAAGACCGAGATCTCCCAGGTCGCGTCGATCTCCGCCGCGGACAAGGAGATCGGAAACCTCATCGCCGAGGTGATGGAGAAGGTCGGCAAGGACGGCGTCATCACCGTCGAGGAATCCAAGACCCTCAAGTTTGAGACTGAGTTCGTCGAGGGCATGCAGTTCGACCGCGGCTACATCAGCCCGCACTTCGTGACCAACACGGAGCGCATGGAGGTCGAGCTGGAGAACCCGGCGATCCTCATCACCGACAAGAAGATCAGCGCGATCGCGGATATCCTGCCGGTGCTCGAGAAGTTCCTGCAGTCCGGCAAGCGCGACCTCGTTGTGGTCGCCGAGGATGTGGACGGGGAGGCGCTCGCGACGCTGGTCGTGAATAAGCTCCGCGGCATCGTGAACGTGCTCGCGGTCAAGGCGCCGGGCTTCGGCGATCGGCGCAAGGCGATGCTGGAAGACCTCGCGATCCTGACGAAGGCCAACGTCATCACGGAAGAGGCTGGCCGCCGCCTGGAGACCGCGGAGCTGACCGACCTCGGCACGGCCCGTAAGGTCACCGCAAACAAGGACTATACGACGATCATCGAGGGCGCGGGCAGCGATGAGGCCATTCAGGGCCGCATCCAGCAGATCCGGGCCCAGATCGAGACGACGACCTCCGAGTTCGACAAGGAGAAGCTCCAGGAGCGCCTGGCCAAGCTAGCGGGCGGCGTCGCGGTCATCCGCGTCGGCGGGGCAACCGAGGTCGAGCTCAAGGAGAAGAAGCACCGCGTCGAGGACGCGCTCTCCGCGACCCGCGCGGCCGTGGAAGAGGGCATCGTGCCTGGGGGCGGGGTGGCGCTTATCAACGCCATCGCTTCGCTCGAGAAGCTGACCGATCCCCATCCCGACGTGCGCACAGGCATTCAGATCATGCGGCGCGCGCTCGAGGAGCCGCTCCGACGCATCGCTGCGAACGCGGGCCAGGAAGGCTCGGTCATCGTGCAGGAGCTCCGCCGCCGCAATCAGCCGCGGCTCGGCTATGACGCGGCGACCGGCGAGTACGCCGACATGGTGGATCGTGGCATTATCGACCCGCTCAAGGTCACGCGCGCGGGCCTGGAGAACGCGGCGTCCGCCGCGGGGATGATCATGACGACTGAGGCGTTGATCACGGACGTTCCGCAGCCGGAGCCGGCCATGCCGATGGGTGGCCACGACCACGGGATGGACTTCTAGACCCTGTAAGCCCGAAGGCAACAAAGAACGGGCCGGCCCCAGAAGGGCCGGCCCGTTCTTTGTTGCCTTCGCCGGTGAGGCGCTTGCGACGTTAGCAGCGGATCGGGTTACCGACCGTAGTAGCCGTTGCCGTAGTAGGGCGCTGTCTGATTGCCGTAGTAGCCCGGGCCGCCGTACATGCCCTGGCCCTGCTGGCCGTACATCTGACCCTGCGGACCGTAATAAGGCTGACCGGATGGGGGCGCCTGGGTCGAGGAACCGTTCGTCACCGAGTCATTGGAGTTCGTGGGATAGTTACCCGGGGCATACGGGTAGCCATACTGCACCGGGCGGGAAGGGGCCGGCGCCGCTTCCGAGTCATCGGTGGTCGTGTTGTACCTCGTCCGGCACCCGTCTTCGGTGCCGTAGTAGTAGATGCACGGTGAGGTGTCAATCTCTTCGTCGTAGCAGTTCGGGTTGGTCGTGCCGTAGTAGTACCTGCACTGGGCGCTGACCGTTGGCGTGTCCATTGCCGTGTGGACCCCAAATGCCATCATCAATCCGAGCGCGGAGTACGCGAGCTTCTTCGGGAATCTCATGTCTTGTTTTCCAATCTGGCCGCGGGGGCCTCGTAACCGAGCTATTGGGCGAGTTTCTATCTCCGGGCTAAGAACAGGCTTCCGCCTGCAGATGCCTCTTGACCAGCCTTCCTCTAACACCATAGCTCATGAACAGCCGTGCAGATATGAGCAAAAGCAACAATTGGGGCTCAATTCGGTTAACGCCGGGATACAGCTCACCCCATTCGCTGCCAGGGCTTCCCGCCCTGCCCGCGCCCAACCCCGTAGCATTAGGATGTGATGCGAGCACGACCTCCAACCCCGACAGCAGGTGGGACCAACGCGCCCGGACCGTTCGGGCATCCGCTGCTTGGCTCCACGCCCGCGCTGCGGCGGGCACCGCTGCGCACGCTGATGGAACGCTGGCGGGAGTACGGCGATGTCGTGCGGTTCCGCCTCGGCATCGGGAGCGCGTTCGCTTTCGCGTTCGCTTTAATGGAGGCCCAGCTCGCGCTCGCCACGATCGCGCAACATTGTCGGCTCGACCTCGCGCCCGGTCAGCGCATCGTGCTAGACCCGAAGATCACCCTGCGCCCGCGCAACGGACTCCTGATGACTTTGCACCGCGTGTAGCTACAATGCAGGCGACATTCGGCCTGAAATCATTTCGAGCCGTGCGCTGCCTGCGCGGCGGGGCCCAAGGAGAACGCGATGACGCCCGAAGAAAACGAGCTGCTCACCCGAGTCGGATTCGGGACCCCTATGGGGACCCTGTTCCGTCGCTTCTGGCTGCCGGCCCTCCTCTCCGAGGAGCTAGCGACGCCGGACTGCCCGCCCGTCCGGGTGCGGCTGCTGGGTGAGGACCTCGTCGCGTTCAGGGACACCGAGGGCCGCGTCGGTTTGCTGACCCCCCACTGCCCGCATCGGGGGGCGCCGCTCTTCTACGGCCGCAACGAGGAGAACGGCCTTCGCTGCGTCTACCACGGCTGGAAGTTCGACGTCACCGGTCAGTGCGTGGACATGCCGAGCGAGCCGGCGGACAGCAAGTACAAGGACCGGATCCGCCAGAAGTCGTATCCCTGCCGCGAGCGCGCCGGGATCGTCTGGACCTACATGGGGCCGCCGGAGCTGACGCCGGACCTACCCGACCTCGAGTGGACGCTCGTCCCGGACAGTCATCGGCGCGTCACCAAGTGGCTGCACGAGAGCAACTACCTGCAGGGGTTCGAGGGCGACATCGACAGCGCCCACTCCTCGTTCCTGCATAGCTACCTGGAGCCCGAGGACAGCACCCACGACGGAACCATCTCCGCCACGATGAAGGCGGCGGACAAGGCCCCGAAGATCGTCGTGGAGCAGACCGACTATGGCTTCCGCTATGGGGCGCGCCGGCACGTGGGTGGGGGCACCTACAACTGGCGGGTGACCCAATGGCTTCTCCCGACGTACAGCCTGATTCCGTTCATGCGCTTCCCGGCCGTCGGCCGCGTCTGGGTGCCGATCGACGACGAGCGGACGTGGACCTTCTTCTTCTCCTTTCACCCAGAGCGGCCGTTGACGCCCGAAGAGCAGCAACGTTTCTGGTCGGGTAACGCCTTCCCGCCAGCGCTCATCCCCGACACGTATCACCCGCTCCGAAATAAGGAGAACGAGTACCTCCTCGACCGCGAGCTCCAGCGCACGACGACGTTCACCGGCATTTTCGGGGTGAATGATCAGGACCGCGCGGTCCAGGAGGGCATGGGGCCCATCTTCGACCGCAGCCAGGAGCACCTCGGCACGAGCGACGTCGCGATCGTCGCGTGTCGACAGCGGCTATTGAAGGCCGTCCGCGAGCTCCAGCAGGGCATCGAGCCGTACGCGGTGGGTCACCCGGACGTCTACGCCGTACGTCCACTCGACGCGGTGTGCCCAACCGACGCGTTCGACACGATGCTGAATGAGTACGCGCCGAACTTGCTGGCGCCAACGGCAAACGCTGCGACGTAAGCGCTACGGGACCGGAGCGGAGATCTCGCCGTCTTCGCCGCCGATAGAGGTTGCCACCGAGGTGGAATCCGTCGCCATGACCGCGGCCGTATCGGCGTCCAAGAGGTCATCGTCAACCTCTTCGAGCACGACGTAGGCGATGGTGTGTTTGGGGAGGAGGTAGCGTCCCATCCCCGTGGCGACGAGGAGCTCGTTCTCGCCCCAGGTCAGCAGCTCGCAGCTCCACCGCTCGCCAGTGAGTAGGACGACGTCGAAGCGCCGCTGCGCCTCGAGGACTTCGCGGCCGAGATCGCGGGCGTCGGACGGTTCCATCGGCTCACCTCCCCTTCTCCATTCTGGCATAGAGGGGAGGGCTAGAGCCGGAGCGCCTCGGCCACGCGGAAGGGATCGCTGGAGACGACGCTCGAGGCGTATAGCTCCATCGCTCCCATGTCCGCCGTCTTGTTGCCCAGCTCGCCTCGGTCCACAATCCGCACCATGGTCGGGAAGCCGTTCCATTCCTCCGGGACCTCTGCAATCGGCGGCATGTAGATCACGAGGTTGAAGCTCGTCACACCGAGCTCGTGAACGAACCGGTCCAGCACGTGACCGATGCCCCGGCGCAGGTCGGGCGTGATGCCCGGCGCGATCAGGAGCGTTTCCTTCTCCTTGATCGGCGTAAGGCTCGTCACCATGGCGGTATCGCCAAGATCTGCCACGAGGCCAAGCGCGCGATGGGCCGCGATGAGGTCGTCGAAATAGCTCGTGCCGTGCTCCGCGCGGTAGGCCAGTGCCTGCCGGCGCAGCCCCTCTACCTTCGCGTAGTGCATGTCCCGCGTGGCCGCGACCTGAGCATGGCCGTGCAGGATGGAGGCGCCGCTCTTCCAGAGGCAGTTCCACATGAAGAACAGGTAGCGCGCCGCTGGATCAGCCTCGAATGCGCGCCGCCCCCACTCCAGGCCCACGTCGATGGCGTCGCTGATCGACTCCTCGTCGAACTCGAGCGGGTTGTGGTGCTCGAAGACCACGACGCCATGAAAGGCGTCGTACTTCGCCACGTTGCTCGCCGTGACCGCGTGTTTGCCCCGCACGCGACCGAAGACGTCCTCCGGCGTACCTTCGAGTGGATTGCAGAACGGATCGCCCGTGCCGCCATTGAGGATCGTGTCCAGGTCATCAGGATGCTTGGACTCGAATGGGCGGGAGGCGCGGAGCGCGTTGAAGAGCGTGCCTTCCATCGTCACGAGGTTGGTGGTCTTCAGGATGGACTGGCGCTGGACCGCCTCGACGGAGCCAAAGAGCTTCTCGATCCACGGCCGCATCGAATCCGGCGCCACCAGGTGGCCGGTGGATTCGCTGACGTGGATGATGCGATCGAACCGCGCGCGCTCAGGCCCGTCGAGCTCGCCGACGAGGCTCGATAGATTCAGGATTGAGTGGCTGAGGTCCGTCACGTTGGACCTCGTCGTCGGCTGCATGCAGGGATGCTCCTCTCGGGCTCGTTCGGCGCAACGTTGCGCGCCACCAGCTCTCTTGCGGCAGGCCGCGCCGCCGAACGCGATACCGGACGCTTAGAATGCCCGCTCCGTCGCGCGGCCTCAGGCCCGAAACAACAGGCCCGGATTCCGATGGCATGGTGGTCCGCCGCCCCGAGTTGGAGTAGCGGATGCGAACGTAATAACGGCCTTCGCGTCAATCCTGTGACAGTCTACAAGACGAGTTATCGGAGCCCGCTATTCCGCGACGCTGGGATCAAGCAGGGATCCCCGCGACCCCGAGCTTCCGGCACATGGGGAGAACTTCGGTGGCGAACAGCTCCATCATCACGCGCTCGGTCTTGCGGTCTACCGTTCCCGCCTTGTTGAAAAACAATCGCAACTGATCGGAGTGCCATGCCTCGTGCAGCCGATGGATCTGGATGATGCACTCGTCGGGCGTGCCGAAGATGCAGTCGCGCTCGCGGAACGTCTCCGGATCGTACGGCGGCGCCGCGCCTGGATTGGTCTTGCGCTTCTGTGCATTGAGTCGCTCGACGGTCTGCTCGACGAGCCGTTCTGCCTCCACCCGAGTTGCCGCGAGGCAAACGTACCGCGAGAAGACCGCGGTGCTCAGGTCGACGTCCTTGCCCCGAGCTGCGGCGAGCTCGCGGTATTCGGCGATCGTCTCGCGCTCGGTCTCACTCGCCAGGATGAGCGGCAGTTCGCGCTCAACCGCAAATAGCACGGTGTCGCGCGTCATGCCGGCAACGTAGATCGGCGGGTGCGGACGCTGCACGGGCGTTGGTCCGACTCCCACGTCCGCGAACTTCCAGTAACGGCCCGTGTAACTCGCCGATTCGTTCGTCCACGCTTCGAGCAGGATCGCGTACGCCTCGGCGAAGCGCGCCCGCGTCTCGGACGAGTCAATGCCGAGCGCCACCAGGCTCGCTGGCGTGGTGCCACGCCCGATGCCGACGTCGAGTCGGCCCTTGCCCTGGTAGTCGAGCTGCGCCAGCGCCTCCGCCAAGAGGAGCGGGTGGTAGATCGGGAGCACCATGACGGACAGTCCGATCCGTAAGCGCTCCGTGCGGACGAAGCCGGCCGCGGCGAGCAGCAGGGTGTTGGGGAACGGATGGTTATCGCGCTCGAAGTGGAACTCGTTCAGCCAGGCCGCGTCGAAGCCGAGCCGATCGGCGAGCGCGAACATGTCGAGGAACTCATCCGGGTCCCCGAGCGTCGCCTCGCGAAACCATCCCGCGATACCAAACTGCACGTATCACTCCTGGTCAGAGATGATAGCCGCCGCCGCGACGCACGAGCTGGCCGTGCGTTGACGCTTATGAGATGCCGGGCCGATAATCTCGGCACGTTCGTGAGGTACGCACCATGATGCAGGACCCCTTTGTTATTGCTGGCCAGGAGCTCCGCTCGCGCCTGATTCTGGGCACGGGCAAGTACCGCACCATGGAGGAGATGGTCGCCGCCATGGAAGCGGCGCAGGTGGAGATGATCACCGTGGCTCTGCGCCGCATTGACTTCGACAACCCGGGCCAGAAGACCATCCTCGACTACTTTGATTGGAAGCAGTACCGCATCCTGCCCAACACGGCGGGATGTCAGACCGCGGATGAGGCGATCCGCGTGGCGCACCTGGCGCGCGCGATGGAACTTTCCCGTTGGATCAAGCTCGAGGTCATCCCGGACGCGAAATACCTGCTTCCTGACCCGATCGGCACGCTGGACGCCGCCCGCACATTGGTGCGTGAAGGGTTCATCGTGCTGCCATATATCAACGACGATCCCGTCCTCGCCAAGCACCTCGAAGACGTCGGTTGCGCGACCGTCATGCCGCTGGCCTCGCCGATTGGCTCCGGCCAGGGCATGGTGAACTTCGAGCAGATCCGCATCATCGTCGAGCAGGCGAACGTGCCGGTGATCGTGGACGCGGGTATCGGGGCGCCATCCGACGCCTCGTTGGCCATGGAAACCGGCGCTTCGGGCTGTCTGGTCAATACCGCGGTGGCGCTCGCCGAGAATCCCGCGTTGATGGGCGAGGCGATCGCGCAGGGCGTCCAGGCCGGCCGGAATGCGTACCTGGCCGGACGCATTCCAAAGAAGGCGTACGCCAGCGCGAGCAGCCCGTTGGAGGGCGTCCTGCGTTGACGCTGCCCCGGGCCACCCGACCACCGCTCGCGCAGCCGACGGTCTGCCTCATCACCGACCGCACGCTCGCAGGGGATCGCCCCCTGGAGGAGCTGGTCGCGGAGGCTGTCGCCGGCGGTGTGACCATGGTCCAGCTTCGCGAGAAGGATCTCTCCGGCGACGAACTCCTGGATCTCGCCCAGCGCATTCGCGAAGCGATCGGCGGCGACGCCAGCCTTGTGATCAATGCGCGGGTCGAGGTCGCGGTGGAGGTCGCCGCTGCCGGGGTCCATCTGCCGAGCGATTGGCTCGCGACCGACTTCGCGCGTTGGGCCGTCGGGCCAACGATGCTGATTGGCCGCTCGGTACACTCCGTCGCGGAGGCGACGCGCGCCGCGAACGAAGGCATGGACTACGTGGAGTTCGGCACGATCTTTCCGAGCCGGTCCCACCCCGGCGGCGCGTCGCAGGGCCTCGAGCCGATCCGGGCCGCAGCGGCCGTGGGCGTGCCGGTGATCGTAGTGGGTGGCATCACAGCCGAGAACGCCGCGGACGTCATCGCCGCTGGTGCGAGCGGGATCGCCGTGATCTCCGCCATCCTGGCGGACCCCAATCCGCGTCTGGCTGCGCGTCAACTGGCAGATGTAGTGATAGAGGCCTGGTCGCTGCGGCGCGTAACGACCGGCGTGGTGTAAGGGGACCTCGTGGCCCACCGCAGAGTGCTCATGCCCTGTCTCGTCATCGCCATCCTGCTGGCCGCCTGCGCGCCGGCTGCGCCCTCCACCGTGCCGCGGAGCGAGAGCAGCGGAGCTCCGCCGGCCGCCCCCGAGCCGAGCCGGAAGCTCGTCGTGATGATCCGCGTCGAGCCGGCGACGCTCGCGCCGCGCGGGTTGCAGCGGGCGGGTGGGGTGACCACCGCGATGCTGCTCCGCCTCTTCAACGCGGGGCTGGCCATCAACGACGACCGTGGACAGCCCAACGCCTATCTGGCCGAGGCGCTGCCCCAGCTCGAGACCGACACGTGGCGAGTCCTGCCCGATGGCCGGATGGAGACGGCCTATCGCCTCCGCGCCGACTTGACCTGGCATGACGAAGCCCCGCTCACGGCCGCCGACTTCGCCTTCTCGTGGCAGGTGTATGCGACGCCGGAGCTGGGCGCGGCGTCGTCTCTGCCGTTCAGCCTGATCGAGGAGGTGGCTGCTACCGATCAACGAACGGTCCTGATTCGCTGGCGGCGACCCTTCCCCGACGCTGGCAGTCTGCAGGCGACTGATTTCCCACCCCTGCCGCGGCACCTCCTCGAGCAACCCTTCCAGACCAGCCCACCGGATTCGTTCGTCGCGCTCCCCTTCTGGGCGCGCGACTACGTGGGGGCCGGGCCGTACCGGCTCGCGCAATGGGAACCGGGGGCCTTCATGGAGGCGACGGCATTTGGCGGCCACACCCTCGGACGCGGCAAGATCCCTGCCATTCGGGTGTTGTGGAACGGCGATCCGAACACGGTGCTGGCAAATCTGGCGGCCGGCGACGTCCACGTCTCCGCAGACGACTCCATGCAGTTCACCCATGCGACCATCCTGCGGCGCGAATGGTCGCCCCGCGGCACGGGTACGGTCCTCTTTCTGCCGACCCTGTGGCGGTCGACGCAGCTCCAGTTGCGCCCGGAGCTGGCGGCACCACGGAGCTTGCAGGACGTTCGCATGCGCCGCGCCTTCGCCCACGCGGTGGACAAGCAGGCACTGAACGATACCCTCTTCGAGGGCCAGGGGATCATGGCTGACTCGATGATCCCGCCGACCGCGGACTACTTCGCGGAGGTTGACCGAGCGGTCATGAAATACCCCCATGATCCGCGGCGCACCGAGCAGCTCATGAACGAGGTGGGCTACTCCAAGGGGCCGGACGGCTTCTACACGAGCCCTGACGAGGGTCGTCTTGCGACCGAGGTGAAGATCAATGCCGGCGCGCAGTACGAATCCGAGATGTCGCTCATGGCTGCCGGCTGGCGCCAGGCCGGGTTCGACGTCCGCGAGGTTGTGAACCCGGCGGCATTGGCGCAAGACGGGCAAACCCGAGCGCTGTTTCCGGCGCTGTACACGGCTAGCGGCCCGCTGGGCGAGGACCTGGTGCGCAGCTATGGGAGCGCGAACATCCCGCGGCTGGAAAACCGCTGGGTGGGGCGGAACCGCGTGGCCTGGATCAATCCGGAGTTCGATCGCCTCGTCGATGCCTTCAACACGACGCTCGACCGAAGCACGCGAAACGAGCAGGTCGTGCGCATGGCGCGGCTGTTCAGCGAGGAGCTGCCAGAGATCGCGCTCTACTTCGACCCTGGGGTCCTGGCGTACGTCGCCGCGTTGCAGGGACCGCGGGTGGTCGCCCCGAAGGGTGTCATCGGTTGGGACATTCACCAGTGGGAGTTCCGATAGTGCGTGGCCGAGCTCGGGGGAGCGCACGCGTGCAGTGCTTGCGCACCACGAGGCGGGCCACCTCTTTGGCGGATAGGCGGGAGGCATCATGCTGAGTCAAGAGGATAACGCGTGCCTCACCCATGTTGGACGTGGCACGCC